>Ga0302286_10000027_pt1 | contig 131049 bp, 114 predicted proteins | sample III_Fen_E2_3_FD_198765 | JGI IMG/M metagenome (GOLD analysis project Ga0302286, IMG submission 198765) | Peat permafrost microbial communities from Stordalen Mire near Abisko, Sweden - III_Fen_E2_3 | ecosystem: Environmental > Terrestrial > Soil > Wetlands > Permafrost | place: Sweden...
TAACCATTCCTATTGTGAGGTAAATTATGAAGACCGATATTATAAGCGGTGATGCTGTTTTGTAAAAATTAGAATCTTGTTCTTTTACTATTGTACTCATAAATTTTGTTTTTTAATTCGAGCACAATAGTATAGATATCGCAAAGAGATAACAATGGAGAATCAGTAGTGAAGATTGGACAAATCCAAGTAATTCTTTCTAAACTCTAATGGGGTAATCCCGACATTTTTTTTGAAAAATCGTGAGAAATAGGCATAATCATCATATCCTACGGAAAAAGCAATTTCCTTTGAACTCAGTTGCGTGTAATGCAGTAATCGTTTTGCTTCAAGCAGAATTTCCTGCTGTATCCAGTAACTTACCGTATAGCCCGTTTGTTGTTTGATAATTTCATTTAGGTAAGGCACGGAAATATTTAATATATCAGCATAATCTTTAGGCTTTTTGAACTTCTCAAAATGCTTACGTACCAAATTCCTGAATTGAGATAAAAGTTCTGTCTTTCTGTCAAGAGCGCCTTGGTGTCGTTTTTCGCCACTTTTTATTTCTAGAACCATAATACCGATAAGACTGTCAGTTAAAGAACGGATAATATTTTCACCTATATCTGTAGTAGTAATTGATAGCCTATCGGCAATTAATGATATTAATTTGAATAAAGAATCTTTGAGAATAGGATTTACTTGGTTTAGGTTTTGATTGTTTTCAAAGGTACTTCGATACTCATTTCTCAAATAAGACGAATCAATAAAGATGAAATAACCTATAGGTGACGTCTGTCTGATATAGTAATGTACTTGCCCTGGACAAATGAATAAGAAAGTTTTACCGTTCATTTGGTAATCTTTAAAATCTATCATTAATTCGGTGAATCCTTCTTGTTGAACATAAAAGATGAAAGGCTCATCACGGTGTGCATAATTTATTCTTTCACATGAATTGGTGCTTTGGACTTTTTTTACATGGATATTCAATCCTTTAAATTTAGACCTATGAATTCTTATTTTCGATTTATTCTCCATAATTATTTTGCGTTACAATATTGTTTCCATACTAATTATTAAGAATTATATATCTTATCATTTGCTTTTGTCAAGTATATATCCAGCCCAGTATCTCGCAAGCTGGCTATATCATGCTTGGCGTACACGCTGCTGATCCAGAATTCAGTTAATCAATCGAAAAAAATCATCTTATAAATACCAATATAAGAAGAGAATACCGTTTTTAGCATAGCCCAACACCCAAATATCCGCCCTACCGTTATTTTTTTATTATATAAACCGCAAAGTCCTTTGACTTTGGTTGTATTCCCTGTCTTGGGTCTGTTGTTGTTTTTCATGTTTCAGGAAGCATAGCGCATACCAAGGTTATCAGGTTACTTTATATTCTCTTCCTCGTAAAATGCAGCAGTTTAATGAGCTGCCTTACAAGCGGCTAAAGTAATGATTAATTTTAAAAACGTATTACTTACAAAAAATATTTAATCAAAACTTTTGATATTCAGATAGAAAATATAAACATTCCCGAAAAGCGGACGGCGTCCGGTGGTATGGTTGACGGCGACCTTGAGAACGGACGCAGGGAATGCGTAGATGACTGCAATGCTATTTTGTGAAGGCTCTGGAAGAGACAAACAAATAGCGCAGGAATCAAGCGGGCACAAGGACGGGCGAACAGGAGCCGGAATTGCCATGCCGCCGAACAACGGAAGCGTTGCAAGGAGACACAGACAACATAGGCATAGACAGCAAATAGTCATTTGAATATCGATTCACTAATTCCCGCCATAATTAAAAAACAAAATAGGACTAAAAACATTTTTGGATTATCTTTGCTACAGGTTGAAAGAGCAGTCTAAAGGCGAAAAAGACAAGACAGAGCCAAAGACCCGTTCACAACCAAAAAACAAGTATAAACCCATACAACTTATTGAAAATCAATTATGATAACGATGCACAACTGGTTTGAATGCCAGATAAAATATGAGAAAATATCACAGGATGACGGAAAACAAAAAAAAGTAACAGACACCTATCTGGTGGATGCCATGAGCTTTTCAGAAGCAGAAGCCCGCCTGATCGAAGAAGTGACACCCTATATGTCCGGAGAGTACACCGTATCGAACATCAAACATTCCAGAATCTATGAAATATTCGATTCCCCGGCAGGCGACCGCTGGTACCGCGCCAAAGTCCTGTTCATTGTAATCGACCAGGAAAAAGGAACCGAAAAAAGAATAGCAAGCACCATGCTCGCACAGGCATCCGATATCCAGGGAGCCATTGTCCGGATAAACGAAGGCATGAAAGACACGATGAGTGACTATGAAATTGCTTCAATAACAGACACACCCATCCTCGACATCTTCCCTTACGCAGCCGACAAAACCAAAGAAGACGAAACGACGGATGCGCCCCAAATACAGCAATAATTACCATTAACCATGTCCGTTTCAGATAACATTCAGCAAATACAAAAAGAACTTCCCTCAACCACTCGCCTGGTGGCCGTATCCAAGTTCCATCCGGCAGAAGCCGTGTTGGAAGCATATAATGCCGGCCAGCGCATCTTTGGAGAAAACAGGGTACAGGAACTTTGTGACAAATTTCCGGTTTGTCCGAAAGATATCGAATGGTATTTCATCGGACATTTGCAAACCAACAAAATAAAGCAAATAGTGCCCTTTGTCGCTCTGATTCAGAGTGTAGACAGCTTAAAACTACTCAAAGAGATCAACAAAGAAAGCCAAAAGATCGGGAGAATAATACCCTGCCTGCTTCAAATCCATATTGCACAGGAAGAGACCAAATTCGGATTCAGTTTCGATGAATGCAGGGAAATGCTGGCATCCGGTGTCTTTAAAGAACTGAAGAATGTTCAGCTACATGGCTTAATGGGGATGGCCAGCCTGACAGACAATAAAGCACAGATCCATGCCGAATTCAAAAGCTTAAAGCAGTTCTTTGAGGAGATCAGAGAACAATACTTTAAGGATAACACCTCATTTTGCGAACTATCCATGGGAATGTCGGACGATCATGAAATTGCAATACAGGAAGGCAGCACGATGGTTCGGATAGGAAGTGCCATCTTTGGTCCGAGAGTCTATTAAAAAAAGCGATCGGTCAACCTACCTGACCGCCATTTTCTCTATACGCCTTTGGTGACGTCCACCTTGAAAAGAAGCACTGAAAAAGATTTCCAGAATCTGTACAGCCTCTTCCTTACTGATAAAACGGGCAGGCAAACAGCAGACATTGGCATTGTTATGTTCCCTTGCCAATGCAGCAATCTCCGCATTCCAGCATAAAGCACCACGAATGTTCTGATGTTTGTTCACCGTCATGCAAACACCCTGACCAGAACCACAAATCGCAATTCCAAGAGAAACTTTGCCGGTTTCTACAGCTTCAGCAAGAGGATGGGCAAAGTCAGCATAATCACAACTCTCTGCTGAAAATGTTCCAAAATGTATAAACTTGATATTTTTTAATTTGAGCCATTCAATAAGATATTCTTTCAATTCATATCCGGCATGATCACTACATATTGCGATTTGAAGGTCACTAAAATCCATAGTCTAATTTGATTTATTATAGGTGCAAATGTACTGAAAAATATAGTTGATCTCAAAAGTTACAACAGTTTTAGCCTGGAATTTTTCCTTATAAAGAAGAAGAGAGCATCCCATTTCTGAAATACTCTCTTCCTACTGTATTAACTAACAAATTACCAAAAACAGCTTTTAAAAAAGAGCTTTTACCTGCTTGTAAACATTTTCTCCCGTAAAGCCGAGTTTCTCATCCAAAACATTGTATGGAGCAGAAAAGCCAAAGGATTCGAGACCCCAGACAGAACCGTTTTCACCAACCAGACCTTCCAGATTGACAGGCAGACCGGCGGTCAGGCCAAAACGTTTAACGCCTTTTGGCAAAACTGATTCCTGATAGGCTGCAGACTGGCTGCGGAACAAACCTTCAGACGGAACAGAAACGATACGAACCTTAATGCCGTCTTTGCGAAGCAACACAGCACCTTCAACAAGAGTGGCAACTTCAGAACCGGAAGCCAGCAATACGATATCGGGATTTTGATCACTCTCAACTACATAAGCGCCTTTTGCAGTCTGGAGGGCTTGCTCATAGCTGCTGCCGGGCAGATTCTTAATATTCTGGCGACTCAGGATGAAAGCGGTAGGTGTCTTTGTATTTTCCATTGCCAGTTTGTAGGAAACCGTACATTCGTTTACATCTGCAGGACGAAGTACCAACACGGAATTTCCGCCGTGATGATTCTTGAGTTTCTCCATTAAACGGATCTGTGCTTCCTGTTCAACCGGTTCATGCGTAGGTCCGTCTTCACCGACACGAAAGGCATCGTGTGTCCAGATGAACTTGACTGGAAGTTCCATCAGGGCTGCCATACGGACTGCGGGTTTCATATAGTCGGAGAACACGAAGAACGTGCCGCAGGCGGGAATTACACCACCGTGCAGGCTCATACCGATACAAACACAAGCCATTGTCAATTCGGCTACACCGACCTGAAGGAAGGCTCCGCTGAAATCATCCCAGGTCATTGCCTTGGTCTTTTTCAGGAAGCCGTCTGTTTTGTCTGAATTGGACAAATCGGCTGAAGCGACAATCATATTTTCAACATGTTGGGCCAGATAAGATAAAACAGTTGCAGAAGAAGATCTGGTAGCCTGGTTGTCTTTTTGTTCGATGGCTTTCCAGTCAATTTCAGGAGCTACGCCTGAGAACCATTTAGCCATTTTGGCGGCAGCTTCCGGATTCTTTGCAGCCCATTCAGCTTTTGCAGCATAACGTTTGGCAACAATGCCTTCAAGTTCTTTGGCGCGTTTCGCATACAGTTCGGCAACTTCAGGGAAAATAGCGAACGGATCTTCCGGATTTCCGCCGAGATTTTTGATGGTCTTGTCAAAGCAGGCACCGGCTGAACTTAACGGAGTACCATGTGTGGAACATTGGTTCTCAAAATTGCTTCCGTCTTCTTTGACGGCTCCTTTTCCCATAATGGTGTCGCCAATGATCAGGCAAGGTTTGCCTTTCACGGCTTTTGCTTTTTTCAAGGCTTCACGCATTTGATCTACATTCTGACCGTCAACGCTCAAAACTTCCCAATCCCAGGCAAGATACTTGGCAGCGGTATCTTCACTGGTTACCTCATCCGTTGGGGTAGACAGCTGAATATGGTTTGAATCATAAAACATGATCAGGTTGTCCAGACCAAGGTGACCTGCCAAACGTCCTGCGCCCTGGGAAATTTCTTCCTCAATGCCGCCGTCAGAGATATAGGCATAAATGGTTTGATCCATCTGGTCGCCGAATTTTGTCTTCAGAAATTTAGCAGCAATCGCAGCTCCTACAGCAAAAGTATGACCTTGCCCGAGCGGACCTGACGTGTTTTCGATGCCACGTTCCACATTAAGTTCCGGGTGGCCAGGCGTAACACTTTCCCATTGACGGAACTGTTTCAGATCTTCAAGGGAGAATTTTCCGGCAAGAGCCAGCTGTGCATAAAGCATTGGAGACATGTGTCCCGGATCCTGGAAATAACGGTCACGTCCTTCCCAGCTTGGATTTTTCGGATCATATACCAAAAACTCAGCATATAAAAGATTGATAAAATCGGAGCCTCCCATAGCTCCTCCTGGATGTCCTGATTTGGCTTTTTCAACCATCGAAGCAGCCAGAATTCTGATATTATCTGCTGCTTTGTTCATTAGAGCGGTACTATTCATTTGTTTACCTATTTTTTTTGAACAAAGATAAATATTCTTTTTACATTTGACTCTATGAAAAAGAGATTTTGGCTACAAATAATGGGACTGTCAATTGCCCTTGCAGCATTCACTTTAGATGTGTTTGCAGTCCCTGCTCCACGTGGACAGATAAGTGTTTCTCAACCAGACGGGTCAACTATCAGTGTGTTGTTAAAAGGAGATGAACTTTTCCATTATGCGATAAGTACGGATGGCTATGTTTTGCTTCCGAATGAAAAAGGTTTTTATACGTATGCATTTCATGATTCGACCGGATCACTCCGCGCCGGAAGTGTTGTTGCCCACAATGTTTCCGAACGGGGTGATGCTGACCGTAACTTTTTAAAAACCATCAAGACCGGTTTAAGTTTTTCAAATGCACAGCTGAGTTCTATCAGTGAAAAAAGACTTCAGCGGGGTGTGGCCAAAAAAAGTGTCCTGCTTAGAAGCTCAACAACCATTCCTGCCGGACTGATTGCCAGTTATCCGACGACGGGCAGTCCCAAATCGCTTGTAATTCTTGTCAACTTTTCCGATTCCAGCTTTCAGACAGCCAATACAGCTACGGAGTTCTCAGACATGCTCAACGAGGAGGGCTACAGCGAAGGCTATCACGTCGGAAGTGTACGCGATTATTACAAGTACAACTCGGGAGGTGTCTTTACACCTGAATTTGTCGTTGTCGGTCCTGTAACGGTAAGCAAGCCCTTGGCTTATTACGGCAAAAACGATAAAGACGGGAATGATGAAAATCCGGCTGAAATGATTGAAGAAGCTTGTACCCTTGCGGCAAAGACGGTTGATTTTTCCAATTTCGATTACGACAATGACGGATATGTCGATAATGTTTATGTGTTTTATGCCGGTATGGGAGAAGCAGACGGCGGTTCAGCCAATACAATCTGGCCACATTCGTGGTCTTTGAGTAAAGCAGGTATCAGCTTAACCTTAAACGGTAAAATAGTTGACGCCTACTCATGCAGTGCCGAACTGACCGGAAAAAAAGTCCGTTCGGGAATAGGCACTTTCACGCATGAATACGGTCATATTCTCGGATTGACTGATATGTATGATGTGGACTACGACACATACAACGGTTTAGGGTTTGATTTAGGCGAATGGTCTTTAATGGCCGACGGAGCTTATAACGGAAATGGCTGTGTCCCTCCTTGCATGACTATTCTGGAACGCAAACTTTTAGGCTGGGCTTCTCCGAATGTGTTGGACAGCAGTGCCTCTGTCACTTTATCCGAATTGGGAGCCAGCAATCAAGGTTACATGATTACAACAAAAGATACGGGAGAATATTATTTGCTTGAAAACAGGCAACAGAATGCAAATATTTGGGATAATAATTACATCTATGGTCACGGAATGCTCATCTATCATGTTGACATGCGCAGTGATGCAAGCTTGAGATTAAGTTATTACGGAACACCTACGAAGTTAACTTTTGCCGAGATGTGGACCTATAACATGGTGAATGCCGTGAAAGATCACCAATGTGCCGATATTAAAGAAGCCGACAACACCCAAACATACTATTCGTCCAGCAATCCTTTAGCTTATTATACTAGTATTGCCGGAGACCCTTTTCCGGGAACAAGCAACGACACTCTATTTACAGACACAAGCAGTCCTTCGATGGTGACATGGGACGGAACACTTCTTAATAAGCCTATTACATCCATTAAAGAAATAGATGGTGTCATTTCTTTTGATTTTATGGGAGGAGACATAAGCAAAATCCCCACGGCTACGATATCTCAAAAAACAACGCCTGTCACGATCTATGTGAAAAACAGGGTGATTTATTTAAGTGGAACGGATAGCGGGGCAACAGTCAATGTTTATGATTTAATGGGGATTTTGCGTTCAACATCAAAAGAAGACCATCTATCGGTAAAGAATCCGGGGGTCTATCTGATCGAAACAAAATCCGGAGGAAAGCGCATAACTGAGAAAATATCGGTTCTTTAAAATAATACATTCTGAGAAATTAAAAAAGGGTGGTTCGCTTTTACACTGGGCATAAGCATTAAAAAAAATCGAGTAACCTTTCTCTGATGACTATATTTTGTAATGTGAGCATTTACCTCCGATAAGACATAGATTCATATTGCTTGTGATATGTCAATGACACTTCTATACTTCAGCCACTTTATTTTGAATCAAGACTTACGGTGTTCTACGATATTGGGAAACAGGATGAATTTTGTTTTTTAAATTCGTAAGTTCTGATATCTTGATTGGCCATCTTGATCTAAATACCCATTTTTCCAAAATTATAGAATAAACTAAAGCGGATTCTGCGTAACGAATTATAGTTTTCTGAGTGCGAAACATAACCATCCCCTTTTGAATCAGAGATGTATTTCCTTTTTCTAAGAAAAGGTTCAGAAGCAGATACATTCAAGGACATTTTACGTTTAAAAAGATATTGTGAAAACTCCAAGCTTGAGTTGGTGTAGCCTGCCGATTTTCCTCCCAAATAAATGCGGGGAGAATAATAGCCTCCATTAACACTGCAGGAAGCATCTTTCCATAACGTTTTGCGAAGATCCATCGAACCATAGAAATTGAAACCTTTGTTGGATAGATTATAACCGTTGTTTGAAGCATATTTTGCATAAGAAATATTTGTATTGGTATTAATGTTAAACTTAGAGCCTATACAACAAAAGAAATGGGAATTCCAGCTATAACGATCATCAATCCCTATATTTTTATAAGTTGTCAACGTAACTCCTGATGCATTCATGGATGAAAAACACTCTATTGAGTTATTGTTGATAGATGCACTTAAAGAACTGGTAAGATTGGCTTTCCCTGTATATGTACTGTATCCAACCTCAAAAGAGTGGGAAACTTCTGATACCAAATTTGGATTACCATATTGAATAGACAAAGGGTTAGAATTATCTACATAAGGGTTAAGGTAATAGGAGCCGGGGCGTTGTATACGCTGAGTGTAAGAAAATTTAAACGTTTTATTTTCCTTGAGTTGATAGGAAAACGTAATATAGGGAATAAGGTTGAGCAAACGGTTCGTGAATTTTACGACAGAATCAGAAGTTGAAACGCCGTAATTCCAAGCCCGTTCCAGACGCAGACCAGATTTGGCAGTGAACTTTTTAAGCTTTAAAATATAGTCTGCATAAGCTCCCAAAATATACTGATCGTATTTCAAGTCATTGCTAAAATCCGTCCGGAGTGTGTCGTTCCGGTATTGTTGCGAATTATTGTCGTTAGTCTGTAAGATCATTTTTATGCCACACTCGTACTGATGCATCTTACTGACAGGATCATAATAATCCAACTGAATGGTATGTTCCTGACTCATATTCTTGCTGGTGGATCTTTGTACATAAGGCGTGTAATTAAGATGGGCTACGACTGTATTTGTGTTGTCCGAATTATTTGGATCTATTTCTGCTGCGTATGAAACGGTGAATGACTTGTCCGGTTTCATAAACGTTTTCTGATAGCCAATGTTTGCGGAAATTGTTCCGTAATAGCTTTTTCCCGTATTGTAATTGTCAAAAGAGCGAGTTAGGCTATCGTTTATATCCGTTGTACGTGCAGTAGAATTAGAGTTGTATCGGCTATTACCCGTGCATTCCGAATAGGACATGCTGATCAGATTGAATGTGTCAATGTCGTAACTGGCTTCACCGAAGAATCCGTTTGATAAAGCGTTGCTGTTACTCTTATTTTCATTTTTGGTATGGGTATATACATCGCTATTTGAGTTGTCATTTGTACTATAACCATATGAACTTGGCTGCCTGTTTTCATTTCCGTAATAACGCCCTGAAAAGTTGAATTTATCAATTTTTGAAGTCAAAGTCGCACTCCAGTTTAAACTCCCGAAAGAATCGAACCCTGAATTTACATTACCAATATAGCCACTGAACGTCTTTTTGATGGTGATAATATTAATAATACCGCCTATACCTTCTGCATCATATTTTGAAGGAGGGTTTGTGATCACCTCAATACTCTTGATGAAATTAGCCGGAAGACTCTTGATCACTTCAATAAAATTATTGGACACCATGGATGAGCTCTTTCCATTGACCAGCACTTTGAAATTGGATTGTCCGTTAAGCGTTACCTTATCATCTGCATCAACAGCAAGTAGCGGCACTTTACGTAGTATTTCCAGGCCATTGCTTGTCTTGGCATCCGGATCCGATTCCACACTGTAAGTGATTTTATCGACTTCTACCTTTACCAATGGTTGTTCACACGTTACGGTCACTTCTTTCATCGCGACACCTTTTAACATTTCCAGCTTTCCCATATCCGTTTTTAAATCCTTGACTTCTATAGGTGTGCGGAGCTCATTATAGCCCATTACAGTGATAATAATTATATATTTCCGTTTTTCGCTCACGGAAAGGATGAATTTACCATCAACATCCAGACTTTGTTTCTCTAAAACTTTAGCGCTGTCGTTTTGAAGCGTAATGGTCGCATAAGGAATGCCCTTTTGGTCCTCCTTGTCGATGATTTGTCCTGAAATTTGATATGACAAAGGCTTATTGTTCCCTGCTCCCATATAGTAAGCGACAAAAAGCATTATAAATAATAATAGTTTTTGTTTCATTGATATTAGGGTTTGGCTTTTATTCTAATTCGAAAAACTTTGTGATACTCAGTCTTTTTGTGCTTTAATTTCAGGAGATAAGAGCCTCTTGTTTATTCTTTATAAAGATAAAATATTTTATAATAATAATTACCAGATATTTTAAAAATGTATCTAATACCCTATTAGGTTATTAGTGAAAATTATCCGATCTTACATTTTAAAATAATTAGACGCGAAAAAGGAAGAAACAGGTTGTGGTATTAAAGCTTCATAGCCCTTCTGAAGACTTAAGGCACTCTACAATAAATTGGAACTGGAAACTGGATGAATTTGGTTTTAAATAAAAGGGTGGCTCGCTTTTACGAACCACCCTTTTATTTGTTATGGGTTATAATACGCTATGAATGATAACTTATAATGACTTATAGAAGGCGTCTTCAGTCAGTTTTCCTAACTTCTGGTAACCCTTGTATAGTTCATTGTAGAGCGCAACCATCTTTGGATTCGGCGTATATTCGTTTGCGAATCCCTGTCCCATTGCTTTCTGTGCTTCTTCTACCTTGGAGTACACACCGGCAACAACGGCAGCAAACATGGAAGCGCCAAAGGCGCAAGCCTGTTCACTTCTGGCAACTTTAATCGGCATATTAAGAACATCAGCCATCGTTTGCATAACGAACGGAGATTTCAGGGAAATACCACCTATACCGATCACACATTCAATCTTAACACCTTCTTCGGTGAACCGGTTTACAATAGCTCTGGAACCATAGGCTGTTGCTTCTACCAATGCACGGAAAATCATAGGTGCGGTTGTTCCAAGTGTCAGATTAATGAGACTGCCCTTAACAACCTGACTGGCATCCGGCGTACGGCGACCATTCATCCAGTCCGTAGCAAGTACGCTGCTTTCTTTTGGATCAATGGCTGCAGCCTGCTCGGAAAGTACCGGGATCATCTTATCCAGGGCTTCCTTAATCAGCTTTTGTTTGGTTTCATCATCTATCAGGCTCGATTTTCCGATCAGCTCTTCAATCGGCCATTCCAGCACGCGCTTAAACCAGGCATAAATATCACCGAAAGCGGATTGACCTGCTTCCAAACCGACATAGCCGGGAATAACCGAACCGTCAACCTGACCACAAATGCCTTTAATTAATTTATGTCCCATTTCACTATAGGAAGAGACAAGAATATCACAGGTAGAGGTTCCGATAACACGAACCAATGCATTGGGCACAATTTCAGCTCCAACAGCTCCCATGTGACAGTCAAATGCTCCGACACCGACAGCAACTTTCGTTGTCAGGCCGAAACGTTTAGCCCATTCTTCAGTCAGATAACCGACTTTCGTATCACTGGCAAAGGTATCTTTGAACAGACGGTCACGATATCCGGCCAAAAGCGGATCAAGGCTTGTCAGAAATTCTTCGGATGGAAGACCGTCCCATTTTTCAAGCCACATGGCTTTATGTCCGGCTGCACAACGGCTGCGTTTTACATCCTGCGGTTTGGTATTGCCACATATAAGTGCCGGTAGCCAATCACAATGTTCAACTACGGAATAGGCGGCATTGCGAACTTTTTCGTCCGTACGCAGAACATGCAAAATCTTTGCCCAAAACCATTCTGAGGAATAAATGCCACCTTCATAAGACGTATAATCGGTTTCCCACTGACCTGCGAGTTCGTTTATTTCTGCAGCTTCTTTAACAGCTGTGTGGTCTTTCCACAAAACAAACATTGCATTCGGATTATAGGAAAATTCAGGCAACAGGGAAAGAGGTGTTCCGTTTTCATCCGTAAAAACAGGTGTGCTTCCGGTTGTATCGAAAGACATACCGACCACATTTTCTGCTACAGAAGGATCACATTTTGACAATGCTTCTTTTACGGAATTTTCCAGACATTCCACATAGTCTGCAGGATGCTGGCGGTAAAGATTTTCCGTTGGCCGGCAATACAAACCTTTGGCCCAGCGTGGATAGTACTTTACAGAAGAAGCTTGTTCTTCCCCGGTTAGTGCATCAACAATCAAGGCACGACAGGAGTCTGTGCCATAATCAAGTCCTATTACGTATTTTTTCATTTTAAAGCTTTATTCAACAGGTAATACACTTCGTTGTTACGGATATCCTGCTTGAAGTTGCGGATGGTTGTATCCTTATCAATAACCAGCATTTCGACACCGGCAATTTCGGCATAGTCCTCCATGTATTCCTGAGTCAAGGCAAAAGAGAAACCGGTATGGTGTGTACCACCTGCCAGCATCCATGCATGAGCTCCTACTTCAAAGTTAGGTTGTGGAATCCAGAGTGCGCATGCAACCGGCAATTTAGGCAATGCTTTTGTCTTGATAACTTTCACATCGTTCACAATCATACGGAAACGATTGCCCATGTCGACAATGGTGCAGGCGATACCGTCACCTTCATGCGCCTGGAATACCAGACGGGCACAGATCTTGGAATCACCGATACCCAGGAAGTGAACTTCAACACGGGGTTTGCTGGCAGCGATTTCAGGACATATTTCAAGCATGTGGGCTTGAAGAATAGAACTGTTTTCTCCATCAAAGTTGAGGGTGTAATCCTCAAGAAAGGAACTGCCGCCAGGCAAGCCTTTGGCCATCACCCACATCGTACGGTAAAGTGCTGCGGTTTTCCAGTCGCCTTCGGCACCGAAACCGTAACCTTCCGCCATAAGTCTTTGTGAAGCGAATCCCGGAAGTTGCTTGATACCTTCCAAATCGTTGAAGTTGGTCGTATAGCCTTTGGCTCCTTTTTCTTCGAGATAACGGCGAAGACCTATTTCCTGTGCTGCTGCATCACGTACAAACTGATGATTTGCTCCACCTTTTGCGGCATCAGGGGCAAAGTCATACAATTTTTCGTATTCGGCAACCAATGTATCAATTTCTTTTTGTGTGACTGCATTAATATATGGAACCAGTGAAGCAATCGGTTCATAGTCTACATGGTATCCAAGACGCATTTCTGCTTCTACTTTGTCACCATCCGTAACGGCAACATTGTTCATCTGATCGCCAAAACGGATAATCAGCATGTCCTGTGAATCAGCCCAGGCTGCAGCAACACGCATCCAAACGGCAATTTTGTTGTGCGTGCTCTTGTCTTTCCAATAACCAACAACCGTTTTGCAAGGTTTGCGCATACGACTTAAGATAAATCCGTATTCACGGTCACCATGGGCACTTTGGTTCAGGTTCATATAGTCCATATCAATGGTACTCCATGGAATCTCTTCGTTGTACTGTGTATGCAAGTGCATCAACGGTTTCTTAAAATCCTGCAGTCCGTGTATCCACATTTTGGCAGGAGAGAAAGTATGCATCCAGGTAATGACTCCGATACATTTCGTGTCAGCATTTGCTGCACGGAAAACAGAAGAAACTTCTGCTGAGGAATTTGCTGTTCCTTTATAAACGACTTTAACAGGGAGATTGCCTGAGTCATTCAAGCCTTTAACCATCTCTTTCGAATGGCCATCTACTGCTATAACTGCATCACCACCATACAACAACTGTGCACCGGTGACAAACCAAACTTCAGAATCTGTGAATTCCATAATTTTAATTATTAAGCGATTAAGTTAGTTTTTTGTTATTTTTGTCCGTAATAGGCATTGGGGCCATGTTTACGGCTGAAATGTTTCTTAATAAGCAAAGGGTTCATTTGTAGTTGCGGATTAACACTGAAAGCGACGAATGCCATCTTTGCAACTTGTTCCATCACGACGGCATTATGAACGGCCTCGTCAGCATCTTTTCCCCAGGAAAACGGACCGTGGTTTTTAACAAGAACGCCAGGTACATGAGTCGGGTTGATCCCTCTAAAACGTTCAATAATAACAGCACCTGTTTCCTTTTCATATTCGCCCATTACTTCCGCTTCTGTCATATCACGGGTACATGGAATAGCCTGACTGAAATAATCGGCATGTGTCGTTCCTATGCTGGGGATATCACAACCAGCCTGAGCCCATGCGGTTGCATAAGTGGAATGTGTATGAACAATGCCTCCTGCTTCAGGGAACGCTTTGTATAGTTCAAGATGGGTCGGGGTATCGGATGAAGGTTTCCACTTTCCTTCTATTACTTTTCCGTCCAAATCAAGTAATACCATGTCATCCGCTGTCATGGTATCATACGGAACACCAGAAGGTTTTATGGCAATAATGCCTTCATTACGGTCAATTGCACTTACATTGCCCCAGGTAAAAATAACCAGACCATGTTTTACCAAATCCAGATTTGCATCAAATACTTTTTTTTTCAATATTTCAATATCCATACGAAAGAAATTATATTAGCTTATACACTTACTTATAACAAATGAACTATATAATGAATACAGTGCCTTATTTAAAATTACAGAGTGAAAGAAAAACCTTCCTGAACAGCTTTTTCATACAATTCCTTATTAAAGGTGTATAAAAATGCCCCTCTTTTGGAATTGGTTTTATCTTTTTCTTCTGATTTTTCAAGGAAATACATTGTCTGTATTTTTTTTCTAAAATTTCTTTTATCTATTGTTTTGCCATAAATTGCTTCATATAGCGTCTGCAATTGCGGCAAGGTGAATTTTTCAGGTAACAGGTTGAAACCAATAGGCTCAGTTAAAGCCTTGCGTCTCAATCTTTTTAAAGCTGCCTTTATCATTTGGTCATGGTCGAAAATCAAATTCGGCAAGTCATTGATGTTTCTCCAATAAGCATTATGTTTTTGAACCAGTTCCCTGTCATAATCTTCCACATTAATCAGCGCATAATGAGCAACGGACAATACCCTTTCTCCCGGATCACGTTCAATTTCGCCAAAGACACTTATCTGTTCAAGAAAAACGTCTTCCAGGCCAGTAAGATTTTGCAGTACTCTTGCTGCAGCGCGGTCAATACTTTCATCGTTTTGAAGAAAACCGCCCATAAGTGACCACTCTCCTTTACACGGATTAAAATTTCTTTTGGTTAATAACAATTTCAGTTCTCCATCCTGAAAACCAAAAATAATGCAATCAACAGCTATGTAAAATTTTTCCTTATCCCTGTAAAATTGACCTTCGTGTTTTTCCAATACTTCTTTACGGCTTAATTATATTATGTGTAAAAATAGAACAACTCACCGGTAGAAAATCTTCCACCGATGAGAGTTATCTTTTTATTTTTTAATCACCAAAAATAGAAATAGAAAGCCGCACAGCAAGCAACAACACCCAAAGATGCGGCAACATCAACCCATGACCAGCTTTTCCGAATAAGAGCCTTGTAGTCACCCGTGAAAGTTATGAACTCAACTTGTTTAGCGGTCGGTTTCTTCGTAAAGAACGAAACAACAACCATAAAGCCCATAATGAAGACAAGCAACCAGATCTCAAAGATCAGCCAGTTTGTATGCCAGAACCAGGACGTCGATTCCCATAACCGACCCGACATTACGTCGTTACCAGTATTTGTAAGAATATTGGTCACCAAACGAGTCATACCTATTAGGAAACCCACAATCAGACCGAATTCACCAGCTTTAGGCGTAATCCTTTTGGAGAAAATACCCAGAACAAATACAGCCACCATTGCAGGAGCAAGCAGCGATTGAATACCCTGCAGATAAGAGTAAAGGCTGCCAAGACTCATCATGACAGGAATCCATGCAATACCAAGTAAAACGACAACAACGGTTGCCATACGACCAACCATAACATATCTTTCCTCTGTCTTTCCTTTGAACATCGGCTTGTAAAAATCCTCCGTAAACAAAGTCGCACAAGAGTTGAAGAAGGCTGCCAAAGAAGTAACCAACGCCGAGATAAAGCCAATGGTCACAATACCTTTCACACCGGCCGGCAAAACAAACTTAACCATAGAACCAAAAGCCGTGTCAGGGTTACCCAACGTAAATCCGCTTCCGGGACGTGCAGCCAATGCAGCTGCTATCATACCGGGAATCAGAAACATAAATACAGGTAAAATTTTAAAATAACCGGCAGCAATGGTACCTCTGCGCGCACGCTTCATAACAATATCACTTGCCTCGCCTTTACTCTGTCCGAGCACACGTTGAACGATATGCTGATCAGTAGCCCAATACCAAAGACCAATGATTGAGGCTCCTATAAATACCCAAAAACCAGGATATTCGTCATACATCGGGTCGCCTGTCTCAAAGTGGAACATGTGGTTGGTACCATATGCAACGCCGTTAGCTCCAACGCTTAGTGACTTGGAATAAGCGATCATGGCAGTCCAGCCGTCACCGATATTACCGCCTCCGAGTGCTGACAATCCAAGGAAAAGAACCAGGAATGAACCTATGATAAGGATGGGCGTCTGAATAGCCGACAAGGTCATAACACCTTTCATACCTCCAATAACGGTAAAGATACCCGTCAAGACGATCAAACCGATAGCTCCGTACCAGAAAGGCAATCCAAGAAGGCTTTCGAGGAAGATCCCTCCGGTAAAGGCAGTCACACTCACTTTAGTCAGTATATATGCGACAAGAGTAATGATAGACAGCCACGAACCCGTAGCAGGTGTGTAACGATTTTTAAGGAAATCGGGCATAGTGATTATTTTCCCCAGCTTATCGTTCATAAGTTGGTAGAACGGTACAAAGACCCAACCAAGGAGGAGAATCATCCAGCCTTGCATTTCCCAATGTGCCATACCTACACCAGCCCTTGCACCCGTTCCGGCAAGTCCTACCAAATGTTCAGAGCCAATATTTGCAGCAAAAATAGCCGCACCGATAATATACCAGGGCTCGCCTTTACCGAACAGAAAATCCTGACTGTCGGCACCTTGTTGCGCACGTTTGTGCTTTTGAATCGAATGCCATACAGCCCACGTTACGGCCAGAAACCCAACCGCGATGATTACCCAGTCGAGCCAAATAAATTGTTGTGAATGCCAATTCATAATGATTTGTAATTAATTAGATCTAAGTTATAATCTCTCGTTTTTTTATCACTTCAAAAACGGATTTTGTTTTAAATAATTGGTGTAAATGTAACACTTTTACAATCACAATCAGGAATATTTATATGTTTTTAACACAAAAACCGTCGACAGAAAAGCTATGTTCAAACCAATTTTCTGGAGCCGTCGCTTATTACGACATCATATACTTTCGGGCTCGTTCCGAATTTAGCTTTATAGGTTTCTTTGGCATCATTAATAAAAGCATCATATAATTCATCTTTTACCAGATTGATGGTACATCCGCCAAAGCCGCCTCCCATAACGCGCGAACCGCTTACACCGTTTTTCTTTGCGCATTCATTCAGGAAGTCCAGTTCTTCGCAACTAACTTCGTAAAGTTTGCTCATACCATAATGAGTGGCATACATCTTCGCTCCTACCGTTTCATAGTCGTTTTTTTCCAAAGCTTCGCAAACATCCATTACGCGTTTGACCTCTTCAATTACGTATTCGGCACGCATATAATCTTCTTCGCTAATTTGGGCTTTAACTTCATTCAGCATATCCATCGTCGCATCACGGAGAAAGTCAATCTCTATATGGTTTTTCCGAATTGCGGCAACTGCATTTTCGCAGGATTCACGACGTTTGTTGTAAGCTGAAGAAGCCAGCTCATGCTTCACAACTGTATCTATCAATACTAATTTATAACCTTTTGGATTGAACGGATAATATTTGTATTCAAGTGAACGGCAATCCAGCAGGATAAGGTTTCCGGCTTTTCCAAAAACGGAAATGAACTGATCCATGATTCCACAGTTTACACCACAATAATTATGCTCTGTAGCCTGCCCGATCTTAGCCAGTTCAAATTTATCGATTCCACAGTTGCACATATCATTCAGAGCATAAGCGAATGTGCTTTCCAACGCAGCGGATGAAGACATACCTGCACCCAGAGGGACATCCCCGGAAAAGGCTGTATTGAAACCTTGTAATTTAGCACCTCGTTTAATCATTTCACGACATACACCAAAAATATATCTTGCCCAGCTTGCATGTGGGGCATCTTCTTCATTCATTCCAAATTCCACATAGTCCTTTAAGTCGATCGAATAAGCACGGATTTTATTGGTACCGTTTAATTTTATTTCAGCAACTATTCCTTTGTCAACAGCACCTGGAAAAACAAATCCGCCGTTATAGTCGGTATGTTCACCAATCAGGTTTATACGTCCTGGAGAGGTATAAACCGAACCTTCTGAACCATCAAAATGTTTTTTGAACCGATTTCTTACATATTCAATATCCATAATATTTATTTCCTTTAAGATTATTTATTAATTCTGATTTGAGAGCCTTTAACAGTAAACCACATGATATATATATAATAAACGAATAGGCAACAGAATGCAGCTTTTAAGCCTACAGAACCTTCAATAAGGCCCATTAGCGGCATTAAAATGGCTGCGCCTATAACACCGGTGTTGATAATACCTGATGCTGCTTTTGTATGAGGGCCAAGGTTTTCCAGTCCAAGATTGAAAATACAAGGCCACATAATTGAATGAAAAAGACCTGTAAGAATAAGGAGCCAAACGGTCATAGGGCCATCAATGATTAAAGAAAGGAAAACGCAAATTGCGCCTATTGTCAGGCAAGAGAGCAACACTTTTTTAGAGTCAAATTTTCCTAAAATATAAGATCCGAATGCACGGCCCAGTAACATGCCAAACCAATATAATACAAGTATTGAGGTTGCTTCAGTCATATTCATACCCAGAAATGTAAAAAAGGCTGTAACAAATCCTGGCATCAAACCGGCAGAAGTTAAACCTAAACCAGTCATTCTCTGTGGCAGGAAACTTGGAATTCCAATTTCAACACCCATATAGAAAAAGATAGCAAGAGCCCCAAGAAAAATATGTGGGTATTTGAAAATACTTTTGTGATATTGCTTTACCTCACCGTTACTGGCTTGTTCCTCTTCTTTTATGGAAGGCAATTTTAGCAGCATTAATATGAAACAAAGCACAAGAGTGAACAGACCTAATCCAAGAAACGGAGTTTTAATGGCCGAGGCTGTTGGAGCAGCTCCATTGTTTGAAACAATTAGAATGGAAACAAACATAGGTGCCAGCGTTGTAGCCAGAGAATTGAGGGTCTGATTCAAGGTCATACGGCTGGCAGCGGTTTCCTGAACCCCAAGGGCTTTTACATAAGGGTTGGTTACCAGTTGCAAAAAAACAATACCGATGGCTACAACAAACATACATGCCAAAAACACATAGTAAATGGATGCTGTTCCCGCAAAAGCGCCGATAGCAAAGTAGTTTAAGATAAACCCGATGCCAATGATTGCAATACCCAACACCAGTGTTTTCTTGTATCCTAACTTATTCATCAGCAACGCCAATGGAATTGACAACACATATGCCCCATAAAATGCGGTATTTACCAATTGGCCCTGAGCAGCATTTAGATTGAAGGCTGCTTTACAGAAATTGATCATTGAATTGTTCATGGTAGTGATGAATCCTAAAAGGAAACTCACGACGAACATCACAGTCAAGGCAAACGTAAAGTTCTGTTTTTGTTGTTGAGTCATTTTTAAATTTGTTTATTGTTCATATCATGGTACTTAAAAAAATACTATTCTCCACCAAACTTATAAGATCTTGGTCTGAGCCTATTTCGAGTCAATATTTATTTACTGGCGAAAGACACAAATTGTTTATCAACATCAACGAATCTTACAAAGGAATTTATCCTTTGTAAGATTCGTTGATCTGCATTTAAAATAGCATTGAATATATTTTTCGATTGTCGCCGCTCCCAATTAACGGCAACGCTTTTTATAAATTTTTCATCTCTTCTTTTGAGATTACGCCAAACTGATAGATACAATGGCTTGTGTATTTATGACCTGGACGAAGCACGACAGATGGCCATGCCGGTTTATTTGGGCTATCCGGATAATGTTGTGTTTCAAGGCAAATACCTGTTCTTTTATTATAGACAATTCCCTTTTTGCCGGTCAGTGTCCCATCCAGGAAATTTCCCGTATACATCTGAACGCCTGGTTCATCTGTATAAACTCTAAGCGAGCGTCCATTTGAAGGATCAACTAACAAGCAAGAAACCAAAGTATCTTTTCCTGCGGTATTCAACACCCAGTTATGGTCATAACCATTTGCATTTTTCAACTGTACAAAACTGTAATTATCAATTCGGTCACCTATTTTGGTTAGCTTACGGAAATCCATTGGCGTACCGCTTACAGGTGCAATTTCTCCTGATGTCATGAATGTTGTATCAATTGGAGTGAAACTATCTGCATGAATGGCCAAATAATCTCCAAGAATATCCTTTTCAGGATTTCCACTTAAATTAAAGTAGGAATGATTTGTCAGGTTAAGAACGGTAGGTTTGTCCGTCGTGGCTTCATAACGGATATCAATTGCATTATTGTCAGTCAAGGTATAGATTGCTTTTGCCGTCAGAGTCCCAGGAAAGCCCATCTCACCATCTTTGGAAATATAAGTAGCCTCCAGAGAATGATCATCTATTTGGCGAATGTCAAACATTTGATATTGGAACCCTTGGGGACCGCCGTGCAAGGTATGTCCGAAATTATTTGTCTGCAATTGATAATTAACGCCATCAAGGGTAAATTTACCTTTATTTATACGATTGCCATATCTACCAATAAAAGCCCCAAAATCAGATTTATTATTCAGGTATCCGCCAATTGAATCAAAACCAAGAACAACATCGGCAAATTTTCCGTCACGGTCAGGAACATAAATGGAAACAATACGTGCACCAAAGTTTGTCATGCAAACCTCCATGCCGTTTTTGTTTGTCAATATGTACAAATCATTTTTCTTACCATTAATTTCTTTCTGGAAATCAGATTTACGCAGACCCGATTTTGAAACTGCGGGTTTTGAGCAACTCGCCAATACAAGCAATGCTGATAATGAAGCTAATGCAAAATATTTTTTCATAATTATAAAAGTGGTTAAGGAACTTGGTTATAAATTGTGTAAAAATAGCCCTTATTTCAATTCCGTAGTACCAAAATAATATGTTCTGCAACACATTATTTATCTAAAAGTTACTACTTAAGGATTTTCACCTCGAGGGGTTGTAACAAGGCAGATCGTTTTGATACAAGATAACTGTACCAATCCTGATCAGAAGGGAATCCATGTTTATTCCAACCTGCACCGAAAAAGAATCTGAATTCTTCACCTATATTATATTTGCAAATGCCGATCACGTGTCCGGCCAATTGTTTAGTTTCCAAAACCTTGTCAGAGAATACCACACCCGTAAAACACCGGCCTAAGGCTACAGATCGGTTATCAATTTCTTTAAAAACATTTTCAGCATATCCGAGGTAACCCTTTTCTGCATTGCCGTTAATACTTTGTACAGAATCATGTAAACAAAGTCCAACGGCAAGCTGAAGATTAGCAGCATCACCGGAATATTTAACAATTCCTTCGTTAAGATTGGATCCAGCATCAAGCGTAATTACCAATTCTGCCTTCAAGAATTTGGATCCGTAAGGTATTTTATCATAAAATAAAACGAAGGAAGAACGAAGAGGACCGTTATCCAGCACTTTACAACGATTAAAGTACTTGCCTATCAATAAAGAATCCTTGTAATATAAAGCGACACCTCCGGCTCCAAGCGTATTTCCTACTTTGTAACCATCCAGAATTGCGGTACTGTCATTGTAGCGATATGTTTCGTTTATTGAATTTTTCCGGTCTTGCTTACTAAGAATCAAATTATTTGTTCTTTTAAGCCATACATCGACTCCATTGGTCGGATTTTCTTTGGCCAAACCTGGTCCGTACATTCTGAATGCTATTTTGTCATTTTCCCAGGCTATGTCATTTTTTCTGTCAGGAACAAAACGGGCAAAGGTTTTAGTGGGGATTTGTTCGGGTTTTCCTTCCTTGACAGTAAACACAGTTTGCTTTCCTGCTTCCAGATTAACGGGAAAAATCATACTTTCAGGTTTATTGGTACCTTTATAAATGATTTGACAAGGGACCCGTTTCCCGTCGGAATCTAAAATAATAATCTTCGTTGCATCAAAATTCTGAAGTTGACAAAGGCAGATTTCAACCATTTCATTGACCCTGTCCACTTCCGAATTATTAAAAACGGATATTTCAACCTTTTTGGAACAGGATACAAAAGTCAATAATAACAAAAGAAGGTAAAGATATTTTTTCATCTACTACAAAAATAAATGAGCTATGAATTTCACCGGCAAAAAAAAACTACACACCGCTTTAAATTACATTAAATAGATAAACGCTTACATCTTTGCAAAGTTATACCAAATCTTGTAAATGATATGACCTTCTACCTGCTTTTTTAAATATATCCAGATGCAGATACTATTTGAATGTAATTATTGTGGAATTAAATGGCACTCTTGCAAAAAGTTTACTTAAATCTATATATTTTTCACCGATAGCAATTAAACCATTTTCAAAGATACTGATCGAACAACTATATTGAAAGAGATAAATGAAAAACAATTATTGAATTTTTTTTAATCGACCATAGGGTCAACAAAACTAAGATCGCAATATGAAACGATGGAAATTTTTACTTTTTCTACTGACAACGGTCAGTCTCTCTTCTTTCGCGCAGCATAGCATTCAGGGAAAAGTTCTGGATAAACAGAATGAAGGCTATATAGAAATGGCCACCATCCGCTTGCTGAACGAAAAAGATTCAACACTGGTTCAGGGCTGCCTGACTGACGATAAAGGTAGTTTCATACTCAACAAAGTAAAGGATGGTAACTATATCTTGTCAACCAGCTTTCTTGGGTATAACAGGTCATTCAGAAATGTTGCAGTGGCAGGAAAACCCATTATTTTAAAGAACATTCTTCTTGAAGAAAACACCAAACTAAATGAAGTTGAAGTCAGAGGTATGACAGCTCAGGTAGCTGTAAAAGGTGACACCATTGAGTATAATGCTGCAGCCTTTAAAACAGCGGAAAACGCTGTTGTGGAAGACCTCTTGAAAAAGCTGCCAGGTGTAGAAGTGGATGCAAGTGGAAATATTAAAGTGAATGGAGTGTCAATTACACAGGTTCGTGTCGATGGAAAAAAATTCTTTACGGGGGATGTTCAGATGGCGACCAAAAACTTACCTGTTGACATGGTTGAGAAAGTACAGGTTTTGGACCAAAAATCGGATATAGCCAAGTTGACCGGATTTGAAGATGACAATACGGAAAGAATCATAAACCTTACCATTAAAGCAAACCGCAAGAAAGGTGTTTTCGGAAATGCGGCAGTTGGTGGTGGAGCTGACATGGACAAGAAATTCAGGTATGACGACAACACTTTTGTCAACGTCATGAATGGAGACGCCCAAACAGCCATTGTCGGTGGTGCCAACAATACAAATACGCAACGAAGCGGACGCGGACGCGGAGGTATGTCTGGCGGCGGCGGAATGAATAGCGGAATTACAACAACTCAGAATATAGGCATCAATAATAACACGGAGGTTTCCAAAATGCTTAAGATTGGTGGTGACGGGACTTTCAATCACACCAGTAATTTTTCAGAGACATCTTCCGAACGTGAAAGCTGGTTAAGCGGAAGCTCCTTTGATAACAAAGATTCGACAACCTCAAACAGGGACAACAATGAAGCCAATATGCGTTTGGAACTTGAATGGACTCCTGATTCAGTAAACACCTTGATTGTACAGCCAAACATCAATTACACAAAATCGACCAACTCCAGTGCTGACAATTTTACATACTACAGTAAAGCGGGAGCGTCCAGCACTATTGATTTTGCAGATTTCACGGACAACGACCGTATAAGCTGGGGAGATACAAACAGCAGCAGTACAAGCGATGGCATAAATTCTGGTCTTAACCTCATTTTTAACCATAAATCGAAAGTGAAACAAGGTAGGACCATTATGTTAAACGTTGGTGGAACGTTAAATAATACTACCTCTGACGGTCAAAATTATAGTAAGAAGATTACGGCAGATTCAACATCCATTATTGACCAACACACAAAAAATACATCTGATTCATATAGTAGTAATGTACGCTTATCTTTTGTTGAACCCCTATGGAATCTGAAAAACTTACTCCAGACGACAGTGTCAATGAATGTAAACACAAGGAGCTCAGATAAATATCAATATAACAAGGATGGCAATGGCGTTTATAATGTAATTGACTCCACCTATAGCAATACATTTAACAACGATTTCTATGATGAAGCGGTAGAATTGGATTTCCGCCATCAGGAAACGGACTATAATTACATGTTCGGAATGAAGGTTGAACCTTCACAAACATACAGCACAACCAATTATTTGAACGGAGATGTCCTAAAGCGGAACAACAATGTTGTCAATATGTCCCCCTCTGCAACATTCAGATATAATTTTGGGAAAAGGAAGTTCGCACGTTTGGAATACAGGGGACGGACTAGCCAACCAAGCGTTGATCAGATGCAACCTGTAAAGAACAATAACAACCTGATGAACGAAACTATGGGTAATCCTTCACTGAATCCTTCGTTTAATCAAAATTTGAATCTGATGTACTCAAGTTTCAATGCAGACCGTTTTTCTTCTTTCAATGCAACTATTTCTGGAAGCATAACACAAAACGCATTGGTGACAAATAGTATTTATGATGTTACCGGTAAGCAATGGAGTCAGACTGTTAACTCTGCAAAAGCGCCCTTCAATGCTTCGACCAGTATTATGTTTAATACACCTCTTGTCAAAAACAGGTTACAGTTTAGCACTCAGACACAGATAAGTTACGGACAGGTTTTCGGATATTCTAAACGAGACTCATCTAACTATACACCTTCAAGTACTGCAAATTTAATACTTGGCGATTTAAGCAAAACAATCAGTGAGAGTGCCAGTGAATCTTTGTCTTTGACATTTACAACTGATATCATTGAAATTGGTGCACGTGGTTCCTTAAGGTATTCAAATACCCAAAACAACCTGAATAACAACAACAATCAGGAAACCTGGGATTGGACAAGTACTGGAAATGTGAATTTACATTTACCTTATAGTGTAAACATATCAAATGATTTAAGCTATACGACACGTACTGGTTATTCAGGTTACGATAAAAATGAATTGGTTTGGAACGCATCCATTGATAAATCTATGTTCAAAAATAAAGGAACACTCGCACTGAAAGTATATGACATTCTGCAACAGAAACAAAACATCAGCGCAAGCATCGGCGACAACTACAGGCAAATAAGTCACTATAACGCTTTGACATCCTACTTTACGCTAAGCTTTACTTATAGAATTTCCAGGTTTGGCAATAACACAACTGGAGCTGATATGTTCGGTGGCGGTCGACGTGGTGGCGGTGGCGGTGGCTTTGGCGGCGGCCCTGGCGGCGGCGGCTTCGGTGGTGGTCCTGGTATGTAATAGTAAATAGGTTGATAAGGTTGATAATTTCTGATAGGGGGCGTTTCTTTGAAACGCCCCCTATCTTTTATCTGCAATATATTATAACAAACAGATGGTGCAGAAAATTAGGTGTTAACAGTACAGAGAACAAGGTCAAAACCATGCCACTCCCGGATAGCAGGGGCATAAGCAGCAAGGTCTGTATTCGGGAGGCGATGTAAGTACAAACAAGTGAGTGAGCAGGCAAAAGCAAATAACGACGAGTACAACTTTGCAATTCATAGATACATTTCCAAAGGATAGTCTTTTCAAAGAAAAAGGGTAAGTCGATTGTGGTGAAAGTTCACTAATCTTCATTCATCCATTTCAACTTTCCAAATGCATAAAAAAGAAGTGACAAAACGACACCAACAATTGCTGCAAATGCCATACCTTTCAATTGAACGGCTCCAAGGGTAACACTTGCGCCACTTACACCAACAACAAAAGTCACAGCCCCCAATACGATATTGCTATTTTTGCTAAAATCAACTTTTTGTTCAACAAACATTCGAAGTCCCTGGACAGCGATAACACCGTACAATAACATTGTGATGCCACCCAAAACCGGTGTTGGAATAGAAGAAATTACGGCTGCAACTTTCCCCATACAGGAAAAAATAATAGCCATAATTGCCGCACCTCGTATAACCCAAACTGAATATACTTTAGTAATAGCCATTACACCTATATTTTCACCATAAGTTGTATTGGGAGGAGATCCAACCATACCGGAAATTACATTACTGATGCCATCACCCAGCAATGAACGATGTAAACCCGGATCAGAAATCAGATCTGTTCCGGTAACTTTTCCGGTTACAATTAAATGGCTAATATGCTCAGCAAGTACGACTATACAGGCGGGAGCAATAATCAACACGGCTTTTGGATCCCAAACCGGAGCCTGGAACTTTGGCAAACTGAACCATGCAGCATTACTAATTGCTGTGGTATCAACCATTCCCATAGCCAATGACAATAGATAACCTGCTACAACAGCAAACAAAATTGGGATGACTTGCAGAAAACCTTTGAACAGAACAGTACCAAAGATGCCTACACATAAAGTAAACATGGAAACGATCAAGACATTTGAGTTCGCCATATACGGCAAAACAGTTTGTCCGACGGCGGTTGATGTAGGGGCAAGTCCAGCCTCTTGTGCAGCTGTAGGGGCAAGTTCTAATCCAATAATTGCTACAACTGCACCCATTACCGCAGGAGGCATCACAACATCGATCCATTTGACGCCCCATTTTTTAACAACAAATGAAATGGCTATAAAGAACAAACCGAAAAAGATAAAGCCAGTTTGTGCATGACTAAAGCCACCATATGATGTGCTAATTAAGATTACCGGCGAAATAAAAGCGAAACTGGAACCCAGATAGGCAGGAATACCTCCTCTGGTCACCCATGAATATAATAGAGTACCTATACCGTTCATTAATAAGGCAATTGCAGGATTTACGCCCAACAGGATCGGGACTAAGATGGTGGCTCCAAACATTGCTGTCAAGTGCTGTAAACTGAGTGGCAATGTTTCTAAAAGAGGTAATTTCTCATGAATACCAATAATATGTCTATTCATTTTTATTTAAGAGCTTTTCTATATAAAACATACCCGATCATTGCATACAAAATATTGGGAGTCCAGACAGCCAAAGCAGGTGGAATCGTAGTTCCCTCACCAAATGTCCCAGATACCGTATCCAGCAATATATATGTAAAACTTATTAAAAGTCCGAGACCCAGATGTAATCCCATTCCTCCTCTTATTTTTCTTGAAGCCAGTGAAACCCCGATAAGGGTCAAAATAAAACAGGAAAACGGAAATGAAAAACGTCGGATATACTCCACATCATACTCTTTAATATTTGCTACACCTCGTTCTCTCTGTTTATCAAGATACATTTTTAACTCCGGTGTTGTCAATTGTTCACTCCAACCTTTAACAATACTAAACTCAGAAGGCTCTACTTTAATAATCGTGTCAAGATTTTCTCCACGGCTAATATTTTCATACATTCCGTTAAAGCTGCGCTTGATGTAATTTCTTAATCTCCAGTGATACTTACTAACCTGGTCAATATCAGTAGCGGTCAATCTCGAAACTAAATGCTGACCGTCATATTTTTCGAGAAAGAAATTATGCCCTGTTTGACCGCTTGTTTCATAATGTTCAATATACATAATAACACCAGGTTTTATTTCCATTTGAATGTTTCGGGCATAGTCTGTGGAAACTTTCTTCACATATTGGTCTTCAAACGCCAAACGTGTTTTGTTCGCAATCGGAATCCAGAAAGAATTTAATAAAAAAGTCAGGACTGCCAAAAATGTCGCAGCAATCATATATGGCCTGACAAACCGCCTAAAACTCACCCCACTCGCAAGGATAGCAATAATCTCAGTATCTGAAGCCATCTTTGAAGTGAAATAAATCACAGAAATAAAAATAAATAAAGGACTGAATTTAACGCCGAAATAGGGAATGAAGTTTAGGTAATAATGTAAGATAATCGCTTTCGCAGGCGCTTCATTTTGAATAAATTTATCCAGTTTCTCATTGAAATCAAAAACAATGACAATTGACATGACTAGAATCATGCAATAAAAGAACGTTCCAAGAAACTTTTTTATGATATAAATATCCAAACACTTTAATGAGCCTTTCAGTTTTTCAAGTAAACTGCCAGGTTTCATCTTAGAAAGATTCGGATCTTTTTTTTGGATTATCTTTGGCATTGTTATAATACTTTTATTATAATCTAAAACTAATCTGTTCGACAATATGAGATTTCCAAATTGAAAAATCACCTGTAAGAAGATGGGAACGAGCCTCTCCTACTAGCCAAAGATAAAAAGCCAGATTATGGATCGAGGCTATTTGCAATGCCAGCAATTCTTCAGCAATTATCAAATGATGCAAATAAGCTCTGGTATATAGGCGGTCGATTGGAGCAGAACCATCTATATCTATTGGAGAAAAATCATCAGCCCATTTTTTATTGCGCATATTCATCGTGCCATTCTTAGTGAATAGCATACCGTTTCGTCCATTCCGGGTTGGCATAACACAATCAAACATATCCACTCCCCTTTCAATACATTCCAGCAAATTAGCCGGGGTACCGACACCCATCAGATAACGGGGTTTGTCTTTAGGCAATATCTCATTGACCAGTTCAATCATTTCATACATTTTCTCCGTTGGTTCGCCAACTGCCAATCCCCCAATAGCATTACCATCCATATTTTTGGAAGCAACGAATTCAGCAGATTGTTTGCGTAAATCTGGATAGATACAACCCTGAACAATAGGAAACAAAGCTTGTGAATATCCGTATTTTGGAGTAGTTAGTTTAAAACGGTTTATGCAGCGATCCAGCCAGCGCGATGTTAGTTCCATCGATTTCCTGGCATATTGAAAATCCGATGTGCCAGGTGCACATTCATCAAAAGCCATTATAATATCTGCACCTATTGTTCTCTCCGTATCAATGACGTTTTCAGGTGTAAATAAATGCCGGGAACCATCAATATGCGATTGGAAAGTGACGCCATCTTCTGTTATTTTTCTACGATGAGCTAAAGAAAAGACCTGAAAACCACCACTATCCGTAAGGATTGGACGATTCCAGGACATAAAAGAATGCAGACCTCCGGCTGCCTCAAGTATACTTAAGCCTGGCCTCAAGTAAAGATGATACGTATTTCCCAAAATTATCTGAGCTTTAATCTGATCTACCAATTCGGTTTGATGAACAGCCTTCACAGAACCGATCGTACCGACCGGCATAAATATGGGTGTTTCAATCTGTCCATGATCCGTAGTAATCAAACCAGCCCTCGCATTACTTTTCGGATCTTCAGCTAAAAGCTCAAAAGTCATGTAACTAAATTTGCTTGCAAAGATAGTTTTTTCACAGATAAAAACAGCTACCTTTGCCTTCGCTAAATAAAAATTGTAGTCTTTCCAATGAACTTATCAGACCTCATTATACTGGCAATAGGCTTAGCCATGGATTGTTTTGCAGTTTCTATTATTTGTGGCATGGTCTTGAAAAAAATTGTTTCCTGGCCTTCTTTCAGACTATCTTTTTTCTTTGGTTTATTTCAGGCAATTATGCCTTTAATTGGATGGATTATTGGAAGGCGGTTCCAAAAATACATTGAGAACTACGACCACTGGATTGCATTTATTATACTTGTTTTACTGGGAGGACGTATGATCTATGAAAATTTCAGAAAAGCAAGTTCAAATAAAAAACTTTTAGATCCCTACAGACTTGCTGTTGCATTATCTCTAGCTGTTGCAACAAGCATAGATGCGCTTGCTGTAGGTTTTTCCTTCGCTTTTCTTAAAATTGATATTTGGTCATCTATTCTTGTAATCGGTATCACGTCTCTGCTATTTTCTTTTTTCGGTATTATTTTCGGACATCGGTATTTTAACCGCTTCAAAATTCCGGCAGAATTACTTGGAGGTATCGTACTTATTGCAATTGGCACAAAAATCCTGATAGAACATTTGTGCTCTTAATTTTATTTTCAATCGTTGTCATAAATATAAATACTTTTATATTATCTTTGAAAACAGAAGGTGAATTTTGATTTTCCGACAGCCTTTCAGGAAAAAATATGTTGAATTTTATATGTCAATCTCAATAAACTTCGGAAGTATGGAAAAAAGCATTAAAGGAACTCAGACAGAAAAAAACCTACTTACAACTTTTGCAGGTGAATCACAGGCTCGTATGCGTTACACTTATTTTGCCAGTGTAGCAAAAAAAGAAGGATATGAACAGATTGCTGCTATTTTTGAAGAAACAGCCAATCAAGAAAAAGAACATGCCAAACGTATGTTTAAATATCTGGAAGGCGGGTCTGTTGAGATCACAGCCAGTTATCCGGCAGGTATTATAAGCACAACGCTTGAAAATCTTAAGGCTGCTGCTGCGGGTGAAAATGAAGAATGGACAACACTCTACCCAAAAGCTGCCGAAATTGCAGAAGCTGAAGGGTTCAAGGAAATTGCCATTATGTATCGCATGATTTCTGTAGCCGAAAAGGGACACGAATATCGCTATCTCCAGTTTATGGAAAACATTAAAAATAATGAAGTATATGATCGCATAGGACCGAATAAATGGCAATGTCGCAATTGTGGATACATTTATGAAGGCAAATCAGCACCCCAAATCTGCCCGGCTTGTCTTCACCCACAATCTCACTTTGAAATTATGAAAGAAAATTATTAAAGATTTTGGATATCTTTCATTTTAAATGTATGATAGCAAAGAAAAAGCCGTATCGGGGTGATACGGCTTTTTCTTTGCTATCATATTATTTTGTATAAGAATAGCTCTGAACTTTTTCACCAATCCGAATATTGTTCAACAAAATGTTTTTGGTATTGGTAAAGCAGAGCCCAATACGGGCTGTATCTATAAAAACATTTGAGAAACAAATGTTTTTGACATTATTCTGGAGGTAACCCTGAATAACAAGCCCGGCTTCTGTGGCATTGCTGCATTTCAGACTGTCAATATACATGTCACTGATACTCGATTCGTTGCCTTTTCCTTCATTATGATAACGAGATGTTATGAAGAAGCAATCCTCGACCTGCCCAAACCTAACATTATTTATATAAATATCTGTGATAAAGCCACCACAATCAGGATTAGACTTTATAAAGATACCTCGTCTGCAATATCCTCCGGAAGAACAGTTCTCGAGAAAAACATCACGAACACCAGAGGACATTTCACTACCGATGGCAAGACCGTTAAGGCCTTTAAAAACACAATTTCGGATGACAATGTTTTCTGAAGGCATGACCGTAGACCGACCTTCTCTGTCTCGCCCTGACTTTATGGCAATATTGTCATCCGCATTGTCAAAATGTACATTTTCAATCAAAATATTTTTTGAGTATTCCGGATCAATGCCATCGTTGTTTTTATTAAGAGCATGAAATGTAACATTTCTAATTGTTGCATTTTCAGATTTAAGCAAATGAATGCACCAAAAGGGTGAATCTGTAATTGTCACTCCATCAATTAGAATATTTTTACATTTGAAGAATTGAATAAACTGAGGACGAAGGAAATGGTTCCTGCCAAAGATTCGTTTCTTTAAAGGAACGTTCTTTTGGTTCATGGCTCTGCTAAGGTTTTGATCAGCACCTTGCATATCAGCCCACTTGCCAAATGTACCGGAACTGTTCCCATCAATAATCCCTTGTCCAATAATAGACACATTCTCGAGCTTATATCCATAGATAAACGGGCTGAAATTATACAGAAAGGTCCCCTCCCAGCTTGTCAGAACCACAGGTAAATAGCGTTCAGGGTTGGAACCGAATTTAAGTCTGGCTCCTTTTCGAAGGTCTATACATACATTGCTTACCATATGAATCGGGCCATTCAGGTAATATATTCCGGCAGGAACAACAATCCTGGTTCCCTTGAGAGTACCCTTGATTTTTTTGCAGGCTTTCATCGCTTTATCAAAAGCTGGTTTGCAATCTGTTATGGAATCTCCGACTGCACCAAATGAAAGTATGGACAGGGTATCAGTCGGGATTTTAGGTGGAACAATGGATTTCAAGATTTGATCCCGTTTTTCAGTACGGGATGCTTTTTTATATGTGTTTGTACAAGAAACGAACGCCAATGCAACAGTATAAAGCAACACGGTTGAAACAATGTCCAGAGTTCTCTTCATTTAGCCTGACTTATATGATTAATGGGATTAAAAGTACATAAATTATGCATACTTATCATTAAAATGAACATTTTTATTACAAAGGAAAGCTTAGCAAATAATACAACTTTTTAAAACATTTTGTACTTTTGAGTTTAAAATTCAATCATCAATTCATGCGCATTCTTCATACCTCAGACTGGCACCTTGGCAAACACCTGAATAACTTTCCACGCCATCCTGAACAACAAGAAGTTCTGGAAGAGATTTGTGAAATAGCAGACGTTGAAAATGTAAACGCTATCGTTATTGCAGGTGATCTATTTGACACATTCAATCCTCCTACCGAATCAACAGAACTATTTTACAAGACCTTAAAACGGTTGACGAACAATGGAAACAGAGTGGTTCTGGCCATAGCCGGAAATCACGATTCACCGGATCGGATTGAGGCACCGGATCCTTTAGCCCGTGAATGTGGTATTCTGTTCGCAGGATTTCCAAACTCCAGGATCCAGCCGTTTGAGCTGGAATCAGGGCTGAAAGTAATATACAGTGAAGAAGGTTTTATCAGCCTGAAATTACCCGGAATTGATGTTCCCCTAAGAATTTTACTTACACCTTATGCCAATGAATTTAGGATTAAAACATTTCTTGGTGAAGAAAATCCCGAGAAGGAACTTAGAATGGTTTTGCAAAAGAGATGGGAAGAACTGGCTGATAAATTCTGCGACAATTCTGGTGTCAATATCCTTCTCTCCCATCTTCTAATCATTCATAAAGGTGATGAATTGCCAGTTGAGCCGGAAGACGAGAAACCGATCCTGCATGTCGGCGGTGCGCAGGCAATTTATACAGAAAACATTCCTCAGCAAATTCAATATGCGGCTTTAGGACATTTACACAGAAAGCAAACCATTGCATCACACCCTGCACCTGTCATTTATTCCGGAAGTCCGATTTCATACAGTTTCAGCGAGGCAAATCAAAAAAAGTATGTCATCATAGCAGATATAGAACCTGGAGAAACAGCAGAAATACGCGAAATTGAATTAAAAAAAGGAAAACGGTTACTTCGGAAACGTTCTGAAAATATGGAAGAAGCAGTGGAATGGCTAAAAGGGAACCAGAACAGTCTGGTTGAACTCACAATGGCAACAAATTCTTATCTTACTGCTGAAGACAGGAAAAAGTTATATGCTGTTCACGAAGGTATCGTTTCATTTATTCCTGATGTTCAAAACAAAGATGAATGGATTCGTTCAACACGGACAGACATTGATTTGAATAAAAATATGGAAGACCTGTTCAAAGATTATTTTAAACATGCCAAAGGCCAGGAGCCAGGTAAAACTATGATGGATTTATTCAAGGAAGTTTTATCAGAGGAGGAAGCACAATGATACCAATCTTCTTGACTATTCAGGGAATTTACTCTTATCAGGACAAACAAACAATTGATTTTGCAAAATTGACCGAAGCAAATATATTTGGCATTTTTGGTCCTGTAGGAAGTGGAAAATCCACAATTCTCGAAGCTATAACTTTTGCGCTCTATGGTAAGACCGATCGGCTAAATCTTTCGGGTGACAACCGAAATTATAATATGATGAACCTGAAATCGAAGGAACTATTCATCGAACTTATTTTCAAAACTGGCCGGAGCGACTTCGAGTATAAGACTACAGTAAAAGGCCATAGAAACAAAAACAACTTCGACGATGTCAAAACGTTAGACCGCACTGCTTATAAAAAAACAGACAACAAATGGGAACCTATAGAGACCGATTCATTGGAAAATATCATAGGTCTAAGTTACGAGAATTTTAAGCGAACGATCATTATTCCGCAAAATCGTTTTCAGGAATTTCTTCAACTTGGCAACAGTGATCGTACCAAAATGATGAAAGAGTTGTTTAATCTCGATAAATATGAGTTATTTTCCAAAGTTGTTTCAATCGAAACAAAAAATAGCCAACAACTTCAAATCATTGAATTCCAATTACAACAACTTGGAGATATTTGTCCAGAACAAATTGATGAGAAAGAAAAGGCCTTCGGCTTGATCAAAAATGAAATTAAGGAAAAGACTGGTCAGTTATCATTGCTTCATTTGCAAGAGGAAAGGCTTCGAAAGCTTAAGGAGCTCGCTGGAAAAGTGGAGGAATCGGAACAAATGCTGTCTATTCTGAAAGTTCAGGAATCTGATTTTGTGTTTCTGGAAAAAACGGTTGAAGCATTCGAATATTGTTTACTAAATTTTAAAAGCCTGTTTGAATCAATTAAAGAAATAAATGAAAACATTATTTTCTATCGTGAAAACATTAAAAAAGACAACACACTGCTTGCAAATACAGTTCTGCAACTTTCATTGATTGAAGAGAATTTCCAAACCCTCAAAACGGCATTCGACAACAAGGAAATACTTAAACTGCAAGCGACTGAGCTGGAGAAGATTATTAAGATCCATGAACTTACTGAAATTTGCAAAAAGCTTAATGAGCGAATTCTAAATGGAGAAAAGACATATAACAATACGCTTAAACAAATAAATGATTTAACCAGATCTCAGGAATCTACAACAAAAGCCATTAAAAAAATCAAAGACAAAATGCCAGATATGGTTCTGTTGTCTGAAGCAAAAAATTGGTTTACCTATCAAAAATCCCTGGTTCATTGGCAAAATGAGGTCCTTATCGAACTTAAAGCCATTCAAGATGATTTACTTGATGTTGAAAAACAAAAAATAAAGCTCATTGATAATGATTATTTCAAAAGTCTTCATACATCGGTAGATTATAATGAAATAGAGACGGCTCTGAATAATAAAAGGAAGGATCTTAAACTTTACATTCTCAAATTGAGTGATGAGTTGGAACATTTGTCTGTTCAATCAAAACTTGAAGAATATGCAACCAATCTGGAAGAAGGAAAACCCTGCCCCTTGTGTGGAGCCCTATCACATCCACGGCCTATATTTGCACAAAGTATTACAGAAACTTTGAGAAAAATCCGGGAACAGAAAGCAAACGCAGAAAATGAGATAAATAATCTTGATCGAATACAGAAACAGCTCTCCGAAATTATCACGACTTTTCAGTTAAAAAAAGAACTTGAAAAAAAAGTTTTAATAAAAAAAGAAGCTTTGGAAAATAAAATCATTGCCAGTCAAAAGCTTTATCATTGGGATACTTACAAAAATGAATCTGCCGTTTCAGAAGCTTTTGCATTGATAGAAAAACTTCAACAACAGTTTAAAGTACTCGAAGAGGAACAAGCCAGGATTTCTCATAATTTGATAATTGAAAATCAAAATAAGGATAAGTATTATAGTGCGGTCGAAGATTTCAGACACCAGTTCACAGCCAACTCAACCGAAACCACAACACTATTAGATCAGATTCAGATTCTACATTTTAAAGACTATGAATATCTATCGGTTTTAGATATTGATAAGTTGAAAGAAAGCTACCTGCAAAAATATCATGAAATTGAGAACGCTTATAATATGGCAAACAATAAGATAAGTATCCTTAGAGAAGACAAAAGTGCTCTTTCCGGCAAACTTGATGCAAACCACAAAACATTGGATCAGATAATTGCATCCAAAAGCTCAACAGACAATACCATTCAGGAAAAGTTATACCGTTCGAAATATGCAACATTGGCAGATGTCGAAAAAGTTTTGGCTCAGCCTATGGATATCGAACAGGAAAAGAAAAAAATATCGAAATTTAAAGAGTCTCTGAATCTTTTGGAAAAACAGCTCATTGAACTTAAAGCGGAAATAGGTGACCAAAAATATGACAAAGTCTTCTACCAGCAGATTCAATTTTCTATCAGCCAGATTTCAGAAGATATAAATCTCAGGAATCAACAACATGGTATTTATGAAAATGAATTAAAAAAATTAAAAGATGACCTAAAGAAACAAAAAGAGTTGATAAAAAGTGTAACACAACTCCAGTCAAGAGCAGAAGATATCAAAAATATTAAACAGCTTTTTAAAGGAAGCGGGTTTGTTAACTATATTTCTTCTGTTTATCTTCAAGAACTCTGCCATGCAGCCAACGACCGTTTTTACAAACTAACAAAGCAAAAAATGAGTCTTGAAGTCACTGATGACAATAATTTTCAAATTCGGGATTTCATGAACGGCGGAAAAACCAGAAATATAAAAACATTATCTGGCGGCCAAACCTTTCAGGCTGCATTATCTCTTGCTTTGGCTTTAGCTGATAATATTCAGAAAATAACCGAATCAAAACAAAATTTTTTCTTTATTGACGAAGGTTTCGGCTCTCTGGACAAAGAATCACTTGATATTGTTTTTGATACGCTTAAATCGCTCCGCAAAGAAAGCCGTATTGTTGGAGTAATTTCGCATGTCGAAGAAATGCAGCAAGAAATTGATATGCACCTTAAAATAGTGAATGACGAAGAAAAAGGAAGTACGATTGAATGCAGCTGGAAATAAACTACTGCTTCATTTGAGTCAATTCCTGATACATTCGTTCATATAAGTATTCATCAAACGCTCCCTTTCTGAAGAGAAGCTATACGAATCTAAAACTCAGTCTGAGTGACAATTTTTTTCGCTCCAGATTGAATCATCAGCATCCTCTTATTATAAAAGTTACTATTAATTTAAAATTAAGTAAATATAAAAGAATTCAAATTTCAATAATTTTTACCAGTATCTTCCTTTTCAGAATCGAGATTATCAAAGTTTTCGTCTTTAGAATCCGGAAGATCTAAAGATGTTTCTTTATTATTGTCAAATGAATCATCACTCTGATCGTCATCAATTTCTTTATTAATTGGAATAGACCGATGCGTAATGGTCGTTACACGATTTAATTCATCATTAAGTTCTTTCCATAAAAGATCTTTCAGTTCGGATAATCCAATATTGACTATTGAAGATATAAAAACGCAGGGAATATCTGGAAGATCATTCCGAATTTCCTTAACCAATTCTTCATCCAGCATATCTGTTTTACTTATAGCCAGAACACGTTGCTTATCGAGCAATTCAGGATTATATTGAGCCAATTCATTTAGCAGAATATTGTATTCGTTGCGAATATCACTGCTATCAGCTGGAACCATAAACAATAAAACAGCATTTCTTTCAATGTGACGCAAAAAGCGCAGGCCCAGGCCACGACCTTCTGATGCTCCTTCAATAATGCCGGGAATATCGGCCATTACAAAAGACTTATTATCTCTATAAGGCACAATCCCCAGATTGGGTTCCAGCGTTGTAAAAGGATAATCGGCTATCTTAGGCTTAGCTGCCGAAATAACTGATAAAAGAGTTGACTTCCCAGCATTTGGAAAACCAACCAAACCCACATCAGCTAAAAGCTTCAGTTCAAGGACAACGTTTCGTTCTTCCAATGGTTCACCCGGCTGGGAGAATCGAGGCGTTTGATTTGTGGCAGTACGGAAATTATAGTTTCCCATTCCTCCACGCCCACCATGCAATAAGATCACCTCTTGCCCAGGTTCATTTACATCACATAGGAATTCACCGGTTTCAGCATCATACGCAACAGTACCAACCGGTACATCAATATATTTGTCTTCACCATCTTTGCCTGTACTACATGAGCCACTACCACTTTCTCCATGTTCAGCAAAAATGTTACGGGTAAAACGCAAATGTATTAACGTCCAATAATTGGAATCACCTCGTAAAATGATATGACCTCCCCTACCGCCATTTCCGCCGTCAGGCCCCCCTTTTGGTATATATTTTTCACGGTGGTAGTGCGTAGAACCGCGTCCACCATTTCCAGAGCGGCAGTAAATCTTAACGTAATCGACAAAATTGCTTTCCGCCATAATAAAATGAAATGTTAAAAATTGCGCTCTTAATTAAAGAGCATCTATGGTCTTTGTTATTTGACCAAATATTTCTTCCGTTGATCCTTCTCCATCGATTTCAACTGAAAGACCTTCTTTCTTATAGAAATCTTTTACCGGAGCCGTTTCGGAATGATAAACCTGAATTCGTTTTTTAACTGTTTCAAGATTATCGTCAGAACGGCCCGAAGTCAATCCTCTTTTCAATAAACGATTAATCAATTCTGGCTCATCAACATTGAGATCCAACATGACAGAAATTTTCATGTCCCGTTCAGCCAACATGTCTTCTAACGTTTCTGCCTGAGCTATAGTTCTGGGAAAGCCATCGAAAATATAGCCTTTTGTACTTTTTCTGGTATCCAAAACCTTGGCAAGCATGTCAATAATTAACTTATCTGGAACCAAATTTCCCTTGGAAACAAAAAAATCGATCGACTCAGCCAAATCACTTTTAGTTTTCAACTCAGCACGCAACAGATCACCTGTTGATAAATGCTCTAAACCAAACTTTTCTTCAATAAATGCACTCTGCGTACCCTTACCCGAACCCGGAGCACCAAAAATAACAACATTTAAAATCATTCTCTATTAAAATTAACTTAAAATCAATGGATCAGTGAATAAAGTTCTCCATAGTTCCGACCATACCCATTATAATCCAAACCAAAACCTACAACAAAATCATTTGGGATTTCAAAAGCCACATAATTAAGATTCAATTCACATTGCAAAGCAGCAGGTTTGGACAAAAATGTAGCAATACGAATTTCCGCAGGATTTCGGGAAGACAAAGAAAATAAGAGTTGTTGCATTGTTCTGCCGGAATCAACAATATCTTCGACTATAACAACCGTTCTTCCATCAATACGCTCAGACAATCCAAATACTTCTTTCACTTTTCCTTCACTTTGCATTCCTTCATAAGAAGCCAATTTTACAAAACTAATTTCACTGGGAATCGTAATATGCTTCATCAAATCAGATGCAAACATAAAAGAACCATTTAAAATCGCCAGAAAAATCGGATTCTTGCCATCCAGATCTTTATTTATTTGTTTAGCAATTTTTTTAATTGCTACTTTAATCTGTGACTCAGAAAGAAATAGCCTGAATTCCTTATCATTAACCCTTATTGTATCCATCTTTATAAAATTCCCGGATTTTCGAAAAGAAGTTACGAAAGTAGTAAAAATCTTTAATTGAACCTAAAAATCCAGTAATAATTTATAAGTTTGCATCTGGTAATTAGTGAAGAGTTCATCAACTCTTAAACATCCTATATGAATATGAGAGAACTTAAATTTTATCTAATCTTATTTCTGATTTCCGGCTTCCCGGTTTTCCTGTTTTCTGCCCAAATAGATGAAAACACAGCGCTGGAAAAGGCTCAGCAGTTTTATAATCAAAATGAAAAATCCGCTCTCCGTTCTGCATCGGATTTTCAATTGGTATATACCTGCAAGGACACAACAAAAACCCTTCTAAGATCAGCTTCAGCAAACGAGAACATCTATTATTACATCTTTAATGTCGGAAACAATGGTTTTGTCATTGTTTCAGGAAACGACGCGACCAAATCGATTTTGGGATATTCCTCTGAAAGTGCTTTTTCTGTCAATAATATTCCTGCCAATTTACAAAGCTGGATAGACTTCTATAAATCAGAAATCAAGTATGCCATTGATGCCGGATTACGTTCATCAGTCCTCGACTCAACTACGACAAGTGCGTTGAGCTCTACCGACAGTGTAAAACCATTGTTGGGAAATATTAAATGGGATCAGGACAATCCTTATAATTATCTTTGCCCATACAACAAGAATACCGGTGAACATGCTGAAACGGGCTGTATAGCTACCGCAATGGCACAAATCATGAAATACTATAATTGGCCGGTAACAGGGACAGGGTCAAATAAGGACAAAACAGCTTATTATGGTACGCTCTCTGTCACTTTCAACAAAACAAAGTATAACTGGAGCCATATGCTGGATAGCTACGAATTGACAACTACCGGCGTACAGGATACAGCCGTGGCAACTTTGATGTACCATTGCGGAGTTGCCGCCAATATGGATTACAATATTGCTGAAAACGGCGGAAGCAGCGCTTATCTTCAGGATGCAGGGAATGCGTTGATCAATAATTTTGGATATAGTAGCAACGCTCAATTATATGAACGGAATTATTTTAATTCCCCGCAATGGGATAGCCTTATTAAAACAGAACTAAAAGCCGGAAGGCCTATCATATATACAGGTTCCACGGAGAGTATTTCTCATGCTTTTTTATGTGATGGCTACGACACTAATGACTTATTCCATATTAACTGGGGATGGGGAGGATATTATAACGGTTACTTTGAGCTAAGTGCACTGGACTATTCTTCATCGGGAGCAAATAAAACAATCGATGGTTTTAGCCAGTCCCAGACTATTCTTGCTGGCATACAGAAATCCGGTACAACCCTAAGTGTCAATTATCAGTTAGGCATCTACAAAGATGGTATGGCATCCTTGGCACCATTCTTCCCTGTGTCAATTAAAGATAGTGTTAGCTTCGGAGTTCTCAATACCGGACTCAATTCTTTTACAGGCAAATTCGGTATCGGGCTCTTTAAAAATGGCGTATATCAAAGCTTATTAGCTGCAGTTTCATCAAATGCCCTTCCAAATTATTACGGCTATTTTGATGATAACAAATTATCCTTCAATATATCTCTTAACGGTTTGTATGACGGATCTTATCAATTGTATGCTGTCTATATGCCTGCCGATTCTTCCTCCTGGTCAATCATTAAAGGGACCAACAATTTGAACAATTATTTGAATGTAGTAATAAACAATGGTACGGTTACAATATCAGGACCAGTAAACACCCCGGATTTATCTCTTACTCAGCCACTCGTCCTTTCCGGAAAGGCCTATAATAACAGAACGGCTAAATTCAATCTTGTCGTAAAAAATGCGGGAACAGAATTCTATTCAAATTTGGGTATTTATATTTATTCTCCTTCTGATACTTCCGCCCATCAATATGTTGATTATGGTACAGTTTGCATCCCTGCAGATGCGACAGATTCCTTCACTATTGACGGGAACATTTCATGCGCAGCAGGTAATTATTATGCGGTTGCCGTGTATGACACAACAAATTCATTTTCCACTGATGCTTTTAGTCCAATCGGTCCTGCAAACTACAATCCTATCGTTATCAATATTCTGGCTGAACCCGCGACTCCTGTTTTAAAACTTAACGGCAAGATCACTCTATCATGTGACACAATCGTTTACAGAAATGAAATATTTACCCTAAATGCAAATATAACGAATACAGGAGGATATTTCGATTCTGAACTGGTTGCTTTTGTCTTTCCGCCGACCGGAGGGGCCTCGGTCAGTTACTTAGACCCTAAAACCGTATACATTGATCAGGGTGAAACACAATTTGTTACCTTAACCGGCTCATTGAGTATAGATTCAGGATCCTACATAATTGGGTTATGTTACAAAGATTCAGATTCATATGAATATATCAGTCCAAAAGATTCCGATTTTTTGTACTTAAAACTAATAGATCTTCCATCGCAAAACGTGGTGTCCGACACTAGTTCTATCAATATAGAAATATATCCTAATCCAGTAACAAGTGTACTTAACATCCAAACCTCATTGGTCATAAAACAAATTGAAGTCATAGATCTTTTTGGACGCATTCTGAGAAAAAGGGCAAACACTTCATCATTAAATATTAGCAGCCTGCAATCAGGGATTTATGTGCTCAGGATTGAGACAGACCAAGGAAAAAAGAAAATAAAATTTATTAAAAAATAAACAACTAAACAAAAAGGCTTGCTTAGCTTATGAAATAACAGATCACCAAAAAAAATTATGAAAATATTGCTGACAGACCAAATACGGGAAACAGATAAGAGGACTGTTTATTTGGAGGGAATTTCCACTACTGATTTGATGGATCGTGCCGCACTGGCACTTTTTAAACGGATTGTCGATGACATTAAACTTAATGAAAAAATATTAGTCGTTACAGGTCCGGGGAATAATGGTGGTGATGCCCTTGTTATTGCCAGATTATTGATTGAAGCCGGCTATCATGTACAGATTTTATTATGCTACCAAGACAAAAAACCTTCGAATGATTCAAATATTCAGTTAAAGCGCCTGAAAATCATAAAAGAAGCAAATATCATTTCTTTGAAAAACAAAGACGGGCTATATAGTATAAAGGGCTTTAATTACATTATAGACGGGTTATTCGGATCAGGGTTAAATCGTCCTTTGGAGGGATATTTCGCAGAAATTGTTCAATGGATAAATGTACAAAAAGTAACTAAGATTTCAATAGATCTTCCCAGTGGACTTTTCGGAGAAGACAACAGGCAAAACATTTCTGAAAACATTGTCCGTTCAGATATTGTTTTTGGGCTACAGTTTCCGAGACTTTCCTTTTTATTAGCTGAAAACGAACAATATATCTCAAAATGGGAATTGGTTGACATTGCTATTCATCCGCATGCCATTGAGAAAATACAAACACCATATTCTTTTACAGAAATTGATGAGGTTCGCTCCATTCATAAAAAACGAGCCTGTTTTTCACATAAAGGAACATATGGAAAAGGTTTATTGATAGCAGGTAGTCCCGGAATGATGGGAGCAGCAGTCTTAGCAACCAAAGGTGCCCTACGTTCGGGTATTGGACTTTTAAGTGTACGAATTCCAGCTTCAGAAACACAAATTGTACAAATAGCCGTCCCTGAAGCCTTGGTTCAAAAATATAATAATGCTTCTTTTTGGGAAGAAGCAGACACACTGTCTTTATCGAACTATTCTGCAATAGCTATCGGACCAGGCATCGGAACTGACAAAGCCCAGATTTTATCACTGAAAAACTTTCTGAAACAAATACCTGAAAAACTCATCCTTGATGCTGATGCATTAAATATAATTTCCGAAAATAGAGACTTGATCGGTCTTCTCCCCAAAAACACCATTCTTACGCCACATCCGAAAGAATTTGATCGACTGGTTGGAATGAAATCCGACACAGATTATGAGCGTCTTGAAAAAGCGATAAGGTTTGCCTGCAGCAATCAGGTATACATGGTCCTAAAAGGAGCTTATACAGCTTGCATAACGCCGGACGGCCTCTGTGCCTTTAACAGTACAGGTAATCCCGGAATGGCGACGGGCGGAAGTGGAGACGTTCTGACAGGAATTATATTATCTTTGTTGGCCCAGGGGTATGATCCCCAGGAAGCATGCAAACTTGGAGTCTATCTTCATGGCTTGAGCGGAGACTTGACCCTAAAGGATCAATCAGAGGAAAGTTTGTTGGCAGGAGATATTGCAGAAAATCTTGGAAAAGCTTTTAGACAATTATAAAAAAACATATACAAATGAAACGAATTTATTTTATAATCGGATTTTTGGCATGTAGCATGCTGAGCTTTGCACAGCTCAAAACTGTACCATTAAGTAAAGTCAAAGATCCTTCACAGGGACTTATATACGCTCTGCCCAAGACTAAAATCATTATTGAAGTAAAGACCCGGCAGATTCAGGAAACGCCAGGAATATATTTTCCTTATGCAGAACGGTATTTAGGTCTTAAGAGCGTTTGTCAATCTGAAAATGTCCGCTACGAAATCGTAGGCATAAATATTACAACAAAGGCTATTCCGGATCCTTTGAACACATTTCTTATCACAGCAGGTAAAGCAAAAAAAACATCATCCATCGAACTGACGCCGGAAGGCTTCCTGAAATCCATCAACAGAGATCCGGAAATAAAGAAACCTTGTGAATGTACAATAAACCAGGCAGAAAAACCTTGTGGTACTCAAAATTACCAGACACAAGAATCATCCATTATTACTCAAGAGATGCAACAATCAAGTTCAACGGCAAAGATGGCAGAATTAGCTGCCACACAAATATTTAACTTAAGAGAATCACGCATTAATCTGCTCACTCTTGGACAAGATAACAATCCGACAGATGGCCGTTCCTACGAAATTGTCCTTAGTGAACTCAATAGAATGGAAAAATATTACACGGAACTCTTCACAGGCAAACGGTTGGAAAAAACCGAAGTCACTACTTTCGAATACGATCCGCAAAAAAGCGGAGAGGAAATACTCTTTCGGTTTTCACAGTTAAAAGGCGTTGTTGATAAAACAGATCTGGGAGGAAATCCCGTCTCAATAAATATACAAAAAACAACCGGAATTCAGACTAATCTCGTTAATGTTCCTGTCGTCAATTCAGAAAAAGAATCCTCAGTGTATTACCGGTTACCGGCTAAAGCTCAAATAAAAATCACGGACGGAGTAACTATGTTATACAACAAAGATATCGATATCGCTCAGTTTGGCCGTGTTATGGCACTTCCTGCAACAACTACTACATCTGCTGAATTCTGTCCTTTAACAGGAGCTATTACATATTTTGGGAAATAAATTTTCCATTTTGCCATTTAAAGACAAGCGAATCTCTAATAACAGGTTCAAAATCTTTTTTTATTTCCGAACGGACATCATCTTTTAAAGAAGAACGGGCAACCAGCAAATAGGAGTTTTGATTAAATTTATAAGAAATAAAAATTCTCAGACAGATTTCATTAAAACGATCCGCGAGACCCAATGCCTGCCCTTTTTCTTTATCAAGAAAATCCATATAAGAAATGGTCGGGGCAATTATATCCTTTATCGGCTGCCATGATGTCGAGTAAAAAGTAATGCGGCTGTCTTTCAAAGGAGCAGCAACGGTATGAACCAAAGCTATTATGCGTGATGTATCATTGTACTGCAACAATTTCATTTGCAAATCGCCCGATTCCGATGTTTGAAGCAAAAGAAAATCATCCGACAGTTCTTTCAAAACAACTTCTCCACCAATGACAGATGACATAACTGCAGCTTTGTCGTTTTTATAAAAATCCACCAAATCTTTTCTGGAATCTAATGAAACAGTTGGAAGTAGATTTGTCGGCATCTGAAAAAAATAACGGGCTATTGACTGTGCCTTTATTTCGGGCATTACCGACAGCAAACCGACAGCAAACATAAGAAACATACGATTCTTCATAAAAAAAAGTTTATACTCTTTATATAGTGCCTAACGACAATAAAACCATTCCCAGAATCACACCTATCAAAATCAAAGCCTTTGTCTTGATGTTTTTATCATGAAAAAACAAAGCTCCTGCTATAAATGAAACGAGAATATCGGAACGACGAACCACAGATACAACAGATATCATTGATTGTGGTATGCTTAAAGCGTAAAAGTACAGAAAATCTGACAGACACAAAAAAAAGGATATACCAATAATGGACCAACGAAAATGAAAGGGTGAAGATTGTTTCCGTTTCGGATACCACACAATCAACAAAATAGGAAGCATCATAAAAATCTGATAGATTGTATACCAAACCTGAACAGCCATACGATCAAACCGATGCATCAAGAACTTATCGTACAAACCACTAACAGCACCGGTAGCCATTGCTAAAAACAAGCACCAGACCCATTTATTCTTCCAAAAGGATATTCCTTCCATTTTCCCTGCCAGTGAATACAAGTAGAAACAGACAAGAGCTACTAATATTCCTGCAAATTGACAGAAGTTAAGTCTTTCTCCAAAAACGAGTAAGGCACCCAGCAAAACAAGTGCAGGTTGAAGAGACTTTATCGGTGCATAAATGGTAATCGGCAAATGTTTAATCGCCACATAAGCCGAGCCCCATGAAATAAGAACAATGAGCGATTTTAAAATAATATAACAATGAGTACCCGGATCAATATTTGCTACATAAAAAATACTTCCCTGAATAGTTTCAGGAGCAAAACGTGATAACAATAACGCCGGCAAAAAAAGGAGAGAACAAAAAACAGTGTTTAAAAAAAGAACCGGAATTACGGCATTATTAGTTAGACTTATTTTTTTATTTATCTCATATAATCCCAGAAACAGAGCAGAAGCAAATCCAAAAAACAACCACATATCGTTTTATTACCTAATACATAAAAACTATCTTAAAAAAATCTCTTCCGGGTAAGAAACGTCAACAAGGAACAGGCCCTTGGCATTAACAGAAGCTCCAGCTTTACAACGATCCTTTGAGTCAATAACAGCCCGAAAACCAGCCTCATCCATCTTACCCTGCCCTACATCAAGTAAAGTTCCTACAATTGCCCGTACCATGTTGCGCAAAAAACGATCTGCCTGTATTGTAAAAACCCAATATTTGCCACGTTTTTCCCAATAAGCCTGCATAATCTTACAGTTATTGGTTTTCACATCTGTGTTCGACTTACTGAAACTACTGAAATCCGTATAACCAAAAAGGCATTTTGATATCCGGTCCATAGCTTCAAAGTCAAGTGTCCCAAAAATGCGCGTATAATAAGGGCGGTTAAAAATATCCTTCTCGGAACACATCCAATATTCATAAGTACGGGATGTGGCACTAAAACGGGCATGCGCATCAGGAATTACAGGCATCACTTCCTGCACAGATATATCAATAGGCATCATGACATTCAGTTTCTTTACAAGAGCAGGCCTGTCTTCTATTTGTATCTCTGTATCAAAATGAGCATACATGTTACGGGCATGCACACCTGCATCAGTCCGCCCGGCAGCAGTCAAAATCAAATCGGATCCAAACAAATGCCCCATGACTTCCGTCATAACTTCTTGAACAGAAATCCCATTGGGCTGAATTTGCCATCCGTGGTAATTTCTGCCATCATATGAAAATCGTAAGAAATAACGATGCTTCATGCCTTTTTAGCTCAAGCTGCAAAGGTAAGTTTTTTTTATTATGATTAAATAAATGCCGATCAGGCTCTGATTATTTCTTCGAAATATTTACTTTTGTCGTAAATCTCATTTTTAATGAATGAACGCATCTTACTGATTGAGCAAGCTGACCCTGCAATTATTCATGGGGTTAATAATTGCAACACTCAGTTAATCAAAGCTCTTTATCCAAAACTTCATATTGTTGCCCGTGGAAATATTATCAAGATTCAGGGAGATGAATCTGAGATGGACGCTTTTGAGATTGCATTGAAGGCCTTTGAAGAATATAGTGTCAATTATAATGACCTCAACGAAGATATTATTCGGGATATTGTAAAGGGGAAACCGCCCGTTGAGGTTAAGCAGGAAAACCTTATTCTATATGGGATGAACGGAAAGCCCATTTTAGCTCGGACTGAAAATCAACAGAGATTGGTTGATGCATATGATCACAATGACATGATTCTTGCCATTGGCCCTGCTGGATCAGGAAAAACATATACTGCTATTGCGCTGGCAATAAAAGCCCTTAAAAGCAGAGAAGTTAAAAAGATTATTCTTTGTCGTCCTGCCGTTGAAGCCGGTGAGAAATTGGGCTTTTTACCAGGAGACATGAAAGAAAAAATTGATCCATATCTGCAACCTCTTTATGATGCATTGGAAGATATGCTCCCGCCAATACGGTTAAAGGAATATATGGAAAACAAAATCATCCAGATTGCGCCCCTGGCTTTTATGCGCGGACGAACCCTTAATGATGCAGTTATTATTCTGGATGAAGCTCAAAACACAACCACGCAGCAAATCAAAATGTTTCTGACCAGATTAGGTATTAATTCCAAAATGATTATTACCGGAGATATCACACAAATTGACTTGCCTGCTTCAGCTACTTCCGGTTTGATACAAGCCATGCATGTCTTGCGTCATGTAAATGGCATTGTTAAAATCGAATTTAGCAAAAGAGATATTGTAAGACACAAACTTGTTCAAAATATTGTTGAAGCTTATGAAAAGTTTCAGGAAGAGAAAATGCTTGCAAAAAAAGACTACCGTGAAATACATAACGATGACAAAATCAAGAAATAAAGTTATTTAAAAATCAGAAACGATGAAACAAACATTGACAAAATCCAGCTTTAGCTTTCCCGGACAAAAGTCTGTTTATCACGGTAAAGTTCGCGACGTATACAATATCAACGACGAATTGTTAGTGATGTTGGTAACCGATAGAATCTCTGCCTTTGATGTTATTCTTCCTGAAGGAATTCCTTACAAAGGGCAAGTATTGAACCAAATAGCAGCAAAATTTCTTGACGCAACCAAGGATATTGTAAAAAACTGGAAAATAGCGACTCCAGATCCAATGGTTACTGTCGGGATCAAATGTGAGCCCTTTGATGTTGAAATGGTTATTCGCGGTTATCTGACCGGGCATGCATGGCGCGAATACAGTGCCGGTGTACGTGAACTCTGCGGGGTAAAATTGCCGGACGGCATGATTGAAAACCAAAAGTTTGAAAAGCCAATCATCACTCCTACTACAAAAGCCAAAGAAGGACATGACGAAGACATTTCCAGAGAAGATATCATTGCACGTGGCATCGTCAACAAAAAGGAATATGAGCAATTGGAAAACTACACCTATGCCATTTATCAAAGAGGCTGTGAAATTGCTGCATCCAAAGGCTTGATTCTGGTCGACACGAAGTATGAATTTGGCAAGAAAGACGGCGAAATCATCCTCATGGATGAAATCCATACACCTGATTCTTCTCGCTATTTTTATGCTGATGGTTATGAAGAAAAGCTTGCCAGCAACAAGCCACAAAGGCAGTTATCCAAGGAATTTGTCCGTCAATGGCTCATTGAAAACGGTTTTCAGGGGAAAGATGGTCAAAAAATACCTGTTATGAATACGGAATACTGTGAAAGTGTAACAGAACGTTACATTGAACTTTATGAAAAAATAATCGGGGAAAAATTCATTAGAGTCAACTCTGACAATTTAAATTCTCGTATCGAAAAAAATGTCTTAGAATTCCTGAATACAAAAATATAAGACATTTATATTTGATGACATTTCAAATTCTATTGTGTGAAAAGGACTTGCATATTCCAAGCCCTTTTCTATTTTATTTCATATCTTTGTAGATTAAAGCATATTAAAAACATGAATATGAATGACCAAAGGTATACGATGCGAGGCGTTTCAGCTTCAAAAGAAGACGTACACGAAGCCATCAAAAATATTGATAAAGGATTATACCCCAATGCTTTCTGTAAAATAATCCCCGATATATTAGGAGGTGATCCTGATTATTGCAATATAATGCATGCCGACGGTGCAGGCACAAAATCTTCACTTGCCTATATATATTGGAAAGAAACAGGTGATTTATCCGTATGGAAAGATATCGCCCAGGATGCGCTAATTATGAATATAGACGACCTCCTCTGCGTCGGGGCTGTTAACAACATTCTTGTTTCCTCAACCATTGGCCGTAATAAATTATTGATTCCTGGCGAAGTCATTTCAACCATTATCAATGGTACAGATGAATTGCTTGCAGAATTACGGGAAATGGGAATCGGCGTATATGCTACAGGAGGGGAAACAGCAGATGTTGGTGACCTTGTCCGGACTATTATTGTTGACAGTACGGTCACTTGCAGAATGAAACGAAGTGATGTAATTGATAATGCAAATATTCGTTCAGGTGATGTAATTGTCGGTCTGGCTTCTTTTGGACAGGCCAACTATGAAAAAGTATACAACAGTGGAATGGGCAGCAATGGTCTGACATCTGCCAGACATGATGTCTTTTCCAAATACCTTGCCGAAAAATATCCCGAAAGTTATGACGCTGCGATTCCTTCCGAGTTCGTTTATTCCGGAAATAAAAAACTGACCGATATTATAAAAGATTGTCCACTTAACGCCGGTAAACTTGTATTATCGCCGACCCGTACCTATGCTCCTTTTGTAAAGAAGCTCCTGTACACAATGAAAGCCGATATCCATGGGATGGTCCATTGTTCAGGAGGTGCACAAACCAAGATTCTGCATTTTGTCAATAATTTACATGTTATTAAAAACAATATGTTCCCAGTTCCACCTTTGTTCTGTCTTATAAAAGAACAGTCAGGTACAGACTGGAGTGAAATGTATAAGGTGTTTAATATGGGCCATCGCATGGAAGTTTATCTAGCCCCTAAAAAAGCAGAGAAAGTAATTGAAATTGCAGAAAACCTTGGCATTCAGGCAAAAATCATCGGGCACGTCGAATCAGCAGAAAAAACAAGTTTGACAATAGAAAGCGAATTTGGCACCTTTAACTATTGAGCATAAAACTTATTTATGGCAGAAAGCACTTTACTTGAAAAATTAGAAGGACTTCAAATTCGTTTCATGGAAGTTTCTACATTGATTACCGATCCAACGGTAACAGGTGATATGAAACGTTTCGTAAAACTCAACAAAGAATACCATGATCTTGAAAAGATTATGGAAGCGAAAAAAGAATATCAAGGGCTACTGAAAAACATTGATGAAGCGAAAGAACTGCTTGAAAGCACTAATGATCCAGATTTGCGCATCTTGGCAAAAGAAGAGCTGGAGGCAAGTCAATGCCGCATTCCTTCAATAGAAAATGAAATCGAGCTGCTGTTGGTTCCTGCAGACCCGGAAGATGCCAAGAATGCCATTATGGAAATCCGAGGCGGTACAGGTGGCGATGAGGCCGCCATCTTTGCTGGGGATCTTTTTAAAATGTATACCAGATATTGTGAAAGCAAAGGCTGGAAAGTTGGAGTAACGTCAGCAAGTGAAGGCACTGTAGGCGGATTCAAGGAAATTATTTTCACAGTAAGTGGCGAAAATGTATATGGCATTTTGAAATATGAATCAGGAGTACATCGTGTTCAACGCGTTCCTGCTACTGAAACACAAGGCCGAATTCATACATCAGCTGCAACGATAGCTGTATTTCCTGAAGCTGAGGAATTTGATATTGATTTGAAAGATACAGATATAAGAGTAGATACGTTCTGTTCGTCAGGTCCCGGAGGACAATCCGTCAATACAACGTATTCAGCTGTCCGCCTGGTGCATATTCCAACTGGTATTACCGTCCAGTGCCAGGATGAAAAATCCTGGCACAAAAACAAAGCGAAAGCCATGATTGAGTTGCGGTCCCGTATCTACGCTCAGGAACATCAGAAATATTTGGATGAAGTCGGACAAAAACGCAAAACAATGGTTTCCACCGGAGACCGTTCGGCCAAGATCCGTACCTATAATTATCCTCAGGGACGGGTTACGGATCATCGTATAAACTTTACTATATATAATTTATCCGCTTTCATGAATGGTGACATTCAAACTATGATTGACCAGTTAATTATTGCAGAAAATGCTGAGCGACTAAAAGAAAGCGAATTATAATATAATTTCGAATCGGATTATGGATAAACAAGAACTTTTTAAGCAAATCAAACATAAGAAATCCTTTCTTTGTGTTGGCCTTGATACGGACCTTAAAAAGATACCGCCGCATCTGCTGAATGAAGAAGATCCTGCTTTTACTTTTAATAAAGCAATTATTGATGCAACAGCGGATTACTGTGTCGCTTTCAAACTGAACCTTGCTTTTTATGAATGTAACGGCTTGAAAGGGTGGAGCTCACTTGAAAAAACAGTACGATATATCCGAAAACAATATCCGGAACAATTTATTATAGCGGATGCCAAGCGCGGTGATATTGGAAATACTTCGAAGATGTATGCACAAAGTTTTTTCGAAGAACTTAATTTTGATGCCGTTACAGTTGCCCCATATATGGGTGAAGACAGCGTAAAGCCCTTTTTAGAATATCCGGGGAAATGGGTTATTTTACTGGTTTTAACATCCAATAAAGGATCCATCGACTTTCAACTAACAAAAAACGATCAAGGAGAACGGTTATTTGAAAAAGTTTTAAAAACATCAGAAAACTGGGCTTCAGACAATAAGATGATGTATGTAGTTGGAGCAACTCAAGGTTCCCTGTTAAAAGATATCCGTAAAATTGCACCAGACAATTTTTTGCTTGTACCGGGCATCGGAGCCCAGGGAGGTAGTCTTGAGGAAGTTGTAAAATATGGAATGAATAGTCAATGTGGTCTGTTGGTCAACTCTTCACGTCAAATCATTTACACAGGCAACGACGAAAATTTTGCACAATCGGCTCAAGTCGAAGCACAGAAATTACAGGAAGAAATGGCTGGTTATCTGACTTCAATCCTATAACGTGGAAAAAAGAAAAATCATCAACGATCCTGTTTTCGGCTTCATTAACCTACCGCAAGGTTTTCTTTATGAAGTCTACGAGCATTCTTATTTGCAGCGTCTTACACGCATTAAGCAATTAGGGCTATCTTCTTATGTCTATCCTGGCGCACAGCACACCAGATTCCAACATACAACTGGATCTATGTTTTTGATGATGGAAGCCATTCAAAGTTTACGCATAAAGGGCATTCATATTAACGATGAAGAAGCTGAGGGCGCAACTGCAGCCATTTTACTCCACGACATTGGGCACGGACCTTTTTCGCACGTCCTTGAGCATGACCTTTTTCAAGGCATTTCTCATGAAGACCTGTCAATAAAGATGATGGAAAGGATGAATTGCGAATTTAAAGGAAAACTGGATTTGGCTATTGATATATTTAAAGACAATTATCCGAAAAAGTTCTTACATCAGCTGGTCTCCGGGAATATGGACATGGACAGACTGGACTATATCAGGAGAGACAGCTTCTTCACAGGAGTCACTGAAGGAAATATAGGTTCTGCCAGAATTATCAAAATGCTAAATGTTCAGGATGACAGGCTTGTAGTTGAAGCAAAAGGCATTTATTCGATAGAAAATTTTCTGATTTCCCGTCGGTTAATGTACTGGCAAGTCTATTTTCATAAAACTTCGCTTGCAGCGGAGAACATGCTCCTTAATCTTTTAAAACGGGCAAAGGATCTTATCTCAAAAGGTATAGAAATTGAAGCATCAGAAGCGCTTGGCTATTTTTTGGCCGGGAAACAAAAGTACGGAGAAATAAGCGAAAAAGCGCTTAACATGTTTGAAGAACTGGATGATACTGATATTTGGTCAGCAATCAAAATATGGCAGCATCATGATGATTTTACAATCTCAACTTTAAGCAAATGTTTGCTTCAACGTAAACTGTTCAAGATAGTGATAAGTAATGAAACGCTTAGTCCGGAAAAAACAGATCATGATCTTGAAAAAATAAGTTTATTTTTGGGCATTACAAAAGAAGAGGCGAATTACTTCATTTCACAAAACAGTGTTTCGACAAATATGTACAGTGAAGCAGACGACCGAATTGACATTTTATATAATAACGGAGAAATCCGTCCGATTACCCAAGCCTCAGATATGTTAAATCTTGAAGTTTTGTCCAAAGAGGTTCAAAAGCAGGTATATTGCTACTTTCCGACCTCGTGATTCATTAATTAAAGAGATTTTGAACAGGCTTGACTAATAAATTGAGATATAATAACGAATATTTTGTATTTTTGCGCAAATTTTAAATAAATGAAATTTACTGCTCAACAGATTGCATCATTCTTATCCGGCGAAATTGAAGGTGATCCTCTCGTTTTCGTAAAGAACTTTTCAAAAATTGAGGATGGTCAACCTGAAACCCTTACATTCCTTGCAAATCCTAAATATACGCCCTATATTTATTCGACTAAAGCAAGCATTGTTCTTGTAAACAAGGACTTTATATCTGAACAACCAGTTCCATCAACGCTTACGCTCATCCGTGTTGAGAATGCATATGCATGCCTGGCCAAACTAATGACTCTGGCGACAGAATCCAAAGCTCGCAAAACAGGAATCGGATCAACAGCTTCGATTGACGAAACGGCTGAACTCGGTAAAAATACTTATGTAGGTGAATTTTGCTACATTGGTAAACAAACACAAATTGGAGACAATACACAAATATATCCTCAGGTTTATATTGGTGATGAAGTAAAAATCGGTTCCAACTGTATATTATATCCAGGAGTAAAAATCTACGACGATTGTGTTATCGGTAACAATTGCATTTTGCAGGCTGGTGTTATTATCGGAAGTGATGGCTTTGGATTTGCACCTTCAGACTTGGGAACATATCAAAAAATTCCTCAGATCGGGAATGTTGTTATTGAAGATGACGTTGAAATCGGTTCAAATTCGACAGTTGACCGTTCAACGATGGGGTCTACAATAATAAGACGTGGTGTCAAACTGGACAATCTCATACAAGTTGCGCACAATGTAGAGATTGGAGAAAATACAGTCATTGCTGCTCAAGTAGGCATAGCGGGATCAACCAGTATCGGAAAGAATTGTATGATTGGCGGCCAGGTCGGATTTGCCGGACATATACATATAGCTGATGGTATTCAGATCGGAGCTCAATCGGGAATACCAAATTCATTAACAGATAATTCAACACCTTATTTGGGAACACCAGCTCTTCCCGTAAAAAACTTTGCTCGTTCTCACGTCATCTACAAAAAATTACCTGACTTATCTATTGAGGTTTCAAGGCTTCGTAAAGAGCTTGAGAAACTTAAAAATTCCAATAAAAAATAATTTCATATAATGGCAAATCAACTAACATTAAAAAATAATTTTACGGTTTCAGGTAAAAGTCTGCATACAGGACTTCATATCACAGCCCAATTCTGTCCGGCAGAGCCCAACACGGGCTATAGATTTGTGCGTACTGATTTGGAAGATAAACCTGTCGTTGAAGCTTTGGCTGAAAATGTGCTACACACTGAGCGTGGTACCGTATTAAGTAAAAACGACGTTAGTATAAGCACCGTTGAACATGCCCTCGCGGCGCTATATGCAGCCGAGATTGACAACTGCCTGATCAAGATTGATGGACCTGAAATGCCAATACTCGACGGTAGTGCTATTGAATTTGTAAATAAAATAAATGAGGCAGGAATACAAGAACAACCATACGACAAGCAATATTACATCGTTCATAACAGAATTGAAGTCAGCAATCCTGAAACGGGTGCATCTCTCATCATTTTACCGTATGACGGCTTTAGTATTACAACTCTTGTAAGCTATGACTCTACCATCCTAAACAACCAGTTCGCACGTCTTAACGAACTTGCTGATTTTGAAAAGGAAATTGCCAACAGCCGTACTTTTGTGTTTGTAAGGGAAGTTGAATTATTGCTGAAACATAATTTGATAAAAGGAGGAGACTTGGATAATGCTCTGGTCATTTACGATCAGGAACTTTCACAGGAAAAGCTTGACAGTATTGCTGACGCAATGAATATTCCACACAAGCTGGTCAACAAATTAGGTTATATCAACAATAAGCCCATACTTTATGACAATGAACCCGCACGTCACAAATTGCTGGATCTGGTCGGAGACATCGCATTAATTGGAAGGCCACTAAAAGGACATATCATTGCAACACGTCCAGGTCACAATATCAATACCCAACTATCCAAAATGATTCGTAAGGAGCTTAGGAAACAAGAAGTCCAGGCCCCCTACTACAATCCCAGTATTAAGCCAATAATGGATAACGTCATGATCAAAAAGCTCTTGCCTCACCGCTGGCCGATCCAAATGGTGGATAAAGTGATTGAACTTTCTGACAGACATATAGTAGGCGTCAAAAATGTAAGCGGGAATGAGGAAATCTTCATGGGACATTTCCCAGGAGAACCTGTTATGCCTGGAGTTATGCAATTGGAAGCAATGGCTCAGACCGGCGGGCTTCTGATTTTGAACACTGTTCCAGATCCTGAAAGATATTCCACCTATTTTTTAACCATTGATAACGTGAAATTCCGTCATAAAGTCGTGCCAGGTGATACAATGGTTTTACGACTCGACTTAACAACAAAAATTCATCGGGGAATGGTTTGCATGAAAGGTTATGCCTTTGTGGGTGACAAAATTGTAACAGAAGCCGAATTTATGGCTCAGGTGATTAAAAACAAATAATTCTTTCATGTAGAATATAGTCCAGATGGATTATTCGGTAAAAAATAATTATATGAAACAGCCATTAGCTTATATACATCCTGATGCTAAAATTGCGCCAAGCGTAGTTATTGACCCTTTTGTAACAATTGACAAGAATGTTATTATCGGAGAAGGCACAAGAATTTGTTCAAATGTCACAATACTGGAAGGCACAAGAATTGGTAAGAATTGTACGATCTTCCCAGGTGCTGTTATTGGAGCTATTCCTCAGGATTTGAAATTTGCCGGAGAAGAAACAACCGCTGAGATTGGAGATAATACCACAATCCGCGAGTTTGTAACAATTAACCGCGGTACTGCTGCCAAAGGGAAGACAACCGTTCAAAATAATTGCCTGATTATGGCTTATTGCCATATTGCACATGATTGCACAGTTGGGAATAATGTCATTATGTCCAACTCTTGCCAGTTAGCCGGCGAAGTAGAACTTGATGAATGGGCTATTCTGGGTGGCGGCACTCTTGTCCATCAATTTTCTCATATTGGATCTCACGTTATGCTTCAGGGCGGATCACATGTCAATAAAGATGTACCCCCTTATATTAAGGCTGCCCGTGAACCCATTTCTTATTGCGGCGTAAATTCAATAGGTCTTCGAAGAAGAAGTTTTTCCAATGAACAAATTCGCGACATTCAGGAGATTTATCGTTATCTTTACCAATCAGGGTTAAATAACAGTGATGCCATCGAACGTATTGAGGCTGAGCTTCCTGCCACCAAAGAACGTGATGAGATTATTCTATTTATCAGAAATTCCCCCCGTGGAATCATTAAGGGGTATTTTAATTAAATTCTTATATTTCTATGGTTTATAAGTTTCGTATCCTATCAGATGAGGTGGACAATTTCACCCGCGAAATTGCCATCAGTTCAGAAGCAAGTTTTTTAGATTTGAATAACGTCATTTTAGAATGTGTAGGCTATTCCAAAGATCAAATGACTTCGTTTTTCACATGCAACGATGAATGGGAAAAAGAGACAGAAGTGACACTTATTGAAATGGACAGCAGTCCTGAAGTGGACAGCTGGATCATGGAAAGCACAAAACTAAGTGATTTGATTGATGATGAGGGTCAAAAGCTTCTTTTTATTTTTGATTATCTGACAGAGCGTTCCTTTTTCATAGAGACCTATCAGATTGAAACCGGAAAAAATATTGCAAAAGCAAAATGTATTTTTTCCGAAGGAGAGGCACCCCCCCAAACCACCAGCTTTGATGATACCGCTAACGACACGTCAACCAAGCTCAATTTGGATGAGGAATTCTATGGAGACCAGGATTTCAATGCAGACGAACTGGATCTCGACGGTTACTCAGGCCTTGATGATGAAATACCCGATCCATCTTCCTTAAATAAAGAATTCTAACAGATAGACACGCGTAAGCTGATTGGTAAAAAGATGAAAACCCTTGTGGTATTAACTGGACCAACCAGTGTTGGAAAGACAGAACTCAGCCTTGGCATCGCCGAAGCGCTGGGTTCTCCTGTTTTATCATGCGATTCCCGTCAAATCTTTCGGGAACTGCCTATAGGTACAGCAGCCCCAACACCTGAACAACTCAATCATATTAAACATTATTTTATCGGAACCCGTTCCATTCAGGATTATTATAGTGCCGCCAAATTCGAAACCGATGTACTACAGCTCCTGGAAAAGGAACTTTTCCCCAAACACGAATCAGTTCTTATGACCGGTGGCTCCATGATGTACATTGATGCCGTTTGTAAAGGCATCGATGACATGCCTGATATAGATCAGGCGTTGCGCCAGGATTTGCAGGACCAGTACAGGAAAGAAGGCTTGGATACCATTCTCTCACAGCTTCGTTTGCTTGATCCTGATTATTACAAACAAGTAGACCGAAAGAATGCCAAACGGGTCATTCACGGGCTGGAGATTTGCCTGATGACAGGAAAACCTTTTTCTTCGTTTCGTAAAGAAAAGAGCAAAGAAAGATCCTTCAGAATCCTAAAAATCTGTCTTAACCGGAGCCGAGCCGAATTGTATGCCAGAATCGACCAACGCGTTGTAGAAATGATTAATCGTGGCTTGGTTGAAGAAGCCCGCAGTCTGTACCCATACAGACACCTAAATGCGATGAACACAGTTGGTTACAAGGAGCTTTTCGCTCACTTTGACGGCCTCTGCACCTTGGATGAAGCAATTATCCAAATACAAAACAACACCCATAAATATGCCCGAAAACAATTGACTTGGTTTCGTAAAGATCCGGATTACCATTGGTTCAATCCAGATACGGATGAAACCATGAAATATCTTGGTTCAGAGGGTATCATAAACCCGTAAAAGATCTTTAACTTCGACATTCTAATTGTTTCCCAAATGCAGTTTACGTTTAAGCACCTGCAACTTCTTTATGAAGGCATTTCCGCTTACAATTGCACTATTTGATTCAATTTTTAGAATTCCGATCTTGTTGTCATTCAATTGGTAATAGACTCGCTCAGTTCCGCCTGTTGGCTTACTATTTTTATCATTTGGCTTAAAACGGGGGAACTCTCTTATTAACGTATCTTTACTAATAAAAAAGGAGTCATGTCCCTTGTAATCTTTACTCTTGGATATTGTTGTATCTGGTTCTTGCGGCGTTTTGATCCCAACAAGCTTTTCGTCCTTGTCTGAAGCATATACATAAAATTCGCCGGCACTCCCGGAGCCTGCTGACTGTGTAAAAATATAGAGCTCTTCAAAGCCATCGTTATCCAAATCGCCTAATTCCGTTTTTATAACAGGATTGATATTTCCAACATTCAAAATCTGATCGTTTACAAAACCTTTCGTCTGAATTTGAACTTTTGAAAGACTTGCTCCATCAGGATGTGTTTCCTTTAAAAAGATGATCTTTCCGGTTTTTGTTTTCAATTCCCTTATATCGGCTTTTTGATGATCTGTAGCCACAACCTGGCCTTTATCTGATTCCGTTTTGTTGATGTTTTTACAGCCTGTTATGGTAAAGGCCAAAACAATCACTGCTAATTTTACATTTTTCATTTCACGAAGGATAAATCAAAAAGTTCATTCATTTACAACCTATAAATTCAGATTAACCACAGAAATCAAAGGATTTACATTTTATCGACTTATTAGTCGTCCAGCTTCTAAAGTGATAATTTTAACTTAAATCCCAGGACAGGTTCTTTCCTCCCTACACCTAAATTAAAAGAACCATTCGTTAATGCAATATCAGGGCTTAGGCTTAAAATTCGGCCTTTCCCCAAGTCCAAACTCATTAAGCCTTCTCTATTGTTACGATTAATCCTTGAAGCAGTAACCGGGGCATCTATCATCGACCATAAATAATCACTTATGTAAACAAAACAGCCCATTGAAGCAGCCGCACTCAAATTGTCATCTTGGGTTACGGCATTATTATTTCCATCTCGAGTTCCGGAAATCATGAGAATTATAGAACCAATCCATGCCGTTGTCATAACAACACCCTTGGTGGTTTCTCCGTTATAATATTGACCACCGCCAGGAAGCAAAAACGAAAACATAAAAGCCAATCCTGGATTTTTATCTTTTGCTGTATTTACAACAACAGGAACATCTTCTTTTGCAAATTTCTCAATTTCTTCATATTTATATATGAAAATACTGCCATCTGCCGTTTGCAATTTTATACTGACATTCGGTATATTTTCGATGATAATTCCTTTAATAACGCTCCCGTTTTTTAAATAAACAGCATCCCGATAGTTACCATACGTTTGTGCAGAAACATTGGCACAAACAAGAAAAAAGATTGAAAAAACAAGAAATGTCACTATTTTTTTCATAATAAGCAGTAATTAAGATAGATATCTATCATTAATAAAAGTTCCATTTGTTATTAATAAAGTTGCACGTACCTAACAGATGCAAGACAAAGATAATAGATTCCAAATAAATGACAAGTATTAATTATTATTCTTCCTTTTATATAATTGCCTTGAACTTACTTTAATGAGCGCAAAGTTACCGTCAACATCCGTTGTGAAATATCCCCAATGGATTTATAAATGTCGCTAAAACACATTACACCGTTGGCATTCATTTTTTAACTTCGTTGTAAAATTGTATGTTTGCACAACAAAAGTATATAATTTACCAAAAGAAACTATTGAGAGAACTTAAAATTTAAAATGATGGCAAAAAAAGTTGCAGTATTAGTGGTAAACCCAGTAAACGGCTTTGGGCTGTTCCAGTATTTGGAATCATTCTTTGAGGATGGCATTCCATATAAAACATTTGCAGTAGCCGAAACAACACAGGTAAAGACCAATTCAGGAATCAGCATGCAAACAGATGATGTTATTGCGAATTTAAAGGGACATGAAGATGAATATGATGCGCTCATTTTCTCCTGCGGTAATGCCATTCCAAAATTCAATGAAAATGTATCCAAGCCATACAATCAGGATATGATGGCTGTAATTAAAGTTTTCGATAACAAAGGCAAACTGTTGGCAGGTCATTGTGCAGCCGCCTTGATTTTCGATAAACTCGGCATCGGAAAAGGCAAAAAAGTCGCATCACACCCGTTTGTTAAATCGGTCTTAAAGGGTTGTATTGGAACTGACGAGAAGTCTGTTGTTGACGGAAATCTCTACACAGCTCAAACTGAACATGCCATCAGTTCGCTCATGCCAGATCTTTTGAAAGCATTGAAATAAGATTGAAATACGTTCCCTTCGACAGGTCGTCCATGTCCAGACACTTTAATATACTATTTTTTTGTAATACCGTTTTCGCAATTTAAACATTTTCTCAAAATAATCAATCCGGGAATCCCTGTAATCAAAAATCACAGGAGGTTTCCCGGAACGCTGAATACGACCGATATATTGTACCAACTTACCCTCAAAAGCAAATGGATAAACAATAAACAAACATTCCAGTGAATCAACATCCATACCCTCTCCAAAGAATTGGCCTGTCGAAATTACAATCTTGAAATGGCCCTGCTTGATCTGTTCCATTTTACTTTTACGACTTCGCTCAGAATCATCTCCATCAATAGTGATAGTTTCAAACTTATCCTTCAGATAAAGATTCAAGATTTCCACATGCTCCTTCCGTTCCGTTAGAACAAGGATTGTTTTAAAACGTTCGGCATTTTGTTGAATATCCCGAACGATCATGGCATTGCGCTGCGTGTCGTATATTAAAATTCTGGAAATGGTTTCATAGTTATCAATCTTATAATCGAAAGGGACAAAAAGATTGGTTTCTATGACATTAATTTCAGTATGGTTTGAAAGTTGCTGGAGTCCTTCTTTTTGATCCATATAATATAGAATGTTTCCTATATAGATATAGATCAGCTTTTCATCGTTGTTTTTACGTTTTGGAGTCGCTGTCAAGCCATACAAATAATAAGAATTAAACTGTACGATAGCTTCACGGAAAGACTTTGCTGGTATATGGTGACATTCATCCACAATGATCGTTCCAAAACGATTGGCTATGAAGGCCACGTCTTTACTTCTGGACAAAGATTGTATCATGGCCACCGTAATCTTTTTTCCTAACTTAAACTTTTGGTTTCCAATTTGCCCGATTTCTGCTTTTGGTATTTTCAGAAAACTCTGAATACGATCAATCCATTGGTCAAACAATTGCTGACGATGTACGATAATAAGTGCCGGTTGACATTTTTCAGCAATGATTTCAAGCCCGATAATGGTCTTTCCGGAAGCAGGTGGAGAGACAATAACGCCAAAATCCTTGCCTTCAACTTTCTCAAGTGCCAGCTCCTGATGGGGTAACAATTTGATATTGGAGTCAAAATCTACCTGCTCCAGTTTCTTACGGTTGTCTATGATTTTAAAAGGTATATTTTCATGCTTGCAAAACTCAACCAGTGTCGCCACGAAGCCACGTGGCAACATAATGCCATCTGCCGTTTCTTCAACAAGTCTGATATATTTGTTGATATTAAAAGTGGATTTCCCAATATTCTTTCTAACCATATAATCTGTATTCAGAACATTCAGATTGTCTTTCAGGAAGCCGATAAGTTTTTCATTTAATTGCAACCGCCGCAGGTAAACCTGGTTACTGATAACAATCTCAAGCTCCTGATTAATTGTCCCTACAAAATTTGATTTGATTGCCGGTTCTGGTTTGTGGCTAAAAAAACGATCGTACAAGTTCAGAAATTGCAGGGTGGTGAGTTTCTTTATTCGGCCCAGAAACTCAAATTGATCTGGATAAGGTTCGAAATTGACAGGATTCAAAAAGGCGGAATTCCCTTTTTGAAGAGAATTTCCGTTTAAGGGCAAAGCGATAAGATTGCCGAATGCTTTTCCACTTATAGAATGTGCATCCTGATTGGGGAAAAGTCGGTCAAATGAAGGCTCCTTCTCAAATCGTGAAATTATACCCGCTTCCTGCAACAATTCAAACATCAGTTTCCTGGTTTGTTCAGCCGGTAAATTTTCCTCAAAGAATATCCATACATGAGCACCATTCCCTGATCTGGAACGTTCAATGTATGAATGAATTTCATAAGAAAAGCAGCATGCGTGAAGCCGCTTTACCGTTTCCATCCAGTTGGCTTCATCAAAATCAGCAGCTATAAAAAAAGAGGTATTGTCTTCCAGCAGAGGATATATGCCGACGGTTTCTTTTCCGGACAAATGATTGATAATAGCCTCATCACCAAGAGGTATCAACTCCTTCTTTTGGTAGTCCTTAAATGTTCCGCCGACAGCTTTATGAGCCTCATAATCGCTCCAGTCTACTTTATAGGCAGGCATATAAATGCCTCTTCCCTCTTTCTCATGCCGTATAGCATAGATGTCATTTCGACAACGAAACAAAGATTTAAATGATTCAATCTGATCATGAGAAAAGTTCATGGTTAATCGCAAATTGAAATCTAACTTATATCCGTTTTAATTCGAACCAATTGCGCCTTGACAAATAATATTACTATAAGCTACCGAATCAGTAAAAATATTTAAATAGCCATCATAGTTTAACCAATCATCATACGTAATTTTGTTTCCATTGTCAAGTTGCCGGATATTTGTATAGCTTACGCCGATACCATTAACCCCGACAACATCCGTTAAACTTTTCATTACATACCATGTATTCTTTGCATCTGTAGTTCGGCCATAATTAATTGTTGCCAGATAAGGGACATTATCTGCAACGTTTCCACTAAGGGTAATAGTCAACAATGTATTATCATTTACCCTTTTTTGAAACTTTGCAGTTCCGGTTATACCATAAACTGTTCCAACAGCACCCAAGTTGTAAGATTTCGAATTATCAGTTAAAACATTACCACCAATATCTCCCTGTGCAAGGATCTTATTTGATTCAGTACTGCTTTTGAGGACTTTAATAAAACCGTCATAAGCTATCAGTGTTGAGTAAGACAAGGTGGTTTCGGTTGTCGTACTTTTTCCAGTTGCATCAACAGGATTAAGTTCAAGCGCTACAGTACCACCTTCAACTGCAGAACTATCACATAGTTCTGCAGGATGTTCGCCGGCAAGCGCAGCAGAAGATCCGGTCAAAGCAATATCAATAATTGCACCTGTGCTTCCATTCTCTGTAAAAGTGACAGTACCACTAATACCCGACACATCTTTAAGATTCAGTTTATAGGATTGTGATTTGGTTTCATCTTTACTACATCCCGTACTGATTATTAGCAATAAGAATGCGGCAAACATGGAGATAAAAGAAATTACTTTTTTTGTTTTAGCCATAATCAGCAGATTTTAGAATTTTCTTATTATTAACAGAATAGCTCAATAAATTTTACTCCCCAAAAATACGTTTTTAAATTCGATTTTCAATCTTATTCAGCTAAGAATCCTGTTATCAGCCTAATCTATATTCTCAATTTGATTTTACATTCAACTTCTCCAAAATCTCGCTAAAAATCTACAGCCTTTGCGGACAGTTATCTTATATGTTCAATTGATTGCTTTAAATCGGAAAGAAAATTCCCTGCATAGGCACCATCCATCACCCGATGATCAAAAGACAGAGTCAGCGAAATACGATAGACTTCATGCACACTGCTATTTACAAAGGATAGTTCCTTCTTTGCTTTCCCAATTACCAGCGCAGAAACTATCGGTTCAGAAAGTACAGTCGTACCATTGTCAACATGAAACGTACCGAAATTGGTAACCGGAAAATATCCGTAGTATTTTCCCAGAAAATAGACAGGGTTTTTGTAGTTCTTCAACTTATAAAGAAGCCTCTGTATTTTATTCATTTTATGCTGATCGATCAGGGATTGCATCAGCATATTCGAACCCAACTTAATATCCCGGATTCCATTCTGCATTTCAACAGCTATTTCTTCAATGCTTTTTGTCTCAGGATTCCTTATCACCACATATTCCACATGATTGTCGACGGATACAGGTACATTGATAATAAGATTTTCAGGACTTATTATTTTACCTTTATAAAATAGACTGAACAACAGAGGATAATCAATCAAGGTATCGGCAATCAATTTCAACAAATACTGATATATCGTAATGTGCACTTCCCTGTTTTCATTCAGTTCTTCGCGTTTCTTCAACATTTTATCAATATCGACATCTATCTTCATAGAAACAGCCGGTACAATTTTTCTTGCATCAAATTTGCCGATTTGAAAACTCCTGCACATCAAATCTTTTTCCGTAAATGCCCTATTCATAAACTTTCCTTTTAACAAATCCGTACTGGATTATTTCAATTCTGTATCTAACTACCCCCTCAAAATATTACGCACTGACACCATTATAGTTCTATTCCCTTCTCAATATTCTCCGATAGGTTGCTTAGGAATCTTGTCATGGGTGCACCGTCAATAACATCATGGTCTAACAAAATGGTCATTTTCAGAACCTCCCGGATCTCGACCTTATCATCAACCACAACCGGTTTTTTGGTTATTGTACTGATGCCGAAACAGATTGGGAGAACAGACATTGGGATGAACCAGCCATTCACCTTCCCCATCATCCCGATAGAAGTAAAGGCAACATTCCCCATTGTCTTATAGGCAAGATCGGGATGTTTCAGCAAGTATCTCCAAAAAGCTCTTCTGACAAATCCGGGCAAGTAGTAATAGAATTGTTCCAATCTACTTGATTTGCGCTGAAGCACGATATCCTCATCCGTCAGTTGTGCGGCTTTTGCTTCATTAATTTGTATAGTTATGGATTCTATGCTTCTTTCATTCGCTTTTTCAATGATCAACGGAATAGGAACTTTCTGTCCGTCCAATTCCTTCTCAACAATCATTGATATATTTATATCATTAAAGATGATTAGATTGTGTTTTCCCTTAAGATAAGCGGCAGCCTGTTCATTGTCCTTGATGGTATGGCTGATTACTTTTATCAACCAAGCTGTAAATGAAATCTTGTTAATCTCATTTTTATATTTTTTGATTTTCTGTCTGGTCTCTGATACATCAACTTCTATCATTGCCGTAATATGATGTTTCTGCAGACCGATGGCACTCACATCAATGGTGGCAATTCTTGTTTTAGGAAACTTCTGAATCTTGTAATTGATCATCTGCCAATTTATATCAATTGGAACGTTATTTCCCTATATACCAAATGATGCCGATACTCTTGCTTATATCTATTTCTTGTGGATTTAGTTCATTGATGGAAGCTTCCGAGCCCCTGATATCATCGGAAACACTCATTCGCATTTTATACATTGGCGCCAATACCTCGTTACTGGATGAAACATATCCAAAATTGATATCTTTAACTCCAATAAGTTTCAGGCCCAAAGACTTAGAAATAATATCGGCCTTATTGGTTGCATCACCGATTGCATTTTCTATCGATTTCTGCAGCAATGTTTCCCTTTGCTCTTTTGATAACTGGAATTGGACATTATAAGTCAGTTTCATATCCCTACCACTCAAGCTCTTAATTATTTTATTTAAAGATACGGCATCATACTTTAGTTCAATCAATACGTTAATTGTGCCATCATATCCTTCAAACTTTTGTCCTTCGGAAGACCATTTATAGTTTTCTGTTATCTGCATCCTGTCGGTTTTTACAATCTCTTTCTTAATCCCATTTTTATTCAGGTCCGTTACCAGATTGTTGTATTTCGCCATCAACTGATCAGAACACTTTGAATAAAGCGAATCTTTAACCGATATAGGGATATTGACAACCATTTCTTCAGGGGTGGCAGAAATGACAGATTCTCCCTGAACCTTAAGCTGATCTCCTACAACCTGAGAGAAAAGAGAGATGTTGCTGAATAGCAAGAATGAAATGATTAAGATTTTTGACTTCATAATTTTTATTTATAACTGACTTCTGTTAATGAATTTCTATTTGATAACGAATATACATCTATTTTTAATAAACACGATACCTGAAGAATGATTATATTCCATTCGCTTGCTATATAAAATCCCTTAAGGACTTTATATAGTTACTCGACAGACCGTTCAGTTCGGCTCCTTCAACGAGAACATCCATATATTTATCTGAAGGTCGGAAATGGCCGTCTTTCCTGCGACAGATATAGGTATAAGCATCCACATTGGGGCCTTTGCCTACATTAATATCCACAAATATTTTGTCATGCTCCTCAGTTGATACGTTTTCAAGATCATCAAACAACTGCATGGCTTCATCGGTTACCTCATACAAGACACCTTCAACACTGGAATAATTTTTCTCTTCAATATCAATCATCGCTTGTCGCCAATCATCCGTTTTCGTGGAAAAGCAGATATTGTAGCCATTCATAATAGCTTTACAAGCGTTAATGAAATCAACATTCTTTTCTTTTAAGTATTTTGGATTCATTGATGACCCATAAACAAATATAAACATACGCTATTGAATTATTGGTTGGTTGATGTTGCAAATTCACGGACTGTCCGGACAAATTGTTCCGTTTCTTCCATATTTGGAGAATGAGCTGAATTCTCGAATGTAAAGAACGCTTTTTTAGGAGCACTTACAACTTCCATATACTTTCTGGCCAAGGCATAAGATACCTGATAATCATATTTGCCGGAGATTAAACAGACAGGTATTTCAAGTGATTTTGAAGATTCAAACAAGTTGTCGGATATCAGGTACGGAAAAACATACTTTGAAGAAAACGACATACCACGGATATAATTTATTTTTTCGGACAAAGTATAACCTTTAAAAAGCAATATAAATTTCGCAATACGTAGCATTGAAGCATCTTTGTGCATAATTCCAATGCCATCTTCTTCCATAAGATTTGATCTGACTGATCTCAGATATCTTTGATTGGGAAAATCAGGCGCAAACTTATCAAACTCCTTCAACTTTGCTACATGCTTTTTGTCACCAATTTCAGATGCATGTTGCAACATATAGTCATAGGCCAGTCGCTCCGACTCCAGTTGATTGGTAACCTGACCAATACCGAAATAGGCCAAATAATCACCGGGATATCTTTCAACTGTTTTGACACCGAGATATGTGCCCCATGAATGTCCCATAATGTAAATCTTATTCTTTTTGAACCGTCGTTGCAAGTACTTTGTCATTTCATGGGCATCCTGAACCATCTGGTCAACCGTCATCGTAGACGAATCTATGGATTTGCCGTATGACAAACCGGCACCACGTTGATCCCAATAGCAAACCGTAAAATACTTTTCGAGCCTTTCGCCTGACTCCGTCGGAATGATCATAGGAAGTTCAGGACTCCCCGGACCGCCATGCAGATAAAGGATAACCGGATTCGCCGGGTTCTCACTTCGAATGAAAAAGCCTTGCCGGATACCTCCAATTTCTATTTCATTCTTTTCGGCTATGGCATGAGGAATAACCTTGCCGGATGCATCAGTCAGCGGTTCTATCTTTCCCGGACTGTTTATCAGCAAATCGAAAAAGCCGATCAATAAAACAGCGACTATTGATACTAAAACTATCCGTAAATATCTCTTCACCATTTTTATTTCGATTTTAAGTTCAGGACAAAAGTAGCGTCTCAATGATTTCGAGAAAATCCGTAATCGATAAAACCAGGTATTATTCCCGATGAAATGATGTTTTTAAGATTCAAAAGATTGATTTCCTCAAATCACCTTATGAAGTTTTGAAATTAGAGACTGTGATCTATGATTTAGATGTGCATCTCGGCATACTTTAGACGTGCATCTAAATGGTACGGAGACGTGCATCTAAATACTGCTGAGACGTGCATCTAAATAGCAAGTCACAGTCTCTAATTTAGAAATCCACCCTCTCTATTTTTAAGCTTCAAGATATACTGTCATGCATCAAATGTTTGGCCTTCCAATTTATGCACCGCATCTGTTTAAGATTTCGGGAACATTATTGAAAACCGCATGTCTGAGTTGCAACATTCCTGGATATATTATTTTTCCACTTTCTTGATCAACATTTTAATAAACTCCTCAGCAGAATGTTTCTTGTAGGATCCGTTTAGCCAAAGAAGCGAAGCTTGCATTTCCAGACTTTTTTCCGCCAGGGGTATAGCCTTCAGTCCTTCTTGTCCAATGATAGTTGCATTTGAAAGTACTGTTGCCCAATGTCCTTTACGCACGAGATTTAAAAGAATATTCACTTCGTTAAGTTCAACCTGACAGGGCAAAGTCATTCGATGGGTGGTGAGCAGGTTGTCAAGAACAGTTCGCGCATGCATTCCCTGAGAAGGCAGTACCAGCGGGTATGTTTTAAGGAGGGCAAGCGACACTTTCTTTAGAGCGGCCAAGGGATGCTGGTCACTGACCACAACAGACAAAGCTGAATCAAACAATGGTGTGACTACAATCTGATTGTCTTCCGTAATCGGTTTATACGACAACACAAAATCTACCAGATTTTCTTTTAACAAGATAGACAAATCGATGGATGTCTTGCACGTGATTTCAAGTTTGATGTAAGGGAATGCACGAGAGTATTCAACCAGTGTGTCTGTCAACAAATGACTTAAAGTGTATGTGACACCAATCTTAAGAATGCCTGTTCGAATATTCTGCAAATCCATCAACTTTTGCACGCCAAGTTCGGTGTCTCTTATCGTCTTTCTTGCAAAGGGCAGGAATGCTTCTCCTGCTTCTGTCAGTGTAACCCGTTTACCTTTTCGTTCGAACAGCAAAATATTTAGTTCCTCTTCCAGTTGCTTGATCTGTTGGGAAAGGGTGCTTTGTGTGATGAATAGTGCCTTCGATGCCTCTGTAAAATTCTGTAATTCTGCAGAATGTATAAAATACCGAAGTTGTCTTAGTTCCATTTCTTAAATCGGTTTTATCGATTAATTATATTAATTATTTCCATTGTACAAATTTAGAAAGTATTTGGAAAAGCTATACCTTTGTAGCGAAAAAGATTGATAGGTTAATTTTTATAGGTTTTCAATACAGATGGATACAGAAACGTTGGAAAAGGATATTCATGGTCAGCTCAAGGATATCTCCAAATTTCTTTCGGACTACGCCACCAGCCTTATGTCTGTGGGTGTTCAATCGTCAAGGATTGTCAAAAATACGCAACGTATCGCCAAGGCTTATGGTTGTAGGTGTGAGTCAACGATTTTTCAGAAAACGATCATCATGACGACCTGGGATTTCAAATATGAGCATTCCTACAGCAGTGTGGGTATCATGAAATCCATCGGACTGAATTTTGACATGAACGCGAAACTGAGCCGGCTGTCATGGGATATTATTGACGGCTCTCTTCCTTTGTCTGTGGCAAAGGAGAAGTATGAAAGCATCATCCGTCAGCCGCGTGAAAGCAAGTGGCTGGTACTGATACTGGTTTCGTTTGCCAATGCAGCCTTCTGCCGGCTGTTTGAGGGAGATGCCTGGTCTATGCTCATTGTTTTTATAGCAACGCTATGTGGTTTTTTTCTCAAACAGGTCTTGCTTCGAAAACATTGGAATGAATTGGCCGTTTATGCTCTGTCTGCCTTTGTGGCAGCTATCATAGGATGTTCGGCCTACATCTGGCACTTGGGAAGTACACCGGACATGGCTCTTGGTACAAGTGTTCTTTATTTGATACCGGGTGTACCGCTCATTAACGGCATTATGGATATTATTGACGGCCACGTTGTCACAGGCGCCTCACGTCTTATGAATGCGGCACTACTCATTATATGTCTTTTTATCGGACTCTCTGCCGCAATATTGTTAATCGGGATTCAAACATTATGAACAGTATTTCTTTTCTGACCAATATCCTTTTTGACGGCTTTTTTGCAGCCATTGCAGCCATCGGCTTCTCACTAATCAGCAACCCGCCCCGCAAAACATTGATGGTGTCAGCCTTACTTGCCGCAATCGGGCACAGTATCCGATATTTCTTGATGCACGCAGAGTTTATGGGATGGAGCATCACTGTTTCTTCTTTTATTGCAGCATTGAGTATTGGAATACTATCCATTCCCATGGCAAAAAGGCTTCGGGTTCCGGCAGAAGTCTTTGCTTTTCCTTCTTTATTGCCAATGATTCCGGGAATGTTTGCTTACCGCGCTATCCAATCTTTGGCCAAAATACTGGAGAACAGTAGCGAGGAAAGTGTTTCACTGCATTACATCAACTTGTTTTTCTACAATGGCATAACGTCTGTTTTCATTCTTTTTTCTCTGGTCATCGGCGTATCCATCCCGATTTTTGTCTTTAGGAAACAAGCGTTCAGCTCAACAAGGTAAAAATCAGGTCTTCTACTTTAAATTGAAACAGTCGTAACAATACTCGAAACAGTGAACGATTTCTTTAATGTTCCGCCTGAAGATGTTCCACCTGCATACAATCCTTTAATCAATGTTCCTGTGGAGGTTCCTCCTGTATAGATGTAATGTAATCAAAACAAATCTCTGGCTGTTACTTAGAGCCATGAGCCACAACAGTCCCGCCTGTCATCAAAATATTTCATTACTGTCGAGGCATCCCCAGTTGAGGCCGTAATGTAAACAGTTCCATTGTTTGTCCGTTGGATTTGGGAATAGTTATTTTCCTTCCATTAAATATGCCATTGATATTCCAAGGACTGTGCTTTTCATCTCTGTGCCATTTGTTGTGACTGGAGCTAAGTTTGCTAGACCAAGTCCATACTGAACTTTAAACTGGAAGTTCTTAACCTCTATTCCTGTCCCGAAATTCAATCCAAAATCAAAAGACTTCATATCTTTATTGTCTCCATTGCCATAACTTATATTCGATTTTTGGCCATCTACTTCATAGCTACCGCCTACCCCAAAAGCGAAATATGGTCCAGCAAATAAAAGTAATTTTGAAGAACCTAATTTATATTTACACATTGCATTTATAGGTATGTCTATGAAACTTGGAGATATTGAAAGATCATGACCGGAAACAGTATATTTGGAACCTTTAGTTGAGTATAGGAAGCCAGATTGTAAAATGAATTTGTTTTTAAATGTAATTTCATAAATAAGTCCGCCATTAAATCCATTCATAAATGATGGATCAATGCTCATTCTATTTTGTTCTAATGTCATTTTTGAAAAATTAAGTCCAACTTCTGATCCACATCTAAGCTGGACTTGAGCTTGAGTCTCAAATTGATCTAATGTAAACATACAAAAGATCACAATTACAAATTTTAATTTTTTTTTCATGGTTATAAATATTAAACAGTTCATACTCATACGCTTTTCAGATAACGTACCTGCTATTTTAGTAGATTTTAAGGTCAATCAATATTTTATTAAATTTGATGTGTTAATTTCAAAGTCTTATTTCGAAAATAGATATATCTTTTTTGTATGCATTTAGCATGAGCAAATATACGTATATATTTTATTTTCCTTATGATTTCAACTAAATATTTTGACAAATTCATTTCGTCCCAATCTGTCAAAGATGTAATTTATCGCAAAAATTATGTAACACAACCAAAAATCGAAGTACGCACCTTTGTTTTCTATAATATATTAAACAATAATCCATGACAATTGGTGAAGAATCCGTATCAAAAGTCAAAGGCGCAAACAACTTTTTAACAGATGTTGCTGATGCTTTTTTGTTTATAATATGTATCCTGAAAGAAACATTTTCGCGACATTTTGAATTTAAAGAATTCGTGCGTCAATGTTATCAGATCGGATGCAAGACATTGCCGCTCATTTCAGTTACAGGAGCCATTATGGGCTTTGTCCTTACCATTCAATCACGTCCGGTGCTTATTAATTTTGGTGCAGCGACTTTGCTTCCGGGGATGGTGGCCGTATCGCTCATTCGGGAAATGGGTCCAGTCATTACTGCTCTTATCTGTGCCGGCAAGGTTAGTTCTGGTATGGGAGCAGAATTAGGCTCCATGAAAGTGACCGAACAAATAGATGCGATGGAAGTTTCTTCCACCAATCCTATGCGATTCCTGGTAGTTACCAGAGTATTGGCTGCAACATTGATGATTCCCTTATTGATATTGTACGCTGATGCATTCGGCTTGGTAGGAAGTTGGGTGGGCGTCAATATGAAAGGCAGTGTGACTTTTGTTTTGTTTTTCTCACAAGCCTTCAGCCATATTCATTTTATGGACTTTTTACCTGCAGTCATTAAATCATTTTTTTTCGGTGCAGTCATCGGAATAGTCGGCTGTTATAAAGGATACAATGCCGGACGCGGCACGGAAAGTGTAGGTGCGGCTGCCAATTCTTCTGTTGTTCTGGCGTCACTGCTGGTATTGATTGTTGATGTGATTGCCGTGCAAATTACGGATATGATTAAATAATTCGGAAATGGAAGCAGAAAGTCTGTCAACAGTCATTGAAATTGCCAATCTGAAAAAATCATTTGGAGAGCAAAAAGTATTGAATGATATTTCCATAAAGCTTCTTAACGGTGAGAATCTGGCCATACTCGGAAAATCGGGATCAGGAAAATCAGTCTTGATAAAATGTATTGTTCGTTTATTAACTGCTGACAGCGGCACAATTCGCGTACTTGGAAAGGATGTAGGCACAATAAACACCAGGGAGCTGGGCACATTGAGAGAAAAAATAGGCTTCCTTTTTCAAAGTAGTGCACTGTATGATTCCATGACGGTAAGGCAAAATCTGGAATTCCCATTGCGTAGGATAAAAAGAGATCTTTCTCATAAAGAAATGAAAGAAATAATTGATGAAGTACTGAAAAATGTGGGTTTATCGGATGCCATAGACAAAATGCCATCACAATTATCCGGTGGAATGCGTAAAAGAATAAGTCTGGCAAGAACGCTTGTGGTTGATCCGTTGATCATGTTGTATGACGAACCCACAACAGGTCTGGACCCGGTAACATCGAATGAAATAAGTTTACTCATCAATGATATTCAAAAAAAATATAAAACATCCTCCATTATCATTACCCACGATATCGAATGCGCAAGAGCAACCGCCAACCATCTTATTATGTTACAGGATGGTAAAATTTATATGGAGGGAAATATAGAAAAGTTTGAAAAGTCAGATGACACGTTAATCAGATCATTTTTTAAATAACATTGTAAAAAGATGAGCACACACAACTCAATATTCAAAGCACGTTTAGGGTTTTTCATTATTGGAGGATTGACTCTTTTTGTCTTTGCACTTTTCATTATTGGAAAGCAGAAAAATTTATTTGATCCTGTATTTAAACTTACTACGACCTTTTACAATGTAAGTGGATTGCAGGTTGGAAGCAATGTCCGTTTTTCGGGCATTAATGTCGGTACAGTCGACGACATCAGCATCATCAATGATTCAACCGTAAAGGTGGATCTTTTGATAAAGAAGGATGTTCAACGTTTTATCAAATCGGACTGCTTGGTTGCCCTTGGCACGAATGGAATTATTGGCGACCGTTTATTGATTATTACCCAGGGCGGCCATAATTCACCTATTGTAAAAGAAGGTCAGTTTCTTGCTTCAAAAGAGCCGGTCGAGACGGATGCAATTATGGCCGATCTACAGATATCGGCAGTCAATGCTGTCGTCATCACCAATCAACTGGCAAAGATAATGACTAAAATAAACGAGGGCCACGGGACACTTTGGAGGCTGATACAGGATCCGAAAATTGCAAACAATCTCGATCAGACCATCGTAAACCTTAAAAAGAGCAGTAAAGGTTTGGATCAAAACATGCAAGCAGCCAAGAGTAGCTTTTTTTTAAAAGGTTTTTTTAAAAACAAGGAAAAAGCAGCTCAAAAAAAGAAGGATGATGCTGCTAAAGAAAGAGAGAAAGCGGTAAAAGAAAAAATCAAGAACAGAAACAAGTAATCGTTTTAGAACTATTGTCTGATAAATATAAAGGAAGTGCAAATGAAAATGTGTTTAAAATATATTTTCATATTCTTTTTCACTTTGATTTTTATAAGTGAATCAGCCTTTTCACAAAATATTCAAGCAAAAAAAGACACAATCCATACTTATGAAAATACTGAATCCAATTCCGGGAAAGCAGATACAACCCATATATATCAGAATATTGAAACCTATTCCAAACACCGCAAGTTTACAAAGTTTATTTACGGATTAATATTTAAGCCGCATAATAACAGGATAATACATAAGAAGCAGACTCAAAAATCATACAAACATTTTGAAGGAAAAATTATCCGGCACATTAATATTGTAACGTTGGATCCGTTTGGCTATTCGATTGAAGACACCGCTTCAGTACCGCAAAACTCTCTTTATAAAGTCGGAGACAAATTACATGTCAAATCACAAAACCTCACTATTCGAAACCTTTTACTTATTCGTCAAAATACTGAATTTGATTCTCTTCTTTTCAAAGAATCGGAACGTTTGGTTCGAAGCAGAGACTTTGTAAAAGATGTTTCTTTTTTTGTGAAATCCACTTCAGGAAAGTCTGACTCTGTGGATATATTTATTCGCGAATTGGATAATTGGAGTCTTATTCCTGAAATTTTAGTCTCTACTTCAAAAAGTATTATAAATTTAATGGATGAGAATTTTATGGGATTCGGTCATTATTTCAAAAATGATTTTACAAGAGATTTCAGTAAGGGCATTTATGCTTATAGTACCGACTACATGATTCCAAATATCCGGAATACTTACATCAATGTATCCTTGCACTATGAAGTTGACGGGTACAAAAATTTTCGCAAAAGCTTTGCAATTGAACGTCCATTTTATTCTCCATTAACCAAGTGGGCTGGCGGTGTGGCCTTTAAGGACAGCAACTCTGTTTTAGTCCCTTTGCAATATAATCTTTCCACCCAGGATTATTGGGTAGGCCATGCGCAACAAATTTTTAAGGGTAATACGGTGGAAGAACGGACAACCAGGTTAATCACAACGGCAAGGTATCTGCATGTAAGGTATTTTGATAAACCTTCAGAATTTTACGACCCGTTGCACTATTACTCAAATGAAGATTTCTATTTAGCAGGTATTGGTATTTCAACCCGAAAATATGTTGAAGATAAATATATTTATAAATTCGGTCTTACAGAAGATGTACCGATTGGGAAAGTTTTTGCCCTGACTGGCGGATATCAGGTAAAAAATGATTCCAAGCGCTTGTTTTTAAGTACACGTTTTTCTATAGGGGACTATTATCCATGGGGATATTTGAGTTCCGACCTCGAATACGAAACTTATTTTCGCCATTCTAAAGCTGAAGAAGGGCTTTTTACGGCAAAAGTAATTTATTTTACAAACTTATTTGAAATAGGGAAATGGAAGTTCAGGCAATTTGTGAAACCGCAGATCACAATTGGCATTAACAGGTTCTCTTATGATAGTTTAACGCTCAATTATGGCTTTGGTAATAATGGGTTCAAAAGTACTATGTTGTCAGGATCCCGTCGTTTATTGTTATCGCTACAAACGCAAGCCTATGCGCCTTGGAATTTCATCGGATTCCGCTTTGGCCCATATTTCACTTATTCACTTGGCATGCTTGGCAATGCCGAAACAGGATTTAAAAACAATAAGGTCTATTCAAACATAGGAATAGGCGTTTTAATTAAAAATGTACATTTGATTCTCAATACTTTTCAGGTTTCCATTTCATTCTACCCAATCATTCCTGGAAAAGGACAAAATGTTTTTGAAATGAATTCATTGCAAACCACAGATTTCGGTTTCAGTGATTTTGAGATTGGGAAACCGACACCAACAGTTTTTCAATGAAATGTAAAGACATTCAATGAACAAAACCGTAAGAAAATTGTTTAAACAGTCATAAGAACAAATTTTACGTTAGAATATATGTAAAGAATGTAATTCTTCACATATATTATGTAACCTACAAGCAATTAAAAGTGCCAACTTTGTTTAAAATCAATGGGACCTATAGAAAAGGAGTAAAATAGTATAATATAATAATCATGAAAGTCGCCGTTTTTAGTACCAAATCATATGACAGGGAATATCTGGACCAAGCCAATATTGATAATAAGCACGAATTAGTCTATTTTGAATCTTCGTTAGATAAATGGACTGCAAGATTAGCCGAAAATTCTAATGCAGTATGCGTATTTGTTAACGATACGCTCTCGAGCGAAGTGATTGAAAGTCTTTCAGCCTTAAAAGTAAAACTTATAGTGTTGCGATGCGCGGGATTCAATAATGTGGACGTCGCAAGTGCTTGTGGTAATAACATACAAGTACTCAGAGTTCCTGCTTATTCACCAACGTCTGTCGCTGAACATGCAGTAGCATTGATCCTTACCTTAGACCGAAAAACACATAAAGCCTACAATCGGGTACGTGAAGGAAATTTTTCAATTGAAAGGCTTGTTGGTTTTGAGCTCTCCGGCAAGACGGTTGGTATAATTGGTACGGGTAGAATTGGTACGGCATTTGCCAACATAATGAAAGGCTTTGGTTGTAATATCATTGCATTTGACACATATCAAAATAAAGCACTAATTGAAGCTGGGGTAAAATACACTTCACTCGATGAGGTATTTAAAATGTCAGATATCATATCACTACATTGTCCTCTAACCCCTCAAACACATCATCTTATTAACAAAAAATCATTGAACATGATGAAAAAGGGCGTCATGCTTATCAATATAAGCCGGGGGAAATTAATTGATACCAATGCAGCTATCGAAGCTTTGAAAGAAGGCCGCCTGGGCTATCTTGGCATTGATGTATATGAGCAGGAAGAAAATCTTTTTTTCAAAGATCTTTCAGAAATTGTTATTCGCGATGATAAAATATCTCGTTTGATGACATTTCCCAATGTACTGGTTACTGCCCATCAGGCCTATTTTACAGATGTTGCTCTGACTGAGATCGCACAAACCACTATCCAAAATCTTTCTAATTTTGAGAATGGCGTTATCAATCCGAAAAATCAAGTTTGCATTAATATGATTAAATAATATAGAACTTACACAATGCCTTCATTAGTAGCTATATCAAAAATAGATTTTCCATATAAAGTTGACCAGCAGGATGTGAAACTCTATGCCAAAGATTTATTTGCCGCTTCATTTCCGCAGGTAGAAAGAATGTTGAGTGCTTTTGATAACACAGAAATAAAAACAAGAAATCTTTGCAAGCCACTTACTTACTATTCAACGCTCCATACTTTTCAGGAACAGAATGCAGAATATATTCGGATCGCTCTTGAATATTCCGTAAAAGCGATTGAAGAATGCCTCTCTTCTGCACAAATTAAAAAAACGGAAATCACTGATCTTATTTTTATTTCAACGACAGGACTTTCCACTCCAAGTTTGGATGCACTCATCATTAACAAGATGCGACTGAATGAATATGTCAATCGTACTCCTATTTTCGGACTGGGTTGCGGAGGTGGTGTAGCAGGATTTTCAAAAGCAAACATTTTGGCAAAAGCAAACCCTGATGCAGTCGTATTACTTGTCGCAGTGGAATTATGTTCTTTGACTTTTCTACGAAATGATTTCAGCAAGAGTAATTTTATCGGGTCCAGTTTATTCGCCGATGGCATATGTGCAAGTATCATTACTGGAGAAAATCATAATAAAAAAGCAAATAACGGAATTTCTTTTCTGGCCACTCAAAGCAAGTTGTATTATGACACACTCGATATTATGGGCTGGGAATTTCTTGATGGAGGATTTAAAGTTTTGTTTTCGAAAAATATACCCGCCTTTATCTCTAAAAATATAAAGAACGATGTTTCTTCCTTTTTAGCAAATAACCGGTTGTCGCTATCGGATATTAAGAATTTCATTTTCCATCCGGGAGGCAAAAAAGTATTAACTGCTTATGAAGAAGCCTTATCGATGGATAGTGACTCTCTAAAATATACTAGAGACGTGATGGTCAATTACGGCAATATGTCCAGCCCAAGCGTTCTATATGTTCTGGAAAAATTCTTTTCTCAAGGTTTTGAAGATGGATATGGATTAATGGTATCTGTGGGACCTGGGTTTTCGACTGATATGGTTTTACTTCAAATGAGCAAACACTAAAATGGTATTCATTCTTTTTATATTATTGGTTATACTTTTGCGATTTATGGAATTGCTGTTATCCCGTAAAAATGAAAAATGGTTGTTGCAGAATGGTGCAATCGAATATGGAAGCAAGCATTATCCATTTATGGTAATGCTTCATGTTTTATTTATCTGTTCGCTTATTTTAGAATATACCACACAAACAACGGTGTCGTACAGTCTGTTTTTTATTATTCTATATTTTATACTTATTGCATTTAAAGCTTGGGTTGTTTTATCGTTGGGAAAATTCTGGAACACGAAAGTGTATCGCATAAAGGAGTTTCCATTAATAAAAAGAGGGCCCTATAACTATATGAAACATCCGAATTACTTGATTGTAATCGCTGAAATAGCAGTTATCCCCTTGGCTTTTCATTTGTATTACACTGCTGCCATTTTCACTTTGCTTAATTTGGTCATGTTGTTTGTAAGAATCAAAACAGAAAATAAAGCCTTGCAAATTTGAAATTGAGAAAAAAAATAGCTATAATTGTAGGTCATTCATATATTAAAGTAAGTAATTAATTATGCAAGAGACATTTATTAAAGGGAAAGCATTAGATTTGGAAAAAATGTTACTAACGATGGTAAAAAATTAAATAAATCTAAAAAACAAACATTATGGCTATCAAAAAAGTATGGATCGAGGAAGGTTGCACGGCATGTGGTTTATGCGTAGAGACTTGTCCTGAAGTTTTTAAAATGGAAGACTCTGCAACCGTAATTGAAGGTGTAAATTATTCTGATTACGAAAAGAAAATAATTGAAGCAGCAGAGAACTGTCCTGTTGAGATTATTAAATATGTATAGATCATTTATTATCTCTAAACTTATATAACAAAAGAAACAAAACTATGCACAAGCTAAAATCATTTATACCATTCTTTATCTTTGGATTTCTTGGTTTATCCTGTGCTATTCTTGCACAATCTCAAAATATTTTAAAAAATCAAACAAACAAAAACCAAAAAATTATGGAAACAACAACAAAATTTCAATTTCAACCGCTACCTTATGCTTATGATGCCCTTGAACCTTTCATTGATAAACTAACTGTAGAAATTCATTACAGTAAACATCACAGAGCATATTATGACAACTTTATAAATGCAATTAAAGGGACAGAAATGGAGTCGATGGATATAAAGGATATTTTTAAAAATATCAGCAAATATCCTATCGCAGTAAGGAATAACAGTGGAGGTTATTTCAACCATACATTTTACTGGGAAAGCATGAAGGCTCAAGGAGGTGGTACGCCAACCGGTAAATTATCAGTAGCTATTGATAAAGCCTTTGGCTCTTTTGATGAATTCAAAAAGCAATTTTCAGATGCAGGCAAAACCCGGTTTGGCAGTGGTTGGGCATGGCTATGTCTCGATGGAAATGGTGACCTGTTTATTTGTTCTACTCCCAATCAGGATAATCCGTTAATGGATATCGCCGAAAAAAAGGGAACACCCCTTCTTACAATGGACGTATGGGAACATGCCTATTATTTGAAATATCAAAACAGAAGAGCAGATTACATTGAAGCATTCTGGAACGTTTTAAACTGGGATGCAGTCAGCAAAAGATACGAAGAAGCTTTAAAGAAAATCTGATTGTAGAAAATTATGAAAGAATCTAAATTATTCACGCCAGAAAAAGTCGGGTCTATTGAATTGAGAAATCGGATCGTCATGTCACCTATGACACGGTCCAGGGCAATAGATAATTTGCCAAATGACTTAATGGTGGAATATTATAAACAACGATCTGGAGCGGGATTAATTATCACAGAAGGTACATCACCCTCGCCAAACGGAGTGGGTTATGCCCGCATACCAGGAATTTATAGTGTGCAACAGGTTAATGGGTGGAAAAAGGTAACGTCGGCAGTACATCATGCAGGAGGGAAAATAGTTGTTCAACTTATGCATACCGGGAGGATAAGCCATCCTCTCAACATGCCTAAAGGAGCAAAAGTACTGGCACCCTCTGCTGTTAGAGCTGCCGGACAGATATGGGCCGACACGAAAGAGTTACAGGATTTTCCCGTGCCAAAAGCAATGACAGAAGAAGACCTGTCATTTACAAAAGAGGAATATGTTACTGCAGCAAAAAATGCCATAGATGCAGGATTTGATGGTATTGAGCTACATGGCGCGAACGGTTATTTGCTTGAGCAGTTTCTATCGCCCATAAGCAATACCCGGACAGATTATTATGGCGGAAACATTGAAAACCGCAGCCGATTTGTACTTGAAGTTGTGACTGCGGTAGCTGAAGCTATCGGAAAGGAAAAAACGGGGATTCGTCTTTCACCTTTCGGTATAGCAAACGATATGCCGTATTACCCTGAAATAGATGCTACCTATAAATATCTGTCGGATCAGCTTAACAATCTTGACATAGCATATATACATATTGTCGATCATTCTGCGATGGGAGCGCCGGAGGTACCCATAGAAATTAAAAAATCTATTCGAAATAATTTTAAAAATTCGATTATCCTTTCCGGAGGCTATGACAAGGAGAAGGCGGAAGCCGATATTCAAAGCAGTCTTGGTGACCTGGTTGCATTCGGACGTCCCTTTATAAATAATCCCGATTTGGTTGAAAGGTTTAAAAACAATTGGCCATTATCACAAGATCTCAAAATGGATTTGTTTTATACCGCTGGCGAAAAAGGATATACCGATTATCCGTTTTACAAAGCCTGATTTGTTGATTAATAGCATCATGAATTTTTATAAAAGCAAAAGAAAAATGAAACGAACAGCAAAAGCACATTGGTCTGGCACCCTAAAAGAGGGCAAAGGCACATTAACAACAGAGAGTGGTATTCTTGACGGCACGAATTTCAGCTACAAGACACGTTTTGAAGAAGACAAAAAAGGCACGAATCCGGAAGAACTTCTGGCAGCTGCCCATGCTGGATGCTTCACCATGGCTGTGGACTCACACTTAACTCAAAAAGGCTTTAATCCAACATCTTTGGATACAGAAGCAACAATCACTTTGGAAGGAACTACTATTACGGGTGTTCACCTATCCATAACAGGTTCTGTTCCTGGTATTAGTGCAAGTGAATTTGAAACAATCACAAAAGAAGCGGAAAAAAATTGTGTCATATCAAGAGCATTGAGTATACCTATTAGTTCTGAAGCCCATTTTGTGGTTTAAGAGGTAATTGCCACAATGAAAAATCTTAAAACAAAATATATGGGGATTGTATTGGACAATCCCATTATTTTAGGAGCCTGCAATATGGCAAACCATTTAGATGTACTGAAGAAGGCTGAAGAACAAGGTGTTGCTGCAATTGTTTATAAGTCCTTGTTTGAAGAACAAATACAACTCGAAAAATTGCAATTGGACGAGAAGCTGTCTGAGTTCAATGATATTAATGCAGAAATGCTTACCATGCACCCCCATATTGAGTATGCAGGGTACGAGGAGCACTTGTTAAACCTTAGGAAAGCGAAGGAGAGTTTATCTATTCCGGTTTTTGCCAGCCTGAATGCCGTAGAGGAAGATACATGGATCAAATACGCCAAATTATTATCTGAGACTGGCGTGGACGGTCTTGAACTAAATTTTTACCATAGTCCAACAGATTTTGATAGCGAGGCAAAAGATATAGAAAATGGACAGATCAACATTTTAAAGAAAATAAAACAAAATATTTCAATACCGGTTAGTGTAAAATTAAGTCCGAACTACACGAATATTCTGAATTTTATAAAAAAAGTAGACATGGTTGGTGTGGATGCTTTTGTCCTGTTTAATTCATTTTTCCAACCTAACGTTGATATTATGAAAGAGAAGCATGTCAAATCTCTCAATTTCAGTAAAAAAGGAGACTTCAAGCAGTCCTTGAAATATTCAGGATTGCTGTTCGATAATATTCACACCGACATCTGTAGCAGCCATGGTGTTTCTTCAGGTGAAGATATGATCAAGCTGATATTAACCGGTTCATCTTGCGTACAAGTGGTAAGTACTGTCTATAAAAATGGACTGACGCAAATTGACACAATGAAAAAAGAATTAGAAGCTTGGATGGACATGAAAAATTATAACAGCATTGATGAATTCAAAGGGAAATTATCAAATAAAAAGATCAGTAGTAGCTCTCTTGTTTACAAAAGAGGACAGTATGTTGATCTACTAATTAATTCTGAAAATATTTTCGGAGAAGTCAAATAATGCTTAACCCTACTTGCATTGTGTTCGTAAATTAATTTTTCCCTGAAATAATATTTGGTTTTAATTTTGATTAAGAAGTGGATGATTTTATAAAACCAAAGAAGTTTTGTATATTTGTGTAATATAATTGATGGCGTTTTGAATTACTAACAATGAAAAAGGCCTTTTCCATAGTCTTGGCAATACTCATCCTGTTCTCAGGGTTGCATGTTTCTCTTGCCACACATATTTGTGGTGGAAAAGTTGCAGCTTTGAAGTGGTCTGTTTCAGGGGAAAAGGCAACCTGCGGAATGGAAAGCACCCAGAATAGCAGATCCACCCACGATGACGCGATAGGTTCAAATTGCTGTCAGAACAAGATCGCCGTTTATACTGTTGATAATAATTACAGCCCTTCAACCTTTCAGATAAAAAAAGCTGTAACCAATCTTTTACAAATTTTCTTTATTCCGATAAGTCTTTCGCTTTCCTCGTTTACTCCTTTCAGTTCTCAATACACATGCTTCAGCCCACGAGATAAGCTGCAAATAAGCGCCGTTAGTCTGGAGAATATTTGTATTTTCCGTATTTGATTCATTGTTCTTTCCAGCATTTGTCAGAAAATATTTTATAAACTTTTTTGACAGGTTTTTTGTTATCTTTTTAATATATAACAATTTAATATTAGAACAATGAAATCAATAAAATTTATTTTTACCGCTCTTTTAGCTTTCACATTAGGGACAAACGCTTTCGCTCAAATGAGCGATCATTCAAAAATGACGGCAACAAAAACCGAGAGCATCAAAGTATCGGGAAATTGCGAGACATGCAAGGCTCGTATTGAAAAAGCCGCCAAATTAAATGGTGTAAATAAGGCTGACTGGAATGTCAAAACCAAAGTACTCACTTTGGTTTATGATCCTTCGAAAGTAAAGAGTGACGAGGTGCAAAAGAAAATTGCAGAAGCTGGTCATGATACAGCGAAATTCAAGGCAACCAAAAAAGCCTATGATGCTTTGCCTTCATGCTGTAAATACAGAAAATGAGTGAAATAGTTAGTTTATAGAGGTGTTTCAGCTAGTGCGTTTATCATCAGATACCCATTTTGAAGGTACATTCTGATGCGACGCGCTGGCAGCACTTTTATCCTAAACTCATTATTAGGTTATATTTCATCTAACTATTTTCCATTTTCCAATATTCTTAAGCAATGTTCAATCGCTTAGTCCATTATTTTCTTTACCATAGGCTGATTACATTTATTCTTCTGATAACCTTTCTGGTATTGGGAATTGTGTATGCACCATTTAACTGGAAAACAGGGATCATTCCACGAGATCCGATTCCAGTAGATGCTATTCCTGATATTGGTGATAATCAGCAAATTGTTTTCACCGAATGGATGGGCCGTTCCCCAAAAGATGTGCAGGATCAAATCAGCTATCCGCTAACTACGGCCTTACTCGGCATTCCCGGTGTGAAATCCATTCGAAGCACATCCATGTTTGGCATGTCATTTATTTACCTTATTTTTAAAGACAATGTCGAATTTTATTGGAGTCGTTCGCGGATTCTGGAAAAGCTAAATTCGTTACCTGCCGGGACCTTGCCACAGGGTGTTCAACCGACGTTGGGGCCTGATGCAACAGCACTGGGGCAGGTTTTCTGGTATACACTTGAGGGTCGGAATCCAAAAACGGGAAAGCCGAATGGAGGCTGGAATCCCCAGGAACTGCGGACAATACAGGATTTTTATGTAAAATACGGCTTATCGGCAGCCGAAGGAGTATCAGAAGTAGCTTCTGCTGGCGGTTTTATTAAGGAATATCAGGTAGACATCAATCCGGAAGCCATGAAAGCCTATGGTGTAACGGTAATGGATGTGATGAATGCCGTTAAAAAAAGCAATCTTGATATCGGAGCTGAAACGATAGAGCTTAATAATGTTGAATACATTATACGAGGTCTGGGTTATGTGAAAAATCTGGACGACCTGGATAATTCAGTCGTTACGGCGCGGAATAATGTACCAGTTCGCATAAAAGATGTTGCTCATACTTCTTTTGGACCTGCAACCCGCCGGGGTGGTTTGGACAAGGCAGGTAGTGAAGCTGTTGGAGCTGTAGTCGTGGCACGTTATGGTTCAAATCCGATGGAAGTAATTAATAATGTGAAGGCAAAGATCAAGGAACTTGAAGCCGGATTGCCACAGAAGATTTTGCCAGATGGAAGCATTTCCAAAGTTACGGTTGTGCCTTTTTACGATCGCACCGGTTTGATTAAAGAAACAATCGGCACACTCGAATCAGCTCTGTCTCATGAGATCCTCATCAGTATTATTGTCATCATCGTATTGGTCTTTAATCTTCGAGCCTCCGTAATTGTTGCCGGATTATTGCCATTGGGCGTATTACTGACTTTTATTTTGATGCACTTTTTTGGCGTAAATGCCAATGTCGTGGCATTATCCGGTATTGCTATTGCCATTGGTGTAATGGTTGACATTGGCATCGTGGATGTCGAGAATATTTTGCGGCATCTGGAGATCCCTGAAAACAGAGGCGTTCGAGGTAAAGAACTCTTGTCCGTAATTTATCAGGCAACAACAGAAGTCAGATCTGCCGTTGTAACTTCTGTTGCCACAACAATCGTTAGCTTTCTACCTGTATTTGCGATGCAAGCCGCCGAAGGAAAGATGTTTCACCCGCTGGCATTTACCAAGACTTTTGCGTTATTATCCGCATTTATACTTGGTATTGTGGTGCTGCCAACTTTGGCTTATACCTTATTCAACATCCGGATTGACACAAAGAAATTCCGAAGGTATTTTAATGGTATTTTGATTGTGGCCGGAGTGTTCTTTATCAGTGCCTGGCATGTATGGCCGGCCTTGGCATTAATTGCGGTAGGAATTAATAATCTATTGGATTACCGTTGGCCGGAAATACGCAAAGAATATCCCAATTATATCAATATCGCCATTACAGTTTTGGTGGCTTTGTATTATTTGTCCATTGAATGGATGCCATTGGGTGCTCATAACAGCACACTGGCCAATTTCTTGTTTGTAGCAGGAATAGTTACGGCTATCCTGGCCGCTTTGATGACAATGGTTCGCTATTATGAACCGATTCTTCGCTGGGCATTGATAAATAAATGGAAATTTTTGATGCTTCCTGTTTTCACCCTTTTATTCGGGTTATTGGTGTGGCAGGGATTTGACAAGTCTTTCGGTTTAATAGCAACGGGTTTTAATAAAATTGGTTGGCATGGCCCATCAAAACTTTTCCCGGGAGCAGGCAAAGAGTTTATGCCTACATTAAACGAAGGTTCCTTTTTATTGATGCCAACCAGTATGCCACATTCAAGCATTGAAATGAATCTGCACTATATCGAGACGCTGGATAAAAGACTGGCGTCAATTCCTGAAGTGGAAGTGGCTGTCGGTAAATGGGGACGGGTGAATTCGGCTTTAGATCCGGCACCGGTTCAAATGTTCGAAAACACCATCAATTACCGGCCAGAATATGTATTGGACGAGAATGGGCACCGGATGCAATTCAAAGTTGACAGGGACGGCGCCTTTTTGTTGAAAAATGGAAAGACCTATAATCCCCAAAAAGAATCTTTCCGGATTATACCATCCGACAGTTTGATTCCTGCTGCAAGCGGTGAATATTTCCGTCAATGGCGGTCAAAGATTAAAAAGCCGGGCGATATATGGAATGAGATCGTGAAAGTGACAGATATTCCTGGCCTCACCTCTGCTCCGAAATTACAACCAATTGAAACTCGTAATGTCATGCTTTCTACCGGAATGCGTGCATCAATGGGATTGAAAATATATGGACCTGATTTGGAATCTATTGAAAAAGCAGGGATGCAATTGGAGAAAGCGTTGAAAACGGCGCCCTCTGTTAAGTCTTCCTCTGTTTTTTACGATCGTGCCGTTGGTGCCCCCTATCTGGAAATAAAGCTCAACCGTGAGGCCATGGCACGTTACGGCATGACTGTCAGTGATGTGCAGGAAATTCTGCAAGTAGCAATGGGTGGAATGGCCTTAAGTTCATCAGTAGAAGGACGCGAACGCTTTCCTATCAGGGTTCGGTATGCACGCGAGCTGCGCGACAATCCTGAAGATATCAAACAGATATTGATTCCGGCAATGAACGGTTCGCAAATACCGTTGAGTCAAATTGCCGATATTGATTACACCAGAGGTGCACAAATGATTCGAAGCGAAAATACGTTCTTGGTCGGTTATGTCATTTTTGACAAGATCGAAGGCAAAGCCGAGGTGGATGTGGTCAATGAAGCAGACAAACTATTAAGTAAAAAACTGGAGTCAGGAGAATTGAAATTACCGGCCGGAGTCACTTACAAATTTGCAGGGAACTACGAAAATGAGATTCGGGCAACCGAACGCTTGGCGATTGTCATTCCAATAAGTTTGATTTTGATTCTGCTCTTACTGTATTTTCAGTTCAAATCGGTAACAGCCTCATTCATCCATTTCTCAGGCGTTTTTGTTGCATTTGCAGGTGGTTTCATCATGCTGTGGCTCTATGGACAGGATTGGTTCCTAAACTTCACTGTTGCGGGAATGAATATGCGAGATCTTTTTCAGATGCACCCAATTAACCTGAGCGTTGCGGTATGGGTCGGTTTTATTGCTTTGTTTGGAATTTCCACCAATGATGGCGTAATCATGGGAACCTATATTCATCAGGTTTTTGAAGATAAACATCCTTCCAACATACACGATGTGCGTGAGGCTGTTGTAGAGGCAGGAAAAAAGAGGGTTCGTCCGGCTATGATGACAACTGCCGTGGCTGTTATCGCCTTGTTGCCCGTACTTTCTTCCACAGGAAAAGGAGCGGAAATTATGGTTCCAATGTCTATTCCTGCTTTTGGTGGAATGATTATTCAGGTGATGACCGTCTTTGTCGTTCCTCTCTTGCAATCTGCATGGAGAGAAAATGTAGTAAAACGTGATATGAAAAAAGCGATAGTATCAACCAACAATCCGGAATAACAATGGAGACATCAATCATTAGAAGAATAGCGTTGACATTTATTCCTTTGTTATGTTCTTTTGCAGGGTATTGTCAATCGGCCAATTCGCTCGCTTTTTATCTTGAAACAGCAGCGAAAAACAATCCGACAGTTTTACAGAAATACAATGAGTATCAGGCGGCATTGCAAAAAGTTCCGCAGGTTGGCGGATTATCCGATCCTCAACTGGAAATGGGCGTTTTTCTCAGTCCAATGGAATTGATCAGTGGAAATCAGGTGGCAGATATCAAACTAATGCAAATGTTCCCGTGGTTTGGTGTCATCAAAAATGCGAAGGACGAAATGAGTCTGATGGCAAAGGCCAAATACGAGACCTTCCGTGATGCCAAATTGCAAGTTTATTATAATGTGCAAAGCACTTGGTTTGATTTATATAAGGTCCACCGTAATATTCGGATTTCCGAAAATAACATTGAACTTCTAAGGGTCATTGAACGACTGACTTTAACGAAATTTAAATCAGGTTCAATCGGTGGAAGTTCGCCTTCCTCAGGTGCAAATAGGTCAAGTGGAAATACTGCAGCAACAACGTCCGGTTCTTCCGGGATGAATACCATGGGTGGGAACCAAGGTTCAACCAATTCTCGTTCAACATTTTCAGCAAGTTCTGCTACGATGAATACATCTTCAGGAGCTTCTGCCCTTTCCGATATATATCAGATTCAGATTGAGACAGGTGATTTGGAAAACAATATAGCGTCATTGAAAAATGAAGAACAAATCTTAGTAGCACGCTTTAATAGTTTGTTGAACCGACCTCAAAAGTTGCCAGTGTCTGTTACCGACTCTTTGTCAACCGAGCTTCTTGACATCTCGTACTTGTCAATATCCGATTCATTATTCACCAGGAACCCGATGTTGGGAATGCTGCAATATGAACAACAGTCGCTCACAGCCAGAACTAAAATGCAAAAGCAAATGGGTCTGCCAATGTTTGGATTAGGACTAAACTATACTGTAATCAATAAAAGTTCCATGTCCACTTCGGCCATGAATGGTCAAGATATGGTCATGCCCATGGTGACAATGACCTTACCCATTTACCGAAGAAAATACAAGGCCATGCAAACAGAAACAAGCTTTTTGAAGAAAGCTTCGGAAGAGAACTATCAGACAACAGCCAATGCCTTGCAAACAGAGTATTACGAAGCACTGCAATTATACAATGATGCACAGCGGCGAATAAAACTATATGATAGTCAAAGTCAGTTGGCAAAGAAAACGCTTGATATAATGATTAAGACATTTTCTTCATCCGCTTCCGGCTTGTCTGATATTTTACGCATTCGCCAGCAATTGTACGATTATGAATCGAAACAAGTAGAAGCCATCGTAGATTTTAACAAATCGGGAGTATGGATTAAACGATTGGTAAATCAATAACATTCAATATTTATGAAAGCAATATTCTCAAACAAATATTTTCGTTCCGGACTTTTAGTCTTTGCCGGATTGCTCCTTGGGTGGCTATTCTTCCATTCATCCAAAATAAAAAAAGAAGATAAAGGCATAACAGTTGAAGCAAAAAAAGAAATATGGACTTGTGCCATGCATCCTCAAATCCGCTTAGATCATCCCGGGAAATGCCCGATTTGTGGAATGGATTTAATACTGTTAAGCCAAAGTACTGGGGAAAAAATTGACTCAAATGCCGTTTATTTCAGCAAAGAAGCAGCAGAATTGGCAAATGTTTCAACGTCTGTTGTCAGTCGTCAGAAACCGATCAAAGAAGTCCGGCTTTATGGGAAAGTGCAGGCAGATGAACGCTTGCTTCAAAATCAGGTAGCGCACATTTCAGGACGAATAGATAGATTGTTCGTGAATTTTACAGGAGAACCTGTCAGAAAAGGGCAATTGCTTGCTATTATTTACTCACCGGAACTTGTAACAGCCCAACAAGAACTATTGGAAGCAGCAAAAAGCAAACAGAATCAGCCAGAAATCTACGAAGCAGCAAAAGAGAAGCTTCGGCAATGGATGTTGACAGAAAGGCAAATTGCTCAAATTGAACATTCCGGCCTGGTGAAAAAAGACTTTGAGGTATATTCCAATACTTCAGGAACCGTAACTGCCAGGCGTGTAAATACCGGCGATTATGTTTCACAGGGAGCAGTATTGTTTGATATAGCAAATCTTTCCAGTGTTTGGGTGCTGTTTGATGCCTACGAAAGTGATTTGCCTTTCCTTAAAGTCGGAAGCAACATTTCCTTCAGCTTGCAGGCTTTACCTGGAAAAAACTTTAATGCCAGTATCCGGTTCATTGATCCGGTGATTGATCCGGTGAACCGTGTAGCTAAAGTAAGGGTTGAAGTTGGAAATTCAGGGGGCAAACTTAAACCAGAAATGTTTGCTACGGGAGTCGTGAAAGCCAGTCTGAATGAATACAAGGACAAACTGGTCATTCCACGTTCTGCCGTTCTATGGACAGGCAAACGCTCCATTGTTTATATAAAACAGCCCAAAACCAAAAACATTAAATTCAAGATGCGTGAGATAGAACTGGGTCCGATGTTGGGAAACAGTTATGTTGTGCTCAATGGCCTGGCCGAAGGCGAAGAGATTGTAACCGATGGAACATTTAGCGTGGATGCAGCTGCACAGTTGGCTGGAAAGCCGAGTATGATGAACCGGTCGACAGATCAGCCTAAAAAATAAAAAAACTATATTTGTTTTAACTTAAAACTTTGCCTGAAATATATTGTTATAAGATGTATGTCAATGTATATTTGTAACGTTTATACCTGATTTTAGTCTATATTTGTGAACATCTATTATTTATCTTTATGAAAAAGATTTCAATTATTGCATTTGTTATGTTGTTATTTGTCAACGTTTCAAATGCCCAATTACGTTTTGGCATCAAAGCTGGTACCAACATTAGCAGCTTATCATCCGCATCCAGTGTTATTGACGAAGTGAAGGGTGCCACAAACTATCAGGTCGGCATCGTGCTTCAGGCAAAAACACAAGGTTTTGCCTTTCAACCTGAAATCTTGTATAGTGTTAAAGCCGGCCAGTTTAACAATTCAACCGTATCCGGCATTCTAAGTGGTTCAGATACTAAATATCAGTCACAGAATCTTGAAATTCCGTTGAATCTTCAATTTGGAATTGGAGCTGGGCCTGCAAGGATTTTCATTCAAGGTGGTCCGTATGTTTCCTTTTTGACAGGAGCCCTGGTCAATGGCAGTGTTAAAGAGTACAAGGACGTAAAGAATAATATCAACACATTTAATTACGGTGTTGGAGCTGGAGTCGGAGCCGAACTCCTTAATTTACAATTAACTGTCAAATACGATTGGGGATTGAGTAAACTTGGGCAAGAAGACCTTCTAAACGGGAACGGGCAGAACATCAATCCGTTCAACGAATTAAAAGACAGAAATTTAAGTATTGCACTGGCATTCTTATTCTAATAGATGTTTATCTCGTTCCAGAAACGTACCTAAAAGTAAATAATATTCAGTCAAACCACCTTCAGTATTTTCTTTTTGTCATTATTTTACGTACTTTTGCATACATAAATATGCAAAATAGGTATGATTCGTAATATTTTGCAAAAAAATGACAGGTAATGGATACACAGTGTAAGCTTAACGGATCAGATTGTTATGAAGAGAGGGAGCTAGATGTTTTGCTTGAACTAAGTTCTCTGCTCAGTAACAAGGATATAGATTTGGACGAGGTTATTCGAATCTTGGCAGAACATCTGAAAGCCGAGCGAATATTGCTTACCATTTTAAATAGGGAAAGCCAAAATATCCGGATAGAAGGAGCTTTCGGTATCAGCAAACTGGAGAAAGAAGAGGTTGTCTATCATATTGGAGAAGGTATCATTGGTCGAGTTATAAAAACAGGTGAAACACTTCTAATACCCAGAATTGCCGAATCAGATGAGTTTCTCAACCTGACTCATGCACCTACCCGCATCAATAATTTAGACGTTTCATTCATCTGTACCCCTATCCGGTATAAGGATGAGAATATCGGAACACTCAGCTTTCATAAGATTTATGAAAAAGTGGTTTCCTTCGAATATGATGTGCGTTTTCTAAAAATAGTAGGTTCGATGATTGGACGAACCATGCGGCGCAGACAAGAATACGCGGAAGAAATGGAGCAGCTTCGCATTGAAAACATAAGCCTTCGGGGAGAACTTCGTAACCGTATCAACCCAAAATACATTAAAGGGAATTCCAGTAAAATGGACGAAGTATTTTCGCTCATTGAAAGTGTAGCCTCTACAGATGCAACCGTCTTAATACGTGGAGAAAGTGGTGTCGGAAAAGAGCTGGTTGCCGATGCCTTGCACTACAATAGCAACCGTAAGAGCAAACCCTTCATCAAAGTCAATTGTGCCGCCTTACCGGAAAGCCTGATCGAAAGTGAACTCTTCGGACACGAAAAGGGTTCTTTTACAGGAGCAAGTGCACAAAGGATCGGTCGGTTCGAAGCCGCCAACGGTGGAACCATTTTTTTAGATGAATTCGGAGACATACCAGCCAACATACAGGTAAAGTTACTGCGAGTCTTGCAGGAACGTGAAATCGAACGAATCGGAAGTACCATGCCTATTAAAGTGGATGTACGTATCATTTGCGCTACAAACCGGAACCTGGAGAAACTAATAGAAGAAGGCACATTCCGGGAAGACCTGTATTATCGCATCAATGTTTTTCCTATTCATATTCCGCCCTTGCGGGAACGGATTAATGATATTCCTGTTCTGGCCAACTTCTTTATTGACAAATATAACAAGAAACACGGCAAAGAAATCAAACGAATCACCACAATGGCAATAGACACATTAATGATCTATCATTGGCCAGGGAATATACGCGAATTGGAAAACTGCATAGAACGGGCATGTATTTTGAGTACAGATCATGTAATCCGCACCAACAATCTGCCTCCCACGCTACAAACTGCTTCAACAACCAAGACTGGACAAAGTGGTACTTTGGATATCATTCTTGGGAAAATGGAAAAACAGATCATCATCGACGCTTTGATTGTTACAAAGGGGAACTGTGCGAAAGCTGCCGAGAACCTGGGAATCACAGAACGCATGATGAGCCTCCGGATTCGTAAATTCGGGATTGATCCCAAACAATATAAAACGAATAAAGACAATGAATGAGTTGGATTTTGAGTTCTGTGATTATGGAAATCCAAAACAGTTGACTGCACTGACAGACTTATTGAATCATTATATGAGTGACGCGATGGGGGACTATCCTCCGCTTTGTAAAAGAGACCAACTCCGATTAGTTGACGGTCTGGCAAACCATCCTTCAGCGTTTGTTCTATTTATTAAGTATAATGGTGTTTATGCCGGCCTGGCAACCTGTTTTATCAATTTTTCGACATTTAAAGTGAAACCATACCTCTACATTCACGATTTAATTGTGTACAAAGATTTCCGCGGAAAAGGACTGGGACGCAAACTAATGGAAAAACTGGTTGATATTTCAAAAGAACGGGATTACTGCAAAATAACACTGGAGGTACGGGAAGACAATAAATCGGCCCAGACACTCTATCAAAGTCTCGGATTCATGGACTGCGATCCAAAAATGTATTTCTGGACCAAAACTTTATAACAATGCGCATCGCCATACCTGTTTTAAACCTTGGAAAAGGGAAATACATCATTGCAGAAACGCTAAATGCAAAAGGACAACTGTGTATTTATGAGCGTGAAACCCAGAAAAGTCAATGGCTGAAAATTTCCGATTTAGTATCTGACCTGAGCGAACTGTTTTCGACCTTTCAACAGAAGTCTATAACAGACATTATATCCAGCAAAATGCAGCCTATGGCTCTTAAAATTCTTGTAGATAAAGGATTTCAGGTATACCAGTCACAGGGTAATGACCTGCATAAAAACATTGACCTGCATGAAAAAGGTCAACTGTTCAAGTTTGACATGCAGCATCTGCTTGCCAATATAAATTTATGTGAAGGTGCTTGTAATACGTGCGACACTACCTGCGATGATGCCACAGAAAAATAGACCGACAACAATAATGAAATCTAAAAACTTATTAATATGAGCCTCCAAAACGCCCTCAACTTCCTCACGAAGATCGATACAGACGAACCCTTCCGTAAAAGTTGCTATAAATGCAAATCCAAAACGGAATTATTGGAGATGTTAAATGGTCTCGGTTTCGCTTTTACATTGGATGAATATGGAGATGCCATCAATCAAATGCTGCTGAAATGCCAGACAGAAGATCAGGGATATCATGTAAAAGAATTGGAAATTTGGTTTTCTTTGTTCCCATAAATACTTGTTGCAAAGAAAACATTCTCCGCACAAAAGATTATGAAAGCTCAGCCAGCCTATTTTCCACCAATTGCTTAATTTCAAGAATACCAGGCTCCATAGCCTGAAGTTCTTCTGAAGTCGGAGTATGGTAACCAAAGCCATCAAGCGAACAAATCGATTCGAATTTACCTACAAGAATGGTCGTTTTCTTTATACTATCCGGCATTTCCGGTTCAAACATTTCAGCTTCTTTATACAAGCTGAGCGGCATGTGGTGAGTAGCATTCCAGTCGTATCGTGCCAACAGGGCAACGAAATATTTCTCCAAACTCAGCACCGCAAAATCATAGAGCAAATCGTTGTTAAAACGTTTTTTTCCATTAGTCAGGCAATGTTGAAACGTACGAAAATAACTATTGGCATATTCCAGACTGGATAAAGCCTGAATTCTCATATCTTCAACAGGAATCATTGGATTCGTTAACATAATATTTATTTTTATGTGAATTAATTTCAGCATACAGAACGATCATCTCTTCCTTGCTCAGGGAACGTTTCAATGCTTCGGAACGTTCTTTCACTTTTGTCAGCAGAAGGCTGCAAGAGTCCTCTGTGAAAGGAAGGTTTGCTGCTTTCAGAAAAAATTTCAAGGTTGATTTTCCACTATGTTTGCCAATCTTAAAATCTTGTTCTTCTCGACCAATACAGGATGCCGGAAAAAGTTGATACGTGCTTCGGTTCTTGAGTAAACAACCCGTATGAATACCGCTTTCGTGCGTCAAAGCCATATCACCTGTGACAGGTTTTGATACACTGTTGGGCCTACCGGATACATCTGACACATAAGTACTGATCTGGTAAAATCGTTCCGTATGCAATCCACTTTCAACACCAGCACTATACTTCAGTGCCAGTGCAACCTCTTCCATGGCTGCATTTCCGGCCCGTTCTCCCAATCCGTTGATAGTCGTACTCAGGCAATCCGCTCCCGCCATATAGGCAGCTAATGTATTGGCTGTGGCCAAACCTAAATCGTTGTGACCATGAAATTCAATTGCGAAATTCTTATCAATATTTCGGATAGATGATACCAACTCCGTTGTAGTGAAAGGATTTAAAAGTCCAACCGTATCTGCCAACCTGATCCTGGATGCTCCCAGAGAAAAAGCAGCACAAGCAAACTCCTTTAGAAATGCCGAATCTGCCCTTGATGCGTCTTGTGCACCAATGGTTACATAATTAAACATTGGCAAGGAAAATTCAAGCAGTTCCTGCAACTGTTTCAAAACCCATGTTTTATCTTTTCCCATTGCCTGCATCAAGATATCAGAAACCGGAAAAGATATGTGAAGACCGTCAGTTCCAGACTCTGCAGAAAACCGGATATCTTGTTTAGTTGCACGGCTCCATGCCAGAGTCTTGAAACCAAATCCCATTCGAGTGATGGCTCGAATATCATTGATTTCAGTTTGTCCCATGATAGGCGTCCCTATTTCCAATTCAGGCACACCAACCTCATCCAGAAGTGCAGCTATCCGCATTTTTTCCGGCAGGGAAAAAACGACACCAGGTGCTTGTTCACCATCCCGAAGCGTTGTGTCTATAAAATAGGGTTTTCGCATTTTTATTATTGATTATTGATCATTAATCACTTATCAGGTATTTTGTGCAGGGTTCGTCGTTTTCAAGTGCATCGAGGATTTCATCAATGACGCCTTCTGAATCCACACTACCATACCAAAAATTATTTGGATGAATCACCATAATAGGACCTTGAGAGCAAACATTCAGACAAGCTGTCGTACTTACGGCTACATCCAAACCACGATCGGAAGCTTCTTCCGAAATATACTGGAGCAAACCGGCTGCTCCTTTTTTATTACATGCTCCCTGAGCCTCTCCAGAAACACGATATGAATTACAAACGAGAATGTGATAAGCAGGCTTTTTCATAATTAATAGTTTATTTATAGTTAGTTGGTTATTTTTAAGCACATCCCTGGGCATTACCCTTACAAGATGCTCCGCATTTAAAAGCATCAGGTTTTGCAATAGATCGTATCACACGGTTTGTATACACCCCTTCCAGTCCTTCATCAATCAACCCGGTCATTTCAATAACATGGACATTGCAGGACTTCAAAATACTTTTGGGTGTTTCTCCGACACCGCTTACCAATAGTGCACGGCAATCTTTCAACAGTCTGGCCATATCGACCCACCGTTGGTCTCCAGTACCTTGGGCAGGTGTTTTCCGTTCTTCCACAAACTTAAAACCCTTAAAACTTTTCTCAAAAATATAAAGGCTCATAGCTTCTCCAAGATGCTGGTTTACGAGCAAGCCTTCGTTGGTAGCAACCGCAACATAGGGACGACCCTCCGTTTCCAGTTCCATTCTGGAAGCATAGTCTTTCATCAGTGCGTAAGTTCCACTGAGATCCTGACCGAGAAGGCCGGCGGCATCAGCCCGGCAACGTGCGCAATGGCTCATAAGTTTCAAATGCTCTGATGCCTTTGTCCTTACTTTAAAAATCAACTTGCTGTCAGGCTTTTCTATCTCGGCAAAGGGCGTTTCTGCAGTCGGAATAAGGGGAATACAGTTTATGACATCAGCTCCAAGACCCGCACAGACTCTGGCAACCTCTTCAATGTGATTATCGTTAATACCGGGGATAATAATAGAATTAATCTTAACCATGATTCCCCTGGCCTTGAGTTTCGGGATGCAGGCAAGTTGCCTTTCAAGCAAAATGGCAGCTCCTTCTTCACCCCGATAAACATGTTTTCCATAACGCACCCATTTGTAAATTTTCGCAGTAACAGCCGGATCAACGGCATTGATGGTAAGCGTAACATGGGAAACGCCCAATTCGGCAATTTCATCAATGTAAGGTTCCAGCTCCAATCCATTGGTTGACAGGCAAAATATTTTATCAGGGAACTCATTTTTCACACGGCGCATTGTATCAAGAGTTTCTTCTGGATTGGCAAATGGATCACCGGGACCAGCAATTCCTATAACCGCCAAATTATCCATTCTACTGTTCAATTCTTTCAGATATCCGGCTGCCTGGACGGGAGTCAGAACGGAAGATGTCACACCTGGACGGCTTTCATTGACACAATCATACTTACGATTACAATAGTTGCACTGAATGTTGCATCTGGGAGCTACGGGAAGATGCACACGGGCATTGGTATGTTTTGCCTCCTCGTCAAAGCAAGGATGAGCATAATGAGTTTCAATCGTGTCCATAATTTAAATATATTTATACCCAATGGGTGAATTTTCCTGTTTATATTCAATAAGAGCGTTGACAACCAGATCAAAAAGCTCTTGCGTACCCCGATAGCCAATTTGATGTATTCTCGTTGCGCCAAAACGGTCGTGGATTGGAAAGCCCAGTCTAACCAACGGAATTTTCCGCTCACGGGCTATATAATAGCCTTTACTGTTGCCAATCAGCAAATCAGGTTGTATTTTCTCAGCTTCTTCCCGCAATGTCTCAAAATCAGCATCCTTAATCCAAAAAGGTTCTATTCCAATTTCACGCAACCAGTCCGCCAAAGCAACCACAAGGTCTTCCTCACCGTAAAGCAAAGCCTTTTTACCAAAAACATATTTATGGGCATCCACGTACGCATCAACCAGCCGTCCGCGTTCAAACTGGTATTTTTTCGGAATAATTTTACCGGAAATTTCATATAATGCATTCATAAACCGGTCTGTAGCTTCAATACCAATAGGCAATGGCATCTGATGGTTCCGTACCAGACACGTGGATTCCAACCATTCGCCAGCCGTTTGCGATACATTGGTATTACGACTCTTTAAGTAACCTTTATTGAAAACACTGCCAAATTCGAGCACTGCCTTGGAATCGCCCATGGCAACAATATCTTTCACCGAAGTTCCTCCGGTCGGAATCAATTGGTATTCAGCTGTATAAACATTGTCAAGAGTTTCACTGTAATCTGGGAATATAGTACAATCCAGCCCAAAATCTTCCATAATTTCTTTAAGATAGCGAATATCAGCCGGGGTCACCATTCCGGGAAAAAGAGTCAAATGATCCCCCGCCTTTTCATACTTGGCCAATGTTCTGACAACCGAAAGAACCGTATTGTGAAAGCCATCCGCATGACTACCGCAATAACTGGGTGTAGAAGTATGAATAAAAATCGGCAACGGTTCGGTTTCATCTGCACGCGACTCCTGATAGTGGCGAATATGTCCGGGAATATCTTCACCGATGGTTTCCGACAGGCAGGTGGAAGCAATACCGATTACTTTTGGTTTGTATTGCCGGATAATATTGTCAATACCAGTGATAAAGTTTTTACTGCCACCATATACCGTCGTTTCTTCGCTAAAATTACTCGAAGCAATGTCTACCGGTTCCTTGAAGTGACTAATCATATAGCGCCGGATATAGGTGGCACAACCCTGACTACCATGAATAAGAGGCACGCAACCTTCGATCCCCTTAAATACCAGCGATGCACCAAGCGGAGCACAAAGCTTGCAAGAGTTCCGGGTGGACACATAGCTTTTTGTTTCTGTCATACTGCTCATATTCTGTAGCTAATTATTTAGTGAAACGCCATACAGGGCTCATGGCCGTAGCGTATATTTCTTTGGCAAAATTGATCATTCCTTCGTAACCGGCCAGTGGCTCCTTGCGTTCGTGATTGTGATCACAAAAGCCTAATCCGATTTTATGTGCGATGGGGCGTTCCTTAACACCTCCAATAAAAATGTTCGCTTGTTTTTCCTTCACAAAATGCGAAAGCTCTACCGGATTGGAGTCATCCACAATAATAGTTCCTTCATCACAAAGATTTTTGATCAGTTCGTAGTCCTCTGTGGTTCCGGTCTGCGACCCAACAATAACAGTCTGGACACCTATCAGCCGTAAGGCTTTGACCAAAGAGATAGCCTTAAAGGCACCTCCTACATAAATTGCAGCCTTCTTGCCTTGCAACCTTTCCTTGTACCATGCCAATTGCGGCATCAGACGCGCAAATTCTTCCTTAACAAGCATTCTGGCTTTTTCCATCATACTGTCGTCCTTGAAAAAACGAGCTACATCATATAACGCATCACTCATATCTTCAATTCCAAAATAGGAAACCCGCATAGAAGGAATACCATATTTATCTTTCATCAATTGAGCCAAATAGCTCATGGAACCAGAACATTGAACGACATTCAATGCGGCATTGTGAGCATTGCAAATATCGTCAACCCTTCCGTCACCGGTAATAGTCGCATTGACATGAACACCCATTTTTTTGTAATATTCAAGCAAAATCCAAAGTTCTCCGGCCAAATTGAAATCTCCGAGAATGTTAATACTTTTCGCAGGAGTTGGGCGATTTTTTGTGCCAACAAGCTTAAAAATCGACTCGCAGGCTACTTTATATCCGTCCTTTTTAGTGCCTTGGAAACCAGGTGCCTGAACAGGTATGACAGGAATCCCTTTTTCTATCGAAACCTGACGGCAAATTTGTTCCACATCGTCACCAATGACACCGACAATACAAGTAGTATAGACAAAAGCAGCTTTGGGTTTATGCTTATCAATTAATTCAATCAACGATTGATACAATTTTGTTTCGCCACCAAAAATCACATCTTTTTCTTGCAAATCAGTACAAAAACTGAGACGATACAATTCAGAACCCGAAGACAGAGAACCTCTGATATCCCAGGTATAAGCTGCGCAACCGATTGGGCCATGGATCAAGTGTAAAGCATCAACAATTGGGTATAGAACAACACGCGACCCGCAAAAGACGCAGGCACGCTGACTTACACTACCAGCCAAACTTACTTTACCACAATCGATAGTCCGTTCTTTGGCACCAGCCACTGACACTTGATTAAGTCTATCATCCAATATATGAGGCATAATAAGTTTTTTTAGAATAAACCTTTTTTACCAATACTACTAACTCTTTTGGAAATTCACGGATGTCATCATTTCAGAAGACAACATCCGTAAATCCAAATTCAACTCCTTCCCAGGTATGGAATCTGTAAGGAAATAGAAACTTAACAAAAAAACTTTTATTTTACTGCTGAAATTCCACTTTCTCCTCTAAACACGTTCTGTCTTTTTGATCCAGAATCGCACTAATAATTTGTACAGCCAGATTAGCAGCTCCGGCATACCCGGTCTTTGCAAAATAATTATGGCCAGGCCTGTCTGCAATTGGAAATCCATAACGGATAAGTGGAATATTTTCATCGCGTGCAATATATTTACCATAAGTATTGCCGATAAGCAGATCCACTCCTTCTTGCTTGATCCACTGATGCAAACGGAACATATCAGCCATTTCACCACTCATAAACTTAGCTTCGGGAATATCTTTCAATATTACAGTCATACGTTCATCAAAAGATTTACCAGGAGTTCCTGTTACAATATATACCGGACGCATATCCATACTTACCAAAAATTCCGTGAGAGGGATCAAGGTATCCGGATCTCCAAAGAGAGCCACTCTCTTCCCATACAAGTATTTGGATGAATCGGAAATCAGATCCAACAAACGTCCGCGTTCATCGGTCAAGGCATCAGGTATGGGAACATTAGCGTGGCGGCTAAGTGCCATCAGAAAACGATCGGTTGCTTTAAATCCTATTGGAATGTCAAGGATTTCAAATTTTACCTTACATTTATTTTCCAATTTTATACACGTATCTTCCGTACAATATTGGCCAAGTCCTAACGTAAACTTGCTATCTCCGGTCAACTTCAGATCATTAACAGTCGTACCTCCATCAGGATACATTTTATAGGTTCCAGTCAGTGGTGTATCCAATACATCAGTCATATCCGGAAACATTAGCGTCCTTGCCTCCAATACGGAAACCAGTCGCTTAATCTCCCGCTGGTCGGACGGTTCCATCCAGCCGGAAACCAAATTGATAACATTTCTTTTTTTGGGAGTAGCCGTAGAAAAAAATTTCACCAAGGCTGCCACCTGATTTGAATAGCCGGTCACATGCGTACCAACATAACTAGGTGTATTGCAATAAATCACATATTTGCCATCCGGAACTTTTCCATCCTCTTTTGATTTAGATATGATTTGATTCAAATCATCACCGATAGTTTCGGACAAACATGTGGTATGAACGGCAATTACTTCCGGTTTATATACCGTAAATATGGTTTCAATGGATTGTAATAAGTTTGCTGAACCTCCAAAGACGGAAGATCCTTCCGAAAAGGAGCTCGTTGAAGCCATAACAGGTTCTCTAAAGTGGCGTGACAATGCGCTGCGATGATAAGAGCAGCAGCCTTGTGAGCCGTGACTGTGCGGCAAACAACCATGAATTCCAAGAGCGGCATACATGGCTCCCACGGGTTGACAAGTCTTGGCCGGGTTAATGGTCAGAGCTTTTCGGTCTATTTCCAGACCTGTAGTATGTTTTAGTAGCATAATTTTTTTTAATTAAAAACATATTGAGCTTCCACAACATCTTCTCTTTCCCAAGGCGCTTTCAGTTGTTTAAAGATGGTACTGCAAGCAATCATTTCAATGTCTTTGTAAAAGTTGATAGCACCTTCAAATGCTGCATATGGGCCTCCGGAATCGTAGTTGTGTAACTGTTTCAATGGAATACCCATCTTTTGTACCACATATTTTTCTTTGACACCTGCACAAAAGATATCGGGTTTATAGAGTTCAATGAGTTTTTCCATTTCATAATGACTAAGGTCATCAATAACAAGCAAGCCTTTCTGCATATCAGCCATCATACCTTCATAGTTATTGAATTCCATACCTTTCTCCTTTAGCTCTTCAAGTTCTTCCTCCGTCTTTCGGGGGTGATAACGAGTTGCATCCTGAGATACGGTAATTTCCTGAATATTTCGGCTATCTGCATCCATTTGAATAGTTGGAATAACACGGCGACCTTCATAGTCGTCCCTGTGCCCGAACTCATAACCAGCTGAAAGTATCTGGATACCCAGTTCATTGAACAGTTCCTGATAATGATGCGCCCGGGATCCACCAACAAAAAGCATAGCCGTTTTTCCTACCGTCTTCGTTCTGGCTTTTTCAACCGCTTCCTTCACAGGAATCATTTCTTCTTCGATAACTTTTTCTATACGATCAATCAGTTCCTGATCCCCGAAATACTCGCCGACCTTACGAAGAGACTTTGCAGTAGCTTCTGCACCAATAAAATTTGCCTTTGTCCAAGGGATACCGAAAGAGGTTTCCAACATTTCAGCCACATAGTTGATAGAACGATGACACATCACCAAACTTAAATCAGCCGTATGCGCATTTTCAAATTTTTCGATAGTGGAATTTCCAGACATTGTAGAAACAATTTCAATGCCGCACTTATCAAACAGGCTATCAATAGCAAAAGCATCACCACCAATATTATATTCTCCAAGTACATTCACCCGAAATTTATATTTCCCTTTAATCTCATCATTCCGTCCTATCAGGTTTTGGAATAATCCATTGTTGGCAATATGGTGACCTGCAGACTGAGACACACCTCGATATCCTTCACAAGAAAAACCAAATATGTTAACGCCTGGTAATTCTTCTTTCATCTGACGGGAAACACGGTGCACATCATCACCAATCAAACCAACCGGACAAGTGGAAAAAATAGCAATAGCCTTTGGATGAAACAACTCGTATGCTTCGCGTATAGCTTGTTTCAATTTATCTTCACCTCCAAACACAATATTGGAATCATGCATATCCGTAGAGAAGCAATAGGTCATAAAGTTTGGATCTTCTGCGCTCACCGGTCTGGTTTGGTTGCGTCGTGTCAGCCAGGAATAATATCCGCATCCAATAGGCCCGTGGGTAATATTTATAATATCCCTTGTCGGACCTAAAACTACTCCTTTACAACCAGCATAGGTACAGCCACGTTGCGTAATAATACCCGGAACTGTCCGTACATTAGCCTGAATCTCTGGTATATCGTCCGGATTGCTCAACACAATGGACTTTCCACGTTTTTTACCCACCTTTTTAGGATATAAATCAAGGATTTCCTCTTTGAAATTATCCATATTCAAGGTTTCTTTTATTTCATTTTTCATAATAGTGTCTCCTTTTTTAGTCCAATGTGATATCTCCCATTTCACCGGTACGTACCCGAATAGAATCGATAGTATCAATCACGATAATTTTTCCGTCCCCGCTTCGACTGGTTTGGTTGGTTTTAATAATAGTTTCCACAGCCAAATCTTTTTTGTCATCTGCAACAACCAATGTTATCATGCGCTTGGATTTCAAGCGTGGCATCTCCGAAATGAGTTCCAGATGCTCAGGATCGACAAAAGGTGCTTTTTCAAGATCCCCATGTCCTTTTCCGCGTCCCAAAACAGACATAACCGTAAACGAAGGCAGCCCGACATCCGAAAGAGCAATTTTTGTCTCATTCATCTTAGCGATGCGTATCATAGCCAATATAAGTTTCATAATGCGTTAATTTCAGTCGTTTAAACTTCTTTACGGCCACTGGATATGGTATAAGTCTCTTCCACTTTGGTGACAAAAATCTTACCATCACCAAATTGACCTTTTTCTCCGGATCTAGCTGAGTCCATAATCGTTTCAATTATGAAATCTTTATCTTTTTCGGGAATAACAATCATCAGAAGGTCCTTTGGTAATTCATCGTAAGTTACATTACCGACTTTTAAGCCTCGCTGCCTCCCCCGACCAAACACGGACAATTTAGTTACAGCCGGAAAACCGGCATCAAATAAAGTTTTCATAACTTCGGATGATTTTTCCGGACGCACAATTGCTCTCAATAAATACATGATTATTTCCTCCTTTAATCTTAGTTCATAATACCGAAACCAACCAGTAAATCTTCCAACTCAGGCATAGTTAATGGAGTAGGAATTACAAAATTGGTATTATCGTTGATTTTTTTTGCCAAGGTGCGATATTCACTAGCCTGTGGATGTTCAGGAGCGTGATCAATCACGGTCTTACGATTAATCTCTGCATGTTGTACCATGTTGTCACGGGGAACAAAGTGAATCATTTGCGTACCAAGTTTCCTTGCAAATTCTTCAATCATATTAGACTCATTGTCCACCTTACGGGAGTTGCAAATAAGACCGCCAAGACGTACTGTCCCAACTTTCCCGAACTTGGCAATAGACTTGCAAATGTTATTGGCTGCATACATGGCCATCATTTCTCCGGAACATACAATGTATACTTCTTCTGCTTTACCATCACGAATAGGCATGGCAAAACCGCCGCAAACAACGTCACCAAGTACATCGTAGAAAACATAATCCAATTGCTTGTCAGCATCATAAGCACCAAGTTGCTCCAGTAGATTGATCGAAGTAATGATTCCACGTCCGGCACAACCAACACCGGGTTCAGGTCCGCCTGATTCTACACAACTAACGTTTTTAAAACCAGGTTTCATAACATCATCCAAATCAATGTCTTCACCTTCTTCACGTAGCGTATCCAGAACAGTTCTCTGTGCAAGTCCGTGTAGCAGTAACCGTGTAGAATCTGCCTTAGGATCACAACCAACGACCATTACTTTTTTTCCTATTTCAGCCAAACCGGCAACTGTGTTTTGGGTAGTGGTACTTTTACCAATACCACCTTTCCCGTAAATTGCAATTTTTCTCATCTTTTTTACTTTAAGAATAAATACCCACTTACTCTAAAGCACAAAGCATGCCAAAATTATTTCAAGCATGGAACAAACTTGAAAAAAATTTATAACTATTTAATATAAAGACAAATGAATTATTAAAAATAAAACCAGATAAAAATGAGATCTATAAGAAGATTCACAAAAACCTACTTAAATGTAGGTATAAAATCGTAAAATGTAGGTTTTTCAGATGAATGTGAGGATATGTTTCCAAGATCTGGAGAATGTAATAATTGGTTCATTTCGGCCGATTCACGGAATAGAATATCAGGATGATCCTTTGCAATCATCTTCCCGTTTTTAATAACCAAAACAGAAGTTGCCAGATGTAATATCTCCTGTACATCATGGCTCACCATCAGACTGACAGGTTGCAATAAAAGATGTACCTTTTGGATTTCATCCTGCAAAACCAATCGCATATCGCGATCAATCGCCGAAAGAGGTTCGTCCAGCATTAGTAAACCAGGATTAGACGCAAGTGCCCTGGCCAAAGCGACTCTTTGCTTTTGTCCACCGGAAAGCTGGTGGGGTTTTCGTTTACAAAGTGAAGTCAAACCGAACAGTTCCATAATATTCTTAACGCTATTCAGATCCTTCTGTTTTTGTGCAAACTGAATGTTTTTCTCTACCGTCATGTTGGGGAAAAGCGCATAATCCTGAAACATGAGTCCAACACTACGCTCCTGCGGAGTCAGATTTATCTGTTTTTCCGAATCAAACCAAACAGTATTCCCAAAAACGATTCGGCCAAAATCCGGTTTAACCAGTCCGGCCAAAATACGCAACAACGTCGTTTTTCCGGCACCCGATGGGCCAAAAATACAGAGGAACTCACCAGAATTAATTTCTGCAGAAACGTTCAGCTCAGCTTTACCTTCAGAGGTCTGCATAGCATGCCTAATTTCGAATTCAAGCATAATCAAAAGATTTTTTCTTTCTGTTGAAGCTGTAAATCATAGTGAGCAACAATATAGAAATAATAAAAAGGACAAGAGAATAACGATTGGCTGTTTTATAATTTAACGCCTGAACCTCATCGTATATTGCAATAGAAGCCACCCGGGTTTCACCTGGCATATTGCCTCCAACCATAATAACTACGCCGAACTCACCGATGCAGTGGGCAAAAGTCATAGCAACGCCTGTCACTATAGACGGAATCATATTAGGTACTATCACTCTAAAAAACGTAGTCAGGTTTGATTTCCCAAGCGTTGCAGAAGCCTCACGCAAACTGGACGGAATAAACATCAAACCATTTTGCAAGGGTTGTACCATAAAAGGAAGACTAAAAATCACACTAGCCAGCAATATACCTTCAAAACTGAAAGCTAACCGCCGATTAAAGACCTGTTCCATAAAATGTCCGAAAGCATATTCCGGACTATATGCCACCAGCATATAGAAACCCAACACTGTAGGAGGCAATACCATCGGCATGCTAATTAATGCCTCCACCAATGATTTCAGGAAAAAGCGTTTATATGCAAGCAGGTAAGCTACTGGAAAACCGATCAACAAAAGCAAAATAGTTGTCCAGGTAGCCAGCTTGCCTGTAAGTAAAAGGGTCTGATAAAATTCAGGTTCCATCTGCTATACTTATTTTATTTCGGCAAAGGTATCAATTTGGGACACTATAACCATATTTTTCCCAAATTGGTTTAATAGCAGGCGACAGTATATATTTCCTAAACCGTATCGCTTCGGTGTTTAAAACGGATCTTTTAATTAAAACACAAGTTTGCTCTATCGGCTTATACATATTGGAGGGAATTATATAATACGCTCCTTTGCCCGACATTTCCGGGGCTAATGCAAGGGACAAAGCCACAAAACCAAGTTCAGCATTACCGGTAAATGCGAATTGAGCAGCCTGCGAAATATTCTCCCCCACTACTATTTTAGACTTTAACTGATTATAAAGCCCCTGTGACTTCAACAATGCTTCAGAACGTTCCCCATATGGAGCTGTCTCAGGATTGGCTATTGCTATTTTCTTAACCTCAGGCTCATTTAAAGCTTTCAAGCCCAAACGTTTCACATCAAGGGTCGTACTGTAAAGCGCCAACTTCCCGAAAGCATAAGTAGACATTAGTCCTGTCGTCAGACCTTTCTCCTTCAGTTTTACCGGAAATTCATTATCGGCAGCCATAAAAAAATCGAAAGATGCACCATTTATGATTTGTTGAACCAATGTTCCGGAACTTCCATAATTAATATTGACAATAGCTTTGGGATGAACTTTCACATAAGAAGTCTTGATTTCTTCCAACACATAACGAAGATTGGCAGCGGCGGCTACATTTACTTTTTGGCACTGCGCTGTAAATGCGGTCAAAAACAGCACCAATGAAATAATTATCTTTTTCATAAAAATCATTTTATTTGTTTACACTGGACATATTTAAAAATACGGGCTTAATAGTCAACATTACATAAGCCCACTGCGGAAAACGGACCTTTGTCCCTGCCGTAATTTTTTTGGCTACCAACAAATTGTCTGTTTTGAAATAAGCACTCCATCCAACTTGCATGGTCGTTATCGGATTTATCTTCTGGTTTATGATTAAGTCCAACTCTGAACCAATGTCTTTTCCTCCACTCGAAAGTTTTTTATCGGTATCAAAAACATGATATGCTCCCTCCAAAGATGTCTTATCACTGACTTTCGACGTAACACCACCATAGTAATCCAACAAACCCTGCGTCAAAGGCGTAGACCAATAACCCATGGAACCATTGAAGGAATGGTCAGATCCGTATAACTTTTTAAAATTATATTGTTTGGAATCCGAAGTGTTATCGTCTCCAGAATAATAGTCCGTTCCAAGATTGGCAGAAAAAATCTTACTTATAGCGTAGTTGGCTTTAATTGCCAACATTGAACCAGCCATTTCCGAACCCGTACTATTCTTTCCAGCCTGGAAATAAGCAGTACCCAACACTTTCCATTTGGCATCAGGACTCTGATATTTCAGGTTACCACCAAAAGTATACGTATGATTCATTGTTATCTTCTTATATTTTTTCAGGCCGGTTGACAACGTATCCTGCACTCCCTCATCCACCAATAATGCGCTTAAGTTCAAACCTTTAAACAAGTCCTTAGATAACCACAGAAGACCCATATACCGATATTTCACCGTCGAAGAATAATAGGTTTCGGTGGAAATTGCAGAACTGTTATTGTAAGCCAAACCTATATTTGCCTGAAAATCGTTCAAGCCATATTTAAACAAAGCAAGATCATGAGAAGTACCTGTATTGCTCCAGTCAGAAGCAGCAAATAACCGGTTATCATCATATTTCAGAGCCTGCCGGCCTACTTTAAGCGAGCCCCCAGGCACCAGCAACATTTCTCCCCATGCCTCATAAAGACCTGTGGTAGCATCCGATGAGGCATTGGCAAACTGGCCATAAGTCCGGGCATCCTGAACCGTGATTTGCGCATTCAGCAATCCAGAAGTATAAGTCATTCCGAGACGCGTTCGCTGAATGGTAAAAACACCAGGATCAGTACCATCCGCATTTGGTGCACCATAACCATCTCTATATTCCGTTCTTGGCCGCAATTCTCCGTCAATTATAACAGATTGAGCCCTTAAAAACATGGGAGAGAAGCTTAACAAACAGATCGCCCCGTACTTTTTTACATCATTTAATTCCATACTTAATACTTTTTGTTAATTAATATATATCAGTAACACTTATAACCTATGTCTGTTTGATGTTCCTACTTGAAAATTTCTCATTTCGTTTCGGCTCCAATTCGCCACAAATCGTTATACACCATCAAGAATAACGCTATTCATACAAACAGGCGATATATATCTATAAGCATAACGCCAACTCCAAAAAAGTGTTAACAATTAAAAGTATACAAAGCCTATGCCAAAAATAATAAAAAGATGTATATCTGTCTATTAGGATACTTTTAAGATTATAGAACTATAAAAACAGCTACCTGCAGGTCACAAAATAAGCCAAAACCCACTTTTTTGTAGGTTTTGGCTTTTATGTCCTTTCGATATAAGCCTTTGGTTTATTTATTTTGAGAATTGATTTTCTTCTTTACTTTTGGTACTGTCTGACTTTGATATGGATTGGTTTTATTATTACCATTTCCATTCATTGCGGAATCTAACTGCGCGAATTGTCTATTTATGAATTCTAAATTCTCACGCATCCGGTTCGAAAAGAAATCATCCTCGGCAAAAGATCCCTCAGAAAAAAAATGATCAAATACAGAATCGTTCGAAACAGCTCTATCCTCTTTGAAGAAATTCTTAAAATCCTTCAACATACTGTCTCTTTTCTGAGGATCCATTTGATCCATTGAAGAAGAATAGGAATAAGAGTATGTCGAATCATAACTGATCAGATTTCCATTCTTGTCATACTCCCTATTCACTTTGATATTCTCCTGTGGCTTGTTGGTACGATTATTATCCGCACTTGATTGTTCAGGAACAGAAAGTTTGTCCGTGTTCCTGCTTTGGCCGGCACAAAAACACAATCCCAATATGATTGCGATGGTTAACAGACTTATACGTTTCATAACGAATGTATTGATTTGCTGCGAAATTACAGACATTACATTAAAAACAACAAACCTTTCTTGGCTAAAAAATTTTAAATGACGTTAACAACTCCTAATCTGGGGTTTCATAAAATTCAATCTCAACAATCCTGAGTTCATTAGGCAAGGATGCAGAACTATCTTTTCTCCCGTCTGGTCCCAAAAGCTCAACTTTTACAGACTTGGTAAGGACTCCCTTCTTCAAAGGCAAAGTGATATAACCAAGACTCTTTTCCGTAGTACCTTCCCAAAGCACTGTCCCATCTTCGGACAAAATCCTGATTGGATAAGAACGGGTACGGCAGTCAGTCAGTTTCAAACTAATTTCCGACAGACTTGACTGACGGCTCAGATCATACTTGATCCAAGCATTCGAACGGGAGCCTGTATTCCGCCATTCAGTCCGTTCATTGTCATCTATACTAAATACCGCCTCTTTTTCATTAGAACCGGCAGTGACTCTATCTACAGAAACAGGAATACGTGAGACCTGATAAGACTTTACAAGAGGTGTGCCTCCTCTGGTAAGAGATGATGCAAGTTTTGCGACAGGGAAAAATTCAGACAAACCATTTTTCACCAAAACAGATTTTGAACTTACATTTAATGTATCAGAGATCAAATTCCCTGATCTGGCAATCACTGTAATGTTCCCAGCCTCCTTGGTTGAGCGAAGCAAAATACGATTAACACCAGCTTCAACAGGCAGACTTTTCGAGCGAATAAAATTATCTGTACCCTGTGCAGCGCCCCCAATGAAGTCAACAGGCCCTTTAACATCGAAACTAACCGTGTCATTTGCCAACGGACAACGTTGCCCTTTTGCATCAACAACCTCAAACTCGATCAGTATCATATCAGCCCCATCAGCAGTAAAGCCATCCGGACTTTGCATCAGATGCATTTTAAGTGATTTCTGGCTACCTGCTGTCTGGCATGTTGTATCGCTAATCTGTTTATCAGACTCATCATAGCTGACAGCACGTAAAGTACCGGGTTCAAAAGCGACATCTTTAAATGTGAACCAAAAACGGCTGGTTTGCTCACCAAAGCCCAGACTCTTATCATTCAGGAATAACTGAACTTTATCACCAGAAGAAATGACATACACATTCTTTTTTGTCCCTTTATTGTAATTCCAATGCCCGACAATGTGGGTATGGACTTTATCGATATCGACCCAACCTTCCCACATCACATAATGAGCCCACCAGGCTTCTTTCTTAATACGCATAGCGTCTACTTTGCCATTGCTGCCAAGACCTTCAGTTCCAGTGTAGGGTATGTTGGAATCCGAAAAGGCATAGTTTACTCCTCCTGCACTAACCCGTCTTCCTGTTCCTATTCTTTCCCGATAGAAGTCATACCAACGGACAACCGTTTCCATGGCAAACATATCCTGATCCAGATCTTTGCGCAATGATTCATCAAGGCAATAAGCCATAGCAAAAAAAGGCTTGCCTGCACTTTTATCAATATCAGACATCTCACCGCCATATTCAGCAACCTTGCTGTCCAGCATACCAGGAGCGCCAACCGCACGTCCACCATGGGGATCATATTCATTGCGAATAGCCAGCATATCACTCATGTGCTCTTCACTTATTCCAGAATTTCCACATTCATAAAAAACGATACTCGGATTATTCCGGTTGTAGACAATGGCATCCTGCATCTCTTCCTTACGCTGTTCCCACATCCTTTCGTTCACAACCTTTTCAGAATTTCCTACCGGCATCACTTCCATCAATCCTATCCTGTCACACGATTCAACATCTTGTTTCCAGGGAGTCGCATGCATCCAGCGTACAAGATTGGCATTGCTTTCAACCATCAGGTTGTTGCTATAATCACTTAACCATGCCGGAATCGAAGATCCGACTATAGGCCACTCATTTGTCGAGCTTTGGGCATATCCTTTTAATTGCAAAGCCCTGTCGTTCAGTTTAAACATACCATTATCAAATGCTGTCTTTCTAAAGCCAGTACGTGTCCGGACAAAATCCATGACCTTTTTGTCGACCGTCAGAGAAGTGTTCACTTCATATAAATAGCCATAGCCCCAACTCCAAAACTGAACATTTTTCATCATTCCCGAAGCAGTGACAACTTTTGTTTCACCAGGTTGTATTGTATCTTCTTTAGATTGGAACTCACGAACCAACAGGCCTTCATTATCACGAACCATCACATTCAAACGAAATATCTTTGGGCTACTGTATTCATTCCTAACCTCAGATTCAATATGCAGTAATGCCCGCTTCCCATTTACATCAAAATCATCTGCATAAATATAAACACCTTTGGTTTTTAGATTATTATACAATGGAAGAGTCTGATACAGTTTATTGGTTGTATATAGCCATACATTCCTATTAAGACCTCCGTAAGGAGAAACACCAGAAGTCCATTCCTTATCACGGAATGAATTACGAACACGAACCGCAATGATATTTATTTTTCTGCCAAAAGTTACATATTTAGTAATATCAAAACCAAAAGCTGTCACTCCATTTTCATAAAGTCCGACAGGCTTTTCATTCACCCAAACCTCTGCAGCCTGACCGACACCCTCAAATTCTATAAAAATTTTCTGATCCCTATGTTGAGATGGGATCTCAAATTTTTTCCGATACCACACAACCGTATCCTGTAATTGTTCAATAGAAACTTTAGAAGATTGCTCCTCATTGAAAGCCTCAGGTAGATTAACAGCTTTCCACTTCGAGTCATTATAAAAAACATTCTTTGCCTTTGGATCATCTCCAATATATAATTTCCAATCAGGATTAAAATTATATTTGGTTCGATCAGCAGCATGAACGATATTCATCATGCATAACAACAATACTACAAAGACAACAATCAGGCGATTTTTCATTGACAAAAATTTATAGAAACAAACATTACTTTATCAAGTATAGAGATGTGGGGTAAAAGTACAAAAAAATAAAAACCATCGCCTAATAATGCTTACAGGACACCGGCAAATATATAAAATATTTAAAATGATATTGATTTTTTACGGATTGCTTGTACCTTTGTTACTTAATAAAAAAAGAGAAAGCCATGCTAATCCTCAAGTATATTGCTGATAACAAGGAAAAAGTCCTTTCCGGTCTGAAGAAAAAAGGCTTTGACGGGACCAAAATCATTGACGAAGTACTGGAACAAGATGTAAAACGTCGCTCTGCACAGGCAAGCCTTGATGCAGCACTTGCCGAATTGAACCAGTTATCCAGATCGGTCGGTCAGTTGATGAAAGAAGGCAAAAAGGATGAAGCAAATGCAGCCCGCCAACGCACAGCAGAAATCAAAGAAAGCAATAAAGAACTGGAAACCAAGATGAAAGCAGCAGAAGATAAGCTGCAGAATTTACTGGTGCAGATCCCCAACCTTCCGCACGAAAGTGTTCCGGAAGGTCTCCACGCCGAAGATAATGTCGTGGAACGCATGGGCGGTGTTGTTCCTGAATTGGATGAAAAGGCCCTTCCTCATTGGGATTTGGCCAAGAAATATGATATCATAGATTTCGAACTTGGTGTAAAGATTACAGGTGCAGGTTTCCCTGTATATAAAGGTAAAGGTGCCCGTCTGCAGCGCGCCCTTATTGGTTTCTTTTTAGATAACGCCCGTGAAGCCGGATATCTGGAAGTTGAGCCACCATACATGGTTAATGCCGCTTCCGGTTTTGGAACCGGCCAGTTGCCTGATAAAGAAGACCAGATGTATCATGCCAATTTAGACGATTTCTATCTGATTCCAACAGCAGAAGTTCCTGTTACAAATATTTTCCGTGATACCATCCTGAATGAGAAAGATCTACCAATCAAGATGACAGCTTATTCAGCATGTTTCCGTCGTGAGGCCGGATCTTACGGCAAGGATGTAAGGGGACTGAACCGCCTGCACCAGTTCAACAAAGTTGAAATAGTGCGCATCGAGCATCCAGACCATTCCTACGAATCGCTGAAAGAGATGGTTGATTACGTACAGACATTGGTTGAGAAACTCGAATTGCCCTGGAGAATTCTTCGGCTTTGCGGTGGCGATATGAGCTTCACTTCCGCTATCACTTTCGATTTTGAAGTATTTTCTGCCGCTCAAAAACGCTGGCTGGAAGTAAGTTCAGTTTCCAATTTTGAAAGTTATCAGGCCAACCGGCTGAAATGCCGTTTCAAAGGCGACACCGGGAAACCACAACTTTGTCATACATTAAACGGAAGTGCTTTGGCTCTACCACGCATTGTCGCTGCTTTGCTTGAAAACAACCAGACTCCGGCAGGCATTCGAATACCAAAGGCATTGGTTCCTTATACTGGTTTTGATATTATCGACTAATTCATCAAATATAAATATTTGGGATGAAGTTTCGCATTTTGTTTTTTTTTATTTGCATGAGTCCTTTCATCCATGCTCAGACTATAAGCCAAGCAAAAGCTTTGTATCTAAAAGGTGAATATCGAAAAGCTCTTCCTGTTTTCAAAAATCAGCTCAAATTAAAGCCAAAAGATGCAAGCATCAACTTTTGGTACGGTGTTTGTTTACTCGAAACAAAAAACACAAAAGCAGCACTACCCTATCTTAATTTTGCGAAAAACAGGCATATTTCTGACGCTAACCGCTATTTGGCCAAATATTATATGGATGTCATGGCACCGGACTCTGCCTTGGTTTGTCTGAACGAATACCTTGAAAATATAAAGCTCGATCCAAAAAAGAAGCAGGCCGCATTACTTTTAAAAGATTCCATTGAATCAGATATGGAACAATTTCAAAAAGTTGAGGACATTTGTTTTATAGACAGTATCATCGTTCCGAAATCTGCTATGTTTTCTGCCGTCAAACTTTCACCTGAAGCAGGAAATCTAAAATCCGCAAATGCTGCATTCCCCAAAGAGCCAAAAGCCTCCGGGAGCGCTTATTTTCCGGAACGTAACGACAGAGTCTATTTTTCCAAATCAGTCCCTAATAAAGGACTGGATATCTTTGCCCGACATCTTATCCTCAATGAATGGGGAAAAGACGAACCGCTGCCCGACATAATCAATTCAGAAGCAGACGAATGCAATCCTTTTTTCCTTTCCGACGGGATAACCTTATATTTTGCTTCAAACGGTCACGGCTCAATGGGTGGTTACGATCTCTTTGTCACCCGGTTCGATAAAGCGACCGGCACCTATTTACAACCCGACCATTTGAACAAACCTTTCAATTCAAAAGGCAATGACTATTTCTTATTGATAGACGAATTCAGACATCGTGGCTATCTTGCCACGGACCGCAACCAGAAAGATGGATATGTTGCCATTTATACGTTTATTCCCAACGACACCGTCACCATGCTTCATGGGAAAAATAACAAAGAGCTGGAGGACTTTGCCCAGATCCGTTCTATTAAGGCCACCTGGGAAGGCAAGAATGTGGATTCACTGATGCATAAAAGTGCAGTAGCATCACATCCCATCCTTCCAGTCAAAGGAAATGAATCCAATGATTCCGGCTTCGCTTTCATCATTAATGACAGCCTGACCTACAACAAGCCTGCAGACTTCAAGTCCGACGAAGCAAAACAAGGATATATCAATTATCGTTCAAGATACAAGAAATATCTACTTCAAAAGAAAACGCTGGAAGATAAACGCCTGCAATATGAACAAGCCACTCCGGAATCGCAAAAACAAATAAGCGCTGAACTTTTAGGAATGGAAAAAGAAGTGCTTACGGCCGAACAAGAGCTTCCCGTTCTGGAAAAGAAAATCCGTAATCTGGAAATAACAGAACTCTCAAAATAAAAACGTATCTTTCCGTACCATTTTGAACTTTAATTCAAAGTTCTAAAGTTGTTTGATCATGAAACATTTTCCAGCATCCGAACTTATCATCAATGACGATGGAAGTATTTTTCACCTGCATTTAAAACCAAAACAATTAGCCAATACTATAATTCTGGTGGGAGATCCCGGACGGGTTGACATGATTGGCAGTTACCTTCATGACGTTGAATGCAAGATCTCCAACCGTGAATTTGTCACAATTACTGGTTGGTACAAGGATAAACGGATTTCTGTTGTCGGAACGGGCATAGGAACAGACAATATTGATATTGTCCTTAACGAACTGGATGCTTTAGCCAATATTGATTTCACCAAACGGACCGAAAAGCCAGTCAAGACATCACTCACTATTATCCGTATCGGAACATGTGGCGGCATGCAGTCCGACCTCCCTGTCGGCACTTTCCTGATCTCAGAAAAATCTATCGGATTCGACGGCGTTCTTAATTTCTATGCCGGCCGTGACAAGGTTTGCGATCTGGCTTTTGAAAAAGCTTTCTGCGAATATGTAAACTGGCCTGCTCATTTTGCCGATCCTTACGTAATAGATGCCGATCCTGAATTGGTCAACCGCATTGGCATAGACGACATGAAACGTGGTGTTACCATTTCGGCCAATGGCTTTTATGGTCCTCAAGGACGTGAATTGCGCGTTCCTCTTGCAAAACCCGACTTGAATTCGAAACTCGAAAGTTTCCGCTACGGTGATTACCGCATTACGAACTACGAAATGGAAAGTTCGGCTGTTGCCGGTTTATCTGCCTTAATGGGTCACAAGGCAATGACCGTTTGCATGGTCATTGCAAACCGGTTGGCAAAAGATGCCAACACGGATTATAAGGATGCTATGCCTGATTTAATTAAAAAGGTTCTGGAACGTTTATAAGACATGAATAACGATACAATATGCGCTATTTCTACAGCACCTGGTATAGGAGCTATTGCTGTTATCAGGGTTTCAGGCCCTGAGGCATTTTCTATATGTGATAAGATATTCAAGGCGGCCAATGATAAAATGACGGCTGCCGTCGCCAAAAGTCATACGGCTCTGTTTGGATATATCCGGTATGAAGATCACATTATCGATGAAGTCGTTGTCACGGTTTTTCGCGCTCCGAACTCCTTTGACGGTGAAAATACCGTAGAAATTTCCTGTCATGGCTCTATTTATATTCAGCAAAAAATCATTCATATTTTATTAAAAAAGGGTTGCCGCATGGCTCAACCTGGTGAATTCACCAGACGTGCCTTTACCAATGGCAAGATGGATCTTTCCCAGGCAGAGGCTGTCGCCGACCTAATTGCATCTACCTCTGCAGCCAATCATCAACTTGCGCTTCAACAAATGCGCGGTGGTTTTTCCCACGAGCTGGAAAACCTCCGGAATGACTTGTTACATTTTGTCACAATGATTGAACTGGAGCTTGATTTCAGCGAAGAACAAGTGGAGTTTGCCGACCGCAAGGATCTCAGAGATTTAGCCAAAAAACTGGAAAAACACCTGAAACGGCTGATGGATTCTTTCAAGCTTGGCAATGCGCTGAAAAATGGTATTCCCGTCGCCATTGTTGGTGAAACGAACGCAGGAAAATCGACATTACTGAACAAGCTGCTAAATGAAGAGCGGGCCATTGTATCGGATATTCATGGCACAACCCGGGATGTGATTGAGGACACCGTTAATATCAGTGGTTTTACTTTCCGTTTCATTGATACCGCCGGATTGCGCGAAACAGATGATGAACTGGAGTTGTTAGGCATTGAGCGCACTTACCAAAAAATTGAGCAAGCGCATATTGTGCTTTGGGTAATCGATTCCACCAAAGTTTCCGAACATGTTGAATGGATGGCCGACAAGATCATCTCCCGCACAAAAGATAAAAATCTGGTGCTGATTTTCAACAAATCAGACATGGTTTCAAAGGAAGAGCAAGCCGTTTTAAACAATATCTTCAAGGCTTACTCCAAATCACGTATGCATATTTCAGCCAGGCAAGGTGAAAATATTGATATTCTTCGGGCAAAACTACTTGAAATTGCCGGTTTACCCGATTTGGAGCATCAGGATATTATTATAACAAATCTAAGACATTTTGAAGCGCTTTCTTCTGCACATGAATCAATTGTGCGCGTTCAGGACGGACTACGCAAAAATGTTTCTGGTGAGTTCCTCTCCCAGGACATTCGCGAATGCCTTTATCATTTGGGAGAAATCACCGGGATTATTACGACAGAGGATGTGCTGCAAAACATCTTCAAAAATTTCTGCATCGGAAAGTGAAGCCCTCCCCTATTTTTAAGACTTTAGCAGCTAAACTTCAGGCACTACAAAAGTCCCGTCAGTTCTCTTATACGCATATGTTCCTACTTCCAGTAAGGGCCATTCTGAAAGCAGGAGCTTTCATCTTCGTTTTCAGAATTCTCTATGCAGCGAAGTTTTAACATTTATTCAAGCCTTTACATAGCACTGAGATACGAGCAATACTTATTCAAAAGATGAGATAATGGGAGCTCTCCTTTCATATATCGTTCCGCATCGAGCTCCAGCAGACACTCGCAGACATGTATGCGACCTTTATAGAGAGCTGTAAGATACATATTTCCTCCATCTTCTTTTACTGCTACATCAGCGAACAATCCTGTAATATCATCCTTATCATACACAATGGAGTAACTGGGGCGTTTTGCACCGGGAACGTCTTCGTAAAGTATGTTTTTTTGTACCAAGTCCTGAATATCTCTGATGGCAGTATCCTTTGAGCATTTGTTAATAGCTGCCCATGACTTCGATGTTATCTTTGCCTCATATCCATCAAGAAACAGATTAAGGGTAGCTGTCTGACGTTCAGTCATGGAAACGGATGAAGCCTTCTGCCAAAAGAAACTCTTGTTCAGAATCGTACTTACGGAGCTGTCAGCTTCATCCAATGCAGCAATGAGTGCATTGGCATACCACACAAGCCACTCTGTAATCTCGCTATCACCATGCTGGATACGCTCCAGAATATCGTAATAGTGATTCTTGTCTTTGTTAATCTGCGACGATACATTGTAAAAACGGAACTCGCTTTTGTCACCCCTTGCAAGCATCATGTCTGAAAGAATACGGGCAAGCCGACCATTACCATCCTCAAAAGGGTGGATAGACACAAACCAAAGATGGGCAATGGCAGAACGGACCACCGTAGAAACGGGCTGCTCACGATTAAACCAGTCAATGAAATTCCGCATCTCTTCTTCTACACGGTCGGGCGAGGGGGCTATATAGTGAATACGTTCTCTGCCAAACATCCCCGACACAATATGTTCTTCATTCGAACGATACATGCCAACCTCTATCTGAGAACCTTCACTATATCCCGAAGGAAAGAATGCCGTCTGCCATCCGCAAAGTATTTCTTTAGTCAACGGATGATCGTAGTGTTCTACGGCTTCAAGCATCACTGCCACCACTGCATCTACATAATGTGAAGGCGTTGTATACTTTACATTCTCAATGCCGAGTCGATGAGCTATAGACGAACGAACTTCGTCAACATTCAGTCTTACACCTTCAATCTCAGAGGAATGCACCACATCACGTGTCAGATTCTCTGCCATAGCACGTAATTTACTGTCAAACCCAAGGCCACTCAGTCTACCATAAAGCATCCCTTGCTTCCTGAAAACCTCTTCAAGAAGCAATGACACTTTGGTGGCATCCCAACGGAAATCCGTCCAATCTTGTCTTTCGTGTATATACATATTCGTTCAACTTTTATACATACGTTGTTTTTGACCTATTATCGACGCATATTATGCGATGAAATTACATAAAAAACGTCGCAACAACAAGTATTACTGCTAAAAATTGTGGAATCAAAGCATATTTTTGTATTTTGTATTTTTTTCAGCGGTAATAGGCAAATTATCACACGCGACCAAATGCTGATAAATTATTACTGAAATAAATTGCGTATTTACGCGTTTATTTTCTGCATCGGAAAGTAGGAAAAAGAAAACAAGCCGTGGTCGTCTTTACACACCACATTGGCGATAAAAGCCATACTTCACCTCTTGTTATTTATAAACCATTCAACGTCTGATTGAAAACATTGTTTCATTCAAAATACATTTGTATTAATGCCTGTAGTTTAACTTTTCCAATGGGTTTTGAAATGTAATCGTTGCATCCTGCTTCAATAGACTTTTCCCTGTCACCTACCAGTCCAAACGCCGTTTGCGCGAAGATGATAACCTCCTTATTAAATTGACGAATCTGACGGGTAGCTTCATATCCGTTCAATCCAGGCATTTGAATATCCATCAGTATTAAGTCGATGTCGGGGTTACTGCGACAAAGTGCAACAGCTTCATTACCCGTTTTTGCTTTTAAAATTTCTTTGCTAAATTCATCTATCATGATTGACTGCAAGATTTCCGATGCCTCATCGTCTTCTGCAATTAATATCTTCAAATCATGAATCTTGTTAGTTGCAACTTCAGGTGGTACGATTTGCCCAACACCATGTGGTTGCTTCGGTGCTTGATCAATCGGGAGCGTAAAATAAAACAGGGAACCTTTCCCTTTTTCGCTTTCAACCCCTATTTTACCCCCCAATAATTCCACAAAGGCTTTTGCAATAGATAATCCCAGACCGGCTCCCTGGCGTGCCTGTATATCTACAATGTCCGCCTGAATAAATCGTTCAAAAATGGCTTCCTGCTTCTCTGAAGGAATTCCAATACCCGTGTCTTTCACATAAAATTTTATAAAACGCCCCGCCTCCTCAAAACCAAATTCTACAGAACCTTTGTCGGTGTATTTAATGGCATTCTTTACAAGATTTGTCAGAATCGAATACAATTTTTCATTATCCGTTTTAAGAATGGTTTCATTAGTAGCTAAACTATTTTTAAAAGAAAGCTTTATTCCTTTATCATCAGCGTCAAGTTTTAATAGATTATAGGTGTTTTCTATCAGCTTGTTTATATTTGTGTCCTTATATATTACTTCTATTTGTCCGGATTCTATTTTAGAAATATCTATGATTTCGGAAATAATGTTAAGCATTCGTGCGCCGCTTTTTTCAATAACTTTAATATATTCCTGCTGCTCTTCACCCGTAAGATCAGGTTCTTTTAATAAACCGGCAAAACCAAGAATTCCATTCATAGGGGTTCTGATTTCATGGCTCATATTGGCGAGAAAAGCCGATTTTAAACGGTCTGATTCTGTTGCCTTATTAAGAGCTGCTATTAGCTTTTCTTCGTTTTCAACCTGCGATGTAATATCCCATACCGAAGAAATCATTAAATCCTGATCTTTTAATATAATATTGACCGCTGAAACGAAATGAACTTTTTTGGTTGTTTTATCAGTTACAGGAATCAAGTCCCACTTCATTCTTTCAGGATCGCCACTCTTTGTATCATCCAAAATCCTGTTGCCAAGCTCTATTTTATCAGCATAAACATATTCAACAAAAGATTCTACGTTTTGACATAACACAGGGGGAATATGATAAATTTCACAAAACGCCTTGTTTACGTATTTCATCTTACCTGTGCTAATTGAATTGATAGAAAAACCGGTAGGTGAGTTTTCCAAAATTGATACTAATTGAATTTCGGTTGCTTTCGCTTCTTCTTTGGCTTTTATCAATTCCAGTTCATCACGCTTGCGTTCCGTAATATCGTGGAATATCCAGATTCTTCCAAAGTTTTGACCATCTTTGTCACGAACAGGAGCTGAATATCTTTCAAGTACTGTTCCATCCACCAATTCTACATCATCACTGCTGCTAATATCCGGATGTTCGTAAAGATCGGCAATCTTATTGACAATCTTCTCATGATTTTTTGTCATAATCTTAACATGTTGAACCTGCAAAGAGTCGTCTTCGTCCTCGGCAATATGTTGTGGAATTTTCCATAGGTCAATTGCCCGCTGGTTCTGAAGAATCTTTTTCCCTTGGTCGTCAACTATAATAATGCCGTCAATGGACGAATTAATCTGGGCTTCAAGGAGTGCCGTTTTTTGAAGCAAGACTTCTTCTGTCCGCTTGCGATCGGTTATATCACGTATATTGCATTGAATCACTTTTTTTCGGCCTTCTGCATAGACATTGCTTACGAACTCAACATTGATTTTACGTCCTGTTGCAGTTTTAAGAGGCAGATCTTCATATCTTACATATTTGTCCAGCTGCAATTCCAGAAATTTATCTTTATTGTCTATAATATCCTTTAAAAACCCTATTTCCCATATTGTTTTTTCAATAAAACTTTCTTTTGAATAGCCAAGCAACTTTATTAAAAATGGATTCACATCAATAATCATCCCTGTTTCGGCATCAAGAATTAAAATTCCGTCTTTTGCCGACTCAAAAAGACGGCGATAGCGAATTTCTGATGCAATCAAAGCTTCCTCTAAAGAAAAGGTTGATTTTTTATTTTCCAAATTTTGATTCAAAGTTGTTTGAGGCATGGAAGGTATGTTCATTTTAATAAAAGAGGTTTTCAATTTATCTATAGCGCCCAGAATAGCCTGTTCATGTGTATTAGCGTGTTTGGTAACAGCAATTGGCTTCATGGCAGCCCTTAGAATATAAAGATAAGTATAGTAATTGCGGAAAAATTTACATAATTTCAGGAATAAGTTACATTATTCACATATTATTTTTTGCAAAATATAGAACAAGGCCATAGCATATAATGCATATATATGCATTATTAACAATGCGAAAAAGACCTTAATGTGGTTAAAAATAACACCTTGGTGTTCGAGGCAAAACACCTTATGGTTTGAGAGCAATCACAGCTGTGATCGACATGGATCACCTTGGTGTTGTGAGTGGAACACTTTGGTGTTTGCACCAAAACACCAAGGTGTTATTTTGTCAATAATTCTGTATCAATCCAATAAGTCGGATTTACTACAAATACAATAAATGACGCTTTTGGATGCCTGAGAATCTCCTATTTGAAAATAGATTGAGTGTCGGTCGTAAATATCGCAACCCTGCGCGGCATAAATTGCATATATATGTATTATTTATGCGAATTCACATAAATAAGCTTATTTTCAGATAGATACGAACAAAGATTTATATACCGATAATCTACCGCAAAGGTTTGGTTGGTGCTATAGTTAGACCTACAATCTATGTAATTTTATCGATTATTATAGATACGATTAAAATAAGTACTATATTTGTATTTAATTATAATCGTAATTATAAACGGCAACAGGTATGACAAAGTTTCCAGGCGTTATGCATCGCAGAGATACATACATTCAGCGCATCAAACCATTTATGCGAACACCTATTGTCAAAGTGATGACAGGGCACAGGCGTGTGGGCAAAAGTTATATTCTTTTTCAACTAATTGAACTAATACGCAGTGAAGAGAAAGACGCCAACATTATCTATATAAATAAAGAGGATATTGATTTCGTGGATATTAACTCTTACAAAGCGTTGCACGACTACATTTCAAAGAGATTGGCCAGCGATAAGAAAAATTACATCTTTATTGATGAAATTCAAGAGATTGAAGATTTTAAATTTGCTATTCGCTCGCTTGCATTGGACGACAATAACGATATTTATATTACAGGTAGTAATTCCGAGATGTTTTCCAGCGATTTGGCAAATGAGTTGGGCGGGAGGTTCGTTGAGTTTAGAATTTACAGCTTGTCATACCTCGAATTTTTGAGTTTTATGAATTTGCCAAATGAGGATGATTCACTCGAAAAGTATGTTCACTTTGGAGGATTACCCTATTTGATACACTTGCCAATGGATGAAGCAGTGATTATGGAATATATTCGTAGTGTGTACTCTACCATTGTATTACGTGATGTTGTGGAACGCAAAAAAATTCGGAACACCACCTTTTTGGAGCAACTTATTCGCTTTTTGGCAAACAATGTAGGAAGTCTCTTTTCATCGAAAAGTATTAGCGACTTTTTAAAAAGTCAAAATATAAAAATAGCCCCTAATCAAGTCTCTGATTACGCTGATTCTCTTGCAGAAGCATTTGTCGTACACAAAGTTGGGCGTTATGATATTGTCAGCAAAAAGCTTTTTGAACGAGGAGAAAAATATTTCTTTGAAAATTTGGGTATCCGCAATGCCGTGGTAGGATATAAGCCACAAGATAGGTCAAAACGATTGGAAAATCTTGTTTGCAACCACTTGCTATTCTGCGGATATGAAGTAAAAGTGGGTGTACTTGCCACAGAAGAGGTTGATTTTGTTTGCACACGCAACGGTGAAACGCTCTACGTTCAGGTAGCAGTAGAGCTATCATCGCCCGAAACCATAACACGTGAGTTTGGAAATCTATTGAAAATCAAAGATAACTATACAAAGATTGTTGTTTCAAGCGAACGCTCTTTTGAGAATAGTTACGAAGGTGTGGAACATATATATATACGTGATTTTCTGTCCTCTACACTAACACCAAAGATGTTGTAATGACTCCACATTTGACTATAATTTATTCCTAAGTTTATCCAACAACCATTTCCAAATAGGGACAACTTCAATGATTTTACCTTCCATCTGAATGATTCTCTCCTCTGAATAGGTTATGATCATCAGCCGGGAACAGTCGAGCACTTTAGTGAGTTTTACGAGGGCTCCTACCTCACGGCCGAATGTTCCGTCGGTATGGTCCAAGGAATAGCATACCTGAATGGCGGTAGCGGTATCTGGAAGATAGAAATCCACCTCAATACTCTTATGGTAAAAGAATACGGCATCTTCACGGCCATAACGCCTAAGCAGCGTGATAGCAACCAAATTTTCCAGTAACGATGTCTGTCCATCGAGCAAAAAGAGGTTTAGAATACCGTTGTCATTAAAATAGTATTTAGGTGTACTTTCCTTGTCGGCCAACTTGCTGGCAATATTGTGAATAGACGAAATGAGCCACGCATCTCTTGCATACTCCATATAGTTTATTACTGTAGTTGTACCCACCTTGGCACCTGTTGATGAAACAATATTGGCTATGCGATTGAATGAAATGGGTTGCTTGACGCTCTCAGCCACCTTTTTAAACAACACCCTAAGAGCAAATGTGTTATCTATGGAGTGACGTGTGGCAATATCGCCTAAATAGATTTTTTGGTATACGCTGGTCAAATAATCTCGTTTTGCATTCAGTGTAGCTCCTTCAGGAAATCCACCAAAGAAAAAATAGTCGTTAAACTTACGCAATATTTCGGCTTTGGGCTCCGTAGCTACCAGTGATGTCGGAGTTAATTCTATACCATTGGCTGTAAGGTACTCCCTAAAGTCATAAGGATATACATCAACTGTAATATAGCGTCCTCCGAGCGTAGTCTGCACATCGGCACTAAGCATTTTAGCATTGCTGCCGGTGATATATACCCGGTGCTTCGTGTCTGCCATACGACGTGCGAATTTATCCCAACCTGTAATATTCTGTATCTCGTCAAGAAACAATATGGGCTTTTTTCCATACATCTCAAGGTGTATTTCAAGCAACAGGTTCAAATCATCGACACCCATTCCTACCAGTCGTTCATCCTCAAAATTGATATAAAGCATCTCGTCCCAGCTCACACCTTGCGAAAGAAGTTGCTGCATGCGCTGATACAGGAGAAATGATTTTCCGGCACGTCTTATTCCAACAAATACATAGTTTCCAAATTCCTCAAAGCTGAAATTTCTTGGAATAACCCTATATTTTGGGACTTCAAGCTGATTATCCGCAAGAACGGATTTGAGTATTGACCGATCCATCATACTAAATTTATCTTGTTAACAGCACAAATATAGTTTATTTTTATCTTGTACGCAAGACAAAATACAATATGATAAATCAATAAAAGAGGAGGCATGTTTCTATTTTAAAGGTTGTTTTGACTGTAAGGTTTTATAGATAACAGATGTCCGTTTCTTTACAGCACTCCGTCTTTTGGGTACCGTCACTTCATCATCTTAGTTGTTTCTTTTTCCAAGGATTTTACCGACTTATCAAAATCAGATTCTATTATTTTTGGATAACCTACCGATATAATGGCATTGAGGTTGTAATATTCGATATTACGTTTTACCTCCCGGTTTCTTTCAGTTTGAATTATTTCAAGGTATGTGGAATTCTATAGAAATATCAATCCCTTAAGCATGCCAATGGAATAATCTTCACACCATCAGGACGGGTGTAAGCTATAGGACCACCAGTAATGGCCATTAACAAATCGGGCTCTCGCAATCTTATTTGCTTTTCTTTTTCATTATAGTCATGCACCAGCCCTTTGATTTCAAGCAAATGCCGGGATCCTTCCTCTATCTCACGACTTCCCAACTTAAATTCCACGAGCGCATATCTGCTATCAGCAAGATGAAGAACAGCATCAGCCTCAAGATCACAGCAGAACGTACGGCCGGACACCAGGCTTCTATATCTTCTATTACGAAAAGACGATTTAACGCGCTCTTATATATTACTGTTTTTTGCGCTGATATATTACTGTTTTTTGTGCCAGTATATTACTGTTTTTTGCGGTGCAACATCAAATACCAAAGATATAATTGCTAACAAGAAAATATTCACAGACCAGATTAATGGGATAAACTACCAGATGTGCTGGATGAAAAAAAGAAAAAAAATAAATTACAGAATCTCATCCAAAGCCTTAGAAAAGAGGGGAAAATTAAACTTATTAAAGGCAAAACCTAGGTATTGAAACCCTAATTAAAATTATACGAAGTTATACGAACTTGTGCGAAATCTATAGAGTAGAATTCGGTATACTACTAAAGATCAAAAAGATGTATATATTTTAACTGTGCGAACTTTATACGAACTTATACGAGACTCCTAATATAATAGCAGAAGACCATTCATACTTATGCCCGCATGGGGAAAGTCTTTTTGTGACGTTTGTATCCTTTACAGCACTCCGTCTTTTGGGTGCCGTCACTGTTATGTTACGACACCCAACTTTGAGTATTTCTACGCCGGCATCGCCTGAAATATCCGGCCTTTAAGAGCTTTTCCATTGGCATGTTTGCTACGCTTGATGCCATCGCTGCCCCATGTACCCCATTGCTTAAAAAAGAAGGCAACATTTTGCTGTTCTGCCTGAGCCTGAATCTGCAACACCCATTCCTCCCGCATCGGACGAGCCTTAAAGCCGCTCTCACCACCGACTATCACCCAGTCGATGTTCGTTAAATCCATTTGATCAAGGCTTTCCAATAAAGGTTCGCAAGAGAGAAAACGCACCGACGCTTCCAGGTTTCTCAATACATCTATGCGGTGCTTAACGGTAGCCGATTCGACGGTGACACCCAGCCATACATTTTCAGGAATCGACTGCCTGCTGAAATATTCAGCCATCCGTTCGGCCCGTTTGGTGAGCAACTGATACCGGTGTTGTGGTGTCAAACGGATAGTTTCCATCACCTGATTGATAAACGAAAACGGGACATCCTCGTGAAACAAATCACTCATTGAACAAACAAAAATCGTATGTCGGCCTTTCCAGCCAAACGGTTCGGATAGGTTTTCTTCGTGCAACGACAACTGAAAACCGTTAACATATTTTTTCTGACCCATAGCTTGCAGCCGTCTGGACATCACTTCCGCATAACAATGGGCACAGCCCGCCGAGTACTTGGTACATCCGGTTACAGGATTCCAAGTCTTGTCCGTCCATTCTATTTTCGTTGTTTGCATAAAGCTTATTACATTGATCCAATAATATCTGCGGCAATCTTTTTTGCAGTTGCGTTTGATGAAGCAAAAGCGAAATGATATATGGGTACCTTCTTTGAATTCAACAAAACCAAAGGCTCATCGGATACCTCCTCAAAAATAGTCTTTAGTTTTGAAATATACAGCCTGGCAATCCGATTTATTGAATCACCCACCTTGATGATATTGGATGTCTCTCCAAAAAGTGTTTGTTCCGATTCTATCCGGTAAAATTCAAGTCGAATTTCTTCCTCTGTCATTCCTAAAAATGATTTCAGTTTATTCAAGTATACCAGCTCTCCTTTTTTATCCAACAATCGGTTAACTATAACACCAGTTGGAATCAATATCCACAAATCAATCTTTGTATGTGCCAGCCTCTCTATTGAAACCCAATCCAACTGCATCCCAAACGGATCGAGCAACACCAAGGCTCTAAGATTTTTTTTATCATGCAAGGCATGAGCCAAATCCCAAATTTGATGATTTGCATCTTCATTTCTATATTCCAATTGGATTCCAGGCTTTTGATACTGCAACAATCTTGCTTTTAGTGCATCATTGCTCGCTTTGTTAATATCGATGAAGTAATAGAAATCAAAGCCTTTCTGCTCAATGTTAAGTATCCTTTCGGCTGCACATTTATAGACACAAAGCTCCTCTTCTTTTACATTCTCATCAAACAACAGCATTTCATTTTCCACAGAAGTAGAATCATCCATTGTTTCCTCCCTGCATCCACTTCCAGCAAAACCGTCAAAATAAATCAGTTTCCAGTTGAATTTTTCGCGATTTCTATTCATAATGGTCAGATAAGCATTCACATACTTCGTAAAAGCATCAAGCTTTAATTCAGTCCAGGAGCCACCCCATTTAGTATGTTTACTATTTGAAGTAAAACCAATTATTGATTTATCTTTGTAAGAATCATTCATAAATACAAAAATTATCAGACGTATATATTGATACAATATTAGTATTTATTTTACACATATTCCAAAAAATATAGACAGAAAATTTAAATGGTTAACTTACAATAGATTAAAAAAAGTGTTACTTTTACATTCTAATACTCGTGATTAATACATTATCCTTATCCTTTATGTCCGAACCCAACAACGTCGAAATCGGTTTTAAAAAAGAAATTTGGGAAGCAGCCGATCTGTTACGCGGAAACCTTGACGCCTCCGAATACAAGTGCACAAACCTTATTATGCATAGGAAGCACTCCAACTGCATGGCACACGACATCAAAACCGCCCACTATGAAGGCGAAAAACTCAGCCTCACCGCCGACGAACTCGCCTTCTACGATGCCCTAACCACGCCCGAATTTGTCAAAGACTTCTATTCCAACAACGAACTCATTTCCCTCACCAAGGAACTCACTGATATCCTCTGCAAAAACAAAACCATCGACTGGCAAAAAAAGGAAACGGCATACGCCGTATCGTCAAACGCCTCCTCAAAAGCTACCGCTACCCACCAGAAAAGATGGAATACGCGATCGAGACCGTTCTTGGGCAGTGTGAGATGATGATAGATGAGGGGTAAAAAAGGAGTATGATTTTTGTCAAATATGATTATTAATAATATATTTGTAACGCGTTGTTAAAACATTTAGATCTATACAATTAAATTGGAATGAACGATTTTATTGAGAAACTTAAATATGGTGAGGAAATCGCATCTTTAATTTCGACTGGCGCATGCCATCCAACCCAATTTTATGAACCAGTTAATAAAGAAGCCTATAGATTTGTCTTCCGTAATGAATTAGATAAAAATCATATACCAGTCTACAAACAGAATCCTAGTAGAATTTTAAACGGAAAATCGAATACTTCTGGATATGCCTTATCTTGTTTTTGTTCTAAAGAATGTGCTGAAAAAAAATATTCAGAATTGCTATCTTTATATCCGTTTATATTTAAATCCATTGGTGATCATTTATCAACTGGCATTCTTGAGAATGGAGACGGACGTATTACATCCGATACACCTTCGGGGCATTTTGATCTATATGAGTTTGTTGATTGCGATTTAAATAAAAAGTTTGAGATACTATATTCTCTTGTAGGATGAAAAGTGATTTAGGAATACTTGTTGATTTTGACTTTTCTCATTTGACAAAGGTTACAGATCTGATATATTTTGATGGACCACTTCTATCTCATTATATTGATAACTCTGGTGAAAACTATATTTTTTATTGGATTGATGTAAATAGTACATTTAATAGGTGGCTTTTCTTTAGAGTTGATTTGAATCTTCTACAAGATTTCGTGAATAAAAAAATACCGTTATACGATCTCATCTTAAATAGAAGCGAACTTTTTTTGTATTCCGTTGATATAGATACCGATGATCAATATTCAAATATCCGATTAGTATTGACAAAAGACTTAGATACGTCATATTTACCATCTCAAAAGTCATTTTATGAATTTAAGCCACAAAGTAATCTAAGTCTACTAGCGTTATCCAGAAAATACAATTCTGGAATAATGGAATTTAGAATTACTGGAGATTCTGTAAATTATGGAAGCATAGCTCTTTCAAAGTTGGCTCCATTAATTCCTAAAATTGAAGATATCCGTAAAGATTTAGCTAATAAATACATTAAGAATAGGAGAAGATTTCTTGCAGGTGACAAGAATGCACAAAAAGATAATTCAAAAACTCTTGCATTGGATACACAATTCGAGTTAGTATATTCACTTGCTGGATCTTTTAGACTAGTATTAAGACCAATTGGCACACAGACGACACTTATAGGAGAGAAAAGCTTTTCTGATGAATTTGCAGAAGAAATAATCAAATTATTTAATTCTGGGTTTTCAAAAGAATCAATTAGCGAATTTTCAGATAAATATAATAAGAACCTGATAAAAAAATACAACGATCTCATACAATATCTAAACACCTCTAAATTAGGCTTGGATGTTGGATGGTGTAATAATAATTCCCAAATAAATTATGCTCAGAAAATATCATCAAAACAAACACATGAAATACTCGAAAATTTAATGTACTTGAATTATGACGATATAGAAGAACTAAAGTACAGAGGAAAATTTTATTCAATTAACACCCATACAGGAGCATACTGTTTTGAATCTACAGAAGGTGATGACTTTAGGTCATCTGGTTTTTTTGACGAAATGAGAAAACAGATGGCATTGTGTATATCTTTTAATAAGATTTATGATGTTGTAATTTCAAGAAAAACCACAGAAAAAGTCGGTGCAAAAGAAAAAATAAAAGATGTGTTAATATCCTTTATTGAGGCTGTTGATGTATGATTTTGAATAAATAGAGACCATTCCAATCCTACTTGTCTATTATTATTTTTATTATCCTATCGGCAACTTCTTTAGCTGTCAAATTTTTATTGGGATATGTTTGATTTACTTTTATTAAAATATCTCTTTTAAAATCAATATCATTGATTTTGGCTTTATCGTCGCATAATACTGGAATAAGTGAATCCTTTCGAGTTGGTAATACCTTGGTTTGTATTGCTCCCCATTCGACACCTCCTGTCCAGTGATTTTTTTGATAATTCTTAGACATAAACAAAACTACATACTCACACTTTTCAGTATATATACCATCCAAAACTTGATCTGATTTTAATCCAACAATTTCACTTTCATGAAATTCATCAAAGAAAACTTTTTGCGTTGAAAATTGCATAGCTAAAATTTGGGCAACATCATGGACAAACGATCTAGTATCTTTACCACAAAACGTCAAACCCACTATAAAGGTTTTCTTTAGAATAACCTCTTCACATAACTTGGCAAATTTCGTGCTGTGATAATCGACAAGAGATTTAAGGCAACTTGCATCTTTGTCCATATGTTTATCAATATATGCAGTTGCTCCATTTGCTA
>Ga0302286_10000028_pt1 | contig 126329 bp, 109 predicted proteins | sample III_Fen_E2_3_FD_198765 | JGI IMG/M metagenome (GOLD analysis project Ga0302286, IMG submission 198765) | Peat permafrost microbial communities from Stordalen Mire near Abisko, Sweden - III_Fen_E2_3 | ecosystem: Environmental > Terrestrial > Soil > Wetlands > Permafrost | place: Sweden...
GTACAATGACGAACAAACAAAATTAATCAATTCATTAGTAAATATTTATGAAAATATTGGATATCAATGTTTAACCGTTTCAACCAAAAAACAAACGGGTATTGATGAACTAAAATCCAAGATGCAAAACAAAACAAACGTATTTGCAGGACACTCTGGCGTTGGTAAATCAACAATAATCAACATATTGCAACCAAATCTTACACTAAAAACCGGGATAATATCAGAAGCACACCTATCTGGTAAACACACGACAACAAATTCAGAAATGTATGAACTCGACTTTGGCGGATACATTATAGATACCCCGGGGATTAAAGGATTCGGAGTACTAGATATGGAAAAAGAAGAAATATCACATTATTTTCCTGAAATTTTTAAAAAATTGGACGAATGCCAATTCTATAATTGTACTCATACCCATGAACCCAATTGTGCGGTTAAAAATGCAGTTGAAAAAGGGGAAATTGCACTTAGCAGATATGAAACCTACCTTGGACTACTTGACGGAGAAGAAAAATATAGAAATTAACCTAGTTGATCGTAAAATTGAACAGTTAAAATACAAAGCTATTTTAATATTATAATATTATATATCAATATTTTAACTTGAAATAATCGAACAATGTACGCGCTTTAGAATCGCCTATTTCATTCGATACTATACAGAAGCTTTGTTTTTTGAAATTATCAAGACTTTTAAATTTTTTTAAAATAATAATTTTAGTTTTTTCACCAATTCCTGAAATAGCATCGAATTCTGAATGAATAAATTCTGAAGAACGTTTATTTCTATGAAAAGTAATCCCAAAACGATGAGCTTCATCTCTTAAAAATTGAATTAATTTTAAAGTTTCTGAATTTTTATTCAAATACAACGGAATAGGGTCTTCAGGAAAATAAATTTCTTCTAATTTTTTTGCAATTCCTACAATTGCTATCTTTCCTCTCAAATTTAATTGATCTAAAGCTAAAAGTGCTGCACTTAATTGACCTTTTCCACCATCGACAACAATTAACTGAGGAAGTTCTTTATTTTCATCTAATAATCTGCTATAACGACGATAAATAACCTCTTCCATCGAGGCAAAATCATTTGGACCTGTTACAGACTTAATATTGAAGTGACGATAATCTCTTTTTGATGGTTTTGCATTTCTAAAAACAACACAAGAAGAAACCGGATTTGTTCCCTGAAGATTACTATTATCAAAACATTCAATGTGAACTGGTAAAGTCTTCAATTGAAGATCTTTCCTCATTGTTTCTAAAATACGATTTTCACTAATGTCAGTTTTAGAAACGGTTAAGTGTTTCATCTTCTCTAATCGATAATACTTAGCATTTCGTTCCGACAAATCAATAAGCTTCTTTTTATCTCCCTGCTTTGGAATAAAAAATTTAACGCCCTCAATTTCAATAGACAAATGACAAGGAACCAGAATCTCTTTAGCATTACTAAAAATTTTCTGTCTTATTTCAATAATAGCATATTCGAGTAAATCAGAAGACGACTCATCTAAAACCTTTTTTAACTCCAAAGTATAAGTTTGAACAATAGCACCTCTAATAATTTTCAAATAATTCACATAGGCGAAATCATCATCATGATCAATTGTAAAAACATCAACATCGCTAATAGCATTACTGACAACAGTTGACCTAGACTGAAACTTTTCAAGTAGATCGATTTTACTCTTAACTAAAGCAGCTTCTTCAAAAAGCATATCCGAAGAATATTGTAGCATTAAATCCTTAAGATATTTAATTACACTAGTAACATTACCCTTCAATATAGATTTAATTTGATCAATATTATTCAGATAAGTTTCATGATCAATTTCTCCAACGCACGGGCCTAAACAATTACCGAGATGATATTCAAGGCAAATTTTAAACTTTTTTTGGGAAATATTATCCAGAGATAAATTCAATCTACAGGTTCGCAACTTAAAGATCTCCTTAAATAAATCAAGAAGTAATTTGACAGTCAAAGTGGAAGTATAAGGACCAAAATAAGAAGAACCATCACGAACGACGGTTCTTGTTTGAAACACTTTAGGAAACGGTTCATTTTTGATAACAATCCAAGGATAAGTTTTATCATCTTTAAGGCGAATATTGTAACGAGGCTGATATTTTTTAATAAGGTTATTTTCGAGAAGAAGCGCATCTTGTTCCGTTTCAACGACCATGTGTTTTATGTCACAGATGTTCCGAACAAGTAACTCTGTCTTTCTGTTTTGCAAATTCCCAACAAAATAAGAAGACACTCTCCTTTTCAGATTCTTTGCTTTGCCAACATAAATAATTTTTCCTGTTGAATCAAAATACTGATAAATTCCTGGTTGATCAGGAAGAGCTAAAACAAGAGAACGAAGATATTCAGTATTTATTAAAGTCATTCGAATCGAAACTTAACTAGTTAATATCAGTACTGAATTACGGAATGAGTATCATACTTAGACAATTCCCTTTTATTATCTGTTTGAATGAACGTTAAATCACAAATAAAAGAAAAATAAATTTTCTTCACATTTAATTGCTTCACCAGATTAAGAGCAGCAAGAGCCGTACCTCCGGTGGCAAGCAAATCATCATGAATTAAAACAACATCATTTTCAGATAATGCATCAATATGCATTTCAATAGAATCTACACCATATTCTAATTCATATGATTGATTGATAACTTTAGAAGGCAATTTACCTTTTTTGCGAATCGGAACAAATCCGGCATTAATACAATATGCTACTGCCCCACCAACAATAAAACCTCTAGACTCCAGTGAAACAATTTTCGTTATACCTTTACCAAGACAATATTCAGATATTTGATCAACAACATTTTTAAAAGCAAGAGGTTCTTTTAATAAGGTGGTAATATCTTTAAAACTTATACCCTCAATAGGATAATTTTCCACAACACGAACAAATTCTTTGAGTTCCATAGTTAATAATTATAGTTCCACGTGGAACATTAACGACCTAAAAGCACTAGCAAAACATTAACATCAGAAGGACTAACACCAGAAATACGACTAGCTTGACCAATAGTATCAGGTTGAAATTCAGTAAGTTTCTGCCTAGCTTCAGTACTAATTGTTAGTATATTAGAATAATTAAATTTACCTGTAATAACAATATTTTCAAGTCTTTTAAACTTATCAGCGACCAACTTTTCACGGTCAATATAACCAGCGTATTTAATTGCAATTTCTGCTGACTCTAAAATCTCCACAAATCTATCCAAGGGTACATTTTTTAAGAATGTCTTAAATGGAATTAAATCTTCAATCAAATCAAATATCGAAATCTGAGGACGCATAATAATATCCACTAGTTTAACACCCTGCTTAAGTGGAGCGGATCCTTTAAGCTCTAAAATCGAATTGACAAATTGAGGTTTAATAGAAAAATTTGAAACAAACGCAATGATTTCATCAACTAACTGCTTTTTTTCAATAAATAAATTATATCGATCTAATGTAACTAAACCTAATTCAAAAGATTTTTGAGTCAAACGAAAATCAGCATTGTCCTGTCTCAAAAGAATTCGATACTCAGCTCGTGAAGTAAACATACGATAAGGTTCATCAATACCTTTCATAACCAAATCATCAATTAATACTCCAATATAAGCTTCATCCCTATTCAATACAAAGGAATTCAAGCCATGAACCTTTTGATGAGCATTAATACCAGCCATAAGACCTTGAGCCGCAGCTTCCTCATAACCAGTTGTACCATTAATTTGACCGGCAAAAAACAAATTACTTATTAACTTAGTTTCAAGTGTATGAGTTAATTGAGTCGGAGGAAAATAATCATATTCAATGGCATACCCAGGACGAAAAATACGAACGTTTTCCAAACCAGAAACTTCTTTAAGAGCTTTCAATTGAATCTCCCAAGGCAAAGAAGAAGAAAAACCATTCAAATAAAATTCAACAGTATCCTCACCTTCTGGTTCTAAAAACAATTGATGTGATGTTCGTTCAGCAAATGTAACAATCTTTGATTCAATGCTAGGACAATAACGAGGACCAGCTCCAACAATGGTACCATTATACATTGGAGAATCAGAAAAACCTTCACGCAATATGGAATGAACCTTTTCATTCGTGTAAGTCATCCAACAGCTTCGTTGCTTCATTTTTGTTTTTACATTTGGCAAAAACGAAAAACTACGAACAACAGTATCTCCAATCTGCTCTACCATTTTAGTAAAATCAACAGAACGGCCATCAATTCGAACAGGAGTGCCAGTCTTTAAACGTCCCGATGTAAAACCAATACTAACTAACTGATCTGAAAGAAGATACGATGAGCTATCCCCCATTCTACCTCCATCCATTTGTGATCGTCCAATATGAATAAGTCCATTCAAAAAGGTTCCATTAGTTAAAACAACCGAAGAAGAATAAAAATCAACACCAATTTTAGTTCTAACACCTTTTACTATTTTATTATCAATATGTAATGAAACAACAGTATCCTGCCACAGATCAAGATTTGGAGTGCTTTCGAGAACAGAACGCCATTTCTCAGTAAAACGAACACGATCGCTTTGAGAACGAGGGCTCCACATGGCTGGTCCTTTAGACTGATTCAACATTCTAAACTGAATACTTGAATAATCAGTAACAATACCTGAAAATCCTCCTAAAGCATCAATTTCACGAATAATCTGACCCTTAGCAATACCTCCCATAGCAGGATTACATGACATCTGAGCAAATTTTGTCATATCCATTGTGATTAACAATGTCTTTGAACCCAAATTCGCAGCAGAAACAGCAGCTTCACATCCAGCATGACCACCACCTACAACAATTACATCGTAAAAAGGTAACATTTATAATAATTAAAAATAAACTAAATATTAGAATAAAAATTGAGATAAAAATCTTCTTTTTGAGTCATTAATAATTTATCAGATTTCGTTTTATCCTTATAACCAATTAAATGTAAAATACCATGAACTAAAATTCGACGAAATTCATTCATAAAATCACTACTAAACTCAACTGAATTTTCTTTAACCCTATCAATACTGATAAAAATATCTCCACTAATTAAATTATTTTCAACATAATCAAATGTTATGACATCAGTATAATAATCATGAGCTAAATACTTTTTATTAACCTCCAATAAATATTCATCTGAACAAATAATAAAAGAAATATCTCCAACAAGTTTTTCCTCATTTATAATTACACTCTTAATCCAATTCGAAGCAATCCTCTTCCCTATTTTGGGAAAAGGAACATCCTCACTAAAATATTGAATACTCATTATCAAACAATTAAATAACATTGATACTAAAAACTCACAAAGATAACCTAAACAGTTTAAAAATCAGTTCTTAATTTGATTCATGAAACGATTATACTTTTGGTCGTAAAACGAACGTAACTGAAAATTACTTCGTTTAATATCATCTTTAACAGGTTTCTGAGAATTATTAAATTCAAAATAATTGACCGGACTATCCTTTTTGGTATCAACACCTGTTTTCGATTCTCTTTTATCTTCAAAATCACGCTCAATTTCAGATTTTTCAGCATCAAGCAATTTTGACAAAATCATGTTTTGTCGATTTACCAACTCAGAACTGATCGATCGGTTAATCAAATCTTTATTCGATTGCTCAAGAAGCTGATCAATAGCTTTTAGTTGTTCCTTAGCCTTAGATCCAACCGTTCCTGAATTAACCATTTCACGTATCAATTGTTGCATAATCTCTTGTTGAGCAAGAGTTTGTCCTATACTCTTACTCATATTACCACTCCCCTTCTTCATCTGATCAATCATTTTTTGAAGTTGTTCTTTAATAGAACTTTGATTATCCTTCAACTTTTTCATTCCAGGCTTAGAACCTTTACCACCAGGTTTTTCACAATCACCATCACCAGACTGTTGCTGATTTTTAGAGCTTTCAAGCAACTCACTTATAAATAAAGCTAAATTATTAGCAGCAGTAATACCATACTGTTGATACATACGTGAACCACCTAAATTGCCAGATTCCAAATTATCATACGATCTTTCAGAATTAGCTTTTAACACTTCCATTTCCTTATTAATAACTGCACCAATATCAGGTACACGTTTTGACAAAGCATATAACGAATCACCAACAAATTCAACCTGCTTATTCAAATTCTTTTGATTTACTTTTAATGAGTTGATTAAAGGATCATTATAATTTAAAAACATGGATTTTTTCAATATACTTTCCTGATCAAATGAAACCAAAATCAAATTTTCAAGAAGCTGCTTCATATCATCAATATTGGCTTCACTTTCCTTTTTCTTATTATTCTTTAACATCTGGTCCATAGCAAAAACAAGTTGATCAATACCCTTAATAACATACTCAATGCCTGAACCAGTTTTACGTTTATTACCCTTTTCAGCATCAACTAATATTTTCGTGTAACCAGCTTTTAAACTTTCGAATTCAGAATCAAAATTGATTAGATTTAAAGGTTTATCAAGCGTTTTATTCAAATCTAAAGTGCTTTGATAATCAGAATGAAGGTTCTTTAAAAGTAAAAAATTTTCATTTTCAAGTTCAAATACAGGCTTAATATCCTTAGTAGTTTCTAAATTTTTTAAAATAATTTGTTCAGAAACCAGTAACTTTTTCAACTCAGCAATTAAACGTTCAACTTTCTGTTCAACTTTCATTCGTTTCAAAACCTGAAGATTTTTATCAAGCTGCTTGGAAAGATCATCCATTTTTGAATTCATTTCCTTCGATAGCTGATCAAATTTCTTTGAATCAAATTGTTTTGCCAAATCATTAAACTCCTGAAAAAGCTTTTTCAGCTCATCCGTAAATACTTCATTTAACAACTCTTCAATCTTCTCCTGTTTTTTTAATAAATCAGTTTTCTCATCAGAAAAAGAATTTTGAAAATTATTAGCATCTTTATTTTGTTTATTAATCTTATTAAGAACATTTTCAAGCTCCGTTTTCTTATTCATAATTTTTTTTACCGATTGAAATTTTTCCCACTCAGTTAATTCAGAATTAATTTGTTTCCGCTTAAAACTTTCAAAATCATTTTTAATATCATCGACAAGTTTTGAACTCTTATCAAAGAGTTTATCCAAAGAACTCAAATCAGAATTTTCTTTCGAAATAATTTCCTGATAATCAGGGAAACTAAACGTGAACGTTTCACTTATAGCACGCTTGTAATGATTAATAAAATCATTGTCTGATACTGAAAAATAGTATTTAAATGATTTAGAAAAATTTTTAATAGATTCAAAATCAAAAGAATAATAAAAATTCTGATTTAAGAGAAAAGGAGTAAAAGGAACACTAAACACAGTATCCTTTCCATTAGCATTCACATTAAAATTTAACTGACTAAAGCCAAAATCATCAACTATAGTACCTTTAAAATGAAACACCTTAAAATCAAGAGAATCCCTAATCTGAACAACTTTAATCTCAGGAAATAAATCAGAAATAGTCTTAATCTTATAAACCATACTATTATCATCCTGCAATCTCGAATTCTTTAAAGCAACACGATAATCACAATCATTATAAATGCTTTTTAAAATTTCAAAAGAATTATCATTTTTCTTACTTAAAGCCTTAATACTATCATTAAAGATTAAAAATAAACTGTCGGTATCAACCGTATGGAAAATCCATTTTACAGATGACCCGGAAATAAGCTTTAAATCACCTATATTCTGAAGTTTTTCAGTACCTAGACCAGTATATCCAGGAGATTGAATCTCGACTGTAAATGAGGATATAAAAGGCTTATTCAACACATGAATTTTATAAACTTCAGAAACATATTTTTGGTCTGTAAAATAAACCGACAAAGAACTATTAACATTTTCAACAGTATAGGTAAACAAATCAGCATCCTTTTTCATCAAAAAACTATTCCCTGAAACAGATACATATAACATATCAGGTATTGCTTTTCCAGAACATCTTACTCTCAATTCAATAGATTGACCTGTAATAATTTCAAGATCATAATTTTCCAGCTTAAAAGTAAAAGGAGCAGGCCTTTCAAACTTCTGTTGAAAGTGTACTAAACGAATCGACGTATCCTTAAAAAAAGAAGGAGAATATAAATAACCAATAAAAAAAGCAACCAGAACAGATACCAAAATAATAACAACCATTTTCAAATCCCTGAAACGAATAGCATCTGAAAATCTGAAAATTTTAAGTTCATCGATCTTTTGATCAATACTAGCTTTTGTTAATTCACTAGAATAAAATGAATTAGAGTCATTAGCTAACTCAACAATATTAATCAATTTATCTTTTATACCTGGAAAACTTCTATTTAATAAAGAAGAAACATGAGAGTAAGTAAGTCGTTTTCCAATACCAAGAAGCTTTATTAATGGAATAAACAGAAAATAAACAGAAATAAAAAAAACAATAACAATAGTAATTAATACAATGATTAACTTTACTTTAGGATCAAAATAGTTAAAATACTCAAGTGTTGAAATACATGAAAAATAAGAAATAAGAACAAGTATAAATAAGATAATACCTCTTATTAACTGATAAAAATAAAATTTCCGAATATAGGAATCAAGTTTATTAACAAACTGTTTATAGTTATTATCCATTTGTATAATTAATTCATTTTAAATAACTTATATTTTAGGTTTATAAACAACTTCAAATTTTAGTTGTTTATAAATCCACTAAAAAAATTGAATATATTAGGCAAAGATATTCATAGATATTTGTAATAGATATTTTTTTTAGTTGTAACAAGGAGAATTAATAAATACTATTTAGCTCCTCTTTCAACAGATTTCAATTCATTTTATAGTTCTTTTTTATTAAACTTATAAATAGCTAACACTTGTTACTATAAAAACTATAAAATTATATTTCAAGTATTTAGTATGTTAATAAAACGTTTATAAATGAGAATAAATTTCTATTTTTATAAACTACAAGAAGAAACAAAAAAAGATATCAAGTATATTAACAGGCTATATATATATTCATTTTAATTAATTTCATTTAAAAATATATTTATACTAATATTCAATAAAAAAATGAACCTTCGGGGTATCCTTTTATTACTTTTGAGAATAGATAGAGTAAGTAAATTAGACAGAAAATTATGGGAGAGCGATTAAATATATTACTTGTAGAAGATAACATTTTGAATCAACGCATTGTAACTTTTAGCTTAAAGAAATTTAATCACGAAGTTTTTATTGCCAACAATGGAGTTGAAGCATTAGAACAATTTAATGTACATAAGTTTGATGTTATTTTAATGGATATTATGATGCCAGTTATGGATGGATTAGAAGCTACTGTTAAAATCAGAGAAGAAGAAAAATCAATTGGCAATAAACAAAGAACTCCAATAATTGCACTTACTGCTAATACTATGGATAATGACCGTGATAAATGTATTTCATTTGGAATGGATGAATTTATGTCAAAGCCATTTGATATGGAAAAATTAAAAACGATATTAAAAGAACTTTCTATTACGGCATAACCGAACATTTAATCCTTTTTTGAATTACACAGACAGAACTTTATTTTGTTTATTTTTGGCTGTTAATAAAAGCTACAAATGAACGAACATTTCGATTTCAGAGACGAAAGTTTTTCTGATAATGATCAGGAATTTAACAAACAACTACGACCATTGGAATTTGAAGATTTCAGTGGACAAAGTAAAATTGTTGAAAATCTGAGAATATTTGTGAAAGCTGCTAAAATGCGTGGCGAAGCTTTGGATCATGTATTACTTCATGGGCCTCCAGGACTTGGAAAAACTACGCTTTCGAATATAATTGCCAATGAATTAGGTGTATCACTAAAAATAACATCAGGTCCAGTATTGGATAAACCTGGTGATTTAGCGGGTTTGTTAACAAACTTAGAACCTAATGCGGTTTTATTCATCGATGAAATTCATCGTTTGAGTCCTATCGTTGAAGAGTATCTGTATTCAGCTATGGAGGATTATAAAATCGATATCATGATTGATAAAGGTCCCAGTGCACGCTCCATACAGCTCGAATTAAACCCTTTTACATTAATTGGAGCAACTACTCGTTCGGGTTTATTAACTAGTCCTCTGAGGGCTCGTTTTGGCATTAAATCGCATTTGGAGTACTACGATATTGAAGTGCTTACCAAAATAGTAAAAAGATCGGCTTTTATTCTTAACGTGAAAATTGATGATCAGGCAGCTGTTGAAATTGCTTCGAGAAGTCGGGGTACTCCTCGTATTGTGAATGCTTTGCTTCGAAGGGTTCGTGATTTTGCACAGGTAAAAGGAAATGGTTCTATAGACTTAGCTATTACCATGTACTCGCTGGATGCACTAAATATTGATAAATATGGTTTGGATGAAATGGACAACAAAATTTTGACCACCATTATTGATAAATTCAAAGGCGGACCAGTTGGTGTTTCAACTATTGCTACTGCTGTTGGTGAAGATCCGGGAACGATTGAAGAAGTTTATGAACCATTCCTGATTAAAGAAGGTTTTATGAAGCGGACACCTCGTGGAAGAGAGGTTACTGACTTAGCATATAAACATTTAGGAAAGGTTCATTATAGTGATACCCCTACCCTTTTTTAATTAGTTTTATTTCAAAAATTTTCGGGTATAGTTTTGCGGTTACAAACATCTTTTTAGTTACCGGATCGATAGCTATACCATTTAAAACATCCACTTGTTTTGTAAGGATTTCTTCAAGATCAATTTTTGAAACAACTTTACCGGTTTTTGGATCTATTTTAATAAGTAGGTTTGTAGTCCATATATTGGCATAAATATAACCTTCCGAATATTCCAATTCGTTAAGGTAAACGATAGATTCTTTGTCGTCGTAAACCTGAACCTTTTTAACTGGTTTTAAAGTAGTTGGATCAATATAAGTTAATATGTTTGTTCCGTCACTCATAATAAGGTTTTGTTCATCATGAGTTAATCCCCAACCTTCGGTTGATTCAAATTTAAAGCTGTCAATTAAAGCCATATTATTAAGTTCATAAACAAAACCTACCTGGCTTTTATAAGTAAGTTGAAAAATTCGGTTATTGAAAATTGTAATTCCTTCGCCAAAAAAACGATCGGCAAGCTTTACTGATTGCTCTGTTTTTCCGGTTTTAAGATTTGTTTTATAAATGGCTGATTTACCATTTCCTCCGGTACTTTCAAACAACGAACCGTTGTGAATTTCAAGTCCTTCGGTAAAAAATGTTTCGTTATGAGGATATGACTGAATAATTTGATAGGTGTATTGTTCGGGTACAATATCCGATAGTACTTCGAAAGTTTTGAAAAAGATGCCCTCTACCCCATCGGTTTTAGTTGCAACAGCTTTAACTGTGTGTTTGCCCAGATTTTTAAATTTTCTGATTGAATAGGTAAATTCAGGTTTCGAATTGGTAGTTACTAAAACTGAATCAACAAAGATCTTTGTATCTTTTAATTCGCCATCTTTTAATTTAACCAGTATGTTTATGTTGATATCATCTTCAATAATGATGTTTTTATGAACTGATTCAACTCCAATTTGTACAGCTGGCTTTCGTGATCGCGATGATTTATTGGAACACGAAAAGGAACTGGTAAATACGGCAATAATGATAAAACTTAAGCAAAGTTTGAGATTCATCCGATACATTTGATAGTAGTTTATAACGAGCACCAAATATAAAACAAATACAAAATCAAATTGCTTTGAATTCGTTTTTTGACAGGTGTTCGAATAGGTTTGTATCTTTGGCCAAAATTTTGAATTGTGGGTGCATTAAAAAAACTTGCCGGTGAAACTGCTATTTATGGCATGAGTAGCATTGTGGGTCGCTTCTTAAATTGGTGGTTGGTACCATATTATTCGCGTATTTTTCTTCCTGAAGAATATGGTGTTGTAACCAATTTGTATTCGTATATCGCTTTTCTGCTGGTAATTCTGACCTTTGGAATGGAAACCGGATTTTTCAGGTATGCCAATAAATCGGAAAAAAGCGATAAAATCTATTCTACCAGTGCTATTTCCTTGTTTGGAAGTTCAATTTTATTTGTGGTAATTGCCTATCTATTTTCAGGGAATTTTGCCGAATTTCTGGATTTTAAAAACGGTGAAAAATACATTGAATGGCTTGCCTGGATTGTTGCACTTGATGCTGCTACAGCTATTCCTTTTGCCAATTTACGCCATGAAGGAAAAGCTGTTCGTTTTGCTACCTTGAAAATGGTTAACATCTTCTTTAACATTTTCTTCAATATTTTTTTCCTTACGGTTTGTCCACATATTCTGAAATCAAATCCGGAAAGTTTTATTCGATTAATCTATAATCCTGAGTTTGGAGTTGGTTATGTATTCATTTCAAACTTGCTAGCTTCGGTTATTACTTTAATTATGCTTATTCCTGAAATACGCAAAATCAAATTAATTTTCGACTGGAGTTTGTTTCGTGAGATGTTCTGGTACTCCTTCCCTATTTTGCTTGTTGGAATCTTTGGCATGGTTAACCAAAACATCGATAAGATTTTAATTCCGGAACTGGTTCCTGCCGACCAAAAACCAATGGAACAGTTGGGAATATATGGTGCAAATTATAAGTTGGCCGTATTGATGAATATGTTTATTCAGGCTTTCAGATATTCGTTTGAGCCATTCTTTTTTAGTCATCAGAAAAACAACGATTCCCGTCTGATTTATGCTCAGGTGATGAAATACTTTGTCATATTTGGCTTGCTTATATTTTTGGGAATCACCTTATTTATTGATGTATTTAAAATCATAATAGGAGAGGAGTATCATTCTGGTTTACAAGTTGTTCCTGCTGTTTTGATGGCTAATTTGTTTATGGGAATTTACTTTAATCTTTCGCTTTGGTACAAATTGTCGGATAAAACCTGGATGGGAGCCTGGATTGCAGGAATTGGAGCTATTCTGACGATTATTACCAATGTCATGTTCATTCCAACCATGGGGTATATGGGATCAGCATATGCTGTTTTACTTTGCTTTGTGTTAATGACAATCATTTCGTATGTGGTTGGTCAAAAGTACTATAAGGTTGAGTATGACTTAAAACGGATACTACTGTATATTGCAGTTTCTATTGGTTTTTATTATTTATCTGCGTTTATTCATTTTTCTGCGGATATATTGAAATATGGATTCAATATCAGTTTATTCGTAGCATTTTTAGTACTGGTGTTTTTTACCGAGAAAAAAGAGTTGCGAAGTTTATTGAAGCTGTAAATGAAATAAAATACTTTTAAGTATTATTTTTGAACCTAATTATATACACTCATTATGAAAGGACTTAAAATCGCTGTAGCAAGTGATCATGCTGGTTACGAACGTAAGCAAACTGTTCTTAAATATCTTCAGGAACAAGGCATTGAATACAAAGATTTTGGTACATATTCTGCTGAAAGTTGTGATTATCCTGATTATGCCCATCCTTTGTCAGAGGCAGTTAGCTGTGGTGAATTCGATAAAGGAATAACTCTTTGTGGTAGTGGTAATGGAATTAACATGACAGCAAATAAGCATAACGGAATTCGTTCAGCAATTTGCTGGTTACCCGAAATTGCAAAACTGGCTCGTTCTCATAATGATGCCAATGTTTGTGCACTTCCTGCAAGATATATTACTGATGATGAAGCAATTGAAATTGTTAAGGTGTTTTTGACAACTGATTTTGAAGGTGGTCGTCATTTAGATAGAATCAATAAGATACCGGTATAGTCATGTCGGAACAAAAAGATCTTTTTATAAAAAAGTCGGAGGAGATAGCTTTTGATTTAAAGCATCGGGCAACAATTAAATTCAATATCTCGAAATATGATGCAGCTGTTGAACGTGGTCGAAAACGCTATTTTAATCTTGATTTGGCCAAAACACGTGCATCTTATATTAAATCACAGGCGATTAATAACTTGTATGATTATTTGCTTCAGTTTGAGAAAAATATTACAGCAAATGGTGCTTCGGTAATATGGGCTGAAAATGCCGATGAAGCAGTTGATGCAGTTAAAAAAATCATGCTGGAGAATCATGTCAAAACAGTTGTCAAAAGTAAGTCGATGACAACTGAAGAGATTGAATTAAACCATCATCTGGAAGAGATTGATGTTGAATCGCTTGAGACCGATTTAGGTGAGTATATTGTGCAATTGGCAGGCGAAAAACCTTACCACATTGTAACTCCGTGTATGCACAAATCGCGTCACGATATTGCTAAGTTGTTCACCGAAAAATTTAATACTCCGGAAGGTAGTGAACCCGAATATCTTACTGCCTTTGTGCGAAAAAAACTACGTGAAAAATTTATCACTGCTGATGTTGGTATTACCGGAGCTAATTTTTTGGTTGCCGATGTTGGTGGAATTGCGGTGACTGAAAATGAAGGAAATGCATTGATGTCAGTTTCATTTCCAAAGATTCATATTGCAATTGCCGGGATTGAGAAGCTTGTGCCCCGGATGCAGGACTTGGGCTTGATGTGGCCAATTTTGGCAGCACATGGCACTGGTCAGCAAATATCGGTTTATAATTCGCTGGTTACAGGTCCGAAAAAGGATGCAGAGTCTGATGGTCCGGAAAAGATGTATGTTATTCTTCTGGATAATAAACGGTCGGAAATATTCAGCAATGATGAGCAATATTCTATTTTGAAATGTGTACGCTGCGGAGCTTGCCTGAATTCATGTCCGATCTACAAAAATATTGGTGGGTATACCTATGATTCGACTTATGGAGGTCCAATCGGATCAGTAATTACTCCATTTTTCAAAGGTTTAAAAGAATACAACCATTTAAGTTCTGCTTGCTCGGTTTGTGGTAAATGTTCGGAAGTATGTACCGTTAAGCTTCCTTTACATCATATGTTACTGGTGAACAGGCGAAATGCTGTGCGAATGGGTGCTGGTGGTTTTATCTGGAATAAAGGAATGAAAGTTTATGAGTATGCTTTCTCGAAACGAAGCCGGCTTGATTTTGTTGGTGGAAAAACAAAAAATGCATTTGCCTTGTTAGGTGGTAATGCTTTGGGAAAGGATAAGCAAATTCCCAAATTAGCCGACCAATCATTCAGTAAACAATGGACTAATAAAAAATAGACCTATGCTATCCAATACCTGTAAATATGCTGTCAGGGCTCTCATTTATCTGGGGAAGTATTCAGCCGATGGTACAAAAATCGGGATTAAAAAAATCTCGACCGATTTGGCTATTCCAACTCCATTTTTGAGCAAGATACTTCAAAATCTGGTTAAACAGAATGTTTTAGTTTCTACCAAAGGGCCTAATGGAGGGTTTGGAATAGGTCAGAAAACTACTGATATTTCGTTGTATGATATTGTCAGGATTGTTGATGGAGAAGACTTCTTTAAAAATTGTCTTATTGGACTTCAGCCATGTTCTACCCACGAGAACAATGAAAAACCATGTCCGATACATTCGCGTTTTAGTCCGATACGTGCTCAGTTAATCCAATTTTATCAGGAAACCACAATTTCTGAAATTTTGGGCGATCTGTCGGGATTTGAAGATCTGATTAAGCTATAGGAATATCGGCCATACTTCTTTTATTTTTTGTCATTTCCAGATGACATTTTTTTCTAATTATTTATATCCATCTGATGGCTGGCGTTTACATTCATATTCCTTTTTGCCGAAAACGTTGCTATTACTGTGATTTCTTTAAATCTACAGATTTAAGCCTGAAAATAAGTTTGTTGGATGGTTTAAAAAGAGAATTGGAATTGCGGTCGGCAGAATTACTTTCCGATGAAATTACTACCATTTATTTGGGAGGAGGAACTCCTTCAGTATTATCGGTTGATGAGCTAAAGGATCTTTTAATCAATGTACAAAGCAATTATCAGGTTTGTGCTGATGCTGAAATAACCATTGAAGCAAATCCTGATGATTTAAGTTATGAAAAGCTTTCGGCATTGCGGCAAATGGGTTATAACCGTTTAAGTATGGGCATTCAGTCTTTTGCTGCGTCAGATTTAAAACGTATGAATCGCCGGCATGGTGTGGAAGAGGCTATCCAATCGGTTAAATGGGCAAAAGAAGCTGGTTTTGATAACATCAGCATTGACTTGATTTATGGATTGCCTGATCAAAATCAGGAAGAATGGGAGCATAATGTGCGTATGGCTATCGAACTGGATGTGCAGCATATTTCAGCCTATAATCTGACTTACCATGAAGGTACAGTCTTTTACGAACAGCTTAAAAATGGTATTTTGAATGAATTATCAGATGAGCTTAGTATTCAGCAATTTGAATTGTTAATTAAGCTGCTGAAAGAAGCTGGTTTTGAGCATTACGAGATTTCGAATTTTTGTAAGCCTGGATATTATTCAAAACACAATTCAGCTTACTGGAAGAATAAAAAATATATTGGTATTGGCCCTTCAGCGCATTCGTTCGACTTACAAACCAGGCGATGGAATGTTTCATCAATTCCGGATTATTTGCTTGGTATAGAGTCAAATGCGTACTATGAATTGGAAGTGCTATCGGAGCAAGACCAATATAACGACTATATCATTACCGGACTTCGAACCATATGGGGTGTTTCTGAAGAATATATTCAGACCCAATTTTCACCGGGCTATTATCTTCATTTTCGGAAAATTAAACAGAAATATATGCAGTCCGGTCATATGAGTATTACCGGATCAACGGTTTGTTTAAACGATAGCGGACTATTTATTTCGGATAAGATAATGGCTGATTTTATGGTTGTTGATCTGTGCTAAATATTGTTAATGTACTGGGGTATTTGTGTTTTATTCAAGCTTTAAATCTCTATCTTAGCGGTTTGAAAAAATCGGGTAAAAAGCAATTATTTTACTTGGTATAATGTGATTTGTAATCAGAAAACGAACAAAATATGATAGTTAAAATTGTCAATAAATCGACTAATCCGGTTCCGGAATACAGCACGGTTCATTCAGCCGGAATGGATCTTCGGGCAAATAATACTGAACCAATTGTATTAAAGCCACTCGACCGGGTTTTAGTTCCAACCGGTTTATTTGTTGAATTACCTGTTGGATATGAAGCTCAGATTCGTCCAAGAAGTGGTTTGGCTCTGAAGAAAGGGATTACGGTGCTTAATTCTCCCGGAACGATTGATGCCGATTACCGTGGTGAAGTCGGGATTATATTGGTTAATTTATCGAATGAAGAATTTGTTATTCAACATGGCGAGCGAATTTGTCAGATGGTGATTGCCAAACACGAGCACATTTCATGGGAAGAGGTTGAAATATTGGAAGAAACAGATCGTGGAGCCGGAGGCTTTGGCCATACCGGAAAAAACTAAAACGGATGAAGAAAAACTATTGGGCATATTTTATTGCTGTATCAATTCTGGCATCTTCTTGTGGAACAACCAAAAAGCAGGTTAAATCAGTTGCTGTAAATCCCGTTGAAAAACAGGAATCGGGCATTTCGGCTGATCAGGAGAATGAATTTGAATATACTTTTATTGAAGGTCTTAAGCAAAAGATGATCGGCAATCAAAAGGCGGCGATTGCTCTTTTTTCGAAATGTTTGGAGATCAATCCCAATTCATCTTCTGCGATGTTTGAAATGGCGAAGATTCATAGCAGCAATGGCGATCAAACCAGTTCGTCTTTATTACTTGAGAAAGCTAACGCTATTGATCCGCAAAACAAGTGGTATAAAGTTCTGCTGGCTCAGATTTACCAGCAGGGGAAACAATACAAAAAGGCAGCTGATTTGTATCAGCAACTTTATGCTATTGATCCTCAGAATATGGAGTATTTGTACATGAATGCAGTACTTCTTTCTTCAGCCGGAAAATATGATCAATCGATTGAAGTCTATAACGAGTTGGAGAAAAAGATTGGTATTAATGATCAGATTTCGGTGGAGAAACAGCAGATTTACCAATCTGCCGGGAAAAAGAAAGAAGCTTTGGCCGAGCTTCAGAAACTTATTGATTTCAATCCAAAAGAGCCCCGCTATTACGGTTTAATGGCCGATTATTATCTTTCGGAAAAGGATGATGAAAGTGCTTTAAAATATTACAATAAAGTATTGGAAGTTGAGCCTGATAACGGGTTTGTTTTGTTTTCGCTAGCCTCATTTTATCGTCAAAAAGATAACAAGGATAAAGCCTGGGAATATATTCAGAAAGGATTCCAAAATAAGAATGTAGAGGTTGAAACGAAAGTGCAATATTACCTGATGGTAACGGCTGAAACGGAAAAACCATTTTTTACTGAAGAGCAGCTTGAACAACTGATTCATATTTTAATACAGACGAATTCGGACGATTACCGTGTATTTACAATCTATGCCGAGTATCTGATCAGCAAAGGGAAACTGACTGAAGCCAGAGATCAGTTAAGGAAGGTTCTTGATACTGCTAAGGATAATTATATGATCTGGGAGCGTTTATTGTTGGTAAGTAACGACCTGTTGGATTTTAAAGCAGTATATGCGGATGCAACCCGGGCAATTGAGCTGTTTCCCAGTCAGCCAACTCTTTATGGACTAAAAGCTGTTGCTTGCCTCCAGCTTGAAAAATATACTGAAGCTTTAAGTGTTCTGGATGCAGGCGAAGATTATTTGTTGGATAATAAACCGCTTAAAATTCAATTCGACTTGTATCGGGCCGAATCGAATTATAAATTGGGAAAAATTGAAGATGCTTTTAAAACTTTTGAAAAGGCAATTGAACTTGATCCGGAAAATTGGCTGGCAATGAATAACTATGCCTATTACCTCTCGCTTCGAAATGAAAACCTTGAACGCGCAGAGCAATTAAGTGGCAAAGCCGTTCGTGCAAATCCCGTAAATCCAACCTATTTGGATACTTATTCATGGGTTTTGTTTATGCGAAAAGATTATACGCTGGCTAAGTTTTACATGGAAACAGCTATGAAGAATGGAGGTGAAAAGAACGGAACCATTGTTGAACATTATGGTGATATTTTATTCATGCTAGGGCAGAAAGATCAGGCAGTGGAACAGTGGGAAAAGGCTTTTAAGATTGGTGATGCATCGAAAATGATAAATGAAAAAATTAAGCAGAAACGCTACATCGAAAATATTGAAAAGTGATAAGAATAGATTTAATAAAAACTTGGTTATTAGGACTTCTATGTGTTTGCGTACTTGGCCTTTCGTCTTGTAGAACAACTCGGATAGTTACTCCTTCTGTTGCGGTAAAGCCAATTACTACCAATAAGCTGATTCGTAATATCGATAATAATGCATTTGATTATAAACATTTATCGATTAAGAAGATAACTTGTCAGTTTGACAATGGCAAGACCAAAACATCATTCAAAGCCAGTATTTGGGCTGAAAAAGATAAAAGCATTACGGTAATGTTGAGTAAACTGAACATTCCTGTTGGCAGGCTTTGGTTGACTCCAGACAGTGTGAAGTTTATTAACTACATCGGGAAGACTTATTTACTGGATGATTACAGCTATTTAAGTTCGATGCTTGATATGGATATTGATTTTGAAACGATACATGCCATTATTTCAAATAACATTTTTTCGATTCGTGACGAAAAACGAGATCGTGAAAATCGTGATTATGAAGCGAAGATTGATTCAGGAATGTATGTGTTGGAATCGGTTAAAAGGATGAAAATGCCAACTGAAAATTTAAGGGGAGTAGAACGCAGACAAGCCCGGCGGCAACGAAAGTCTTTGGTGAATGCTCCGGTTCGTCAGACTATTTATGTTGACCCTGAAACTTTTAAGCTCAGAAAAATAAAAATGAACGATGTGGCGAATTCCAGAAATCTAAATATTGAATTCTCCGATTTTACGCCAATTGAAAAGCAATTATATCCGGGTGAGATATATTTTCATTTAGTTAATCCAGAGAGTTATACCCAACTACGAATTAAGCTTGCTGGTTTTTCTCTGGAAGAAGAAAATTCGATTCGCTTTAAATTGCCTGAGAAATTTACCCGGATAAACAAAAACTAAGATGAGGAGCTTTTTACTTCTTTCCGTTTTTTTACTCTTCACATTGCTGGCTAATAGTCAGTCGTTAAATGAATTGCGTAAAAAAAAGCAAAAAACGAATGAGCAAATTAAATACACCACGCGGTTGTTGGAAGAAGCTAAAAAGAATGAAAAGCAGACATTAACCAAATACAAAATTCTGAATTCTCAGATTGAATTACGTACCAATCTGATTTCCAATATTAACTCCGAAGTTGAAGTTTTGGGCGGTTTTATTGATCAGAATGCTTGGTTAGTTAGTTCACTTAACTCTGATTTGGAAAGTCTGAAAAAGGAGTATGCCAACATGATTTTGTTTGCGCAGAAAAATCAGACCAGCTATAGTAAACTTTTATTTGTGCTTTCATCAAATAGTTTTAATCAGGCTTACAAACGGTTGATGTATTTACGTCAGTATACCGAATACCGTAAAAAACAGGCAGAACTGATTGAGTGGATTCGGGATTTGATTCAGGTAAAAGTGAAAGTTTTACAGAATCAACGTACCGAGAAAGAAACATTGATGCAAGCTAAAAAGCGTGAAGCTGACCAGTTGGCACATGAAAAGAAGCAGCAAGGGCAGGCTCTGACTTCCATACAGCAGAAACAAAAAGAATTTGAGCGAAAACTACGCGAACAACAACAAATTGAGGCTCAGTTAAGTAATCAAATTCAGCGAATCATTGAAGAAGAGGTTCGTAAAGCCAGATTAAGGGCTGAAGCCAAGGCAAAGAAGGCCGGGAAACCAACTACTGGAAAGACGATATCTTATGAAATGACTCCGGAAGAAAAGCTTGCATCATCGAATTTTGAACAAAATAAACGCAGACTTCCATGGCCCGTTGAACGTGGGGTAATTACCGATCATTTTGGGGTTCACGAACATGCCGCTTTGAAAAATATACAGGTACGGAATAATGGTATCGATATCTCTACGGTTCAAGGTTCAAAAGCTCGTGCTGTTTTTGCCGGAGAGGTGAGTAAAGTATTCGTTGTTTCCGGTGGAAATTATGCGGTTATTATTCGTCATGGTAAATACCTCACGGTTTATTCCAATTTGGTTAATGTGCAGGTTAATCAGGGTGCTAAAGTCTCCATAAAACAGGTCATTGGAACCATTGGATATGACAGTGATGACAATAAGACGGTTCTGAAATTCCAGATTTGGAAAGAAAATGCCAAACAGGATCCTGAAGATTGGATTTCAAAGTAAACTATTATAGATCAGTGGTTAATACCTACTGCGTTAGTTGATTTAACCAGTCTATTTGCCAAAAAAGAACATGCTGATGTTTTGGGATGATTAAAAATCATTTCAAAGGTTTTTATACTGCTATACGATCTAATTTCCAAAATATATAAATAGTTTGGTTGTTCATGAACAATCAGGATTGAAAATGAATAATTTTGCTGCTGACGAGAAAAAACATTTAAGAAAACCGATATGAATCTAAGAAATTTATCTTTTATACTCTTTTTATTCTCTTGTTCGGCTTTTGTGATTTCCTGTAGTAAGGATGACGAAATTGCAGAGAATAAGACTTATGAGTTAAAAGAGATATCCTGGACATTGAAAGACGGAGATGGACAAGAGATCATAGAAAAGAAATTACCAGAGCAGGTTTTTCGTAATGATGGAAATTCGGCAATGCCAATTTCTATTAAACCATTGGAAGGACTGAAGGGAACTTCGCAGTTTTTCAATGGTGATATTCAGTTATTTTCGAAGCTGAACGGGAATGAAGTTGATGTTTCGATTCCATCACTAGTCGAACTTTTGTCTTCTTCTGGTTCTGGTTATGTTGTTGGAGGAATAAAGGTGCCTTTTCGGCTTGAAGAGTCTTCGTTTCCTTTCTCTACCGATATTAAAGAAACAACTGAATTGCCTCCGCATACTGAGTTACATTATTCTGCAACCGTTTATCTCAAGAAAATAACAGCGACTTATTCAGCCCGGATTGGGGAAAAGGAAGGATTTGACAGTTATGAAACTGCAGGAAAATGGACGGGTGTATTTTTTTATACGATAAACGAGGCATCCGTATTAAATGATATAAAACATTGATTTTATTGATATTAGTTTATGCTCAAGAGCATTGTGAGGATCTCGATTATAATAATTTTCCTTTTTGCCGAAGTTAATACATGGGCTTCCGAAAGGGAACAACAGATTCGGAAATTTGTGGAGGATGAACTTAAGTATCATCCCGAAGCTCGTTTGATCGACCTTTACAAGAACTATTTCCAGGATGCTTATGGACCGGGCCACCTTATTCAGGATGCTACCCGTGCAGGAGCTTATCTCGACTGGGAATTACAGCAACCATGCTGGACTGACCAATTGCTTTGGCAAGCCCTTGGTGCCAATCATGACTACTATCGTGTTAATTTACTTCTTTTGAAGAACGGGACAATACCACGGGATACCTTGTTAGCCGGAATGATAAAAAGTGCCGGATTAGCCCGGAAACCTGATCTGGAAACCTGGAAAAAGGAATGGAACGAGGTGCTTCAGCTTATCAAACAAACACGACCTGATTTACCAAATTTAAAATCAGATGAGCGTTTGATTGCCAAGGCTTTTTCTGAAGGTAATGTGGTGATGCATCATAGCAAACAGTACGAAACGACCTATTGCCCGCATTACCGGATCATCCATCGTTCGGTGTTTGAGCGGTGGCAGAAGCAGTATCTTAAGTGATCTAAAAACAGAAAGAGGTCGTTTCAACTATCGAAACGACCTCTTTTTAGTATAGGTAATGATGTTTACATCAGATTAGCAACTTTGGTCAGACCAGCTACGTTGATGAACTTAATTTTACGTCCCTGAAGATCGATTAGGCGATCCTGTTTGAATTCAGACAGTAAGCGGATTACACTTTCTGTTGCGGTTCCTACCATGTTGGCAAGTTCTTCGCGGGTCAGTGATATCTTCAGAGTGTTGTTGTTATCCAGATCAAATTCGTCTTTCAGCAGTAAAAGGACTTCGGCCAATCGTTCGCGAACTGTTTTTTGAGCAATATCAGTAATGTAATCGTTAGCTACCCGAAGTTCTTTGCAGGCAATTTGTAACATATGGTGAGAGAACTGCCAGTTATTTTGAATCAGGTATAAGAGTGTTTGCAGAGGAATGTGGCTTAAAACAGCTTCATCAATTACCTTAGCGGTAGTACAGGCCAATTCGTGGCTTAACAGCGAGCGATAAGCAATGATGTCACCCTTTTTAGCAAAGCTGATGATCTGTTCCTTGCCGTCGATACCTGTTTTGAATATTTTCAGGATTCCGCGGGTGACGCAGTAAAATCCGGTTAACCGGCTGCCTTCGCGGTAGATGATACTTCCTTTTTTGTACAACGAGCAGGTTTTGTCGTAATTGAGCTGGGCGAATTCTTGTTCGGTTAATTTCTTAAATAATTGAAATCCGCTAAGATCGCATTCTTCTTCTGTAGGTCGCTTAATTGAACTTCTCATCAAGTTAATTTGTTTTATTGCTGAAAGACATTTTGTAAGCGAAAGCTGTACTTTGAGTCTTGAAATCAGTGTGTAAAATTAACGTAAAAATTCAATTGACAATATATTATAACCATTGATATGAAACATGTTCTTGACTTATCCTGGAAACAGAATTTAGCATTCGAATGTGATCTGGATGGGCATCGCATAATTGTTGATGCATCCAAAGAGGGTGGGGGCGATGATCTGGGTCCACGGCCTAAGAAGCTCATGCTTACTGCACTGGCTGGGTGCACGGGTATTGATGTGATTATGATCCTGAAAAAGATGAAGGTTGAACCGGAGTCATTCCATGTCGTAGTTGAAGGTGATTTGACCGAAGAACATCCGATAAGGTATCATCAGATGAAGATGGTATATCTGTTTAAAGGCAAAGATTTGCCCATGGATAAGCTCGAGAAGGCAGTCAAACTTTCACAGGAAAAGTACTGCGGCGTTTCTGCTTCCTATCGAATGGCCATGGATTTGTCGTATGAGATTCGGATCATCTCATAAAGAAGAACTATATTCGTTTAAATTATCACAAAGGAAATTAAAGCATTGAAAAACAGTCCATTTTTTGAAGAAGGTGATGATAAGATCTTCACCATTCGGAGAATTTGTGAATTGAATGAGGAGGAGATTGAAGATAACCTGATGCCTCATTTGCATGATTTTTATTCTATTTTTTGGATAGAATCGGGAGAAGCCATTCACGCTACCGATTACGTTGAGTATAGCCTCAAGGCCGATACAATTCTTTTTGTACCGCCCGGCTTGAAGCACCGGATGTATATCGACCAGTCGGTTAATGGCATTTACATTCTTTTTAATGAAGAATTTATTCGGTACAACCGAAAGAACTATGTTCCGTTAAAAGATTATCATTTGTTCAACAATCCGGATTTTAAAAGCCTGATTTCCGTTTCTTCGGATAAGCAGAAAAAGCTAAGTGATATTACTTCCCTTATTTTTGATGAACTTAAAACTCCGGATGATTACAGCCGGGACATTGTTCTTAATTTACTTCATCTTTTCTTGCTCGAATCCCGGCGTATTTTCGATCATCAGTATCAGACTTCGGTTTCCGAACCAGAATTAACTCCGGATACTACGATCATTAAGTTCAAGCAGCTGATTGAAGATCATTTTGTTACGCAGAAAAATGTGTCGTCGTATGCCGAAATGCTAAACATGAATCCTTCCTGTTTAAATGAACTATCGAAACGCACTACCGGAATTACTGCCGGAGAGTTGATTCGGAATCGTGTAATTGACGAGACAAAGAAGCTTTTGTATTCGAGCAGCATTTCCGGGAAAGAGATTGCTTTTCAGCTTGGATTTGATGATCCGGCCTATTTTAGCCGCTTTTTCAGAAAGTACACTGGTTCGACATTGAAAGAATTTCGGGATCACAGCCGAAAAAAATACCATTAAATCTTTTTTTAGTCCATTTTTTGCCCTGGTGATTCCATGTAGATTTGTAACTGTAAAAACAATTAAAAAATAAGCAGTTATGAAAACAATTAAATCACTGGCCGTATTCGTACTGGCTCTTTCATTGACAACAAGTGTATTTGCTGGAACGCAAAAAGTAGATTCTTCAAAAAGTACTGTAAAATGGACTGGTAAAAAAGTAGCCGGAGAACACTCCGGTACAATTGCAGTAAAAGAAGGTAATCTGAATATTGAAAAAGGTAAAATTACCGGGGGAAAAGTCGTTATTGATATGCAATCCATTACAGATACCGATTTGACCGATGCTGCCTGGAATACAAAACTTATAGGACACTTAAAATCAGATGATTTCTTTTCGGTTGCAACATTTCCAACCTCGGAGCTAGTGTTGACTAAAGTGGAAGGAAGCGGAAACAGCCTTACGTTTCAGGGAGACTTGTCGATCAAAGGGGTTACCAAACCTGCAAGTTTTAAAGCAACGGCGGTAAAAGAAGGAAAGAGTACTGTTTACAAAGGTACATTGACCGTTGACCGTAGCAAATACAACATTAAATATGGCTCAAAATCTTTCTTCGATAACCTTGGCGATAAAGTGATCTACGACGAATTCACGCTTGATTTCAGTTTGGTAGTTACCGAATAAGTTAATTGACTAAACTTTCAGATTATGAAATTGACAGTACATAGAGCCGGATGCCGTGGCCATGTTGATCACGGCTGGCTCAATACCTGGCATTCGTTTAGTTTTGCCAGTTATTATAATCCCGATCGAATGCATTTTGGCGCATTAAGAGTATTGAACGATGATACCATTCAGGCAGGAATGGGTTTTGGAACCCATCCGCACGACAACATGGAGATTATAACCCTTGTGCTTACCGGAGAACTTGAACATCGCGACAGCATGGGAAACGGATCAGTAATCAGTGCCGGAGAAGTTCAGGTAATGTCGGCCGGAACAGGAATTCAGCATTCGGAGTTTAATCATTCATCCCAAAATGAACTTAGCCTTCTACAGATCTGGGTTTTCCCGGATCAGAAAAATGTGGAACCCCGATACGGACAAGCAGATTTTTCGGCCGAAGATATAAAGGGAAAATGGGAAACGGTGGTATCGCCTGACGGGATCGGCCGTTCATTGTGGATTCATCAACAGGCCTGGTTTTCATTGGGCGAATTTGCTCCGGGATCAACCGTTAGTTATAGCTTGAAAAAGCCTGGAAATGGTGTTTATTTATTCCTGATTTCGGGCGAGACTGGGGTCGAAGATGAGACTTTAAATCCCCGCGATGGACTGTGTATCGAGCAAATTGATTCATTAGTAAACTTGAAGATAATCCAGCCCTCAAAAATTTTGGTAATGGAAGTCCCGTTATAAATCAAGTAAAAAGGCAAAAGTTCCAAAATCGGATCCTTTTGCCTTTTTACTTTTACCTTTTTACTTTTACTTTTTGCCTTGTTTCCTCAAGGCCAGATCTCCGAGATATTTTCGTTTATTGGATCGATCCGAATTAGATTTACCGTAAAGTCGGTCAGTTCGCGTCCTTTTACCTTGAAAACAGCTTTAAAATTGGGTTTTGATACTTTGTTCAGAAATCCGGCATTTTGCTCGTCTGTTAAGTATTTCATTGCGGCAATGTTTCCCAGATCGTCGTCCGAAAGCAGGAACAGTACCTTGCGTTTATCGCTGGTACAAAAGTGTACCAAACTGGAATATTCATGGTTGAGGTAGTTATCGTGCCGATTATCGAAGAAAAGTGTACTGTCGGCGGTTTGATAGCTGAACGATGAGTGTTCCAGATCATATTTTAATCCGGCTCGTTCCAGTGTTGGTTTTAGAAACCGCAGTGTTTTAATTGATCCTATGAAAATCAGGTGTTTATTTCGGGTATCTTCCCATTTCAGTTGCGATGAATACTCCATTTCTACCTTGGAAATACCACCTCCGAACATTTTCATGATCTGGAACAAGCCCAGCGGAGCCTGTTTGTTGATATAAGTGGTTTTGCTTTTACGGATTTTTCCGATTGCTTCGGGATGTACTTTCAGGTAAGCATCCAGATCTTCATCCGAATTTATCCGCACATCACGCGATGTTCCTATCCGTCCGGTGGCAATGGAATCATTGAAAAAATAATGGTCTCCCAGGACAATCAGAATTGGGTAATCAGGTTTCAAAAATCCTTTCCAGATAGCTTGTCTGGGTTGGTGAAATTTGTCTGTATTTAGGATAAATATGAATGATATCAAGGCAATTAGAATGCCTGAGAAGAACATTACGGCACTATAACGGTGAAGTGAGTAAACGAATGATTTATAGCGCAGAATCTTAAATTCGACCAGATATTTCCCTTTCGGAATTTGAAGAATAACGGTATCATCCTTTCCTTCATGCTGATAGTATTCCTTAAGTTTATTCCGGAGGTTCAGAATATAAACCCGAACGTTTAATTCTTTATCCTGATCGGCTTTCTTCCCGAAAACGTCAAGAGCTATTTGTTGCTCTTTTGGAGTTTCTCCTTTCAGCGAACAATTGACCAGATAGTTTAGCAGGTCTTTGTATACACCCGGCTTACAGAATGTTTTACTATTCAGCAGCTTTTCAAGCGTCAGCGATATTTTCCGATGGTCAGTCATTAAATCATTCTGAATGAGTACCGTTAATTCATTTCTTAACGTCAATATTACGCAATAAAGTTAAGAATTCTTCGATTTCTTAAAATCCCTTCTTATCTTGAAGTAAAATTACTTAAACCGAAAACTTTTAAGAGATGAAGACATTTGGAATTACATGCATTGTTTTGTTAATGGCTGTTTCTTTTGCCAGAGCTGAAAAAAAGGAAATGGTCGAGTTTAAAAATGATGACAATGGCAAGAAGGTGGAAGTTTATGTAGGCGGGAAATTTTTTACGGCCTATATCTATCCGGATAATATGGAGAAGCAGTCGCTTTATCCGATAATGAGTGCTTCCGGGAAGTTTATCACCCGCGGATTTCCATTGAATCCACGGCCGTTCGAACGTACCGATCATCCACATCATGTAGGTTTGTGGTTCAACTTTGGAAGTGTAAATGGCCTTGATTTTTGGAACAACTCATTTGCCATCAAGCCAGAGGATAAACCTAAATATGGAACTATCAAATTCCGCAAAATTGTTAGCGAAAATCCTGCCAAAGGAATGCTTGTCACTAACTCGGATTGGGTTGACATTAAGGACAATGTGTTGCTGAATGAAGAGACCACTTTTGTTTTCGAAGGTGTTGGGACTCTTCGTACTATTGAGCGGATTACTAAACTTACTGCCAAACAACTGGTTCTTTTTGAAGAGAATAAAGAAGGACTCATTGGTCTTCGTGTAGATCGTGCTTTTGAAGAACCTTCGACCAAACCTGAGAAATTTTTAGATGCCAAAGGAATTGAAACCGAAGTCCCTGTTCTGAATAACGATGGCGTAAATGGGGTTTATCGCAATGCTGAAGGAGTAAAAGGTGCTGATGTTTGGAGTAAACGGTCTCCCTGGGTGGCTCTTCGCGGGGTTAAAGATGGAGAGGTGATTACGATTGCTATTCTGGACAATAAAAACAATTTTAGCTATCCGGCATGGTCACATGCCCGTGGATATGGACTTTTTGCAACCAACAATCTGGGAGGTCGAGTGTTTGATAAAAATGCAGCTCCGGTTAAAGTTGAGTTGAAACCAGGCCAAAGCATTGTTTTCAAACACAAGATTGTGATTGGTAATGATTTGAGCGATTCCGCTTTAAATGAACTCTCGAAGAACTTCAAATAACTAACATAAACGTAGTATTTCATGGAAAAAGAAGAAAAAAATTCAAGAAGAAGCTTTCTGAAAACAGCCACTGCCGGAGTAATTGCAGCAGCTGTTGTTCCTTCGACGGTTAGTGCCGGGATCAAAAAGCCTGTGATTATTCCGGCTGGTGCGAAAGGAGCCAATGATCGTATTCGTGTTGCTGTTCTAGGTATTAATGGCCGGGGAAAAACTCACATTGAAGAGATAATGGGATTGGCAGAAAAGGCAAATGTTGAATTAGCTTTTTTGTGCGATCCGGATATGAATATCTTGCAGGAACGTGCCAAAGAATTTGAAACTAAATATGGTCGGAAAGTAGGTATTGAGCAGGACTTTCGAAAGGTTTATGATGATAAAACCATTGATGCAGTAACCTTAGCCACACCAAATCACTGGCATGCTTTGCAAACGGTTTGGGCTTGTCAGGCCGGGAAAGATGTATATGTTGAGAAACCGGCAACTCATAACATTTATGAAGGCCGGAAAATTATCGAAGCTGCCTACAAGTACAACCGTATCGTTCAGCATGGTGTTCAGTTGCGGAGTTCTGTGGCTATTAAGGAAGCCATTCAGCATTTGCAGGATGGTTTGATTGGCCGTGTTTACATGTCGCGTGGATTGGTGTATCGCTGGCGTCCTGATATTGGGAACAAAGGCATTTCGCAGATCCCTGCCGGATTGGATTATGATTTGTGGTGTGGTCCGGCGCCAATGCGTCCGTTCAGTAAAAATTTGGTTCATTACAACTGGCATTGGCACTGGAATTATGGAAACGGAGATGTGGGCAATCAGGGAATTCACCAAACCGATCTTTGCATGTGGGGTTTGGGCGTAAACTCTTTGCCGGAACGGATTACTTCCATGGGTGGAAAATTCTTATGGGACGATTGTAAGGAAGTTCCTGAGATACAAACGTCTATCTATCATTATCCCAAAGAAAAGAAGATTATTCAGTTTGAAGTTCGTAACTGGTGTACCAACCTGGAAGATGGTGCAGGTGTAGGAAATATTTTCTATGGCGACAAAGGTTATTTGGTAGTGAAAGGTTATGATACCTATGAAACCTATTTGGGCGAAAAACGCGAAAAAGGGCCAAGCCGTTCCGAAAAAGGTGAATTGACGCTACACTTCCAGAACTGGTTCGACGCTATTCGTGCCCGTGATATGAGTATCCAGAATGGTCCGGTACAGACCGGAGCTTTATCTTCATCGCTGGCTCATCTGGGTAATATTTCGTATCGTTTGGGTAAACAACTTGATTTTGATCCGGTTGCCGAACGCTTTATTGGCAATGATATTGATGATGCCAACGCTATGCTTTCACGTGAATACCGTGCTCCGTATTTGTTACCGGAGATCATCTAACAATAGAACAAGTCAGGGTTTCACTTGAAGTGAAGCCCTGACTAACCTTTTATCGATAGTTCTGAATGATTTCAGAGACTCGTTGATCCAAAATCTGTTTTAATTCTTCGGGTTCTTCAACCTTCGCAAGCGAACCGGAACTAATGATCCAGGAAGCAAATCCCCGGAGTTCCTTGTTCGAGAAGTGTACCCGTCTCTGCTGTTCATTCAGCACTTCTTCTTCAATGAAACCATACCAGTATTTCGATTCTGCAATTCGGTTTATTCGTTCAGCGGAGATTAATAGCGTAATGTTGGCTTCGTCGTTAACGATTTCCTGAGATCGGATAAATTCGTCGATTGTGATATGCTTCTTTCCCCTGAAGTTTTCAGTCGTAGCTTTTAGATTTTTAATCCGGTCGAGCCTGAAATCCCGGTATTCACCGCGTAATTGGCACCACGCAAATAAATGCCATCGTGAGCTGTAGTTGCACAGTCCGATAGGTTCAATCCGGCGCGAAGTTGCTTCTGCTCCATATCCGGCCTGATAATCAATTTCAAGAACTTGTTTGGAAATCAACGCCTGCTGAATCTCGTGCAGATAAAGCCGGTCGAAATTTTCGTTTGATGCGGTAAAATTAAGTACTGCAATGCGGTCGTGAAGTTTTTCAAGACGATCTTTTTCTTCCGGATCAAGGATTGCTTTGATCTTGTATAAAGCAGAGCAGAACTCTTTCCGCATTGATTCGTCCGACATTTTTTCAACCAGCTTCTCGCCAAACAGTAGGGCAGAAGCTTCTTCCCTGGTAAACATTACAGGCGGAAGTTTATAGTTTTCCATTAGGAAATAGCCGACACCGGCCTCGGCACCAATTGGGACTCCTGATTCTTCGAGAGCCCGAATATCGCGGTAAACGGTACGCAGACTAATCTCAAAGCGTTCGGCAATCTCCGACGCTTTTACAATTCGTTTGCTTTGTAAGTGGATCAATATGGCATTCAGTCGTTCAATGTGATTCATTTTTGCCAAGTTAAAAGTAAAAAGGGTAAAGAACAAAGTTAAATGTACAAAGGCAAAAGTGAAAATTAAGGGGGCGCGAAACTTTTGCCTTTGTACTTTGTCCTTTTTACTTGTTTTTCAGCGATTGCTGACCGGTCTCGGCCATATGACCTGCATACCATACCGCACCTTTTTCGCGGATGGTCAGAATGCATTTTTCGCGGTTGGAGCCAAAGATTAATGCAAAAATCTTAGAGATGGTGTTGTTAAATTTCTTGCAATCGTTGGGTGTTTTCAGCGGGCAATCGGCACAACTGGCAAACTTTTGATCGATGCAGCAGGTGCGGATTTTACACCAGTGAGGCGAAGCCAGTTGTTTGCACCCGGAGCATTTCCCGTTGAGGTATTTCCGGCAGGCTCCGCAGTACAAGCCGCAATAGGCAATTAGCCGGGTGTCGGTTTTAATTTCGGTACTCATCTGATTTCAATCTGAACTTCGGTGATACAATTTTCCTGATTTTCGAAATCGCACACCTGATAAACTTCACGCGAAATTCCGGTGTACGACAAACCTTGTTTCATCATAGCCGCCATTAGTTTCTGATAGGTTCCTCCAAGATTCATCCAGGGTCCTTTGTGAATTTCGCTGATGCAGTTGAATTCAGGGAACTCGGCAAACCTGAATTTACCCGGATCGCCGTTGATTGCATTTACCGGAATGGCAATGGTTAATTCAAATTTGGTTCCCGGATTTCCGTCAGAACCATCGTAAACCCAGATTTGTGGTCCGGTAATTTCGAGTTTTAATTCGGCCGTTTTCTCCATTAGTTCGTTGGGCAGGTTTCCGGTGTCGGCCATCAATGTTTTAAGGGTACTGGTAAGGCTAATGCACAGTACGGTAGTTCTTTGTACGGTTTTCTTTTCCATGGCGAATGTGTTTTGAGTTAATAATGAGTTTCTGTTTCTGTTTAATTGTTTTCATTTCCGGAACAAAGAAAACCAATGCAGGTGACAACAGTATGTCAGTAGGGTGGGAGCGAAGAGATTTTTTTATTCGTGCAGTTTCACTTTTTAATCACTTTTTGAGTAAAGAATTGATTGTCAATCTGGGCTTTTACGATGTAAAGCCCCGGACTTAATCTGTTGATAGTTAATCCGGTGGTATTTGTATTGGGTTTCCACTGTTCAACGATTCGTCCATCCATGGAGTATAGACTTACCGATTGAATAGATTTCGAAGATTCCAGATAAAGATAATCGGTTGCCGGATTGGGAAAGATGTGAACCGGAGAGTCGATTGTCAGTTCGGTAGTACTTGCAGCCAAATCGGTAAATGCAGGTAGTTTCTTGTCGCTGTAAATCCGGTATTCTCCTGGAGCCAGTGTGATGGGGGTGTTTACATTGGTAACCGAAAGCTCGTTGCCACTAAAGAATTCGTACCAGGTTCCGGTATGCTGAAACCCTGGAATAGCCGAAGCTTCGATGATTCCAAAGTTTCCCAAAACAGTGATGTTATGATCGTTTAGTGTAAGTTGAATTTTCTTCACGGCTCCGTTTACCGAAAGGGTTTCTTGTCCGGAAGTAAATACATTGAACTGAGAACGAAGTCCTAACATTGCGGCATAAACACCTAGCAGTTTCTGGCGTTGAGGATCATCCAGATAATTCCATCGGACCGGTTTTTCGCCAACACGACCATTTTGATCGATGGAAACATCGTACCCCAGTTCACCAAATTGCCAGATCATTTTGGGACCGGTTAGTGATAAAAAGAAGGTAGCAGCCAGTTTGCTGCGGTCAAGTGCGGTGTTTAGCACTTTGGTATCGTAGGTTCCAATGGAGTTACCGTAGGTAATTGTCTTATACATTTGGCGTTCTTCGTCGTGGCTTTCCATATAGGCAACCAGTCCGGGTTTTGAAAAACCTCTTTGCTGGTAAGATGCCCAGTTGAAATCAGATTTGCTGTTTTCGTTGTAGCCCATTGCGGCTTCGTAAAATGTGCCACTGGCATTGCCCCAAACTAGCATCCCGTTTCCATAGGCGACTAGCTCTTTTTCCTCGGCATTTGCTGCAAAATGTTCCAGAATGACGATTGCTTTTGAGTTTACTTCCCATATTTTATCGGCCATACGTTTCAAAATTGCAATACGTGAAGCATCGTAGGCACTACCATCTCCGGGAGTATTGGTAAATCCTTTGGTGAAGTCGAAGCGAAAGCCATCGACTTTATACTCGGTTAACCAGTATTTGGTAACCCGATCAACAAAATCTTTGGTAGCCTGACTTTCGTGATTAAAATCGCATCCCCAGCTGTAAGACGTATTGGGCGATGTTTCATTGAACCAGGGATTGTCGGCAGCAGGACGGCTAAGTGCATCGTTCCAGTACATTTTAGCCATTGGATTCGAACCGTAAGTATGGTTTAATACCATGTCCTGAATAACGATAAATCCTCGTTTATGGCATTCATCAATCAAGGCTTTCAGGTCGTTTTTGGTTCCATAAGCTTTATCGGGTGCAAAATAAAAGTTTGGATTGTATCCCCAGCTGCTGTTTCCTTCGAACTCGCTGAAAGGCATTAGTTCAATGGTATTTACGCCAACCCGTTTCAGGTAATCAAGTTTAGCCTGAACGGCTTTGTAGGTTTTTTCGGTGGTAAAGTCGCGGATCAGCAATTCGTAAATCGAAAGTTTACTTGTGACAGGTACGGTATATGAAGTGTTTTTCCATGCATAAGTTGTTTGGCCTGGTTGCAGGATAGATGCCCGGTCAGAAGCTTTTCCTTCGGGATAAGCCAATAGATTTGGGTAAATGGTTGATGAGATATATTTATCATCATATGGATCCGAAATTTTGTCGGTATATGGGTCTGCTATTTTAAGTTTGCCATCAATCAGATATTGGAATGCGTATTCTTTTTGAGGTGTAAGGTTTTCGATTTTGAGCCAGAAATAGTCCCCATCTTTTTTCATCTGATAAGAATTATCTGGCATCCAGTTGTTAAAATCGCCTGTAACAAACAGGTATGATTTTTTCGGGGCATATATCATTAACGTGGCCGACTGATTGTCGGTATAAGTTATTCCGGCTTGTAATCCGGCAGGTTTGTTCTCGTTGATGGTCGTTTCGCGAATGCAAACATATACAGAGTCGCTTTTGATGTTTGTATTTTGAGTGGCTTTCACTTTAAGCCAGTAGTTTCCTGCGTTTGGTATGGTGATGTTTTTGGTAATGGATGTTCCTGTTTGTGAGGCAATTTCCACATTGTTTTGGTATAGTTTCAAATCTGCTGAAACCGTTGAGGAAGCCGAAAATTGAAAGGCTTCACTTTTTTCGAGTACGTTGATTTTTGAAGGAGAAGTAATGCTAACATTTAGCCCTTCGGTGTAAACGTTAACTAAAATATCTTTTGAACCGCTGGCTTTACCTTCTTTTGAACCATCGGCACTTCGGAACACAAAAGCCATCTGGGTGATGGTTTCTCCGGCAGGTACGCCATAGAATGAGCGGATATCCGGCGTAATTTCGAGGGTATAGCTATTTGCCGAAACACGGGTAAGTTTGGCTTTCGGTATGTTGGTGCTCCATGCGGCCAGTACATATTTCCAATCGGAGGATGATGTACTTTTATTGGTAATAACGCCGGTATGAGCATAGACGTCGCCTGTAAAATCCTTTAATCCGGCAGTTCCCTGAGTTGCATCAAAGGTAATCGTTAACGACTTGTTGTCGTTTGGCATTGTTGGGTTAGTGGTAACCTGAGCAAGTGCTGAAAAACCTGCAAGAAATGAAATCAGGAATAGAAATAGTCTCATGGGTTATAATTAAAGAAAGCGCACCCCCGAAAGGATGCGCTTTTATGCTTAATGGTTCAATTACTTTATTGCAATGGTATAGCTGAAACCAGTTGCTGAGTTCAGCTTGAGTTCGATGTGGTAAGTACCGGCTTTTACCGCGATATTCTTTCCACCATATTCAAGAGTACCATTGACTCCGTCATCACCGAAGTTGATATCCCAGCCATCGTTGGCACGAAATTTTATTTCTCCGTCTTTTAAGGTAATATCGGCTTTCCATACATATTCGCCTTTAGCTGCCGTAAAGGTCATGTTTGTATCATCGCCCCATCCACCTGGAGACGCATCACCAATGATTCCCCAAGAGGTTTCATCAACCGAGTAGGTCATGTCTTTCATGTTGGCACGAACACGGTAGAATCCGCTCTTTGTAACCGTCAGGTTATCTTCCTCGTTTTGTACGATAGTTCCTGCTTTGGTTTTACTGGCACCAAAATCGCCGTCCCAACCACCATTTGTTGGAACAAACTTAAATCCACCTCCATCAGCTGTTATGTACTGATATGTGTCATAAATGCCCGGTTCAACCATTTGCATGGAGACTGCATTTCCCGGATTCCAGTCGGCTGCAACTGAACCTCCCAGAATTTTTGGACTTTCAGAAACCGTGAGTGTTTTGGAGTTCAGGTCAACGACAACAAAATAGTAGGCATCTTTGGTTCCTGAGTTTTTGATATTACCACCGGCATCCGAACAGCCAATAAAGTTGCTGAACCGATCAGATCCAATACCATTGTCCCAGCTTCCTTTTTCAGGGAAGAACTTGAATTCTTTGCCAGCTTTCAGTTCAAATGCACCTGCCCAAACGTTAGGTGAAATGAAATTCAGTTCTAATGCATTTCCAATATCCCAACCTACTGAAGTTGCTTCACCTACAATGAAAATTGGTTTGCGCCAGTTTTCGATTTCAATGAAGATCTGGAAGGTTTCGTTAATCCATTCCTGATCGGCACTAAATGCTTTAACTGTCCAGGAATAAGCTCCGGCAGTAATCTTATTCTGATCGAGTAAGGTTTTCCACTGGCCATGAGTCATGGAGAGCTGACTGTCTTTGCCTTCGTTGTCGGAATTTAAAGTTAGCAGCGGACTGGCAAAGGTTCCATCCTGCTTATCCAAATAGAACTTATAAGTTACTTTTCCTGATGTTGTTGTTGCATTGTTCCAGTCGAAAGTCAACTTTTCGTTTTCGAGGGTTCCATCGATTCGAAGGACACTCTTATTTAGTGGCTTAACCAGAGTAAAATCGCTAATGCCATCGGTGCTAAGAGAAAGCTTCAGATAATTAGCCGTTTGTCCCATTTTGGTATTCGGAGAACCATTTTCGGCTTTTATATTCCACTTTACTGAGACAACACCCGTATTTCCACCAAGACTGTAAATTTGTTTTAACTCCTCGAAAGTAAGTGTTGCTTTATTAAGAGCTCCGGAATTATCAGAAACTTTTGTCCAGATTGGTTTCGAAAAGTCGCCGGAAGGAAGATCAAAAAGGATGGTGTATTTAACGGAACTTCCAAGTCCTGATGCTGTTTTTGCCCAGGAAAAAGAATATTGTTCTGTAAGAGCACCGGTATTAATCTTCACGGTCGTATTGTTTTCTGGTCCGGCTAATTCAAATCCTGTTATCGATTCTCCTTTGACAGTAAAATCGCCAATATCTTCTGTGCAGGATGCGAACATTGCGACAATGGCAAGTAAAAAGATATATTTTATTAAATTGTTCATGATTTGTACATTTTTATTGTTTGCCATGTTTATTCATACGACTGAAAGCTGAATTCGAAAGCTTTAGTCTTAACCGTAGTTACTCCACCTTTCTGATCAGAAACCTCTCCCGAGAATTCGATCTTACACTTGGCAACATCCTTTAAGCTTACACCTGCAGGAAAAGCTGCGAGCATTTCAGGAAGGAAGGTGAATGCATATTCCTTTTCGGAAGTATAACTGGTAGCGATTTTATCGACAGCAAGAATGGTTGTTCCTGTTGCAGTCATTAGTGTCGCAGTGGCCGTGATTTTACTGGCAATCTTCAGTTTTTGGTCTTCACCGGATTCAATCAGACTTAGGTTTAAATAAGCTGTAACTACATCTTTATTTGAAACTTTTGCCGGGAAAGTCCGGAAGTAAGCTGGTGTAAATTCCAGTGGTAACAAGCTTACTTTAGTCTTAAGATCACCGGGTGTTTGTTTACTTCCATCCTGAGAACGGAGCAGAAATCCAAACTCTTTAATCTTTCCGGGAGTATCTCCCACGCCAAATAGTTCAGCAATATTGTTAAAGGTTACTGAAACGCCATTTCTGGTTACTGTTTTTGGCAGTGAAAGTTTAAACTTATTGGGATTTCCGGCGACAGGATCCAGTTTGGCATTCTTTGAAATACTTCCCCAACTGGCACTTCCCTGATCGTAATCCAGAAGTGTTTCAGAAGGACTTAGACTTGGAGCCCATGCCCAGATATATACATCGGTTAGCCCTTCAACGGCCGATCCGGTAACATCGAAAGTAATGGTTACTTTTTCGGTTAAAGCGTCAACTTCAGATGGACTTACAGTAAATTTTGGTACATCTGTCTGTGCTTTTAAACCGAAAGCACCCAGTACGATTATTAGTAAGATGGTTAACTTTTTCATAATCGGCTATTTTTTAGTAAGAGAATACACATATTTGATCTTAACCTTACCGGATTCTACTTGTTTACGTTCTTCTTTGAACTGCACTTTGCCAACAACTACATCGGCTAAACTTCCAAGTGCTATTTTTTGTGTTTTTCCACTGCTGGTAAGGATAATTGCAGAAGGGTAGTCGGTGTCATCCAAAGCCCATGTTCCACTGGCCATCATTTGAACGTAGGATGTTCCTTTGTTTGCAGAGAATGTTCCATCGGCATTAAAGGTGATGGAAAAGCTGGTATATAGATGTCCAGGAAAAACGGTTGTCAGGTCTTTCCGTGTTGCAAAATCAGGAAAACTCTTTGATTCGGCATCAGCATCAACCTGTTCAAATTTTACCAGGTTCCAGGTTCCTTCCAGCATGGGTTTGTAATCGGTTTTGTCCCCAATTGCAGGTATCTCATCTGGCTGACAAGAAAAAGCCAGTAGCGATATTAGTAATACAGCAAATATATTTTTCATAATACTTAAGATTTAGTTTGGTTCCGGATTTGCCTTAAATAATTCGTTGGCTTCGGATGCTCCGAATTGGATAACCAGACCTACGTAGTTCCAGTCTACTCCCCTTATAAGAATGCTCTCTCCTGCAGATCCTCTGCGTTTAAGATCGTGAAGCTGATAGCCTTCTCCCATTAATTCAAGACGACGCTCTGTTCTTACAGCGCTAAGAATAACGTCAGCCGTTGCGGTAGTTTGCAAATTCTTGGATGTGTTTCCAAAAGCTCTGGTACGAATATCGTTTACGTCCTGAATTGCAGTTGTCTTGTCGGGCGAAGCTTTCAGAAGGGCAGCTTCTGCTCGTAACAGTTTTTGCTCGGTTAAACGGAAAACAGGAACTGTTGGAAATTCAGTATTGAACTTGGTTAAGCCAATATATTCGTTGGCAGCTCCGGCATTGAATACTTTATACCAACTGTCGGCACGTTTATCACCGGCATTGGCTTTGACAATATTCTTATATACATCGGGGGCAATACGAATATTTGGGATGTTCGTACCATCACAACGGTAAGCTCCAAAATCGCCACCAACCTTTTTGCCGGATGCATTATTAGAGACCAGCTTGAAGATGTCTTCTGTTGAGTTGGCTTCATATTTGGTAAAGTCGGTTATGAAGGTAAACGCTTTACCGTTGATTACTTCAGAAGCTTTGGTGTAAGCTTTGTCGTAATCGTGCATCTGGAAATATACCTGAGCTAAAGCTGCTTTTGCGGCCCAGTTGGTTGCATAAACAAATGATGAATTTGTTGTAGGAAGGGCGGCTTCTGCATCGGTAAGATCGGTAATGACTTGTTGATAAACTTCACTTACTGTATTGCGTGGAAGTAGTTCCACTTTACTGTTTGTTTTAATAATAACACCTGCATGATCGTTATTGGTTGTAAAACCATAAGGTTGTGCAAATAAGCGTACTACAGCAAAGTGCGAGATGGCACGAAGAAACTTAGCTTCAGCGGTCATTCTTTTAGCATCGCTGTCTGTCATTCCGGAAACCTGGCTGATATTTTCGAGTACCAGATTTGAGCGAAGGATACAGATGTATGCTTGTTCATAGCTTTCGTTGTCGGTAAAATAGCCTGTTGTATAACGTTTATAGATGTTTACCATTTCATCGGTAATTCCGTCCTTCAAGACAACATTATCAGCTAATAGTTCTGAGGTGCGTTGAAAGCGTCCTCCATAGAATCCGTTTACCACATCATAAGCTGAGTTTAGCAGTTGCTGAAGATCGTCTTTCGTTTTAAGAGCATCTGGTTTTAGGATTACGCCGTCATCAACCGGATTTATTTCCAGTAGGCTTTCGCAGGAGCTGAGAAGCATCCCGAACAAAAATATGAATATCAGATATCTTTTTTTCATTGCTGTAATTTTTTAAAATGAAACATTTAAACCAAAGGTGATTACCCGTTCTTGAGGAGGAGTTAGGAAACTCACGTTTGAGCTCATGTTGCGGTCTCTTGCATCATCTTGATCTCGTGCAACTTCGGGGTCAGCTCCCGGATATTTGGTAAATGTTAACAGGTTGGTTCCAACAAGGAATACCCGCATGGAAGAAATTTTAGAACCTGAAAATACAGAGTTTGGTACGTTATAAGAGAGTGTAACGTTTTTGAGTCGGACGTAATCACCATTGAACAGCCACATGGTCGAATTAAACCATTGTTCTCCGTCTTTTCCGTAGTTGATTCCTTCGCGTGACATCCTTGGATATTTAGCGATATCTCCTGGTTTTCTCCATCGATCAAAAATATCGGTACGGAAATTCCAGTTCGAAGCCAGTCCCATTTGTCGTTTGGAAGAGGAATCATAGATTTGAGCTCCGTGGCTGAATGTAAACAATGCACTTAATTCAAATCCTTTAAAGCGGAAGGTATTGGTAAAACCACCGGTGAAATCAGGAATTACTTTTCCTGCAGGTACAGCAAAACCTTCGCCACCTTCAAATTTGTAGGTTTTTGTTTCGTTGCCTTGTTTATCCAGATAGATTGGACGGCCATCAGCAGGATCAATTCGTGAAAAACGAACCAGTCGGTTTGTTCCTACCGGATATCCCTTTAAGATCCGGGTATCATTAGTACCTCCACCAATTTCTTCTGTGGTTAAACCACCAACGTCAGTAACTTCGTTTCGCAGGGTTGAAATATTGAATTGTGTTTCCCACTGGAATTTTCCGGTCAGGTTTTTAGTTGTAATGCTAAATTCAACACCTTCGTTGGTAATGGCAGCAATATTTTGCCATTGACTTCCGTAACCAGAACTTGAACTAATAGCAACATTGATAAAAATATCGTCTGATTTTTTCAGGAAATAAGCCATTTCGGTAGAGATTCGTCCTCCGAATAAACGGGCTTCAAATCCTAAGTCAAAACTTTTGGTTGTTTCCCATTTCAGATCCGGATTTTCGAATTTCTCAGGATATCTGATTGGTAATCCATTGTATTCCTGTGCTGAAGTAGTTGAAAGTTTATAGGTTCCAATATGTTCATAGTTTGGAATACTAGAGTTTCCGGTAACTCCATAGCTGGCTTTCATTTTTAGGAATGACAACCATTTGTTTCCTTTCAGAAAATCTTCTTCGCTTACAATCCAACCTAAAGCAACTGTAGGAAAGTATCCGTATTTATTGTTTTTACCAAATCGGGAAGAACCATCACTTCGTAAAGTTGCCTGAGCAATGTAACGATTGTTGTACATGTAGTTTAATCGTCCAAAGAAACTGATGAATCTCCAGTGTTCATCCCGAAGTTTTTCGTTGCTTTCTATTTCAGCACGGCTTTCATCCCAATTGGTATTGAGTCCGGTAGTCAGTGATTCCTGAAGTTCGTGTCCTAACATGGCTTTGAGGTCATGTCCGTTTTTAAATCCGAAATCGTAATTGGCAACCAAACTGTAATTCCAGTTGTAGACTTCCCGTTTATTTTGCCAACGATAGTCTTTCCCTGACGAACGCATATACGCCTGTTCGGTACCTTTATTCTTGAAATCCATGTAGTCTAAGGCACCATTAAACGTAAAGCTTAGTTTTTTGAATGGCGAGTAGTTAATATTTAGACTATTGATCGCACGCAGTTCATCGTTGCTTTCTTTTCTGAGGTTATTTACCATAACCGGATTTGCAGAATTCCCTCCTCCTTTGTAAAAGGTTCCATCTGAATTATATACCGGATAAATTGGCAAAGCATATCCCATTGCAGCACCGAGTCCTCCATCCCATGGATTTCCGGGTAATGCAGTAGATGTGTTTGCAAGATTTGACGATAAGGCAATGTTTAGCTTTTTGGAAGGGGTAAAAATCAGGTTAAGGTTTCCGTTAGTACGTTCCAAATTGTTGTTTACCAAATACGATTGGTTGTTGGTAAAACCTCCGCCCAGACGAGCTACCAGATTTTTGGCAACACCAAAGCTGGCATCCAGATTGTATTCCTGTTTGTAGCCGCTACGGGTTACTTCATCCCACCAGTCGGTATCGTATTTCTGAGCATCAGCCCAGGTTAGTCCACCCGGAAGTCCTTGTGGAATGCCTGTATTTCCATCATTTTCCCAGGCTTCCTTATACAACTGCAGCCATTCAGCCGAGTTGGTCATATTAACTTTTTTGGTTGGGCTGCTGAAGCTTTGTTTGGTGCTGAAATCAAGTTTTAGTTCTTTTCCTTTAGCTTTTTTGGTGGTGATGATTACAACTCCATTAGCTCCGCGCGAACCATAAATACCAGTTGCCGAAGCATCTTTTAGTATTTCAAGCGATTCGATATCGTTTGAATTGATCGATGACAATGGGTTGATGTTCATACCTCCGGTACGTCCTCCAAGTCCAAAAATATCGTTTGTAATGGGGATTCCATCCACAACGTATAATGGATCTCCAGCAGAGTTAATCGAGGCAACGCCACGGATGCGAACTACCGATCCGGCGCCAGCCATCCCACTTCCGGTGGTGACGCTTACTCCGGCAGCTTGGCCGGCTAAAACCGATTCAAAAGAAGAGGTTAATTTATCACCGATATCCTTACTCTCAATTTTAGCAATTGAACCGGTGATTTCTCTTTTCTTCTGAAGTCCATAACCAACGACTACTACTTCGTCGATTTGTTGTAGATCATCTTTCAATGATACGTTTAGTGTTTTTTGTGCATCGATTTTTATTTCCTGAGATTGGTATCCAACATAGGAAAAAATTAAGCTGGTGCCTTTTTCTACTTTAATAGTATATGCACCATAAGAATCGGTAATTGTTCCGTTAGTAGTTCCTTTTACAACAATAGAAACACCCGGCAAAGTTTCTCCCGATGAACCATCGGTAACCTTACCCGATAATACTATTTGCTGGGCAAATGCCTGGTTAACCAGCAAAAGCGACAGAAGTAGTATTAATACATTTAGGTTTTTTCGAATAATCCTCATGTTCTGGTAATTAATTAGTTCAAATACTCATTTTTAGATTCATTCATCCAAAATCTTAGTTAGTTCCGTTAAATTTTTTCGCGTTTAATACTTCTATAGTTTAATTCCGGGACCAATGTAAATATTCCGTTAAGATTTAGTTAAAAAATGTTATAATTCATTTATTGCAAACGATTGCGGTTTCGTTTGCATCAAAAGTGTTATAAAACAGGTGGTTACTGGTAGGGTGTATTGGTGGGGTATTTGATCTGACTGGATGATGGTGAGCATGAGAATATTTATTATCTTTAATCATTGATTAATGAATGATACTAAGACCCCCACTAGTTTATGCGCAGTACCCAGATTACAATAAAAGATATAGCACGGATTCTAGGCATCTCACCTTCAACGGTTTCAAGAGCGTTGAAAGATCATCCGGATATTAATTCGGATACTAAAAAGGCAGTAAACGAGCTGGCTACAAAATTGAAATATCAGCCGAATGCTGTGGCACTAAGTCTAAAAAATAGCCGTAGTAACACCATTGGCGTGATTATTCCTGAGATTGTGCATTACTTTTTCTCTTCAGTGATTAGCGGAATTGAAGATGTTGCTTCGAAGAAGGGATTTACGGTTATTATCTGCCAGTCGAATGAAAGCTATGACCGGGAAGTTGCCAATGCCCGCACATTGCTTTCGCACCGGGTCGATGGAATTCTGGTATCTATCTCCAAGGAAACGCATTTGTTCGATCACCTGACCGACTTGCAGGATGGTGGTATCCCGCTGGTGTTCTTTGACCGGATTACCCCGGAAATAAATGCCGATCAGGTGATTATCGACGATATGGAGGCTTCGTATAATGCAACACGGCATTTGATTGAGATCGGTCGGAAACGAATTGCTCATTTTGCAGGACCGCAGAGTCTGATCATTGGCCGGGACCGTCTTCAGGGATATATGAATGCCTTGACAGAAGCAGGCTTACCGGTAGACAATCGCCTGATTGTTGAGGCTGATACCTTTGAAAGAGCACGGACTGCGGTAGATAAGATGCTCGATGCCGGAATTGTTCCGGATGGAGTTTTTGCAGTGAACGATTTGACCGCCATTGGTGCTATGCAAACCATCCAAAAGAAAGGATATAAAATACCCGAAGAAATTGCGGTAGTGGGATTCTCTGATGGCCGTTTCTCCGGAATTACCGATCCCAATCTCTCGTCGGTTGACCAACATGGCTACGAAATGGGGATTACAGCTGCGGAAATGCTCTTTCAGCGTATCTTATCGTCCGAAGATGAATATGTTCCCGAGGTGAAAATCCTGAAAGCTGATTTGATTGTACGTGGAAGCTCGGCGAAGGAATAAAAAGGGTTACTCAATCGGTTTCTTTCTTTTTGAAGTGTTCTCTCTTTTACGGTAAAACCACCATAATACTCCAATAGCAATAATAGATAGTACAGAACTTTCAATATTGAAATCAGGTTGGCTTGTTCGTAATTAAAGACTACCTAATACCGATAAAATGATTGAAAGATTTATAATCATGTGGAAAAGAATACTATAGACGAGCCCATAAGTCATTCGAATATAACCTAAAATTGAACCCAATACTAACTGGGGACTTCCAAGTAAAAAAGAAAATGCCAGTAATGTGTAAGTATCTCCCGTAAAATTAAAAGCATGTAATAATCCAAATATAAGGATGGTAGCGTAAAAGAAATACTTGAACTTTGATGAGATAAAAGCTTCAATCTGTGTTCTCTTGAAAAAGATAACTAACGAAAAGAAGCCCAATAGCAAAATCGAAAAGAATAGTGCAGCTTCGGTTCGTGACCGGATAATGTAGTAGCCTATAAGCAACAATAGGGTGACTGAAAACAAACTCACATTGATTTTCTTAAACTTCAGTAATGATCGGAATATAATCTCCTCATAAACAGGAGCAAGGATAATACCGACGAACAATTTCATCCAGGGAGTTAAGCTGATTTCTTCATGTCTGACATTCAAAACTTTACAGGTAATTACGGCAATCACCACACATGGAATTAATGCTATTGTATAAATAGCCAGTAGAATTACAAAATCACCCAGTTGCGGTTGCTTATTCTCACATGCTACCGGCCTTTTCAAATACACTATCAGGTCGTTCATTTTAGGAGATAATTATTGAAAATATTGACTAGAGAATATTTTTCATTTTTGATAATAATCTAAAAACATCAGGAAGAACAAGTTTCAAAACAATTTGTTGGTCAACGGAATTACAAATCAGCACTGCATGGAGTTTTAATGTATATCCCGAAAAGTTGGGAATAATAAAAATGCCAATTTATTTGCTTGGTTTTTCTGCGTTATTCAATTGTTTTATTCCAAATGGTACTCCGGGTTCACTTCTGACTAATTTCCCATTAACAAACCAGAAAGGACGCAGTCTGTCATCCACTTTGTATAAACCTCCTGAGGGAATATTTTTGAATTCAACTATAGTATTTAACCCATCATTTATGGGTGAATTACTTGCTATTTCTTGCCATCTGCCGTCCCAAACAAAAAGTTTATATGACTGATTTACTTTCTTTTGTTTAATGGTATAAGAGAAGGAAAACCGTTTCTTGGAATTAGGCGAAAATGATTTTATTGTTGTAGAATCGACTGAAAAGAAAGGTTGAGTGGCAGGTTTTAGTTTCATCCAATCGTAATACATTACACAGTACAGCAAACTGTCGTTTATATTTTTGAAATGAACCTTTTGGGTGTCATTATTAATTTTTCCCCAGTCAACTGGTGTCCATTGATCGCGGTTATACACACAAAGAAATGCACAATTATTTCCCTTAGGTGGGCTTGAGGTTAATTCCACATCCATATCAATTGTTTTGTAATATGATGCCGTTATATCAATCGAATGTTGGTTTTCAATCTCCGGAGGAATTTCCTGGTTGTCTGATTTATAGTGCATTAATTCTGAGTATTGGGGAGCGAAAGTTTTTCGCCATATCTTTGCAGGCCTGTACCAAAATTCAAACTCTCCAGGTTGTACGTCACAGGCAACAAATGGAATCTCCATTCCATTAAATTTGGCTACCGTCCACGAATGTGCGCCATCCATATTCCCCCATGCTGTTACGTAATCATTAGCAATTGGAATTCCAAAGCTTCGGAAAACTTTTAATCCATAATCAGAAAGATGAGTACAATCACCTATCTTCAAATGGTCTGTTTCTTTTGAAGTGAACTTACCCGGGAAAAGAGCCATTTGTGAACGCCAGCGGACATCTTTTAGCAAACGTAAATTTATGGTGTAAGTCACATCAAATGCAGATGTACACTTTCTTGCGGCCTGAAACAAACTGTCGTAGCGAATATTTAAATAAGTTCGGAAATCTTCCAATGGTTCGCAGTCAATCCGGTAAGGTAAAAGGTATTCGCAGAAATCGTAAAAATTCAGGTGTTTGGCCCAGGGGGTATTCCATAGCCCGAAAGCTTTGTCGATGTTGTTAATTAAGAATTCCGATTTAATTTCTGTAACATCTGTTTTTCTGCTGATTAATGAAAAACTGATTTGCAGTGAATCCATAAGTTGAATGGCTTCTGAACTGTTTTTAAAATTTTTAAGAGTGAATGTTGTATCAACTTGTTTTTTGCGGAAAGCTCTCCATTCTTCGCTGGCATATTCGGGCATATTTTCAATCAGAAAAACAGCAGCAGTATGTTTTAACGAATCATTCTGATAATGAGCCAAAACCTTTTCCAATTCATGGCGATTTTTACCTGCCAGCTGTAGCGCATATTCCAGCCTATCTTTGATTTCCGGAATTCTTACTATTGTATGATGAGTGCTTCGCCAAACAATCAGGGCAATAATTGCGATCAGCAAAACGGGCAGGATTGATTTATTCAGTAGTTTCATGATATTACTTCTTCGTATATAGCTCTTTTTGCAATTGATTAACTGTTAGTTCACCATTTCTATACTTTTCAACTAAACGAACTTCGCGATCCTGTCCAAGGCTTTTATAAAGTTCGGTTAATCTATTGAAAACCGATGCCTTATCAAAATCCGGACTAATCCGGCTTAATAAGTTCTGTGGCAAAATTGAATTCGACAGCGTTTTATATCCATACCATTTCGGAACAATCATTGCGTGTTGGGTATAGAGATTTGCCTGATTGAAAAGGGCATTCTGGTAATAATAAATAGCATCACGTTTCTGATTCCGCGAATAGTAATAATTGCCCAGTGCAAGCGGGTAGCGATAATCGCGTGGGTCGAGCATCGATGCCCGGTTCAGATATTTCAAAAAATTAGGCGTATCATTTTGTGCCAGTTTTACCATTCCACGGTAATACCAAGGTCGGTCTAAATTGGGCAATTGGTTACCGACCTGTTCAAACAATTGCATCGCTTGGGTGGTATCTCCTTCTGTTAGTATAATTTTTGCCAACCGACTTTTTAGTATCGGACTATTATCTGTCGCTATCTTTTGGGTTAAACTATCGGCAATTTCGTGAAGCATAGTGTTGAAACGTCCCTGATTTTTAGATTCTAAGTGTGCCGCAAATTCAGAATCAAGTATGTCGGGTGACAAACGAATAGCTTTTTTAAATTCTGCCAATCCCAAATCAGCAGTTACTGTCTTTTCCTGAAATAATCCTCTGCCTATGTGAAACAAAGCGGTATTGGCCGATAGATCGCAGGCTTTACGAAAATAAATAGCCGCACTGTCTTTTTGGTCTGCCATAAAAAAGAGCCATGCCAGATTCTGTTGCACATAAGGATCACAAGGTGAATTGTTTACTGCTTTTTTGTAATATACCAACGCGTTTTCGGTGCCGTATGGTGTGATACTATCATTTTGCTGAATTGCATTCAGCAGGAATCCTTTATGGACATTTAGCAACGGATTTTGTGGATCAAAACGAATGGCCCGGTTGATAGCTTTCAAGGCGTCAGGATAATTTCCTTCCTGAACGTTTTTGATAAATGTATCATTCTTTTTTGCTGCCATTTTGTAACGAATCTGAATGCTTGCAAAAACAACAAACAGGATAGATAGTAAGCCCGGCAGCACATAAACCGGGATGGAATATGTTTTGTTTTTTGTCTTGTCCCAATTGACAATAAAAGCTGCCAAAACGAAAAATAGCAATTGCATCTGGGTTTTCTCGAAGAAGGTGGAGAAGCTTAATTCGCGAAATAAAACCGCGAGAAATACTGCAAAAACTGTCAGGGCGGGAAAACTATTGGTATCTCTTTTCTTAATTAGCCTGAATAGGGTAATTAACAGCAAACCAGTAAAAACAGCCCAGGGAATAAAACCGATAATCCCTTTCTCGACCAAAAGTTGAAGGTACGAGTTGGTTGCTCTTCCGGTAAATGTTGCATCTTCGTTTTTCGCCAAATACGGGTTCGCCTGCAGCGAAAATTGAGCATTACCATATCCGGTTAATAGTCTTTCTTGAATGAGCTGGTAAGCTGCTTTCCCTAGTTCAACTCTTCCGGAAGTGCTGCGGACTTGAGAAGTGGTTTTCGACATTCCAATTGTTGTAATAAACTCTTTTCGAACAGGTAAGGCTGTTAATACAATCAGCAGAATTGCTCCGGCAAAGAAAAGCAGCATCTTTTTTAGTGGAGCAATCTTAAGAAGAAAGCCTAATCCAAAGAAAACCAATAACCCCAACAACACAGAAAGGTATGCGCCCCGAGAGAACGAAAAGACAATACTCATCAAAACGGCACCTAATCCGGCAACGAGAACCCAAAACCACGGCGTATTGAAACGCGACCGGATCAATGCCAGAACAACAAATACACTGGATAAAAGCATAATTGTTGCCCAATCGTTGAGCAAAAACCCCAATGGAGTAAACATGCTTTTGAAATTGACCAGATCGGAAAAGCCTTCGTACTCAATGTTAAATTTGAAAAAATAAAACGAACCAATGGTTAAAACAGCCAACAGAATAACGAAACCTGCCAGAATATTGATAATCAGGGTTTCCTGCTTTTCTTTTCGAAGAGAAATGCGAAGAATAAAATAAATTAAAACATTAAAAAACAGGCCAAACAGGTAGGTTTTGGCATATATGTTCGGATTATTAAACAATCCGGCAATAATCTCGACAGACAGTAAGCCTAAAACAACCCAATCGGCAAAATATAACTGTATTTTTCCGTTGTTCCGAAGCGCGAAAAATATTCCTGCAATACCCAAAACTCCCAGGAAAAGGCCAATCGACTCCAAACAGCAAAACGACAGCATAGTAAATGCTGCGCATAAAACCGGAGCGGCGTAATAACGAAGGTATTTTTTTGCTGAATTATCCATTGGGTACAAGTTCCTGAAAGGTTAAACTATACAGGTTTTCCGATTGCATTAACTCTTCGTGACGGCCTTGTGCCTGAATCTGTCCGTTTTCAAGAATGTAAATCCGGTCGGAAAAACGGGCTATTTTAATTCGATGGGTAACCAGTATGATGCAAGTATCTTTTTTAAGGATATTCAGCAGATTAAGCACAAAATTTTCGGTATTGCGATCCATTGCCGAAGTTGGTTCGTCCAAAATAAGGAACTTCGGTTTGTTCCATAATGCACGAGCCAGACCAACCAGTTGCTTTTGTCCTCCCGAGATATTAATTCCTTGTTCGCCCAGTAGCGTACCGTAATTCTGCGGAAACTCCATAAAAAATTGGTGAAACCCGGTTTGCATACAAAAATCAACAGCCTGTTGCATGGCTTCGGGTGTTGCTCCTAGACAAATGTTTTCGATGAGCGTTCCGTTGAATAAATTAACTTCCTGAGGAACTACTCCGGTTTGCCTTCTCCATTCCGGAATTGCAATTTGGCTGGCAGGTTGTCCGTTAACCGTTAGTTCGCCTTGCTCGGGTTCGTAAAACCGTTGAAGGATATTTAAGAACGTTGTTTTTCCACAACCACTTTCACCAAGTAGCGCAATCATTTCACCTTGAAATATTTCCAGCGAAACATCTTTCAACAGTTGTTTTCTCCCCGGGAACCGGAACGAAAGTCCTTTTACTTCAATGCTGGAAATGCTTTGAAGTGGCTCTCTGTTTTCAGCCTCCTCTTTTTCAAATTCCGGACGGATGGCCGAGAATTCGTACATTCGGTCGAAAGCAACTCTTGCGCCTTGTAAGCTAATGTTGGCAAAGGCCAGGCTTACGATAGCCGGGAAAATACTGCCGCTGATGCCTAAAACAGCCATTAGCTCTCCAATGGTTAGGTTCCCGGTAATAATCATCCACGAACCTAATGACACCAATGAGATGGTGAGAAAAACCGAGGCTATTTCGGCAACCAGTTGAAGTGAAATACCGATCGTCCCCAGACTAAATATTTTCTCCTGAAAATGCCCGTATATGAGTTGATTGAGTGTTGCAAATTCTTTTTCTTTATGGCTACCCTTTATGGTGTCGATCCCTTGCATCGAGTTCACGTAGTTGCTCGATTTGTGAGAATTGGCTGCCATTACCTCCTGCTGTCCGTGTACAATGCGTTGGTTATACCGCCACGAAATCAATCCAAAAACAGGCAATGAAACCAATGATAAAGCTCCCAGTATTGGCGAATAAACAAACAATATGATTTCGCCGGTTATTACCAGCAGAAAGTTCTTGAGCAACTCACCTACAACTCCGGCAATGGTTGACTGGATGCGTGAAGTATCGTTCATACGTTCTACCAGTTCGCCAATGCGACGGTTATCAAAAAACGATTTGGGCAGATATAGCAAACTTTCGAAAAAACGGCCAATCAAACGGTTGTTAAAATCTTTACCTTGCCTGATTCCCAAAAATCCGGCGATGTAACCGATACCGCTACGGGCAATGAGTAAAATGCAGACCAGCACCAAGCTTACAACCAGTTTCTCTGTGTTCTTGGAGGGCAAAATCGTATCGATCAGTTTTTGCGAAAAAACGGCCATAACCATCCCCAGTATAGCGATAACCATACTAAGCGCAAAAATAGAAGCCAACAAACCGGCATCTTCCCGGATAAGCGATTGAAGCCATTTCCATTTGGCTTTATTTACCTGATTTACCTGTTCCAGTTCATCGGTAGGGATCAATTCCAACAGCGATTTCGATTTCCATATTTCCGTGAGTTCAACTTCTGTATATTCCAGAATGCCTCTGCCCGGATCGCCAATAATGTATTTACCTTTCTCGAAGCCATAACAAACCACGTAATGTTTCAGTCGGTTATCGATGATTACATGCAATATGGAGGGCTGCGTTTGTTTTTGGAGGTATTCGAAATCGCTTTCGTACGCTTCGGTCTTAAAACCAATCTTTTGTCCGGCCTGATACAAGCCCAGCAAAGTTGTTCCCTGTTTCGAAGTTCCACTCAATTCACGAAGGTTTTCTAAACTTCGGAATCCGACGTGGTATTTGAGTACCGATAACAAACAAGCTACTCCACAATCGGATTGATCGAGCTGGCGGGTAAAGGTTTGAGCAATGTGTTTGCGGTTAAATGCCATATAGTCAGTGGAGTTTATTAGTTATTCGGTTGCTCAATAATTTTTAGTATCGCTTCAATTTTTGTCTCACCGATGTATTTCTTCACCAGTTTTTTGTTCTTGTAAATAAACACGGATGGGATTGTTGCCGTACCAAAATGACGGTTAAATGCATCGGTTTTGTCGAGCAAAAGATTAAAATTATCAATTACCCATAGATGGTTTTGGGTAGCAAAATCTTTGATCCGTTGGATTGAACGATCGGGAGTGGCCATTAGTAAATTGGTATTTGCAAATTCCGACGCATGAATTCCGATTTCTTTGGCTTCGTATTGACAATGTTCACATTCCGGATGAAAATAGATGATCACAGTAGGTAATTGGGGGTCGAATTCATCGATACAAACGGGTTTTCCTTCCAGAGACTCCAGACAGCAATGTTGTATTGTTTGTATTCTGGTTTCAGCCAGCTTTTTTGATTGGTAGGTTTGCCACGTACTCGTTACCAGCCAACTTCCGACAATTAGCAGTAACGCCAGTAGTATGTATTTCAGTAATTTTCTCATAAATCCCCCCCTTGTTAATCTACCCCTTCGGGGAGACTTCAAAAACATTGATCATTGAATATTGGTTATTCGATATTGGATATTTCAGTTTACAGATTGCTCAGAGCTACTCCTAAAAGTCCCCCATCGGGGGATTTAGGGGGCTTTGGCTTTAACTTAGGTTTACGGTTAAAAACATCACAAACAATACCCAAAGCAACAACCCAATGCCATACGATGATGCAACCGTTTTGAGTGAGCTACCAAACGGTTTATTCACAACACCACTAAGCAACCAGGCCAGTGCCAGCCAGTATAGCAGCTCAAAAACGCTGATAAGCGAATAGGGATAAATTAAAAAGGGGCTTACTTTCGATTTATCGAACAACTCCATAAGCGATAAAGGCAGAAATTGTAAATCTTCGAGCGTGTTAACCTCTTTAAAGAAAATTAGCATTACCAGCTTGGTTAGACCTGCCAATACAAAAACAAAATCAGCTAAAAGTGCTACTTTAAATAATTCTTTAAACCTAACGTTCAGATTACCAATAAAACTGCCAATATAGATACACGATGCTGTAAAGCTAACACGGATTAAAATTATAACCGATGTTAGTACATATCCAAGCCATTTCCATTGATGAGATAATTCAATCATTTTGGCAATCCGGTCTGTTGCCAGTTTCTCACCAAACGATTGGTAGTACAGACCTTCAGATACGAAAAGCTCGTTAATGGCAAACGTCATTAATACAGAAATTCCCGTAAGAAGAAGAAAAGTTTTCCATCCATTAAACTTTATACTAAACTCTTTAATATGAATGTCATAAGTCATATTTGTGAATTTAATTACTTTTATTTTTTGAATTTATTATATATTTTCTGTTTAATATTACACTAGAAAACATACCGAAAACCATTAACAAATAATCAATCCTCGACCATTCGCTAAACAGGCTTTTATATGACAGATATAAAAACAAGGCCAATAAAATAGAATTTAAGATATATTGAAATCCTTTCATCAGTTAATATTTTTATAGTTTAAAAATCCAATATCTAACATAAAATATTGAATTCTATCTTAAACGACCTAATTCGATTAACCTTTTTGTTCTAAAATTACTACATACAACTATTTATCATTTATATGAATCTTATCTAAATAATGCAATGCATATTATTACTGTAGTTTTTTAATGCACTTGCTTATGATAAACACCAATCTTAGTCCTGAAGTAATAAATGAAAAAAGTATTATTAAGACATAAACGTCTGTAGTTCCAATCTTGTCCTTTACAAATAGCCTCAGTAAAGTGCAGATAATCAAAACTACAGCAACGACATAAAATAATCTACGCCTTTTTAGTCTTAATATAATTTTTTGTTCATCTAGCCCTTTTCCTCTAAGCCGTGAAATAATTTGTTCGCAATTGTTCATATTCTAATTTAATGAAAAATGATATTATTCTGTTGATATAATAAGGCTATCCAAAAAGAAAATAATACATATTTGAAATTCATCTGATCTAATCAAATACATAAACTTTTTAGATAGCCTCTGCATTCTTTTTCAAAATTCGTGCATATCTTAGATATGTCTTTTATTCTATGTAATTTAAGCTTCGTTCTATTCCATACACAAAACAAAAAGACCATGCAAATGCTCCAATTCCTGTTAGTGCTGTTGCAGGACAAACCGTTGTTACGACACCAACAGTAGAACAACCAACATCAAGTAGATGTATCAAACCGCCTCCATTTACATTTTCTATTTCTTCGATACTCAATTTTCTTGTATTCATAACTATTCATTTTAAATTTAAAAATTCGTTAATACCCCTTTTCACCCAGCCAGCCATTAATTTTGGCCATAAGGTTCATTCCCCAGATTTGGCCTAGTTGCATGGCTTCCTGTGTGAGGATTGGGGTTTTCGTAGCAAGCTTTTTACCAATGGGACTTTCGTAAAAACTGATCAATTCTTTTACATCCTCATGGGTAAAATGCTTCTGATAAACAGGCACCAATTGTTTGGTAAGTTCCAGTACTTCTTTGTCGAATACCTCTTTTTTGAGGTTGACCCATACCGAGTCGGACACACCCGGCTTCATCATCTTTAGCTGGGCTTTCATTTGGTCGTACACCATGTCGTAGGTTGCTGTGGCATTACTTAGTTTCAAAAACTTTGCAAGGTCTTTGTCGTAATCGCTTGTTTGGGCTTTTGCGCAATAGCTACCCAGCAGAAAACCTATCAACATACTAATCCGGATAATTTTTTTCATGTTTTTATAATTTTTTTTAATTGCCAGATAGAACATGCCAGTGATAGTCATTCTTGTGCGTGTGATTTATAGCTCATTGTTATGATTCGAATCCACATTGATTAATCCTATTTCCAGCGAAATGGTAACCCAGCTTTTTTTGCTTTGTGGGTGAATCATCGATTTTTTGTGATGAAAGGTTCATTTTGACGAATGAAGCGGAATTTTTCGAGGTGATTTTTTTGTTTGGAGGATAAGTTTGGTGTAAATTGAAGCGGAATTTTTCCAGTTCAAAAAAAATAACCTTTTTTTATTTTTTCTGCAAACGTTTGCAATGGGATATTTTGCTTTAAAGTGGGCTGATTTGCCTGTAAAATAAGGTGTTCTGTGATTTTTAGATTTGGATATTCCGAAAATCCTTCGTTATATTTGTGCAGTTAATTCCGTTTTTCGTTAATTCCGTTTACTACTTCATTAGGTCTTCTGAAAAGGGTTTCAGGTGGGCTGTATTAATTCCAAACATTTACTGGTGTTTTGTGGGTTGTGTTTTTGATCAGGTATTGTCTGTTCAGGAATCACTCCAAGTTAAAGGTGTACGATCGAATGCTGACAAATCTTCCTAAATCTGAAGTTTTCTGTCTGGTGTCTGCTATCTTGCATCTTGAATTTAAAATTAAAACCAATGAAGAAGAAACCAACTTTAAGTTTTTGGCAGATCTGGAATATGAGTTTTGGCTTTCTGGGAATTCAGTTTGGCTTTGCATTGCAAAATGCGAATGTTAGCCGGATATTCGAAACGCTGGGTGCCAAAGTCGACGACATTCCTATTTTGTGGATTGCTGCTCCGGTAACCGGTTTAATCATTCAGCCAATTATTGGCCATGCGAGTGATAAGACCTGGGGTCGTTTCGGACGACGGCGGCCTTACTTTATGGTTGGTGCTATTCTTGCTTCACTGGCTTTGTTGCTGATGCCCAATTCTCCCGCATTGTGGATGGCTGCCGGCTTGCTTTGGATCATGGATGCTTCGATTAATGTGTCGATGGAACCTTTCCGGGCATTTGTAGGCGATATGCTTCCTGGCGAACAGCGGACGACCGGATTTGCCATGCAGAGTTTCTTTATTGGTGCTGGTGCGGTGGTGGCTTCTGCGCTTCCATGGGTTTTAACCAATTGGTTCGATGTATCGAATGTTGCTCTTGCCGGAGAAAAAATTCCTCCATCGGTGAAGCTTTCGTTTTACCTTGGTGGCTTTGTCTTTTTGCTGGCTGTACTTTGGACCGTTTTTTCGACTAAGGAATATTCGCCGGAAGAACTTACTGAGTTCGAAGAAGAGCAGAAACAGTCTGCTCAGATTAAAGAACCGGTTCGTGAATCTACCCAAAGTTTATTGCCTGGATTTATTAAAAACGGTTTTATCTGGTTGGTCATCGGTATTTTGGGCAGTATCCTTATTATGCAGATGGGCTGGTCGAAAGAACTGTACATTTTATCGTGCGGACTTGGAGCTTTTGGATTTGTCCTACTGGTTGCAGCATGGTACACACGTCAGGGTCTGGTAAACAATGGGTTTGTTGAGGTAATCACCGATTTGATGAATATGCCAAAAACCATGAAACAGCTGGCTGTTGTTCAGTTCTTCTCGTGGTTTGCCCTTTTTGCTATGTGGATTTATTCGACTTCGGCAGTTACCAGTCATATTTACGGAACCAGCGATACGGCTTCCAAGCTGTACAACGATGGTGCCGATTGGGTGGGTATGCTTTTCTCGTTTTACAACGGTTTTGCAGCGATCGTCGCTTTTGGATTACCATTCTTAGCGAAGTGGACCAGTCGGAAAATGGCACATGCCATAGCACTAATTTGTGGTGGACTTGGACTGGCATCGTTTTATGTGGTTAAAGATCCGCATATACTAATCATTTCGATGTTCGGGGTTGGTATTGCCTGGGCAAGCATATTGTCGATGCCTTATGCAATCCTGACCGGATCGTTACCTGCACAGAAGATGGGAACTTATATGGGGATTTTCAATTTTTTCATTGTGATCCCTCAGATTTTAGCAGCCAGTATTCTGGGATTCTTTACCAAAGTACTGTTTGGCGGACACGCGATTTATGCAATTATACTGGGAGGTTTCTCTTTGTTGATAGCAGCCGTCAGCGTGTTATTTGTTGATGATGTTGATCAGGGAAAATCAAGTAAAAAGTAAAAAGGCAAAAGGGGGAATGAGGAAAGCATTTCGGTATGCTCTCTGCACCATGCTCCTTGCTCTCTGCAAAAAATATTAAAGAATTTAAATATGACGATGATAGCAGCTTGTTTGTTTGACTTGGATGGGGTAGTGGTGGATACAGCCAAATACCATTTTATTGCCTGGAAGGCTTTGGCGGAAGAGCTTGGATTTGAGTTTACCCTCGAAGATAACGAACGCTTAAAAGGGGTTAGCCGAATGCAATCGCTGGAGATCTTACTGGAGATTGGAGGTTTACAGTTTTCGGAGTCGGAGAAAATGGCGATGGCTGAAAAGAAAAATACCTTGTATGTGAGTTATATCGAGAAGATGACTCCTGAAGAAACTTTGCCCGGGGTGGAAAAATTTCTTCAGGAATTACGCACAAAGGGAATCAGGATTGCCCTGGGGTCGGCCAGTAAGAATGCTCCAATGATTTTGGATCGGATTCAGCTTACCGGATTATTTGATGTTATTGTGGATGGAAATTCTATTTCGGAAGCAAAACCGAATCCTGAAGTATTTCTGAAGGGAGCTGAAAAATTAGGCGTTTCCCCTGAAGAATGTGTGGTTTTCGAAGATGCTATTGCCGGAATCGAAGCGGCACGTAATGGAAATATGCATTGCGTGGGTATTGGAGATCCGGAAATACTTGGATTAGCCGATTTGGTTATTCCAGGCTTCGATGGGTTTACTGTTGAAAAACTGATGAAAGAATTAAAGATTCTCCCGAAGAGTAAAAAATTAGGGGAGTGTCCTGAATTGAAGGAAAAAGAAAACCGTCCGCGATCATAAACAGAAAATGGCGAATGCCTTTTTCGGACGGAAAATAGATTGTGTTGAGAAATGAGATTAGAAAAAAATACCTGAATCAGTTCAGGACTAAAAAATAAGCCGTATGAAAAACTACATCATACACGATGAGTGGAAAATCATTGAAGAAGATTTTCATCGGGAAGATAACCGAATCACCGAGAGTTTGCTCAGTATTGGAAATGGACGTAGCGGGCAACGGGCAAATTTTGAAGAGAAATATAGCGGAGACACTCTTCGTGGCAGTTATGTTGCAGGGGTCTATTATCCTGACAAAACCCGGGTAGGTTGGTGGAAAAATGGTTATCCCGAATATTTTGCAAAGATTCTGAATGCCACCAACTGGATTGGAATTGATGTGTGCGTCGATGGTGAAGAGCTTGATCTGAATAAAGCAGAAGTTCTTTCTTTTTACCGAGATTTGGACATGAAATCCGGTTTGCTGACACGTCAGTTTGTTGCACAATTGTCGTCGGGAAAACAGGTAGAGGTTCATTCCAAACGTTTTTTGAGCATTTCCGATCAGGAGATTGGAGCCATTAGCTATTCGGTGAAGGCTCTGAATTTTTCAGGCGAGATTTCGTTGAGGCCTTACATCGATGGGGATGTGGTAAATGAAGATTCGAACTACGACGAAAACTTCTGGATCGCAATCGCGCAGAAGATTAATGGCTCAACCGGATTCGTTTGCATGGAGACCAAAAAGACAGCTTTCCAGATAGCTACCGGAATGAATTTCAGGCTTGGAATCAATGGCGAGTCGCTTACTCCCGAGTTGAACCCGATTGAGAAAGAAAAATATATTGGGGCTGAATTTAAGGTTCAGCTGAAACAGGGCGATGAAGTTTGCATCGAAAAATATGCAGCCATCATTTCTACGCTTTATTATCCGCCAAAGAAACTTCAGGAAGCAACGGAAAAAGCATTAAAGCGTGCTACTGAAAAAGGTTTTGATAAACTTTTTGCCGATCAGCAAAAAGCCTGGGACAAACGTTGGGAAACCAGCGATATTCGTATTGAAGGCGATGTCGCTGCTCAGCAGGGAATCCGGTTTAATATTTTCCAGCTAAACCAGACTTATTTGGGCGATGATGAACGCCTGAATATTGGACCAAAGGGATTTACCGGTGAGAAATATGGTGGTGTAACCTATTGGGATACGGAAGCTTATTGTTTGCCTTTTACGCTTGGAACTGCACCAAAAAAAGTATCGAAAAACCTGTTGCTGTATCGGTATAAACATTTGCAGAAGGCCATTGAAAATGCTGAAAAGCTTGGTTTTACGGATGGTGCTGCTCTGTTTCCAATGGTAACCATCAACGGCGAAGAGTGCCACAACGAATGGGAAATCACGTTCGAAGAGATTCACCGGAATGGTGCGATTGCGTATGCCATATATAATTATATCAACTATACCGGTAACAAGGATTATCTGGCACCTTACGGATTTGAAGTTCTGTTGGCCTTGTCGCGATTCTGGAGTCAGCGCATAAGCTGGTCGGAAGAGAAAAAGAAGTTCGTAATGCTTGGGGTTACCGGACCTAATGAATACGAAAACAATGTGAACAACAATTTCCACACCAGCTACATGGCGGTCTGGACATTAAAATATACACTCGAAGCGATTGTTTATCTGAAAAAAGAGCATCCGCTTTTATTTGAGGATCTGATCAAAAAGCTTCATTTTAAGGAATTAAAGGAAACCTCCCGTTGGAAGAAGATCATCAAGGATATGTATTTCCCGTATGATTTTAACCGCAAAATTTACTTGCAGCAAGATGGTTTCCTGGATAAAGAGCTGATTCCGGTTAGCGAATTAAAACCCGAAGACCGGCCGATTAATCAAAAATGGTCGTGGGATCGTATTTTGCGTTCGCCCTACATTAAGCAGGCCGATACCTTGCAGAGTATTTACTGGTTCGAAGATCAGTTCGACCGCGAAAGTATTGAACGGCATTTCGATTTTTATGAGCCGCTTACGGTTCATGAATCTTCACTTTCCAGTTGCATCCATTCCATTTTGGCAGCATCTATTGGTCGTCAGGAGAAGGCTTATGAGATGTACCTGCGTACTGCCCGTCTCGATTTGGATGATTACAACAACGATACCTGTGATGGTTTGCATATTACCAGCATGGGTGGAACCTGGATGGCTTTTGTAAAAGGATTTGGCGGAATGCGTGTGCGAAATAACCGTTTGTACATTAACCCGTTTATTCCTGAAGGCTGGAACTCGTATTCTTTCCGTCTGAATTTCCGTGAAGTTCATCTGGAGTTCCGGATTGAGAAAACAACATGCAGTATTTACAACCATTCAAAGGCTGATATTGATCTGTTTGTTCATGGAAAATCGTATGCGTTGCCAGGAAAGAAAGAGCTGAGCATTAAAAATTAGATTCAAGACACATGATGAAAAAACTATGTATATTCCTTATTTCTATCGCATTTAGCATCAGCTTATTTGCGGTGAATGTCGATCGTGTGGAACCAACTTTTTGGTGGGTGGGAATGAAGAATCCAACCGTTCAGCTGATGGTTCATGGACAGGAAATTGCCGGGACGGAGATAAGCCTGAATTATCCGGGGGTAAAAATTAAATCGGTTAGTCGTCAGGAAAATCCCAATTACGTGTTTGTTGATTTGAGTATTTCGCCGGAAGCTAAAGCCGGAACGTTTCCAATTCAATTTCGGAAGAGTAAAAAAGAGGTAACTACCTGTTCGTATGAGTTAAAAAACCGGGAAGCGAATTCGGCAAACCGAAAAGGCTTTGATGGTTCGGATGTGATTTACCTGATTACTCCCGATCGTTTTGCCAATGGTAATCCGGACAACGATGCGGTCATCGGAATGAAAGAACAGCCTAATCGCGCCGACTATAATGGTCGTCACGGAGGGGATATTCAGGGTATCAAAAACAGTCTGGATTACTTGTCGGGCATGGGTTTTACTTCGGTTTGGCTCAACCCGGTTCTGGAAAATAACATGACTCAGGTTTCGTATCATGGCTATTCAACTACCGATTTCTACAAGGTCGATCCGCGTTACGGAAGCAATGAAGAATACCGTGAACTTGGTAAGGCGATTCATCAAAAAGGCATGAAACTGATGATGGACATGATCTTTAACCATATTGGTTCGGAACATTGGTGGATGAACGATATGCCATCTTCTGACTGGTTGAATTTTTATCCGGATTATAAAATTACCAGTCATAGGCGGACGGTGAATCAGGATCCACATGCTTCGGAAGCTGATAAAAAGGCGATGTCGGACGGATGGTTTGTTCCTTCGATGCCCGACATGAACCAGCGAAATCATTTTCTGTTGAACTATTTGATTCAGAACAGCATCTGGTGGACGGAATACATTGGTTTGGACGGAATACGAATGGATACTTATCCGTATCCCGACAAGTTTGCAATGGCTGAATGGACCCGTAGAATGTTGGAAGAGTATCCTGATTTTTACATGGTAGGCGAGGAATGGTCGATGAATCCGGCAATTGTAGCCTATTGGCAAAAAGGAAAAGTTAATGCCGACGGCTATGTTTCTGAACTTCCCGGACTGATGGATTTTCCGATGAACAATGCTTTGATTCGCAGTCTGAAAGATCCGGAAAGCTGGGGTGGTGGATTGGTAACTTTGTATGAAGATCTGGCCAACGATTTCATTTTTGCGCATCCTGAAAAGCTGGTTGTTTTTCCTGACAATCATGATATGTCGCGGTTTTATACTCAGCTGGGTGAAGATTTTGATTTGATGAAAATGGGAATTGCCTGGTATGCAACTACCCGTGGAATTCCGCAGCTATTTTATGGAACCGAAATTCTGATGTCAAATCCAAATACGGAGGAACATGGTGTAATTCGTTCCGATTTTCCGGGAGGATGGAATGGCGATCAGGTGAATGCTTTTACCGGTGCCGGTCTTACTGAAAAGCAAAAACAAGCTCAGGAATATGTCCGGAAAGTGTTGAACTGGCGCAAAACCAATACGGCTGTTCATTCCGGCGAATTAAAACATTTTGCTCCGGTTGATGGAATCTACGTGTACTTCCGTTACAATTCGACGAATAAAGTGATGGTCGTACTCAATAAGAATAAGGAGGTAAAGAGTTTGGATACCGGTCGGTTTAGCGAGGTTATGGCTGGCTGTAATTCGGGCAGGGACATTATTTCCGGCACGGCAATTACGAATCTGAAAAACCTGAACGTTCCGGCTCGGTCAGCAATGATTATTGAATTGAAATAGGTTTTCTGTTACGGGGGCATCCCCGTATCTCGTAACCCGCAACAATTACAACAATATTAAAAACGTCATACAAATGAAAAACATTAAAAACCTCTTATTCCTTTCTTTACTGATTTGGTCGATGATTGCTTGTCAACCGACAGTCAAAAAGGGTGCAGAAGCTTCGGCCAAGGTCTCAGAATGGAGTAAAAATGCAGTCTTATATGAAGTGAATATTCGGCAATATACTCCCGAAGGAACTTTTAAAGCATTTGAAACTCATCTTCCCCGCTTAAAAGAATTGGGGGTCGATATTCTCTGGTTAATGCCGGTCAACCCAATTTCGCTTAAGAACCGGAAAGGCAGTTTAGGTTCTTACTATTCGGTAAAAGATTACAAAGCGATTAACCCTGAATTTGGTACCATGGATGATTTTAAACATCTGGTAACCAAGGCTCATGAGATGGGTTTTAAGGTGATTATCGATTGGGTTGCCAACCATACAGGCTGGGATAATTCGTGGATTACAGAACATCCGGATTGGTACACTAAAGATTCGACCGGAGCTATTATTCCGCCAAATCCTGATTGGTCAGACATTGCTGATCTGAATTTTGACTCGAAGCCAATGCGTCTTGCCATGATTGAAGCCATGGACTTTTGGGTGAAAGAAACCAATATCGATGGATTCCGTTGTGATGTGGCCTGGGGCGTTCCTCAGGATTTCTGGGAAGCAGCAACTTCTTCACTCGATTCGATCAAGTCGGTGTATATGTTGGCTGAAGATGAAGATCATCCGGGTTTTCTTGAAAAGGCATTTCAATCGAATTATACCTGGAAATTACACCATATTCTGAACGATGTGGCTCAGGGTAAAAAGACTGCTGCCGATATTAAAACCTACTTTGCCGAAATTGATACCAAGTATGCTCCCGGGTCATTCCCTATGCAGTTTATTACCAATCATGATGAAAACAGTTGGAGTGGTTCTGAGTACGAACGGATGGGCGATGCAGTCAAAACTTTTGCAACCCTGTCGTTTACCGTTGAAGGTATTCCGTTGTTATACAGTGGTCAGGAAGCAGGATTGAAAAAACGCCTTCGGTTTTTCGAAAAAGATACGATTGACTGGAGTAATATGGAGATTCAACCGTTTTACCAAAAGTTGATTAAGCTGAAAAAAGAACAAGTTGCTCTTTGGAACGGTGCCGCTGGTGGAAAATTAATACTGGTGGAAAATTCAAATCCTGCTAAGGTGTTGAGCTTTACCCGTGAAAAAGATAACAGCCAGGTACTGGCAATTTTTAACTTGTCGGCTGAGCCTGTTGAGGTCCAACTTCAGCTCAACCAGACAGGGAACTATCTGGACTATTTCTCCGGAGAAACAAGAAACTTGGAAAAGGGGACTTCCATAAAACTTGACAAATGGGCCTATTGGGTTCTGGTCAAAAAATAAGTTGTTTTTGTGGTTTAGGTTGGTTTAGGTTAATTTGAGAAGCTTGCCCGTAATGGGCAGGCTTTTTTATCTTAACAACATTCGTGCTGTTCTTCGGCTTTTCTGTTCGACATACACCTGTCGGTCGGCAGAAATCTGGTTAACAACTTCCGGGGTGTAATAGCGGATGGTCACCAAATCGAGGCCGGTATTGTATTTAAGCTCAAACTTTTGTTGTAACTGGTCGATCAGCTTGTCGATTCCCTGTTCCGGTTCGTCGAATGCCAGAGATAAGTCGAGTGCCGATTGCTGCAAAAGCCCGACCTTAATCCGGAATTTGGCAAAAAGGCTAAACACATCGGCCACGCTGTTAATGCTGATGAACGAGAAATCGTTAGGCGTTAGTGTGATCAGAGCCATGTTCTTTTTCACGATAATTACCGGAACCAGTTCAAGCGGATGTTCGAGGGCATGAATAATGGTTCCTTCTTTTTCCGGTTCGAGAAACGATTTGACAAACAGCGGAATATTTTTATTCTGAAGAGGTTTGATCGTTTTCGGGTGAATAACCCGGGCCCCTGAATACGAAAGTTCGATCGCTTCTTTGTAAGAAAGCTCATCGAGTTTTTGGGTATCAGCAAAGAAGTCGGGATCAGCATTTAGAATGCCTGGAACATTTTTCCAGATGCTAACTTCTTCGGCATCAAGCAGGTTTGCCAGAATAGCCGCAGTATAATCCGAACCTTCACGGCCAAAGGTGGTTGTTTGGTTGGTCAAGGTACCTCCAATAAAACCCTGAACAATGTATAAATCTTCCGATTCGAAGGTGAATGCGCGCCTGGCCATACGAGCCGAAAGTTCCCAGTTGATGTTGGCTTCGCGGAATTGGTCATCGGTTTTCAGGCAGGAACGTATGTCAACCCACTTATTTTTAAGTCCAATTTTATTAAAATACAGACTTATAATCTGGGTGGATAACAGTTCTCCAAAGGCAACCAGCTGATCGTATTCGTAATCAAAATTCAGCGACCGTTCTGCTTTTAGACGGTTGCTAATGAGGGTAAACATTTTTTCCACTTCCGGTAGCTCGGTAGGTTCACCCCAAAGTTCAGCAATGATTTCGTCGTGGTAAGTTTTAACTTCCTGAAATGAAGTCCATACTTCCGGATCCTGATTGTAATATCTCCGGGCAACGATTTCCAATGCATTCGTTGTTTTTCCCATTGCAGAGATCACCAACACTTTATTTCCGGGATACACCCGGAGAATGTTAACAGAATTACGGACAGCTTCAGCAGAGCTTACGGAGGCCCCTCCAAATTTGAAAACCTTCATAGTTGTTACGAATTATTTGATCGGCAAAAATAGAAAAATGGTTCACTCAAACCAGCATTGCTGAAAGTATTTACGAACCACTTAATCGACTGTTTTGTAAAAATTGTTAAAGATTCGGATAAAAAAGTCAGGGCTTCACTTGAAGTGAAACCCTGACTAAATTATACTAGATTCAAAAATTTCACAAGGCAAACGCATTTCACCGCAGTATTCCGTGGAGAACCCTGACCTTCTTCGGGCAATTTGCCTTTTTACTTTTGTCTTGAGATTACCTATTCTGGTATTGTTTTTCGTAATAGCTCTGGTAATCGCCGCTGGTTACGTTTTCCATCCATTCGGTGTTAGCCAGATACCAGTCGATGGTTTTTTCCAGACCTTCTTCAAACTGAAGGCTTGGCACCCAGCCTAATTCTTTCTGAAGTTTTGTGGAGTCAATGGCATAGCGTAAATCGTGTCCGGCGCGGTCTTTCACGTAAGTAATCAGCTTTTCGGATGTTCCGGGTTCGCGCTGAAGTTTTCGGTCCAGAATGCTGCACATCTGTTTGATAAGGTCGATATTGGTCCATTCGTTGTGACCACCGATGTTATAGGTATCGCCATTTTTCCCCTGATGGAAAACCACATCAATAGCACGCGCATGGTCTTCGACCCAAAGCCAGTCGCGAACGTTGAGGCCTTCGCCATAAACCGGCAATGCTTTGTTGTGTTTAATGTTGTTGATGAACAGCGGAATGAGTTTTTCGGGAAACTGAAACGATCCATAGTTGTTTGAGCAGTTGGAAACAACAGCCGGGAGTCCAAACGTATCGTGGTAAGCCCTTACAAAATGATCGGAACTGGCTTTTGATGCAGAGTACGGACTGTGTGGATCGTAGCCGGTTTTTTCGGTAAACATGCCTTCATTTCCCAGACTGCCATATACTTCGTCGGTAGAAATATGGTAAAAACGTTTGCCTTCGGTATTGTCTTTCCAGATTTGCCGGGCGGCATTCAGCAGGTTAACCGTACCAATCACGTTGGTGAAAACAAATTCAGTTGGATTGCTTATCGAACGGTCAACATGCGATTCTGCTGCCAAATGAATAACTCCGTCGAACTGGCGATCGATGAAAAGCTTCAGGATAAAATCGCTGTCGACGATATCACCTTTGACAAACTCGTAGTTGGGCTTGTTTTCAACATCCACCAGATTGGCAAGGTTTCCGGCATAAGTAAGTTTGTCGAGATTGACAATTTTATAGTCGGGATATTTATTAACGAACAGTCGTACTACGTGCGAGCCGATAAATCCAGCTCCGCCGGTAATCAGAATTGTCTTCATTTTTATGGGTTTTCAGTTATGATCAAAAATAGGTATTTATGTTGAAGAACAAAACCAATAAACAAAAAAAGAGGTTGTTCAAAAAGTCTTTGATACAGTCATCCTGAACTTCCTGCTCACTAGCTTGTTAAGCAGGGGTCAATATCCTAACGGGTTGAATATCAGATTCCGAAATAAATTCGGAATGACCTGATCGCGAGTATTTTGACTTTTTGGGCAACCTCTTTTCAAAACGATTTTATTTCATTCCGCGAACGCGTTTTTCCCATAGCCAGGCCGATAGAAGAGTTTCTTCCAATCCTTTTTCAGCTTTCCACCCTAATTCTTCATTAGCCAGAGTAGTATCGGCCCATATTTTTTCGATGTCACCGGCACGACGCCCAACAATCTGGTAGTTCAATTTAACTCCGGAAACTTTTTCAAAAGCATTCACCGCCTGCAAAACAGAAACTCCATTTCCGGTTCCAAGGTTGAAGATCTCGTAGTTCTTTTTGTTTTTATTACCGAGCAGACGATTTACTGCAACCACATGGGCTTTTGCTAAATCAACTACATTAATATAGTCGCGTACTGCCGATCCGTCGACGGTATCATAATCGTCACCAAAGACTTTCAGTTCACTGCGTAATCCGGCAGCAGTCTGAGTGATAAACGGAACCAGATTTGCCGGAACGCCTAATGGAAGTTCGCCAATCAGAGCCGATGGGTGAGCACCTACCGGATTAAAATACCGTAAGGCAATACCTTTTAGTTGAGGATTAGCGGCAATGGTGTCGTGTAAAATATCTTCGTTAACGCGTTTGGTATTGCCATAAGGCGATTCAGCATCTTTTCGGGGAGTGCCTTCGGTAACCGGTAGCTGATCCGGCTGGCCATAAACCGTGCACGACGAGGAAAACACAATATTCGGAACATTGTATTTGATCTGGCATTCCAGAATATTAATCAGTGAAACCAGATTGTTTCGGTAATACATAAGTGGTTTTTCTACCGATTCTCCTACTGCTTTGGATGCTGCGAAGTGAATAATGGCTTCGATATTCGGATATTTGGCAAAAAAACTGTCTACTTTATTCATTTCAACCAAATCGAATTGTTCAAATGTCGGACGGATTCCTGTAATTTTTTCAATTCCGTCCAATACTTCTAAACTTGAATTCGAAAGATTATCAACAATAATCACCTCATAACCCGCATTTTGTAGTTCAACTGCTGTATGTGAGCCGATGTACCCGGTGCCTCCGGTAACTAAAATTTGTTTCATTCTTTGACTTAGTTTTATGTTGAGCCACAAAATTAGAAATAATCCGGTACGCTATACACATCCGGCCGCTATTCATTTTTTTATGAAAAAGCAATAGGTTTATTGACAAATTTGATGCGACTTATTGACAATTTGATTTTGCATTGTTAATAACCTCACCCTGTCGGGTTGATAACTTTGCCCGGAAGCAATGCTCATTTTCGTTATTTTTGGGCTGTTCAAATAAGTTAAACGTGGAGATTAATCAATACATAAAAGAGCTGTTATTGTTGAATGATTGTGTGATCATTCCTCAGTTTGGTGGATTTGTAGCAAACTACAAAACAGCTACTATTGAAAATAATATATTCTTTCCGCCAAGTAAAGAAATTGCTTTTAACAATAAGCTGGTTTCCAATGATGGTCTGCTTATTAACTATATTTCAGACTGTGAGCGTATCGATTATTATAGTGCCAAGCAAAAGCTTGAAAGCTTTGTAGAAGAAACTTTACTTAACCTTGAAAAAAACCGAAACGTTTATTTTGACGGTATCGGTTATTTGCATTACGATTCAAGAGAAAATTTGCTTTTTGAACCGCAGTTGAAGCAAAATCTGCTGGTTGAAGCCTATGGACTTCAGAATTTTTCTTACGAAAGACTCTATCAGCGGCAGGTGCCAAAACCGGCATTTAAGGTTGAGCAGCACGAACCAACTCCAATAGCTTTACCACAACGACATCGTTTACGAAAATCGGTGGTTGCTGTTCCTTTGTTATTGGCATTGGCTTTAATTCCGATTAAAAACAACAAAGAGTATCTTTCAAAATCAGACATGGGATTGTGGGAAGCATTAACACAAAATGCTTCTATTGATCCGGATTTGGTGAATGATCAGCTTGTTATTACAGATTCGCTTGATGTAAATGTTCCTGTGAATATGGATTCTACTCGGATGGATGTTTCTTCAGGTAAATCTATGGCTCCTTCCAATGAATCTAATGTTCCAACGACTACTCATTCTGCACCTGTTGTTTCTGCTCCGGTAGCTGCTCCTAAAGCTACTGTTGCTGTTAAGAAAGTGGAAGCTGAGCAATTTCCGTATTACATTATTGGAGGAAGTTTTAAAAGTGAAGTAAATGCAAACAAATACATTCGTGAAATAAAAGAATACGGCTATACCGGTCGTAACCTTGGTATCTTTAAAGGACTTCACCGTGTTGCTGTAAAAGGTTTTGCAACGATGGAAGAGGCTCAGGAAGAATTAAATACTATCCGATTCCAAAATCCGCAATCAGATGCCTGGATTCAGGCTCCCGAATAAAATACATGAAAGCTCTGAAAAGAGCTTTTTTTGTTTTTAAGATCTGGCAATTTCCAGAAACGACTGCATTTTTTCGAGTTCCTGTTGCATAAGCCGGTATCCATGGTCGTACAAAGCCACTCGTCGCTCCAGACTTTTCTCCGTCCGGCTAATAGAATATTCAGTAGAAGGTGCAATAATGAAAAGCTTTCCTTCACGCTCCATCTGTTCGCAAAAATCGAGCGTTTTGTTGTATTCATCATTCCGGTTTAGCAAGGTCTGTAAAAACTCCGGATGTTTCCGGAAAGCAAGTTTGAACAGAAACGTGTTCCCCAACTTTTCTTTCCGGTAGCCCCTTGGACGGGTCAGAACGGCCACCACTTTTTCATGCTTACTCAGGGCATATTTAACCGGAATAGAATCAGAAACTCCGCCATCAAAGAATAGATGTCCATTAATATCAACCGGTGTAGCCATAAGCGGAATACTTGACGAAGCAACCAATGCTTTCTCTACGCTTATCTCTTTCAATTCATCTTTAGAAAAAACAACACTTTTGCCTGTACTGAGTGAAGTTGCCAATGCATCAAATGCTGCCGGATTTTCGAAAAAGGCATGTTCGTCAAACGGAACTAACTTGGTAGGAAGCTCTCCAAAAACAAACTCCATATTGAAATAAGAACCTGTGGTCAACAAATGGCGAAATCCCATATAGCGTTTATCCGATGGATATTCCACATTCACTTTCCGGTTTCGTCCTTTTTGCTTTGTTAAATACGAAGCGCCAACACATGCTCCGGCTGAAACACCTACAACCCGATCGAAATCAATATCCTTCTCCAGCAAATATTCCAAAACCCCACTGGTAAATGCGCCTCGAAGTCCTCCACCTTCCAATACAATACACGAATTTTTCATCTGTCTTTAATATCAATTCCTTTCCTGACAAAAATAGAAATTAATACCCGTCAATACCTAAAAATAGTGAAATGAAATATTTAGTGCGTTGATGGATAGTACTAATATTTCTGCTACATTTGCATAGTACTACCTAGAGGTTTGGTTATGAAAAAGCACATTGATGTTGATATTCAGTTTGAAGACAATTTATCGGTTCCCAAATACCGACAAATTATTGATGCCATCCAGCAGAAAATAAAGGCCGGAGAACTAAAAAAGGGAGATAAAATTCCATCCCTCAATATGCTTTGCCAACAATATGGTTTGTCTCAGGATACCGTTTTGATGGCCTACAATGAGCTGAAAACAAAAGGAATAATTACATCGCAGGTGGGTAAAGGCTATTTTATCCAGAATGAAAATACGGATTTCAAACACAATGTGCTGTTGGTCTTTGACCGGCTGACTGCCTACAAAGAAGAATTATACGATTCGTTTAAAGAAACACTGAGAAAAGACGGTAGCGAACAAATTTTCTTCCACCACAATAACCTGAAGATGTTTCAAACAATCGTTGAAGGTTCAATTGGCGACTATTCCGAATATGTAATCATGCCCGTTGACCATCCCGACGCATTTTCTACCATCGGAAAACTTCCGGCAGGCAAAGTATTCATTCTTGATCAAGGACGCAAACAGTACAAAGATCTATATTCCTATGTCTGTCAGGATTTTGAACGGGATATTTATCGCATTCTGAAGAAAAATGAATCTTTGGTTCGTAAATATCAGCGCCTTGTGTTGGTTATTCATCACCTCAAATCTCATTATAAAGATATTGCAACCGGATTCCGCGATTTTTGTAAACAGCATCCCATTTCTGCGGAAGTTGTCAATGACATTAAATCCTTCGAAATCAAATCAGGAGATGCTTTCATTGTCGTTGATGACCGTGATCTGGAATTCCTGGTTCGCTATTCCTTCAGTCATCAGTTAAATATGGGAACCGAAATGGGCATTATCTCTTACAACGAGACTCCGTTGAAAGGCATTGTGGCCTGTGGAATTACGACCATTTCTACCGACTTTGCCCAGATGGGTAAAAGCATGGCTGATATGATTCTCAATCATCAGAAACTAAAACTCGACAATCCTTTCCTGATGAATAAAAGGAACTCGTTTTAAGCAAAAGAGGAAAATATCCAATGAACAATTTTGAATAACCAATATCCGAGCTCATGAAGCATTTAGAAATTTGCAAATCTTTGGTGGAGATGAACCTCAAAAATTACCAGATGACGGGAGATCCGGTAATCAATCAAATCCGGAAATTGAGCGATTTGAATGGTATTTTTCAGAATCAGGAGGCTTTTAATCTTATGGATCAGGAACAGCTGGCTTATACCGTACAATCATGGGTGCCGGTTGCCGAAGGAACTTCCGGTGGTTTGTTTTTTGGTGCTTCAACCATTTATCCAGGGAAAGTAGGTAACGAATATTTTATGACCAAAGGCCATTTTCATTCGCAGGCTAATCGTGCCGAGTTTTACTGGGGCATTCAGGGAAAAGGAATGTTGATTTTGATGGATCGCGAACGAAATACCTGGGCAGAAGAAGTTTACCCCGGAAGTTTGCATTACATCGGTGGCGAAATTGCACACCGATTGGCAAATACCGGCGACGAAAACCTGATTGTTGGTGCTTGCTGGCCATCGGATGCCGGACACGATTACGAAGAAATTGCACGGAATGGATTTTCTGCCCGACTAATTGAAGTCGATGGAAAGCCAAAACTGATCTGAACACAAGACTCAAATTGAGAATAGATTACCATTTCAAGAAAAATACTCAATAAAACCATTGCAAATGAACAAGTTAATATTTCAGATCGCTTTCTTCTTTTTGCTCTGTATTTCAGTTTCAGCACAAAATAATCAGGTAACCACGCTGGATCTGCAAAATCGTGGTTTTTTCTTCGGAAGAGAATATTTCATGGTTCGCAGTGGAGCTTTCCAATGGTTGGTTCAGACCGACCGTGCAGATCTTGGCCCGGCAGTTACCGGCTATTTGTTTGATGCCGATAGTATTACAAAAAACACAAAAAAAGATTCCTATAACTACAATCCAACAACCGGGGTAAAATCAAGTGCATTGGAGGTTGTTTCAGCAAAAAGCAATTATGCTTTTACTGCTTTTGGCGAACAAACCAGAGTCCGTTGGATAAACATTGATAATGTCCCGACAATTGATGCAACCTGGTGGGCTAATGGCGTTCGGGTAAATGAGCGGTTTTCAGGACTTTTCGATAAAAATACCATTCGCCGGTCAATATCGCTGACCGGTGCTGATCTTTATGGTGAGGAACAGGTTTTTCTGCGGTTGTACCTTCCGGAGAGCAACGCAATTGCTGCTAATCGTAGCCTTTTTGTAAAACACAAGGATTGCTTCCAGTCGTTGATCGTAGGAGGAAAAGAGTCTGTTCGTCTGGATGAAAAAAATGGGTTAATCGAGATTGGCCCCATAAAACTAGTTCCCCATCAGACCGTTGTTGTCGAAACATATTTATTTGCAGCATTAGCAAATCCGAAAATCACTCCTGATTATTTCAGCAGGCAAATTGATTCAATTGCAAATCGTGCAACACAATATGCCGCAGAAACCTGTGCCAAATGGAATTCTACTTCAAAAATAGAAACGAAGGATACTCTGGTACAGCAAATGTTCGATATCACCAAATCAGTTTTGCCATCTATTATTTCAGCTAAAGGAGTTATGCGAACCGGACCCTTTCAATATGGAGCAGAATGGATTCGGGATGCATCTCAATTTTCGCTGGGACTTACATCGTCAGGATACTTTGAACAGGCTCATGCACTACTGGAGCATTGCCTGAGAGATATGCTGAATGCGGAAGGAAAAACAATGATTTGCGGTGAGTTTAATAATCCGGATATGGAACAATTTGACCAAACCGGAGAACTTATTCTTGCATTGCGTTGGTATTCTGATTTTTCCGGCGATTATAGCCTGGTGGAAACATATCGAAATAAGCTAATTGCATTGGTTGAGCGTCCGTTGAAATATAACTTCCGCGATTCAACCGGATTGGTTCACAACCGGCGTGAGTTCTGGGAACAAACCATGAACGATGCCTATGAGCTTTCTTACAATACCTACGTTGCTGTTGGCTTGGAAGAAGCTGCTGTATTAGCTGATCACCTTGGCGTTCCGGAGAAAAAGAACAGTTGGCTGAAAGAGGCTGAAACCATAAAAAAAACCATTCTGAAAATTCTGGTTCATGATTCTACTTTTATTAAACGAAGAAACATCACGGGTGACATTGCCAATTATTTAACGAACGAAAGAGGTGCTCCTGATGTTCCGTGCAAAAGTGCAGTCCATCACCTGATATATCCTGATGCAACAATGGCGTTGCCTATCATCTTTGGCCTTGTAAAACCAAATTCACCTCTTGTGGTTAACACGCTAAATCAGCTTGAACAGCTACACAATGAACGCTGGTTTGGTGGTGGTTACGATCGCTATAATTCAAGCAGTGAAATCAATATGCCAGGTCCATGGGGAATTGCCGGAGCTCTTATTATGCGGGGACAACATACCGGAGGAATGCTGGAGCGAAGCAGACAAACATTGGAATGGTTTCGAAATGTTCAGGGAGGAAACAGCGGACTTTACTACGAGCAGATTCCCTTAATTGCGAAAAGTCAACAGAACTGGCTTGGTCTGGTTTCCTGGCCTTCAGGTGAAATTCCTTACTTTTTTGTTCGTAATTATTTAGGCATTTCATTTGAAAAGGACTCCATTCGTATTTGTCCTCAGTTATATCCGAATAGTCCGTCGGTGCAGGCCAATCTTCGCTTCCGAAAAGGACGTTTAAAAGTTGAAATCGATGGAAGTGGTCCGGTTATTCGTGCAAAATTAGACGGAAAGACAATTCCGGTTAGTAAGGATGGCGCGATAAAATTGCCGATTAACGTTAACGGAGAAAGGCTTGTTCTTCATGCCGGAAAATAAGAGTTAAACATATTTTGAATTGAAAAATAAACTAATGAACAAGTATACTATTGCCATCGATTTAGGCGGCACCATTATCAAACTAGGGATTCTACACGAAGGTCAATTGATTGATAAAAAAGATATTCCAGCTCAATCAACATCGGGATTGAAGAATCAGCTTCCGGAACTGGAATCGGCAATTCACGAACTGCTTCGGGGAAACGGTTTTCAACCTACGGAAATTCTGGGCATTGGCTTTTCTTTTGCTGGATTGGTCAATTCCGTTGAAAACCGCATTTTGTCGACCAATAAAAAATACGATGATGGACCTGATATTGATTTAGTTGCCTGGGCTCGTGAAAAATGGAACTGGCCACTTTTCATGATGAACGATGCACGAATGGCTTTATTGGGTGAGTGGCAATATGGAGCTGGGAAAGGTTGCACCGAATTGGTCATGGTTACCCTGGGCACCGGAATTGGATCGGCAGTTTTGATCGGTGGCGAGTTGTTGATTGGAAAACACTTTCAGGCTGGAAATCTGGGCGGCCATCTGGTGGTTAATCATCGGGGAACGCCATGTACTTGTGGCAATGTGGGTTGTGTGGAAGCCGAAGCATCTACCTGGCGTTTGCCTTCGCTGCTGAAAGAACATCCCCTATTTGCTGAAAGCTCTATGAAAAGTGAAGAAATTCTGGATTTTAAGTCGCTTTTCAGCCATGCCCAAAAGAACGATCGGGTTGCCAGGGAGGTGCTGGATCACTGCCTTTCGGTCTGGGCTGCCGGTATTATCTCCATGATCCATGCTTTCGATCCGGAACGCATCATTCTGAGTGGAGGTATCATGAAAAGTTCTTCGGTTATTCTTCCCGCACTTCAGGAAAAAGTAAATCAGTTAGCCTGGACTCCGTGGGGAAAAGTAAAACTGGTTGAAGCAAAATTTCTGGATTCAGCAGCGCTTTATGGTGCTGATTATCTGGTTCGTTCAATGATAAGTAAATGAAAAATAGAAAACCACACAAGCGCATCGTACACATAGGCATATTTCTATTGTGACCGATGTGTCTATGTGGTTATAAAAATATAATACCAATGAGAAAATATTTAGACAAGGCATCGAAATTTACAAACCTTCCGGTAGTGGAGGTAACGAACAAATCGTACAAGGTTGAAAATGGCTGGGCAAACATTTGTACCCGCTTAAACAACGAAATATCGGTTCTAAAAAGCCCGAAAAAGTTGGTTGTGATTGAAACCTATCAAGGAGTAATTCACGAAGAACTGATTGCCAATTTACAGTCGGGACTGAAATGCGATCGTTTTATTCAGGCTGACGATTTTATGCTTCCTGAAGACGAAATCAAAACAATGGTTTTCCCCGACGTAACTAACGATCGTATTTTTGGCTTCCTAACCCGGTTGACGATGGATGCCTTTTTCGACTCTGAAAAATTAAAGGCTGTTCAAACCGAAATTGAATCGGCCACTGAGGGAATATTTGTGATTTATGGCTACGGTGCTGCTTTAATTTGTCCAAAACCTGATTTGCTGGTTTATGCCGATATGGCTCGCTGGGAAATCCAACTTCGTATGCGTCAGCATTTAGTGGATAACCTGGGGGTAAATAACCGCGACACCGTCGACTGGATGCTCCTTTACAAACAAGGCTTCTTTGTGGATTGGCGCGTTTGCGACCGGCTAAAGAAAACGTTGTTCGATAAATGGGATTTCCTACTCGATACCAATAAAATTGGGCAACCGAAACTGGTGGAAGGTAAAGGTATTCTCGAAGGATTAGAAATTGCCACCACCCGTCCGTTTAGTGTGGTGCCATTTTTTGACCCCGGCCCTTGGGGCGGACAGTGGATGAAAGAGGTTTGCAACCTGGATGAATCGGCTCCCAATTATGCATGGTGTTTTAATGCAGTGCCTGAAGAGAATAGCTTGTTGCTTAAATTTGGCGAAGATGTGATCGAAATTCCTTCTATCGATTTGGTATTTCGTCATCCGCGCGAACTGATGGGCGATCCGGTTCACGGGCGTTTCGGCGACGAATTCCCGATTCGTTTCGACTACCTTGATACCATGGAAGGTGGACATTTAAGTTTACAGGTTCATCCGTTAACCGAATATATTCAGGAAAAATTTGGCTTGCACTACACGCAGGACGAAAGTTATTACATGATGGATACCGAAGATGATGCCATCGTTTATCTTGGTTTACGCGAAGGGGTAAATCCGGACGAAATGCTGGCCGATCTGGAAGAAGCTCAGGCTGGAGGAAAACCGTTCGACGCTGAGAAACATGTACAAACCTGGCCGATGAAAAAACACGATCATGTACTGATTCCGGCCGGAACGATTCACTGTTCAGGAAGAAGCAGCATGGTTCTTGAAATTAGTGCCACGCCCTATATTTTCACTTTTAAATTGTGGGATTGGGGCCGTTTGGGAATGGATGGGAAACCTCGTCCGATTAACATTGAACATGGTAAAAAGAATATTCAGTGGGATCGTACTACCGAATGGACCCGGAAGAATTTGGTCAATAATATTCAGCTGGTGGCCGAAGGTGATGGCTGGGTGGAAGAACGAACAGGTTTGCACGAACGCGAATTTATTGAAACACGCCGGCACTGGTTTACCAAAAAAGTGGAATACCATACCAATGGCGGAGTTCATGTGATTTGTCTGGTTGAAGGCGACGAAGTGATTGTGGAAAGCCCAACCAATGCCTTTGAACCCTTTGAGGTTCATTATGCCGAAGTGTTTATTGTTCCGGCCAAAGTTGGCGTATACACCATTCGTCCTTATGGGGCAGGCGAGGGGCAAAAGTGCGGTACCATGAAAGGTTATGTAAGGTTTTGACATTAACCCAATATAAACTATGAGAACTATAGGCTTTTCCTTACTCGTTATTTTTGCTCTGATCAGCCAAAGCTGTATGCTGAAAAATAATGGGTTCCACGCAACCGGGGCTAATGATTCGAAAAATATCAGGGATGAGATATTAAAGAAAAAGAAGCAGGTTTTATTGAGTGATAACGGGCAGGTCGTCAGGCAGAAATTCATTCCGCTTTCACCGGGGTGCATTAAACCATGCGGCTGGATAAAGGATTGGTCGGAGCTTGCGCTGAACGGGATTACCGGACATTTGGACGAATGGAGCCCAACGTTTGGTGAAGCCTGGAAAGGGCACGGGTTTAAAGCTACCGGTGCCAACTCGATTGATGGTACCGGCTGGCCCCTGGAACAAAGTAGCTATTGGTTGGATGGGGCTATTCGTTTGGCATTCATTATGAATGATTCTATATTAATTAAAAAAGTTTCAAAACGGCTCAATAAGATTGTTGACGGTGTTCTAAATGGTGGTGAAACATTTATTTACTGGAAGCCAAAGGATTTTATTGCCGGGGATGGATTTAACAGTTGGGCGCATTCACATATTGGAAGGGCCCTTGTTGCCTACTATCAGGCTACTGGCGATCATCGGATATTGGAAGCGCTCACGAAGGTTTACAGCCAATATAAGCTTCCGGAATTACCCGATCATTTTGATGGTGTTACCGGAGCCGTTAATGTTGATCCCATGCTTGAAACTTATCTGATGAGCGGAAATAAGCGGATTTTGGAGAATGTTTTGGCGCTTTCTAAATTTCAGTCATTCAGTAAAATAACGAATGAGTGGAAAAACGGGGAGATAAAAACCGGTCATGGTGTGATTAATTACGAGAATATTAGGGTGCCTTCACTCCTTTATCCCTGGACCGGCGAACAATCCTATCTTGATGCATCAAAAGCATGTTTTACCTGGCTGGATAATTACCACATGTTACCCTACGGAGTAGCATCGTCGGAGGAGTATAATGCAGGGGTCGGATCAAACAGGAATACCGAAACTTGCAATGTAGCCGCCTCTATGTGGTCGTATTTGTCGATGCTGGAGATCACTGGGAATAATAGTTGGGCGGACCGAATCGAACAGGTGTTTTTTAATGCCGCACCGGTTCCGGTTGCAAGAGACTTTAAAACGATGTGTTATTATCAGAGTCCCAACCGTATTGGTCACTTAATTCCTGACGAATTTCCTACTGCCCCGACCGAATGTGGAGGTGGTAGCCCTTATGCTTATTGTCCTTTGGGTCATAACGTTTTGTGTTGTGTGGGTAATATTAACCGCGTAATACCCAATTATATCATGCATTTATGGATGGCAACCGCTGACGATGGACTGGCAGCAGTTTTGTATGGTCCATCGACCTTGAACAGCATCGCGGGGAAAGATGTCCCCGTTCAAATTACGACAAAGACCAATTATCCATTCGATGAAACAATCAATATGAAGATTGACGTAGGGAAAAAGGTAAATTTTCCGCTCTACCTTAAAATTCCGGGCTGGTGCACAAATCCGGTTCTGAAGGTTAATAATGAAACGATTAAGCTCGCATCCAATGCCGACGGTTTTATAAAAGTTGACCGTGAATGGGAGAAGGGGGATAGTATAAGCCTTTATTTTCCGATGAAATTAAAACTCGTTTCGGGTTTTGAAACCTCTTACCCGCAGATTAAATATTTCTTGAAAGAAAAAAGCAGGAAAGTGGCAAAACTTACTGATATTCATAATCCTTACCAATGTATTTATTACGGTCCGCTACTGTTTGCCTTGCCCATTGACGATGTCGATGCCAATACACAAAAGGATGGTCAGACCTGGAATTACGCGTTGGCAGTTAAAGAGGAAACCCTGGATCAAAATGTAGAGGTCGTAAAAACAGTAATGCCTGATCATTGGTCTTGGCAACTTGATGCACCCGTAAAGCTAAAGGTTGAAACTAAAAAGTTTGATTGGAAGCCTTCTGATACACAGGCGTTACCAAGGCATCCGGTACAAGGTGGAATTTCTTCTGTATCCACCCTGGTGCCTTATGGTTGCACTAAATTTAGAGTGAGTATGTTCCCGGTTTCAGAATAACTTCGATAATTTATAGACATGAAATTTTATCCCGGATTTGATATAGAACCAACCACCAATCCAATGGGGTTCGGGTATGGTGATGGTGCTTTTGGCCCGATTGTCGAAAACCGAACCCTCGATTCCATTCGCAAAAGTTTGCGTAATCCTGGATGTGATGGCCCTGATCCTGTTTATTCGATAGCGATGGATGTGGGCAAAACAGAGCATCTCCACCAACTAAAACAACTTCATCTGTTGTATGGTGCGGTGACTTATGCTGCCGGTCGTTTAGGTAACGAGCCGGTACGCAGTCAAGGACACATTCATAAGGTTTCTCCACTTTCGGGTTGGTCAACTCCGGAAGTCTATGAAATTTGGTCGGGCAAGGCCATCATTTACATGCAGGAAACTGCCGAAGATCAGCCGGGACAGTGCTTTGCTGTAGTTGCCGATCCGGGCGAGGTCGTTATTGTGCCACCATATTGGGCTCATGCCACGATTAGTGCCGATCCGGAACTACCACTCACATTTGGAGCCTGGTGCGACCGTGAATATGGTTTTGAATACGATGGAGTTCGCGCACACCAAGGATTAGCATGGTTCCCAGTAATTGCCCCCTCCGGGGAAATTGAATGGCAGAAAAATCAAAATTATGCGAATTGCGAATTGATCGTGAAAAGTCCTGAAATCTATAGCCAGCTGGGACTCGTGCCAGGCATTCCTATTTATCAGCAATTTGAGGAAAATCCCGAAAAATTCTTGTTTGTGCCGCAACCACAACTGGCCAAAGAATTTTGGCTAAGCTTTGTACCCTAATGATTGGTAAAATGATCGATGTCGAAAATGGATTATACCGCCGGTCCCTATATTAACGTGAGTTCGATATAAGCGAGAACTAACGTTACATTATACCTTTTCGGGTATAAATACTATTAATTCCATTTAGATATACCTGATCGGGTATATTGAATGTTGTTTTTTTTGTAAAAGGTCAAATGAGAATCTGTTCACTTCTGTTGAATAGTTTTTCTATCGTCTTCATCGCCAGAAACATTTTTCTGCTATCCGGAAGAAGGATAAAACCATATTTGGTATAGAAATTTCCAGCATCGATATCCAAAGGATCCACCATAACAGCGAAAGAACCAATGGATTTGGATATTTCATAGCTCCTTTTTAAAGCATCAATCAACAACATTTTACCAACTCCTTTTTTTTCGAATCTTTTATCAACTGCTAATCTTCCAAGAAGTGTGGTTGGAATAGAACGATATGAATTAGGTAGCTGATTTTTGAAACGGTCAGGTACCATATCCAACGGAATACTATTATTTGATAGGGTATAATACCCCTGAATTAGTCCAGTTTCAACATGAAGGGACACAAAACAGGCTGAAAGTTTTCTCCTTACATCCTGACTTGCCTGGGTTTTTAGATAAGTATCAAGCAAGTCTTTTCCACAACTAAAATCGAGTTTTAGTTTTCTATGACTATTCGAAAGGATTTCTGTTGTGATCATTATTTAGAAACCATCTTTTGGTATTGTTCGGCTGCTGACATTAAAGCTTCATTGGGTTCAGGTGGATTTACCAACGCATCAAAAAATATCTCGCTATCTCTTTGCGATGCCAGAATGGTTTCTGATTTTTGAATGATCATTTGGGCTCGTTCATATACCGTTGATACAACAAAATCAGAGAGGTTCCTGTAACCACCCAACCTTGCTGCTTTTTCGATGATTAATTTCTTTTCCCTTGATAGTCTGGTATCAAATCGGGCTGTCCCTTCATGTTCAACAATAGCGTCCATAGTGTTTATCTTTTTTGCAAATGTACGGAAATATACCGTACAGCATGCAAAATGTTTTATTTAAGATGATTCGGGTTAAAACAGACAGTCATTACGATCAAAGGTCTTTCCCAAATAAAAGCCGACCATATAGTGCTCCGTAACAACGTGAGGTCTCCCTTTTCCTCTATTTCTGTTGTTGTGTCTCGTATAATTTGATCCGCAACTCACTAATCTGCATGTGTCTGCCCACTGTTGAATGTAATCACCATCTGGGCAATTGGGTTTTGGTTTACATCATGGTTTACATGACTGCTTAAAACCGCTGCAAAATCGACATAAACCAAACAAAAAATAGTTACGAATATTCTTCGTAACTATTTTATTTTGAAGTGGGACTAACTGGGCTTGAACCAGTGACTCCCTGATTATGAATATTCAGATTTTGCTGTACGAAGGTGGCTTTTCCTTTGAAGCATTAATTACCTGAGCTTTATTACCATAAAAAATTATTGATTATACATATTCATTGACCTAGATATTTCATAAAAGTAAAAAGCCCTAATATATTTTTACCGCATACAACTACATTTCCGGTGTTTACCCATGTTCTGATTTTGTGATGAAATTGAAAACTATTTTTACGGCAGAGCAAACCTATTTTGTTTGTTCGAAAGTAGTGCGAAAACAATCAGATATCCAGAAAACAGAGGGAACGCCATGAAACAACGCATGTTGATAGTAATTTTTTTTGTCTTAACCGGACAGGAGATTTTTGGGCAAGGAACAATGCTCCCGATGAATCTTCTTCCAATGATCTTAGGAGGAGATGGGCCTCGAAAAGATGGACCTCCTTTAATTTTTAGTTCGCCAAATATTTTAGTTGATGAAAATAAAATCACAGGAAAACGAGATACCATAACCGTTGGCAGTACAGTTAAGTTATGGTTGAAATCTGAAAACCCCAGAGCTTATCGCCAGTCGCTATCGAAATGGGACTTCAATAAAAACACCTTTTACCTGAAAGCTCAATTAGTGTCGATTACCGACAGTACGCTGGTTTTATTAAAAGGTGATAAACCTTCATTTATGTTGCCACTGCCTCCTCCTTATTCCTTGATACCCCTTCTTGCCATGAAATTGATGCCTTTAGCAAAAGACCAGTCTAAAGTAAGAATGGATGATCATCTTCCTAAGCCCAAACGGAAATCAATGGCGATGATGTTTGATACGGTAAAAATTAATGAGATTGTGAAATTCAGGGTTGAGAACATGGTTACTGAAGGGGCCTTCAAAAGCCTAACCATGATGCCGGCAATGAGCTTTATGCCAAAGTCGTTTATGACCTGGCCAACAACTCTTTATGCGATGCCTGGAATGATGCTCGGCAGTGAAATGATAGGAAACGTTGCTTTTTCGACACGCCATATAAATACTAACCAAAGCCGACACAGGATACTTGTAGAAAATGCACCCATTATAAAATCTTTAACTCCAAAAAAGGAGATATCAAAATACGAAATGGAATGGGGATATGAAAAATTTGACCAATGGAACAGAGTGAAAGATAAGATTTCTGATCTGCTGCTTGAGAATGCAATAAACGAATATCGAGGGAACAAAATTATGAGTTTTTCATTTGGGTATATGATGTTCCCCTCCTATGTAATAGGCCCTGACGATAAAAGAACGAAAGTAAATATCCCGGACAAGAAATTCATGTTTGGTTTTTCGATGGAAAATTTCATAAGTAACAAAATCCGGGTCGGTATGGAAATGCAAACCTGTAAGTTATCCCAATCAACAGGAAATTTCTCATCACAAAACATGTCGGTTGGGATGGGTTTTGTGATGTCAAATTACTCGCATATAAAAATCGGTATCGGAAACGGTTTGTACAGCGAGAATTATAAAGATAAACTCAAAATACAGATCGAGGAACTTAAAAATGAAGTAGGATCGAATATCGATAATGATATAAAGACCCAGATAGACCTGATCAGGATGAAACTATTAGCAAATCCTAAACCTTATTTCATGTTTGGCGGCGGGGCTGTTAACACTACTCTTATGAAAATTCATGGCAGTTCGGGTTCCATGTCAGTAAACGAATACACGCAGAAGAGGTTATCACTTACCGCGGGAGTTGGTATACTTACCCAGATGGGGCGGCGGTTAACTTACGATTTATCATGTAAATATGTGTATAGCCCCGATTACTCACCAACAATTGGTGGGGTGTACAGCTATAGCGGAGTAAAAATACAGTTAAATATAGGCTACATGTACGGCGGAGGTTTTTCAAAAATGAAGCAATTGTACAAACAATACTCAAGAGATTATTTAGGCTCTGGAAAATAATTGTTGCTCATATTTTGCCTAAATAATTATCTTTATAAAGTCTTATGAACTAGCATCACAAGTTGAAATGTATAAAAAACAGCTATATAAAACAGCATGGATTTCATCGCCAATCATGGCGGCTTTTGAACTCTCTCCTGTTTTTTTTCTTGCCAATGAACCTTATTCCCTTTTTTTTGCAGGAATGGTTACGCTGACGTTTATTACTTTGGTGTTATGGTTTTTTAATATTTATTTTCTTTCGATTTTCGAGATAAAACACACTGAAAATAAATGGAAAAAATACCTTATGAGTTACTTGTTCGCGCTTTTTACGATCGCACTGTTCATGGTCTTTTCTATTTCGGTTCGTCCGCCTAAAGGGGAACCTCCATCGGTGTTTTTCCCCTTTATTAACGCGGCAGCTTTAAATACGATTATCCTTATCATTATCAATTCAATTGTTGTCCGCTCTAAGAAAGAGCAGGTTGATCGCGAATTATCGATCCTGAAAATTAAAAACCTTGAAGCCGAACAACAGCAACTAATTCAGCAATTACAACCACATTTTCTGTTTAATGCACTGAGTACGCTCAAATCGTTAATCAGCACCAATGCAGAACAGGCGGAGGAATACCTGGTTAAACTTTCTGACTTTCTTCGGTTCACCGTTTCGTCCCATGCTAATAAATTGGTCACTTTGGATGAGGAGTTAAAGTTTACCGGAGATTACATCCAATTACAGCAAATTCGCTTTGCCGATTCTTTCTTTTGCGAAATAAGTATTCCTGATGTTGTAAGGCAATCGTTTTTTATCCCAGTGTATGCCTTACAAACTTTGGTTGAAAACGCCATTAAGCATAATGCCTTCACTTCTGTTAAGCCTCTTCATCTTTCAATCGTTTTTAAAGATGCCAGCATTGAGGTAAAAAACAACAAGATACCTAAGCCTATAGAACACAAAAGTGGGATGGGTCTGGAAAATCTTGATAAACGTTATTTTCTTATAGGCGGTGAAAAAATAAGGATTGACAATAACTCCGATTATTTTTCGGTTTCTATCAAGCTACTACAAAAAAATGAAAGATGCTGAATGTAATAATTATCGAGGACGAAAAACTTACAGCTTTGGATTTGCTCAACACGCTGAAAAAGATAGATCCTGATATTGAGGTAAAAACGATATTATCGTCTGTTGAGGAGGCTTTAGCTTATTTTCAAAGTAACCCTTTCCCCGATTTGTTGTTTTCTGATATCCAACTGCCCGATGGGCTTAGTTTCGATATTTTTAAACAGGTTAAACTCCCGGTACCTGTGATTTTTTGTACGGCTTACGATCAATATGCACTAAAAGCTTTCGACGTGAACGGAATTGATTATTTGTTAAAACCATTTAATAAAGATTCTGTTTCGAAGGCAATTGATAAATACCACTTATTAAAAGGACACGGCCAGGGTCAGTCGGATGTATTTGAACGGTTAATGAATATGCTTGGTCAAGAGCGTGTCCGCCAGACAAGCTCAATCATTGTTTATCAGGGCGATAAAATTATTCCGATCGAAATAGAAAGCATTGCCTTGTTTTATCTCGAAGACAATTACGTCTTTGCTTATACATTTGATCAGAAGAGGCATATTGTTTCACAAACGCTCGATGAATTGGAGAATCTTTGCGGGTCATCTTTTTTCAGGGTCAACCGTCAATATTTGGTCAACCGCAAAGCGATTAAGGATGCCGCCCGATACCTGAACCGCAAAATCCTAGTCCATCTTCATGTTACTTATCCCAACCAGATATTAGTAGGCAAGTTAAAAGCATCACTATTTTTGGAGTGGCTGGCCATTCATTAATACTATTGTCCATCTCATCCTCTTACTTGTCCACTTCAAACAATAGTCTATTTTCCACCTTTTATAAATAAGTGATTTTTGTGCTAAATCATTGATTAAAGCACAAATGCCTTTATCCGATAAAATAAAAAAGAACTTTTACTGGCTACCTTCTTTGCTCATGATTGGTTCGGCCATCATGAAGTTTATCCATATTTCGCCGGGAAACAGCTTGTTCGAAACGTTGGATGTTCAGGACAAATTGGTTTACCTTGGGGTTATTGAACTGATAAGCGTTATCTTTTTTTTGTTCAAGCCGACCATGCTGATTGGTTTCTTTTTTATATGCGTTTTCTGGGGTGGGGTGATTAGTGCCAGTCTAACAGCCCATGTCGCCGATTATTTACCTATAAGCATTTTATTTGTTTTTGGACTGTCGCTTTACTGGCGGGAGCCATCGCTTTTTGTCCATCAAAACACCAATGAACAAATATAAACACATCTAATATGAATAAAAAGTTGATATTGACCACTTTGTTGGGGATTTTTTCACTCGTATCCTTTGGCCAAGGGTTCACGCTAAAACAATGTATTGAGTATGCCAACCGAAATAATAGCGACTTGCGTAATGCACAGTATGATTTGGAGATTATGCAGAAGAAAGTTGACGAACGGATAGGTACCATATTGCCGCAAGTTGAAATTTCTGGTAGTTATACCGACAATATGAAACTAAGCACAACTGCTATGCCTGCCGAATTAGTAGGCGGTAAGGCCGGTGAAACTGTTGCGATTTCGATGGGGACAAAACACAATTTATCGGCTGGAGCAAACCTCAATCAAAAAATTTACGACCCAACGTTTGGAGTTGCCCTAAAAGCGGCGAAAATTGCCAAACAACAGTCAGAACAGACTTTGCGGCAAATGCTGGAACAGGTGGTGTATAACATTAGTGTTACCTATTACAAAACGCTTGTCATCCAAAAAGAAACCGATGTACTGAAGGCTACGCTTGATGCGTCAACAGAATCACTGGCATCAACCGAGTTAAAATATAAAAACGGGATGGCAAAAAAGGTTGATGTTGATAAAATAAGGGTTAGTAGTAACAATACCCGTTCGGGTTTACAGCAAAGCGAATTGAGCTACCAGCAATCGCTTAATAATTTGAAGTATTACATGGGCATGCCTGTCGATAGCATTATTGCATTAAGCGATACGACTCTCTCCGAATCATCTCCTGAACTAATCCGTGTTGATGACTTCAACGTTGAAAACCACATTGATTATAAATTACAACAAACATCGCTCAGTTTATACGAGGCAAACAAGAAAAAGGAAGTTTCCGGCTATTTGCCCACGTTATCATTCAATGCTTTTTACGATTACAACGCGATGCGCAGCAAGTTCAATTTTCTAAAATCGGGGCAAAATTGGTATAACAGCTATGGCCTGGGCGCTACCCTTTCAATCCCGGTTTTCGACGGGTTGCAGCGCAAGAACCGCATTTCCCAATCAAAACTGGATATTAAAAAAGCTGAAGAAAACATCCGGTTGACTGCCCAATCGCTTAAAGTAAACCTTTCGAATTACGAATTTGAATACCGTAATGCCGTTGACAACATCAAAAATGAAAAAGATAATATGGATTTGGCTAAAAGCGTATATGATAATACTAAACTGGCCTATCAGCAGGGAACCGAATCTTCGTTGGAACTGGTTCAGGCCCAATCGTCGTACCGTGAGGCTCAAAGTAATTACTTTAATAAACTGCTCAACCTGTACATTGCGCGCATTGAACTCGAGAAATCAAAAGGAAACCTGATTGAATATACAAACAACATCAAATAAACAAATTATGAAAAAGATAACAATCATTATCGTGTCCATATTGCTTGTTGGACTGATATTTTTCAGGCTTAAGAGTAATCAAGATAAAATAAGTGCAAAGAAAGAGGTTAGCACTGATTTAAACTATGTGAATGTTACGGTTGCAAAAGTAAAATCAATGAATATCGACCAGCACCTTTCGCTGGTAGGCAACCTCACCGCTTATGCCGAAGTTGAAATATCATCGGAAATCCAGGGAACAGTAACCTCGGTAAAAGCCAAACTGGGGCAACAGGTATCGAAAAATACGGTGATTGCAACCATCGACGACCGTATTAAAAAACTGAATGTCAATACGGCAAAAATTAACCTGGATAAAAAACAAAAAGACTATGAACGGTATAAAAACCTTTATACCGGTGGAACCGCTACTGAACAGGAATTAGATAATTCCCGTGTTGACTGGGAAAATGCAGTTATTTCGCTTGAACAAGCCCAAAAAGAACTTTCGGATGCTACCATCGTGAGCCCCTCAGAAGGTACTATTACCGAAAAACACATTGAAGAAGGGACACATGTTAATGTTGGTTCACCGATTGTTTCGATGGTAAATATTTCGAAGCTCAAAGTTAAGCTGAATGTGAGTGAAAGTAATATCTACCAGCTTAATGTTGGTGATCAAGCCGAAATTATCACATCTGTTTATCCCGGTATTAAATTTAATGGGAACATTAGCTTCATTAGTCCCAAGGGAGATGATTCTCACAATTATCAGGTTGAAATTATCATTGCCAATAGTGATGAACATCCTCTGAAGGCAGGGACTTTTGTCAAAGTTGAAATCAGTCTTCCTTCAAAGTTGAATAGTTTGTATATCCCACGTGAGGCATTACAAGGCAGTATTTCAGAAGCAAAAGTATATTTAGTTAAAGGAGATAAAGCGATATTACAACCTGTTACAATAGGAAACAGCAATAACGACTTTCTGGAAGTAACAACCGGATTACAAGAAGGCGATGTGGTTATTGCTTCCGGTTTTGTAAATCTCGAAGATGGCAAAACAGTCAAGGTTAATCAATAATCAGCCAAAAATTCTAAAATTATGTCAATAACTGAAATCGCAATTAAAAGGCCAACCTTAGTCGTGGTAATATTTACCATTTTAGGGCTATTGGGGATAACCTATTATAACAAGCTGAATTATGACTTGATTCCGAAATTAAGCATCCCTATGATTAGCGTTTCCGCAACCTATCCTGGGGCATCGGCCAACGAAGTGGAAAGCTCGGTAACTAAAGTGCTTGAGGATGCATTGGCATCACTCGAAAATGTAAAATCGATGCAATCTACTTCACAGGAAGGCGTATCTTCAATCTCATTGGAATTGGAATCAGATGCCGATGCAGCCAAGGCGGTTGACGAAGCACAACGGAAGGTAAACCAAGTACTATCGACCCTTCCTAAAAATGCCAAAACGCCCTCGATCTCAAAATTTTCGTCCGATGAAACCCCGGTAATCAAAATTAGTGTATCCGGAAATATCAGTGGAACTAAACTATACGATATAACCGATGACCAGATCAAATCGCAGTTGTCAAAATTAAAGGGTGTGGGTCAGGTATCGCTTGTGGGAGGTAGTGAGCGCGAAATTAAAATCATAGTTAATAAAAGTAAACTAGATGCTTACAAGCTATCGATAAGCAATATTTATACTGCAATTGAACAAGCTAACATCGAAATGCCAACCGGTAAAATCGAGGGAAACACAAGGCAGTACACCGTTAGGTTGATTGGAAAAGTTAAATCGTTGGCCGACTTGCGCAATGTAACCGTTTCGAAAACGAATGATGGGAAAACTATAAAAATTTCCGATTTGGCCGACGTGGTTGATGGGGTTGCCGAGCAGAATAACATTAACCGGATAAATGGTAACGAAGCCATCGGGTTAAGTATAAAAAAGCAGACAGATGCCAATACGGTAGATGTATGCCAGAAGGTTAAGGAACAATTAGCCGTTCTTGAAAAGCAATATGCAAGTTATGGACTGAAGTTCGAAGTGGCATCCGATAATTCAGATTACATTTTGAATTCAGCAAATGCAGTAATGGAAGATTTATTATTTGCTGTGATGCTTGTTGCTTTTGTAATGTTTATCTTCTTGCACAGCTTACGCAATTCGTTCATTGTTATGGTGTCCATTCCGGCCTCAATAATATCGGTGTTCCTGGCTATGTATATTTTAGATTTCTCTCTGAACATGTTAACACTGATGGCCTTATCATTGGTAGTTGGGATATTGGTTGACGACTCCATTGTGGTACTCGAAAATATCTACCGCCATTTAGAGATGGGCAAGGACAGAAAGATTGCCGCACTGGAAGGACGAAATGAAATCGGGTTTGCAGCGGTTGCCATAACCATGGTCGATGTGGTGGTATTTCTACCTCTATCGCTGGTTTCAGGTATGATTGGTAATTTGTTACGGGAGTTTTCATTGGTAGTGGTATTTTCAACACTGATGAGTTTATTTGTGTCATTCACAATTACCCCATTGCTGGCATCCCGATTAAGCAAGATTGAACCATTAACGGGTAAAACCTTCATAAGCAGGTTTGCTTTGTTGTTCGAATCCTTTTTTTTAAAATTGGTAGAGTATTATGAAATTGTACTAAAATGGAGCCTTGGCCATCGGAAGGCATTATACGCTTTTATTTTTGGTTTATTTATTCTGTCATTCTCATTATTTGGATTTGGATTGATAGGGACTGCCTTTATGAATGATGGTGACCGTGGCGAATTTGTTGTAAAAATTGAAGGAGATCCACAAAATACCCTTTCCAAAACAACACAAATCACCAAACAGGTTGAAGAATTATTATTGAAAAAACCTGAAGTGAAGAAAGTATATTCAACCGTCGGTTATTCCGGAGGTAGCTTTAGCTCATCTGAAGAACAATATAAAAGCGAAATCACAGTCACCATGTTACCTAAAAACGAACGGAATATCAGTGTCGATGATTTTGCAGCCAGCATCAAAAAGGAGGTACTTTCAATTTCTGGTATTAAAGTAACATCAACCCCAACCTCCATGATGGGTAGTGCCGACGATGCCCCTATACAAGTGCTTTTACGTGGGGCAACGGTTGAAAAACTTTATCAAATATCCGATAGCATTGTGCCTTTACTGAAAAAAATCTCCGGGCTTAATGACATTAAATTGTCAGTCGATAAAAATAAACCGGAACTGCAAATCAGGCTCGACCGTGAAAAAATGGAACAACTGGGGTTAAATGTTCATCAGGTAGGCAATATTATCAATGTAGCTTTTTCGGGGAATACCGACCTGCAATATACCGATGGGGACAAGGAATATGATATTAACATTCAATTCGACCAATTTGATCGTAACAAGGTCGAAGATGTAAGTTCATTGACCTTTATTAACAACAAGGGCAATGTAATTGAACTACGCGATTTTGCAACTGTCACTCAATCCTTGGGGCCGAATAAACTTGAACGCTACGACCGCACTCCGTCATTAACCATTAAAGCATCTATTTATGGCATGGCTACAGGGACAGTGGGTGATGAAGTAAAAAGCACTATTGCCAAAAACATACACCCCGACGATTATTCAATTGAATACAAAGGTCAAATGGAGCGTCAGGCAGATGCATTTGGTAGCTTGTTTTCTGCAATCCTGGCAGCGCTCATATTTGTTTATCTGGTAATGGTGGCGCTTTATAATTCGTATTACTATCCGTTTATTGTACTCTTTTCTATTCCGGTTGCTATAATTGGAGCCCTGTTTGCATTAGCCCTAACCGGTGAATCACTTACTATTTATGGCATGATCGGGATGATTATGCTTATTGGGCTGGTTGCAAAAAATGCAATTTTACTGGTTGACTTTGCCAACAAACAAAGAGAAGCCGGTTCTTCTATCAAGGATGCCCTTATTGAAGCCGGAAAGGAGCGGTTACGCCCTATTTTAATGACTACCCTTTCCATGATAATTGGTATGCTTCCTATTGCACTTGCATCGGGCGATGGGGCTGAAACTAAGAACGGCCTGGCTTGGGTAATTATTGGCGGATTAACAAGTTCTCTGATGTTAACCTTAATACTAGTCCCATCAGTATATGTAAGCCTTGAAGGCATTAAGGACAAATTTAAAAAGTGGTTTGGCAGAAAGTCAAAAGAAATTACTCAAAATGGTTATTGAAAAACATTTTGATGCTCTAAAAAAGATATTTTTTGAAGAAGGGAAAAATGTATCCCTTTAGGATTTAAATTATGGAATACCGGATTTTTAACAATACAATCACAAAATTAAGGATAAAGGATACCGCATTGAGGAAGCAAATCCTCGAAATTGCGTTTCAGGTTATCGCCTGGGCTATTGTCATGTCTATTCCATTCTTTTTCGGGAGACCAGACAATGCCCCTGCCCGGAGAATGCCGCTGCCTATATTGTTCCCCTGGATTATCCTTGCACTTTTTTACTTTGCAAACTACTATGTGCTCATACCCCGAATCCTGTTAAAAAAGAAAATTCTTTTGTATGTCAGCATTGTTTTGTTTTGTTTTATATCGGTTGTTTCCCTTCCTGAATTATTTATACGGCTCATGAAAGACATGCCCCGTGCGATTCCTACCGAATTTCATATTATTGGGCAGTTAAGCTCGTGCGTGTCTTTCCTTGCCATTTTTCTGGTTAGTTCAAGCAGCGCGGTCATTAAGGAACTGTTCGATACCTGGCATAAACAACAAGTGGCCGAAGCTGAAAAGGTGGAGGTTGAGCTTGCATCGCTAAGGCTGCAGGTGAACCCTCATTTTTTGTTCAATACACTTTACAACATCTATTATCTCACGATTGCCAAATCAGACAAAGCCCCTGATGCAATATTGAAATTGTCGGACATGATGCGGTTTATCCTCTCCGAATCACAAGAGAAGTTTATCCCGCTCCAAAAAGAGATCGAGTTCATTTACAGGTATATCGACTTACAAGAGTTACGGATACCAGACCAGACCAAGGTTAAATTTGAAATAATAGGCGATTACACTACACGCCAAATCGCGCCACTAATCCTGTTCCCTTTTGTTGAAAATGCATTCAAATACGGTATCAGTTCACATGAAGAAACTTTGATTTACATAGGTTTGCTAATTTCAGAAAGAATGATCCAATTTGATGTGAACAACAAAAAATTCCAAACAATCGACGAAGCAGAGAAGAACAATATCGGGCTAAAGAACGTGTCAAACAGGTTGGACATGATATATCCACGGGTACATGAGTTGAAAATTTTTAATGAGAAGGATCGGTTTAATATAGGATTAAGGCTTTTTAATAACGAGGAGATGGCCCAGCAATTTTGGATATAAACTAAAAACAATATGAATATAAAATGTGTGATCATCGATGACGAACAATTTGCTATTGACTCTCTTATTAGTTATTGTCGTGAAATAGCCTACATTGAAATAGTGGCTACATTTATTGATCCGTATAAAGCGCTTAGTTACCTTGAATATAATACTCCTGATTTGATTTTTCTGGATATTCAAATGCCTGAAATATCCGGTATGCAAATAGCAAAATCTATGAAAGGAAAAACCATGCTTATTTTTACCTCTGCACATAGTCAATATGCAATAAATGGATTCAATTTAAATGCTGTTGACTATTTACTAAAACCTTTTGGCTTTAAGCGATTTAATGAAGCTATTGAAAAAGTGAAAGTAAAATCTGACACAAAAGATATTGATAAATCTTTAAAAGGGGAAAGCCGATACCTAACGGTAAAAGTTGAATATATGAATGTTAACATTGAAATATCAGACATTTTATATATTGAGGCTATGGATAATTATTCAAGAGTATTTACCTCTAAGAAAATAATAACAACATTAATGAACCTTAAACATATTCAGCATCTTCTCCCCGAGAATGAATTTATCAGAGTACATAAGTCTTATGTTATTTCTATTTCAAAACTTAGTCTATTTACAAAGGAATACATTGTAATTGCTGGTAAAACATTACCCATTGGAAGAGTCTATGCTAAGAATCTACGAATTTTGTTGAACCCTAATAAATAGCATATAAAAATCGCGTGTCATCCAACTAACATATTGATTGTAAAGAGCAACTGAAATTGAAGCATTCATGATGTAAAATGGTTTACATCCTGGTTTACATGACTGCTCAAAACCCCTGTAAAATCGACATAAACCAAACAAAAAAGCAGTTACAATTTTTTTTGTAACTGCTTCTATTTCAATTAGTGGGCCCAACTGGGCTTGAACCAGTGACTCCCTGATTATGAGTCAGGTGCTCTAACCAACTGAGCTATGGGCCCCAAAAAATATTTTTAATGTATCCGTGACTGTTCTGTAATTCAGAACCGGAACTCATTTTTTCGGAGTGCAAGTTTACGGAATTCATTGCTATTTCACAAGCGAAATAATCAAATTTCCTTCGATTCGTCTTCCAAAGAACTTTCCGACTCATTAACATTTTCAGCTTCTTTCGATTCCAGATTGCTAAACAACTTCCGGTAGAAGATGATAATCGAAAAAATACCAATTGAAATTGATGAATCGGCAACATTGAAAACAGGACGAAAGAACTGAAAATCATCGCCCCCAACCAGTGGAACCCAAGAGGGGAAAACACCAGAGATTAAAGGGAAATAGAACATATCGACCACCCTACCATGCAGAAACGAAGCATAACCGCCACCGGCCGGGAACAAACTTGCAACTTGTCCGCCACTTTCATTGAAGATTAGTCCGTAAAACGCACTATCAATAATATTTCCAATTGCACCGGCAAAGATCAATGCAGCACAGGCGATAAAGCCCATTGGCAAGTCTTTTTTGATCATTTTCAGGATATACCAGCCAATGCCAAACACAGCGGCAACCCTGAACAGGCTTAAAAATATTTTTCCATAATCGCCGCCAAATTCGAATCCAAAGGCCATCCCGTTATTTTCAACAAAATGAATCAAAAACCATTGACCAATAACCGAGAATTCTTCCCCCGCCATCATATGTGTTTTAACCCAGATCTTCAGGATTTGGTCGATCAGTAATACCAGAAAAACAATAAGAATTGATTTTGTTAATTTTGACATGATTATGAATTATAAAAAAATGATTGAAGAAATTACTCCTTCAATCATTTTATGTACTATCGTGCGATTTTTACTTTTGACTGTTTTTAGCGTCAATGCTAAGAGTCGCATGAGGAACAGCCCGCAAACGCTCTTTTGAAATTAATTTACCTGTTTCTCTGCAGATTCCATAGGTTTTATTTTCGATGCGAACCAATGCTGCCTGCAGATACTGAATGAATTTTTGCTGACGTTGAGCCAATTTTCCGGCTTCTTCTTTCGACAACGTAGCAGCACCTTCTTCCAGCACTTTAAAGGTTGGTGATGTATCCTGAGTATCATTGCCATCACTCTGCGTAATGGAACTTTTATACATTACATAGTCTTTTTGTGCTTTTTCAAGTTTTTCAAGAATCAGTTGTTTAAACTCCTGCAATTCCTCGTCTGAATATCTGTTTTTTTCACTCATAACAGTAACGCTTTAATTTTTTCATACTTGATTCAAGTTGTAAAAGACTTGACTCAGATGCTAAAAGTATATAAAAATATTGCGATTTCATACTGGCTTTTTAGCATTCTGAAATCTTTCTAAATTATGATTTCCGAAGCACCTGAATGCGAGCAAGAACATCGGTATCAATCTCAACTTCCTGCGAGTTGCCTTCATCTAACTGATCAACCATAACTAATTCGGAAGCAAGTGTTTGATTGCTTATGTACTCTTTAAAATTCGCAACAGCTACATTGTAAAAATCGTGTTTCTGAATCTTCAGAACGATACGGTCTGTAACTTCAAAATCACTTTCTTTTCGGATGTTTTGAATTTTGTTAATGAACTCACGGGCAATACCTTCCTGTTTAAGTTCTTCGGTCAGGTTAATATCCAATGCAATGGTCAAACCACCTTCGCTGGCAACCAACCATCCCGGAATATCTTCAGTCTGAATTTCAACATCTTCCAAACTCAATGCAATTGGCTCACCGGCAATGGTTAATTCAAAAGCACCAGTCCGCTCAAGCAGACTAATATCTTCTTGAGTGAATCCTGCAATTTCTCCGGAAATCTGTTTCATCAACTTTCCGTATTTTGGACCAAGTGTCTTGAAATTAGCTTTAATTTTCTTGCTGATAATTCCGGCTGCATCGGTTAGGTATTCCACTTCTTTCACGTTTACTTCCGAAAGAATTATGCTCTTCACGGCATCAAAATGCTCCTGAAATTCTTTGCTCAGAACCGGAATCATAATCTTGGCCAGCGGTTGACGAACTTTGAGTTTTTCTCTTCGGCGAAGACTTAAAATCATGGACGATGCTTTTTGAGCCAGAGCCATTCTTTGTTCCAGATCAATATTGATCAATGATTCGTCGCAAACCGGGAAGTCGGCCAGGTGAACACTCTGATCGGTTTCTTTTCCTGAAATCTTGTTCAGGTCGGTGTACAACAAATCGGAGAAGAATGGGGCAATCGGAGCCGATAATTTAGCCACGGTATTCAAACAGGTATAAAGAGTCTGATAAGCCGAGATTTTATCTTTATCGTACGAGCCTCCCCAGTAACGTTTACGGCTTAACCGAACAAACCAGTTGCTTAAGTTCTCCGAAACAAATTCGGAGATTGCACGGCCTGCACGTGTTGGCTCGTAACTTTCGTAGCTTTCGCCAACTTCTTTCACCAGTGTATTGAGCAACGAAATGATCCAACGATCGATTTCCGGGCGTTCGGTAACCGGTATTTCATCTTCGGAATAGGTAAACCCGTCGATGTTGGCATACATAGCGAAGAAATTATAGGTATTGTAGAGTGTTCCGAAGAATTTACGTTTCACTTCGTCAACTCCGTTAATATCAAATTTAAGGTTGTCCCAAGGCTGCGAGTTGGTCAACATGTACCAACGCAAAGGATCCGAACCGTTTTCTTCAATGGCAGCAAATGGTTCCACCGCATTTCCTAAGCGTTTCGACATTTTATTACCATTCTTGTCGAGTACCAGTCCGTTGGAAATGATGTTCTTAAATGCAACCGATCCATCAATCATGGTAGCAATGGCATGTAAGGTAAAGAACCATCCTCGGGTCTGGTCAACACCTTCTGCAATAAAGTCAGCAGGGAAAACCGATTGGAATTTTTCTTTGAATTCGAACGGAAAGTGTCGCTGTGCGTAAGGCATTGCACCCGAATCGAACCACACGTCGATCAAGTCCGGTTCACGGAACATTTTCTTTCCGGTTGAAGAAACCAGGAAGATGTCGTCAACAAACGGACGGTGAAGATCGATCTTGTCGTAATTCTCTTTGGAGTTATTGCCAACCACGAAACCTTCATAAACGTTTTTATCCATCACTCCGGCAGCAATGGCGGCATTAATTTCGTTCATCAGTTCTTTGGTTGAACCAATACATTTGGTTTCCGATCCATCCTCTGTTCTCCAGATAGGAAGCGGAGTTCCCCAGAAACGTGAACGGCTCAGGTTCCAGTCAACCAGATTTTCCAGCCAGTTTCCGAAACGGCCGGTTCCGGTAGAAGCAGGTTTCCAGTTGATGGTATTGTTGAGCTCAATCATTTTATCTTTTACCGCAGTAGTTTTGATAAACCATGAATCGAGTGGATAATACAAAATTGGTTTATCAGTTCTCCAGCAATGCGGATAGTTGTGTACATGTTTCTCGACTTTGAATGCTTTGTTCTCTTTTTTAAGCATCACACAAATGTCGATGTCTAAAGTAGCATCGTCTTCGGTTAATGTTTCGTCGTAAGCATTCTTGACATAGCGTCCGGCAAACTCAGCATAGCTTTCCGAATTCACATAAGTTGCAACAAAAGCCGGATCCATATTTTCGATTAGGAAGAAACGTCCGTTGCGATCGACCATCGGTTGACGTTTGCCTTCTTTATCATCAACAATAAGCGGTGAAATGCCGTGTTGTTTAGCTACACGATCATCGTCGGCTCCAAATGTTGGGGCAATGTGTACAATCCCGGTTCCATCCTCAGTAGTAACAAAGTCGCCGGTAATTACACGGAAAGCATCGCCTTTCGGTTTTACCCATGCAATAAGCTGCTCATATTCCACGCCCAAAAGCTGAGTTCCGGAATATTCGGCTAGTACGCGATATGGAATTTTCTTGTCACCCGGATGGTAATCTTCCAGTTCAAGACTTTCGTTCTTTGGATCAAAATGAGTTGCCAGCAGATTTTTTGCCAGAATCAAGGTAACCGGTTCGCCGGTATATGGATTGAACGACCGAACTTTCACATAGGTAATCTTTGGACCAACACACAAAGCGGTGTTCGATGGCAAAGTCCAGGGAGTTGTGGTCCAGGCCAGAAAATACAGATCAGTTTCTACATTTTCAAAAAGGAATTCCGATTTTTCGTTACGGATTGCCTTAAACTGGGCAACAGCTGTTGTATCTTTTACATCACGATAGCAGCCCGGTTGATTTAACTCGTGAGAGCTAAGCCCGGTTCCGGCAGCTGGTGAGAATGGCTGAATGGTGTATCCCTTGTAAATCAGGTTCTTTTCATAAAGCTTTTTGAGCAAATACCAGATCGATTCGATGTACCGGTTATCGTAAGTGATATATGGATCGTCCATATTCACCCAGTAACCCATACGACGGGTAAGCTCTTCCCATTCTCGGGTATATTTCATCACCTCTTTACGGCAAGCTGCATTGTATTCGGCTACACTAATTGTTTTGCCGATATCTTCTTTGGTAATTCCAAGTGTTTTTTCAACGCCCAATTCTACCGGAAGTCCATGAGTATCCCATCCTGCTTTACGATGAACGCGAAAACCTTTCATGGTTTTGTAGCGACAGAAAGTATCTTTAATAGCACGAGCCATCACGTGGTGAATACCCGGCATTCCATTGGCCGATGGAGGCCCTTCATAAAATACAAATGTTGGATGACCTTCGCGGGTCGTAATACTTTTATGAAATGTATCGTCGTCTTCCCATCTTTTCAATACATCTTTATTGACTTGGGATAGATCTAATTGCTTGTAAACCTGAAATTTATTACTCATTTAAACTCAAATTAAGGCCTTATTTTTTTTAAAGGTACAAATATAGGAAAAAATGATATTGGAATTTAAAAAGCATTCTGGGTGAAAGTGTTGTTATCGGTTGGAGATTTAGGATCAGTTGATAAAGTTGTGGGGCAAAAATATTAGAACCACATCCGCCAGCCAGCGGACAGAACACATAGATTAAAGTTATTGCGTTTGGTGATGGATTCCAGAAAATAAGTGTATAGCATTGAATCCGGCGGGTTTCCTCCCAAATGGAGGATAAATAGTTCAATCCGCCAACCGACGAAACTCATCTCTGGGACTTGCAGACCGCTCAGAGTTCTATCTATTGTAGCCAGTGCATCTTATTTCATCAATTCGCGAGCTTTGACCCTAACAATTTTCCCATTTTTTGATATAACGAGCTCTTCATCTTCCTTCTGCTTAGTAATCAATAAGCGTTGATATGCTAGATCAATACCTTTAATAATTTTAGCGCGCAAATCTTTTACATTTTCCTTTGTCATGGCTTTACGATTTGATTGTAAATGACTTGATTATTAATTTCAATATTTTCAGTTTTAAATCCTTCTGCTATAACCTGAAAGGGCGGCTCTGAATTATCGATAATCATCCAATAATCACAGACCGGCAAATACAACTTGGAAAGATTATTAGTTCCAGCGTTGTATCGTCGGCGAATCACATCCTCTGGTATATTGTGTCCACCAGAAATCACTCGTGTTTTAACCCTTTCTATTGCTAATTCAGGAGAATTAAGCCAGAAATAGACCAGTGTAACCATGTATCCTTTTGACTGGGCCTCTCTAATAAATTGCACATATGACTTTGTTGCTAAGGTCGTTTCAAAAGCGAAGTCAACATTATGATTTATCAAATCTTTAATCCGGGACAACATAATCCGACCGGCTTCAATTGCAACTTTATCAGGCTGAAATGGAGATAATCCTTTGGCTATTTCATCCGCATTTACAAATTCTTTACAATTCAACATGTCAGGCAAGACAGAATATGAAGCAGTTGTCTTCCCTGCTCCGTTACAACCTGATATTACATAAAGATTTGCCATTCAAAATTTTTATCCAAAGATAGGTTTTATTTGGTTAGCGTCATATGCAACGCGCTGTCTTTCTGCATTGGCTACAATGTTCAGAACCATATGCAGTTGGGGATTGCGGGCTGCTTAGAGGCCTATTTAGTAGCAATTATTTCATTTCTGTCAAAATATAATCTTTCTCTACACCTCTAGGCAAAACTAACTTATACGAAATGAGTCCTTTGCCCTTTTGGTAAACAGATGTCATGTAATATTGATAGCCTGCTTTTGTGTCCAAAAATTCAAATCTCATTAAGTCGGTAAATGTCTTTTGGTTATTATTAATATTTTTTAAAATTCGAACCTTTGTCAATTCACAAATGCTTGGGGAATTAAAATCTTTAAAATTCACTTTCCATTGTATTTCTTCATTCACCTTTTGTCTTGCAAAGAAAACAGAAGATTCCAAAATTTTACAAACAGAATATTGCTTAGTCCCTTGATTGTCATAGTTATACAGAGTATAAGATTGGATTTTTGAATTACCATTCTGAATCTTTTCAGTCATTATCTCTGTAAGCCTGTTCTTGCTGTCAAAAATTGACGTTTGTAAAACAGTGTCACTATTTAAAACAGTTGTCCTCATTCTCCAAAATGATTTCTCCGCTTTGTCATTTTGGTTTACAAAACAATAGACCTTCTCTGTAGAAAAGTTTTTGACTGGAAAATAATAGTTATCTACTTGTCCCGTCTGACCTGTACACAAACTTAAAAAAGTGAAAATTGCAAGAATGAAAACTCTCATGTTGTCGTCTTTTATAATTGCTAAAACATAGGAAGATACACATAGGGGCTGACTGCGTCCGGATCGAAGGCGGTTCATTGTTTATATGCAAATCGGATCACAGATCCATAGCCAAATGGTGGCAAGTACAAATAGCCACCAGCCGTGGTTAGTTATTTCGTTGCCAATTTTATCCATTCAATAATTTTGTCATAATCTTTAAGTTCAATCTGCCATTTATAGTTGTTGGCCAGATCCCAAGCACCTTTGGTAAAAGCAGATGTTGTCGCAAGACATGATTTAGTCGCTCTATATTCATTATGAGCCCAGATTAGACTACGAACTGGTTCAACTCCAACTTTATTTTTCCATTGTTTAGCTTGAATTAAATAACGATTCATGCCAAAAGGTGTTTGATTTTTTATCGCGATAATATCAATCCCACCATCTTTTGTACCCTTTAAAAGTTCAATTTCATATTCAAATTTCTCAAGAATATTCGCTAATAACCTTTCAAATGTTCGCCAATTCATACTTGTCAATAGGCTTGGATCAGATATTATTGAATTGAATAGATTTACATCAATTATGTCTAATGTTTGAGCCTTGTTATTCTTGTTTTTAATTAACAAGTTACGAATCATTGCTTGCAATTCTTTTCTGTAATTGTGCTTAAAGTCCGTAAAATCATACCAATTAAATATTGAATTATTAAAAAGTAAACTTTCCTCATCATCGTCCTGTATTGTGTTTTCTCTAAAATATTCAATTTCTGAATAACTAGTTCCATCCATAATAAACGGATTAGTCAAGGAATTATAAATTAAATCAATTAAACTGTCTACGACATTTGAATCATCTATCCGAAATGCTTCACGATTCTTATAAAAATTTGCCAAAATAATACTTGCTCTCTCGAATCTATTAAGCTCAATAAAGTCAAAATCACTACTTTCAAGAGTGTAATATTCTGAAGCACGTTTAATTACCTTGTCTACAATGAAGTCAAGTGATGTGTCAATTGCTTCTAAAAATCCTATGTCAGATGATGTAGTCATTTTTAATAATTAAGCTCAACGTAGGAAGCTACACGCAGGGGCGGATTGCGGGCGGTTTCCTGTCAAGCCGAAAAACTGCCTGGGCGGAAAGATGCCCACCGAAAACCACCGCTGCCGCACTTGACGGGTAGCTGATGTTATAAGCCGTTTCATTTGTCCTCAATTTGTCTGTGTCTGGTTAATTCTCAATATTTTGCTATAACCTGGTCTATGCTCCGTTAAAATATCTATTTGATTGTCTGCAATAGAATTGCATGTCCAGTCAACCCAACTAGAATCTGATTTGGATACTGTCATAATTTTATAATTGTCGAAGCCGATATAAACAAGTTTAGAATTTGGCCAATCCTTTGGGCTTTTAAATTGTCGCAAAAAAATACCGCTGTCGGTTTTACATATAAAATTACCGAATACTTTGCCTCTAATTACTTCATTCAACTTTTTGTCTGTCGAAGAAAGATTATAGAAAACTATACAATTATCAAAACCAGTCAATGCTACAAGTCGTTTTTCAATTTTAAATTCAATTGTTGAAAACATAAGCTCCCAATCACTGTCAGAGAGTGACGTATAACCTTTATTGAACAAGTTCACAATCCGAAATGGAAACATGATAATAGTCAACAGAATATCTGTCAAATGGAATTTTGTACCTAGAGATTTGTTTGGGTGTTGTCCAATAACGATTTCCGTTGTTTTAAATTTTATCATTGTCGCTTAAGTTTCTGTCAAATTAAACCTCTGCTGTGTCGCTCATTTAAATGGCTTATAACTAGTGAATTGTGGAGAGTTTGCCGTACTTTTCGAAAGATTGATCTTTTTAGACACGTAACTCCTCTATTAGCGTTGTTGGTTTCTTAATGCTTTAAAAGTAATTGGTTATGTTTACAAAACAAAGCAAATAACAATTTATTTATCACTCTTTTAGGCGGTAAAGTACTTTGCACCAAATTATCTAACGGGCTTTTTAAGGCCTGAAAGGCCGATATATCATAGCCCGGGGTAAGTGAGGTACGAACGCAACCCCGGGTAGATGAAAACGCCGAAGGCAACCGCCCGCGTATAAACCTTGTTCAAAAAGGATTTCTTGGTTCGGACGGAATGGAACAAACATTTATCAAAACAGAATATGGCGGCATTTCGTCCGAAAAATGATTACCATATTGTTCAGCATTTCCCCGCGGACGGTTTTTCGAAATCGGAAATTTATTTCTACCATACTGTCGCCGCGATGCGGCTGAGATGTGAAATTCATCTGGCAAATCTAAAATTTATTCAATGCGCCGGAGGAAAAAGGAACAGCCCATCCGTCTGGAGGACAAACCCAATTTTGAAACTTCTAAAAATCGAATCCGGCCTTTCGTCCGAAAAAAGATAGCCTCGTTGTTTGGAATTTCCCGCGGACAATTTCTCAGAATACATTTCTACCCCGCGGGTTAAAACCCCATGGCTACCGACTGATAGCCGCGATGCGGCTAATAAAAAAAATCAATCCATCGTTTATTCAATGCGCCGGAGGTTCTCCGCCTAAGAAAAAGCAATAAAAAACCAGATTAACTTTTTCAATTAATCTGGTTTCGATCGGCAGACTCCAATCTGGAATTTGCGTCTGTTATTGTAATCCCGTAGGCTTACTCCATAAATTTATATCCAATGCCCTTCAGGGTTTTGATATGATCATTTCCGATTTTTTCGCGCAGTTTCCGGATATGTACATCGATGGTACGGTCGCCAACAACAACATTGTCGCCCCATACAGAATAGTATATTTCTTCGCGGGTAAACACTTTCCCTGGTTTGGAAACCAGCAACGACAACAATTCAAATTCTTTCCGTGGAAGAATCATTTCGTTTCCGTCCTGCACAATCAGGTAGCGTTCTTTATCAATTACTAAACTACCAATGGTAACGGTATGAGCACTATCAATCACAACAGCCTGAGGTGTTCCTCCTGAAGATGTTCGTTTCAACAGCGCCTTAACTCTACTAACCAACACTTTCGGACGTATTGGTTTGGTAATATAATCATCAGCTCCGGCTTCAAATCCGGCGATTTGAGAATAGTCTTCTCCACGTGCAGTCAGAAAAGCAATCATCGTATGCTGAAGCGATGGAAGTCTTCGGATTTCTTCACAAGCAGCAATACCATCCATTTCAGGCATCATCACGTCCAGAATAATCAAATCAGGAAGTGTCTTTTCTGCTACTTTGATTGCCTCGGCACCATTCTGGGCAGTATAAACCTTATACCCTTCTTTCTCCAGATTATAGCTGATAAACTCCAGAATATCAACTTCATCGTCGACCAGTAGAATTTTTGATTGGCTGTCGCTCATAATCGTAATATTTTAAATCTAAAAGTAAAGATTCCTTTTTAATCAGAAGATATGTTTTACTGAATTTTGTTTGAAAGTTAGCAATTTCATTTGAAACAGGTACATTTCTTTGCTTTTACTAACAAACTTAAGTTGCCGAACTTCCTATTTTGCCTTCTTTAACGTGAAAGTAAACGTAGTTCCTTTATCCAATGCACTGGTCACATTAATCGTCTGATCATGCGCTTCAATGATATGCTTAACAATCGACAGGCCTAAACCGGTACCTCCCATTTCGCGCGACCGGGATTTATCGATTCGGTAGAAACGCTCAAAAATACGTGGCAAATCACTTTTCTCCATCCCAATTCCATTATCAGTAACCTCGATAAGGATAGTTTCATGCAGGTCGTAGAATCCAACTTTAACATATCCCTTCTTCTTGCCATATTTAATTCCATTACCAATCAGATTGTTAATGACCTCCATGATCCGCTTTTTATCAGCGTAAATCATGATTGGTTTATCGGTTTTCGTAGCAAACTGAAGCGATATATTTCGTTCGCTGGCCAACATATGAGCTAACTCAAATGCATCTTCGGTCATGCGGACAATATCAAAATTTTCACAATTCAGTTTCAGTTCTCCGGATTCCAGTTTGGTAATCGATTCCAAATCTTCCACAATAGAAATCATCCGGTCAATACTTTTCTCGGTTCGCTGCAAATAGAGCTTGTTGATCTTTGGATCGTCAATTCCACCTTCCAGCAGCGTAAGTACATATCCCTGAATATTGAAAATAGGGGTCTTCAACTCGTGCGAAACATTACCCACAAATTCTTTGCGGTAACGCTCCAGATCTTTCAATCGGGTGATTTCTTCCGTTTGATCTTTTGCCCATTCTTCTACTTCTTTCTGAACAGCTGAAATATTTGTCGAGCTGATATGTTCCAGCAATCTTTCTTTTTTGCCACCGATCGAAACTTTGCGAATCGTTTTATAGATTGGTCTGATCTTTTCGTTGATATATGTATTCAGTATAAAAAGAACCAGAAAATAAGAAGCCGTACAAAACAGAAGAATAAAAATGATCGAAAAAACGGTACTGAAATCCTTTCGCGTATGAATCACAAAAAACGCGAAATTGGAAATCAGCAAGGAAACCGTAATGTATAACGACATTCGTTTGGCTGAATAGATCTTCATAACAATGGGTGTTAAATAATAACGGGAACTAAATTCAGATTATCTTCGAAACAAAGATCGCAAATAAGTTATTTCCAAATCAAATCTAAAGGAACAAAAAATCCGAATCTTTCCAGATCCGGATTTTTATATTTTTTTTCGTTGAATTACAGATTGAAAGCCTGCTTTACGCGATCGACGTAATCAAGTTTTTCCCAGGTAAACAGTTCAACTTCCGTTTCAATACGTCCGTTGTATGGTGATTCAAATACCTTGGTAACTGTCTGAGGCTGACGACCCATATGTCCGTACGCCGCAGTTTCGCGGTAAATCGGATTGCGAAGTTTAAGCCGTTGTTCGATTGCTGCCGGACGCAGGTCGAAAATTTCCTGAATCTGATCGGCAATCATAGAATCGGTAAGGCCTGCAAGCGCAGTTCCTCTGGTTTCGACATACACCCCAACAGGTTTTGCAACCCCAATGGCATACGATAGCTGCACCAAAATTTCACGGGAAACCCCTGCAGCAACCAGATTTTTGGCAATGTGACGGGCTGCATAAGCTGCCGAACGGTCAACTTTCGACGGATCTTTTCCGGAGAAAGCACCACCACCATGAGCACCACGTCCACCGTAAGTATCCACAATAATTTTACGACCAGTTAAGCCGGTATCTCCGTGAGGTCCACCAATCACAAATTTACCGGTTGGGTTCACGTGATAGATTATTGCATCGTTAAATAACTCCTGAACACGCTGTGGCAACTGTGCTTTCACGCGGGGAATCAGGATTTCGATCACATCTTTTTTGATTTTTGCCAACATCGGTTCGTCGGCATCAAAATCGTCGTGTTGAGTCGAAACCACAATGGTATGAATCCGTTTGGGTGAATGATCGTCGTTGTATTCAATAGTCACTTGCGATTTTGAATCGGGACGCAGATAAGTCATTACCTTTTGCTCGCGACGAATAACCGCCAGTTCGAGCAAAATGCGGTGCGACAAATCGAGCGGAAGAGGCATGTAATTATCGGTTTCCGAGTTGGCATAGCCAAACATCATTCCCTGATCGCCAGCTCCCTGATCCATTTTATCAGCCTTATCAACTCCGCGGTTGATATCCGGGCTTTGCTCATGAATGGCACTAAACACGCCACAGGAATCACCGTCGAAACGATACTCAGCTTTGGTGTAGCCAATCTGGTTAATTACACGACGTGCTGTTTCCTGTACGTCAACATAGGTGTTCGATTTTACTTCTCCGGCAAGTACAACCTGTCCGGTAGTAACTAAGGTTTCGATGGCTACTTTAGAGTTAGCATCGAAAGCGAGGAATTCGTCGAGCAGAGCGTCCGAAATCTGATCGGATACTTTGTCGGGATGTCCCTCTGAAACTGATTCACTGGTAAATAAATAACTCATAATCTGATCGATTTTAATACCCGCAACAAAACAGTAATGCACTGATTGACATCAGGTAAACAAAAGTTAGAATTAAAAGTTGTGGAATGATTGATCGAATAGCAAGATAAAAAAGCGATTTCGTTTTAGCATTTTTTTCCGTGGTTGCAATCAGTACAAATTTATCCACATAACGGGGTCAAAGGTAGGTCTTTTTCTGATATAAAGAAGAACTACGCCTGAAAATTTCAAAACGCTGAATACTGTTGAATAACAACTTTCCGGTATGCTGGTTTTTCATACTTTTGGGCGCGAAGAAGAGAGTCGGGATGACTTATGTAAACATTCCGTCTTCGTTGCGTTGAATTATTTACGAAAACAGTAAACAAAAAACATACCGTATGAAAAAAATTAACCTTGTAGAGCTGAATTCAGCATGTTTATCAGATGTAGAAATGGGTCAGGTAAAAGGTGGTCTAATGCAAAAAGGAAATTGCACCTGCGCATGTAAGTATGCCAAAAGTGGAGGTTCATCCACCAGCGGGAATGGGAATGCTAATTATAAAAACGCATCGAATCTTTCGCCAAAGAAACCTCAAGGAGAGTCAACCAAGGGGTATAACCACTTCATGGGCATGCCTTCGGAATGTTAAGCCTCGAAAGGCATAGACCATAAGTATTTTTGATTAGTTCATTATCCCAAACAATAAAAATGAAAAATCTAAAATTGACAAGTCTCAATCCTAGTTTATTGTCAGATGTAGAAATGAGCCAGGCAAAAGGCGGACAAATGTCTAAAGGGAATTGTGCCTGTGCTTGTAAGTATGCGCAAAGTGGAGGTTCATCTACCAGTGGAAATGGGAACGCCAATAATAAAGACGGCTTACATTCTCCGGGAACAAAACCTTCCAGTCCCTTAGAAATAAAAGATAGGACAGGTGCATATACTTTCATCTGGGGATAATTATGGTATGATAGGATCATGTAGTTGAGCTTGTGGTTGCAGGATCAATTGCATGATCCTATTTCTTTTTTCAGTACTTTGTTGTTTTTTTAGAACGTTTATAGGATAATGGATAAACTGGTTCAATATATCACTCCGGATCTGATTAAATATCAGCTGGCCAATTTGTCGCAATTGGTTTTTGAGGTGACCGATGCTTGTAATTTGCACTGTAAATATTGCGGCTTCGGAGAGTTTTACGGTAACTATGAAGTCCGTGAAGACAAAAACCTTTCGATCGAAAAAGCATTGAAACTGATTGATTATCTGGTTGAATTTTGGAATACCAATCAAAATGCTTCTGCCAGACGCAATGTGTACATCAGTTTTTACGGAGGTGAACCGTTACTCAATATGCCTTTTATCAAGGCCATTGTCAATCATGTTGAAGAACTCGATTGTAAACAGCGTTTTTTTACCTTTTCGATGACAACCAATGCCTTGCTACTGAGCAAGAATATGGATTATCTGGTGGAAAAGGATTTTAACTTGTTGATTAGTCTCGACGGTGATGCGGAGAACACAGCTTACCGGGTTGACCACAATCAACAGCCGGCATTCGATCGAATTGTGAAAAATGTAGAAGCTATCCGTCAGGCTTACCCCGACTATTTTGAGAATAAAGTCCGGTTTAATTCGGTTCTTCATAACAAAAACTCGGTAGAGCAGATTTATCGGTTCTTTAAAGCGAATTACAACAAAATTCCGAGCATTGGCGAGGTTAATACGATGGGAATAAAACCTGAAATGCAGGAGCAGTTCAGAAACATGTACCAGAATGTGAATGAAAGTCTTTCCCAGTCGGAGCATTACCGCGAAATTGAACGCGATATGTTTATCAGTTCGGCCTCCTATCAGTCACTTTGTACGTTTATTCATCAATATAGCGGATTTGTATATCACGACTATACCGATTTACTCTTCGATAAAAAAGCGGCCCAGAAAATTCCTTCCGGAACTTGTATCCCGTTCTCCAAAAAGATGTATGTGACTGTAAATGGGAAGATACTTCCCTGCGAACGCATTGGGCATCAATTTGCTTTGGGAGATATAACCGATCAGGAAGTGGTGCTCGATTTTGACGCAATCTTCAACAGATACAATACTTATCTGTCGAAAATTACAAACCAATGCAGTAAATGCAGCAACACCAAAGCATGTACGCAATGTATTTTCTATCTTGAAGATCTTGAAGCAAAGCCAGTTTGTGAAGGATTTCTGAATGAAGAAGATTTTCAAACCTATTATCGGTCTCAAATGGCTTTTCTTGCTGAGAACCCGGATGCATATCACCGGATTATGGAAGAAATTGTTGTTGAATAACTAAATCGTATTTATGGACTTTTCCTGTGATTATTGGTTCGGTATTTTCCCGTATGTTTTCTATTCGAAAAAAGGGAATAAGGCATTGCTGTATAATACCCGTCAGGGTGTAGTCCTAAAAACTGAGGTGGCAGATTTTATAGCCCTGATTGATGAAATGCATCAACACCATAACCTTGGAGTGATTTTCTTAAAGGGATCGACGCTGAAACAGGAAACTATACGGCAACTTATTGGCGAGTGTGTAGATAAAAAGATAGGTTTCTGCTTTCCAATCACCGAAACCAATTCGGTAAAACCGGTTCAGATGATGCCTGTTTTGAACCTGCAACGGGATGTCGACAAGTTATCAGCCGAAAACGACCGGGCTATAGGCGAAGACATTATTCATTATTTGCTCAACCTGACGATCCACGTCAACTCGTCGTGTCAGCAGAATTGCACGCATTGTAACGATTTCAACAAACAGTTCGTCTTCTGCAAATGTAGTTCTGTCGGCGAGCAGTTAAGCCTGACACAAATCGAGCATGTTTTTCAGCAAATTGAATATGCTCCGTTGCAAAAACTAACCATTACCGGAGGAAATATCTTTCAGTATCCCGAACTGGAAGGATTACTTGCTGTATTGAAAAAGTACCGCTATCAGGCTAAATTCGGAATACATTACCTGAATTGCAGCAACGATAACTATGATCTGCTCGACGATTTCAGTAAAGACATCTTTATTACGTTCCCGGTTATGGATCAGGCGGAAAACCTTCCGTCTATTTTGAAAAAGGGAAAGGTGAAAATCCATTTTATAATATCCTCAGAATCTGACTATCAACAAGCCGAAACAATTATTCAGCAGTATGGAATCTCCGATTATCAGGTACTTCCTTTTTTTGACGGAAATAATCGGACATTTTTTGAGGAGAATGTTTTTATGTCGGAAGACGATATTTTGGCTTCGCCAATCAAGCAACGTATTGTCTTTGCCAATCAGAAGCTAAATACGAATTTCTTCGGAGCCCTGTTTATTCTTCCCGACGGAACAGTTCATGCAAACCTCAACGCTCCAGCTATTGGGAACATTGACCAGCAAAGTATTCTTGATTTGCTGAACTGCGAGATGATTCATAATACGGCATGGCGACAAATACGCAACCAACATCCCTGCACGGAGTGTATCTATCAGTATCTCTGTCCTTCGCCCTCCAATTACGAGCAGGTTTTTGGAAAGATGAATTTATGCTCTGTGATGGAGTAGTCTTTTTATATTAATCATCTCAGATTTAGTTTTTCCAATCTTTCTCAATTAGAGCGTATACCAAGTCATCAACCCATTTCCCATTTATAAATAAACTTTCAACGAAATGTGCTTCTTTCCTAAAACCGATTCCTTCCACCAATCGTATTGAGTTCTTATTGTCAGGGTCTATTGATGCAATAATCCGATGCTTATTCAACTCTTTAAATAAATAGTCAATTACTCTTTTAATCGATTCAGTGGCGTAACCTTGATTTTGAAAATCTTTATTTAATGTACATCCGATTTCAACTTGTTTATTTTCGTTATCGAAAAAGTGGGTTCCTAAATCACCAATTATATTTTGTGTCTTTTTCTCAATTATGACAAATTAAAACCACGTATAAGGTTCATTAATTTGTTTCGCCATTTTTCCAATAAAAGATTCTACATCGTCTATTGTTTCAGGAATCCAGCCTTGATATTTATTTGTCTCCTTGTCGCACCGATATTCAAATATTTCGTTTTTATCATCAAGCGTAATTGGCCTAAGTATCAGTCTTTTTGTTTCTAATTTCGTTTGCTTATTTTATTAATTCGTGTCGCACCCTGAATAGCCTATAACTTAGAAAGCTCGGCACAAAGACAGATGTCAAGCCGAAAAGCAGCCCGAGCAGAAAGATGCACACCGAAAGCCACCGCTGCCGAACTTGGGGGGCTGAAGTTAGCCACAGACCTACTCTCGTTGACCAGCTTTTATTGAATTTCCTTCGGTTTTATTTATTGCATATTCAATTAATTTTATCCCATTAATATCTATTGGCTCAAATTTTAACCATGCAACCTTGTTTTGAAATTTCAGACCGATATATTTCTTTTTTATCTCTATGTAATCTGCTAATAATCCTGGCGCATCGCCAACCATTTTAATATATCCCGTTTTTTTCCAGGAAAGAGATGTTGATATTAGTGCCAACGAATCCATTTGTAGCACTCTTAAGAATTTTGTGGAGTCCATTGCTACCATTCCCCCATCTAATCCATCTATACTTATTAGGTAGGTGGACGGAAAAGCACAATGACCAGTCGACACATTATAATATCTTCCATGTTGAACAGTTATTTTCCAATCATTTTTTAAATCCGAGTCAAGATCAAGATAAAATTCAACAATTGAATCTATGGGAATTGGGATAATATCATGACAATTGGGGTTTATTTGTAAACTATATGTTCTAACAGAGTTATGTTCACAGTTTAAAATTTTTTGAGAATAATAAATATCATCTTTCAATGTTAAGTCCTTTTTTTTCTTACAAGAATAAAATAGTGGCACTAATAATAAAATCGCTAATTGAATCTTCATGTTATTCTGTTTTTGGTTTGTGGCTAACCAGCATATCTCAGCAAGCTTACCGTACTTTTCTTAGTTTCCTTCAAAGGTTGTAAAAACAATTAATCTATCAAACAGATTATATAATTATTTTATTTCCAATAGTCTACAGGCTATATCTGTGGAATCCTGACAGGTTTTGAAAACCTGTCAGGATTAGGGAGCAACACCAACACCGACATGGCGTTTTTATCGTGTTAACATCATTTCGTCCGAAAAAAGATTTACGTTTTGTTTGTCATTTCCGGCGGACGATTTTTGGTATTCGCATTTAACCACCGGGTTGAAACCCGGAGCTATTCAATTCAGGGGTAACTTGGTCAGAGCGTATTCTGGCTTTTCAGGAGGTTGAATGGCAACTGATCAGTAACCGTTAGTCCGCCAGTTTGCGGATGGTTCGAAGGCGGTTCGTCGATCGGGCGCAGGATCATTTTTTTATTGTTTTTAGGCCTGAAAGGCCGACATATCATAGCCCGGGGCAAGTGAGGTACGAACGTCACCCCGGGTAGATGAGAACGCCAAAGATAACCGTCCGCGTTAAAACCTTGTTTAAAGAGGATTCCCTGTCCGGACGGAATGGTGCATTCATTCGTTAAAACGAGATGTGGCGGCCTTTCGTCCGAAAGACAAACGCCGATAACCCGATTTCAAAACAGTTTACTTCTCAAGCTCTTGTAAACTCACCTCCTGAAAAGTAATTCCCTGATTTTGATTTAGATACCCATTTTCATAAATACAACCTATATTTCCATTGATCAATCTGGTTAAATCGGAATAGGCCGAAGGACCCGCATAAATAACCATAGACTTTGCCCAGGTTGATCCCTCATCATAACTTAACCGAAGTGTCAGGTTTCGCCGAAGTGTTTCATCGGCAGGATTTGAAAACAACAACCGGCTTTTCCCTTCTTCCGGAAATGAATATCGGAACAAATTACCCTGACATATAGGTTCAATTAATACCTTATCTGAATAAATACTTCCCCAACTCATTCCGCCATCAGGACTTACCGAAACTTTTCGGTCTTTTTCCTTTTCGTTAAAATTCCGCATGTTGAGCATCAACTTTCCATCCGACAATTCGGCCATAGTGCTTTCATTAACCTGATCTTGCGGGGTTGATCCTCCCAATTTCCAGGTTTTTCCATGATCGTCGGAATAGATAACATGAACGAAATTCTTTTTTATTTTCAGATCAATATGATTACAAGGAATGATTAATCGCCCGCGATATTGACTTTTCTCAAGCTGAACACCATGACAAGGGCCGGTGGCATACCAGGCCCAACCTTCTTCTTTGGCCGATCTGGTAATTTCTCTGGGTTTCGACCACGTTTTGCCATCATCGGTCGACTCAATCACAAAAATACGGCGAGGATCTTTCCCGGTAAGTTTAGGGTTAACCGATTCAAAGTCAGTTCCTAAATTCCAACAGCATATCAGATAAATCGTTCCGGTTGTTTTATCCACTACCGGGCAAGGGTTTCCACACACATTCAGCGAATCGTTCCAAATAACACTCAACTTACTCCAGGTTTTCCCATTGTTTTCCGACCTTTTTAAAACAAGATCGATGTCGCCGGTATCCGACATTCGGCTTTTCCGTCCCTCAGCAAAAGCCAAAAGTGTGCCTTTTGCTGAAGTAACAATCGCCGGAATACGAAATCCAAAATAGCCCTCAGTGCCGCATTCGTATAGAAAATTAATCGGTTTAACCGGCGAAAGCTTTCCCTGAATGCTGAATGCCGACACCTTCATGCGGTTTCTTTTGGTCTGCAATGCGATGTAACCCGAAAGTGCCGTTGTAATTTTAGTAGCAAAAATCGGTTTATCATCAATATAGAAAGATATATTTTGTGCCTTTTTCTTCATTTTAAAATCGAAGGGAACACCTGTACGAATATATTTTTCGGCATCACCAATGTATTTGTATTTGGGAAATAAAACACCGCTAATGGCCAATTGAGGTTTCCCGGAGGCATTCACCGACTTGGCATCGAAGATAAAATAACTTCCGGCGAAATAAACCTGAGCTGATGAGCCATTTATCGAATCGATGCTTAAATGCAGGTTGACCTGAAAGTCACCATCGTTGATGGAGTTCCCAGCTATCAAACAATTTGTTGAAGCAGAACTAACGAGTTCGCTTCCGGATTTTGTCCAGTTTCCCCCAATTTCGATAGCTTTTTTAATGGTTCCATTCTCCACGACAACCTGCTTTTGCTGGTTGGATTCGCCGATGGTAGAACATGAAGAATTTAACAGTAGAGCAAAAATTGCAAATAAAAAACAGCGGAAGTTAGTTACAGTCATGATTTAGTATGTAGGTTTAGGTTTTCACTTTTAGTTCATTTCAAAAGTAAATAATTTTCAAATTTTACACCGAAATATCCTGAGTTTCATAAGTAAAATAGTTCCGGCTTATTTTAGAAAGTGGCATCATTTATTTATCGACCACCCAATTGCCTGAGTATACACAACTTTTTCACATTCACGCAAATCCATGATTTCATGAAGTCTATCACGATCGACCAATCCAATAACCGCTGTACTCAAATTAGCCGATGCGCAATATAAATAGACACTCTGGCTGATAAATCCGGTTTCGGTACCTGCCACAAACCATTTTCGGTTATCATCAGTCCCAACATATCCTTTTAATCGCGAATAATCTGAAACATAGATTAATCCGACAGGTGCCGATTTCATCATTTTCTGATTGCCAATGTATTGGCGAATATCACTATTCTTAATCAGCACCAACGTGTGGGTTTTCTCTTCATACCGAAAAAGCCCTTTGTCAAGCGCAACATATATTTTAATGGTTTGGGAGTTCCTTGCCGAAGGGGATGTCCTTTTACTTTTGCTCCTGATGGTCTCTTCGGAAGTTATACCGCAGGCTGCCCATAAAAGGTTGGCAATTTCCTGAACCGATAAATTTTCATCTTTCCATTTTCTTTTTGTTCGCCTCAACGCCAACGCTTTCATTAATGGAAATTCAAGGTCTTTTTGCGGAGAGGGTAATCTTAATATTTCTATCATCACTCTATATGTCTATTCAGACAGACAAAGATATCTTATATACAAATCATTAAAAATCAATTTATTATGAGTTTTTAATAGTTTTTAATTTAACTTGGATTTCAGCCTTTTAACTTAAACTTCAATGCATTGCTGGAGGCGTAGCGGAGACAAACAGATTAATACGTAACCATTGAAGGACCATTTATTGGAAAGAGTTCTCCGGCACTGATATCGCTGACCAGAAAACTTAACAAACGCAGACAAACTAAAAACCAAATTTTCAAAATCATATCAAACAATTCGGATCAGTCGACCTACAAAATTCTTAATAAATAACCAGAACTCTCAACCTGACAAAATTCTCAAAAACAATTAATCTATCAAGTATATCGCACAACTATATTATTTTCAACAACATACAGACTGCCAGACAAGTGTTCTGATGAACTTGAAGTTATCAGATCAGTAACCGTTGCTAAAGATCGCATCTGGCCTTTCGTCCGAAAAAAAAGCAACTTCCTTTCGAAAGCTGCTTCTTCAAAACTAAACTAAATAGGCATACACATTATTATCTAAAAAACTGAATCCAAACGGGATCAATTAAATCTTCTCTTCAGGCAAGTAAAACATACCCTACCGGGATAAGCAAGCCCAGAATTAAAAGCCATTTGCCACGACCCGAAATGCCATATTTTCCTTTAACCATCACCAAACCAGAGATTGCAAAAAACAAGAGGGAGGCCGCAAAAAAATCGGCCATTACATTCCATCCTTTCACTTTACTGTAGTGCAGCCGGTTGATCCAATAAACCAATTTTCGTTTGGTATATTTTTCATACGCTACTTCGCCTGTTCGGTGATTGTAGGTTCCAACTCCACCTTCAAGTATAAGTTGTGAATGCTCCTCATCCCCCGGAATTATTTTTCGCAACGGAGGCAGTTCTTTCCTGCCGTTCCAGTCTGTCTCCAGTTTCTCCTGAGCCAGATTAGATTCTAGCCGAAGCGACTTTTTCTCTGTTTTAAAGGCCGGATCTTTATCGCCCATGTGATTGAGCAGAACGCCGGATATCGCATACACCAGGCATATTCCAACCATCAAAAATCCTAAGTCGCGATGCCACGAACGTAGTTTCTTCACAAGCGTATGATTACTGAACAACTTCATAACTCAAGCCATCAATATAATAAATCGAATAGTAGTTTTTCCCCAGCTCTTTCATTTTAGCCCGCATCTGACTAATGTTTTTAGACTCAGCTTCACAACTTTCTGCCGAACCTTCGGTTGTCTTTTTCTCAGCAAGCTCTTTTTCTGTTTTATCAAGATATTCCTGAGAAAGGCGTTGTTCTCTTACTATTCCGGTAACTTCCAGCTGGGAACCGATCAGCTCGCGATTGAAGCCGCCAATATTTCCTTTAGCTTCTACCCGTATGGAAGAATTTTTACTCTCACCTACGATAAAACAGCGTTTCCCGGAATGTTTACAAGTGTGAGTCACATAACCTCGCACTTTAACTGTTTTATCCACCTTCTGATCGACTACTGTCAAAAGACTATCGAGTTTAAAAGCCTGCGTCGTTGCAGCTTTTGATTGCTCTGCAGTTTGTTTGGTTTGATCGGGTCTTTTCCCATTGCCACAAGATGCCAACACAATGGCAAGAACTATGATTGTCAATACGTGTTTCATTTCTTTCTATTTATGGATTAAATTAAATACTGTTGTCTGAACCATTAATCTCTGCTAACCGGAATTAGAAAGCTTGCAAGTACTCCGGCAAGGCCAAAAACAAGCACCTAGATTCCATCCTTAATTTTACGGTTTCGTGGACGTTTAACCAACAACACTAAAAGTAAGGCCAGAATACCGTTTACGATAAATGCCTGATAGCCGGTTCGATGGAGACGTGGAATCAGGTAATCCGAATTTCGGTCTTCAAAAGTCAGGTAGAACGGGAACAGCCAGGAGGAAGCCTTGTCCCATTTGTCCGCTTCTTTTTTAACATGATATTCTGAAAGTCGTTTGAGCGACTCCATTTCCAACCCGTAATAATCTTTCCCCTTTTCACGGGAGACTGCTACCGTCCAGTAAAGCATATTCCCCATGATGGTCATCTGATCTTTTTTCAGATCAAGAGGCTCAATACCCAAGCGAAGCAAACCATATTTTCCATCTTCATTTCCAATGATGTATGCATTTCCAGCCTTGTCGTAAAGAAATCCATAGAAACGCTTGTCGGCCACTTCCAGCATATCAAACCAGGCCACATCAATTTGACTGCCAGCCTTGGTGTTTCGCACAAAAGGTTGTCCGTTCACCATTTTCATCTGAAAAAGTTGTCCGGCAGTATCCAAAATAAAATAGCCTTCGTCATACGGTTTTCTGGGGTTCATATCCCCGTTTACCCATTGGGCAGGAAAGTGAAATCCTTCCTTTTGAAGGGCTTTTTGGAAAAGTGAACTCTTCTCCTCGTTGACCAAATTGCTCTTAATGTCAATAAATTCGATTGTTTTATTCAGGCGGAAAACATCGCCGGGAGATTCCATGCCGACCCGTTTAGGCATGGCCTCATACAGAATATATAATCCGGGCTGAGGCGAACCAACCTGAGATGGAATAAAGCGATAGTTTACGCTCTTTGCATGAATTTTTTGTACCGTTATTTCATGTCCGTGAATACTATCCGGCAGTCTCCCGTCGGCCAATAGCTGGCGGTATTTCAGCAAAGGAAGCACAGAGTCGGCCTGAGCTTCGGTGGTGTACGTTTTGCCATTAATTTCTTTTACCGGCGCTTGTTTTTTACTGTAATCGATGATACACAATTCCCTTACTACGGAACTGTAATAAATAAAGGGATAGTTATCCGGTTCTACGGTTACCTTTCTGACCAGGACGGGAATAATCCAAATTCCGATAATCGTGAAAGTCAGAAGGATTAACCAATATACAAAGCTTTTAAGTGTTTTCATTTTTTTCGGTGCTGATTTTTTGAATAGTCATCTTTTTGAAAAGTCTATTGTGCTCCTTCTTTAAATCGGATGACAGAATAAAATGGGAATAATAAACCAAGGACTGTAAACACCAGAAGGTAAGGTATGAACAGATTATAACCACCTGATCTGGCATCGATAAAAAAGAGCGATAACCCGGAAACAGCAAACACTGCATTTATTATCCGATGTTTCCATACCGGCTCAAGGCAAACCCAGGTTGTTAACAGATAAGCGGACAGACCTGCCAAAAACCAGGGAGCTGTTGTATAAAAGGAACTTAGAACAAATTCTGACGGAAACCAGATACTCAATCCTGACAATAGAATAATGTAGGAAATGATATAAATGGAAAGCAGGATTGTGATTCCATAACTCAGCATAAATAGTACAATGCCTGATTCCGGTAAGGGTAAATGCAAGGTTAATTTCAGCCTCTTATCCTGCATCTCAGGTACATACTGAGCCAATGCGAGCAATACCGATACTAATAAAGGCAACCATTTCAAGGTTGGTAAAAGAGGAAGGTCTTTCATAATTACGGCTTCCCAAACATCTATTGCACCTGCAACTCTAAGATCCTGGGTGATTGAAATGAATGAGTACGTAATAGATCCTCCAAAAACAATAGTTGCCAGTGCAATCAGTTTCCAGGTCTTTACCCATTCTTTATAAAAAAGTGCGTTATACATAGCTATAAATTAGATTTTTAATACTTACCGGTTAAGCCAATAAAGGCCTCTTCCAACGATAGTTCTTCTGCTTTTAAATCGGTAGCGCCTTGTGTTTCCAGTATCGATTTTACTTCCTGAACCGGAGCAAAAGAGTATGTTTCCCAGCGATTTCCGATTCGTTCTGTATTCCACAATTTTTCATGCACAACAGCCTGTTCACGATCAGCGGAAAACCGGAAACGGCGGAAATTATCCATGATATATCCGGTTGGCTGGTGCAACAGAATTCGGCCGTAATCCATGATGATACAGTCGTCAATCAGTAGTTCCATATCCTGAATAATGTGGGAAGTCAAAAAAATCGTTTTGTTTCCTTCCGCAGCAAAATCTTTGAGGTATTCCACAAAAAGTCGCCGGTAACCGGGGTCAAGTCCCATCGAGAAATCGTCCATAATCAGAAGTTCCGGATCTTGGGCAAACAACAGTCCCAATGCAACCTGCGAACGTTGTCCGCACGACATGGTGTTGATTTTCTGAGTGGTAGAAACCTGCAGCTTCTTCAGCAAATCATAGTATGCATCCTTTTTCCAGTGAGGGAAGAAACGGCTGTAGTAACGCTCAATCTGTTGGACATTAAAATAAGTATGCTGGATATGTCCTTCCAGAAGCAAACCAATCCGGCTTTTCGTCGTGGGAGATAAATTTTCCATTTCTTCCCCGAAAATCCGGCAAACTCCTGAACGTGGTCGAAGGTAGCCATTCAGGATATTGATAATGGTTGTTTTTCCGGTACCATTCTTTCCTAACAGACCAAGGATCTTCCCCTTATGAACTTCGAAGTTCAGATCTTTGTATATCAATCGATTACCATAATAGTGAGTGATATTCTCACATTGAATTATTGTTTCCATATTTATGTTTAAAATAACCGGGGAGTTGCTTATTCCAGATAAGTGTATTCCCGGTCTATTTGTGTTTTGCTATTTTCGATCGTTTTGAAGTTTCAAAAGTATGCGGGTAGGAAAGATCCTACAATACCTAAAAGATGGGATATTTTGATCAAAAACTACATGGAAATGATGAAATGCTCACTTCATTCCCCGGTTTAGGAAACAGCGATATTCAGGTGGGGATATTTTGGGAGATTAATTAAGATTCAATTTAATTGAACAAAAAAAGGGATAACCGCTTTTCAGCAATTATCCCTTTTCTGTATTGAAATAAGTTGATTACTTCACAAACAACTTGCTCCAGTTTTTAGCTTCGCGGGTTTTCCACGTTCCTTTGTGGTAAGCATAGCTAACGATTAATGGCAATACAGAAGTAGCTTCGGCATAAACCATTTGTTCGTCGGTTACCTGAACTTTACCCCATGAGCTGGCTTCTTTCAGTGTTGAAGAAGAACAAGCTCCGTCGCGAACATCAGCAACAGTAATCTGAACGGCATATTGGTGCATTGGAACTTCTTTTCCTAAGATTTCGGCACACACCACGGTATCCTGAGCAAAGTTTTTAGGAGTACCGCCACCAATCATGAACAAACCAGATACTCCGGCAGCCATCTTGATTTTAGTTAATTCCAAAAAGTCGCTTACTGAATCGATAGAAACGTGTTTTTCGGGATTTTCCCACTGGTGTTTTGCGATACCAAAACCAGCACTTGAATCAGAGAATGCTGGACAGAAAATTGGAACGTTCTTTTCGTAACAAACCTGGATAAGGCTTTCTTTCTTAACCGAATTTTCAACCAGCCATTTTCCCATTTCGTGAATAAACTCACGGGAAGAGTAAGGTCTTTTTTCGAGTGAATCCGTAATTTCTTTAATAGTGCCATCACAGTTCTGAAGTTCTTCTTCATCAATGAAGGTATCGTAAATACGGTCGATATACAAGTCACGTAAGATTCCATCATTAACTTCGGTTGTTCCGCGATAATGTTTGTGTCCAAGGGCTTCGAAAAAATCCATATCGATGATAGATGCTCCGGTTGCAACAACTACATCAATCATATTATTCTTAACCATTTCCACATAAACCTGCATACAACCAGCAGCACTGGTACTACCAGCAAGAGTCAGAATGTTGGTACATTCTTTATTTTCAATCATTTTCACCAGAATGTCGCTGGCAGTTGCTGTGTCGCGCGAGGTGAACGACATCTTACGCATTGCATCGATAATTGGTGTTGAATCGAATGATGTAATGTCGATGTGCTCAATGGTTTCTTTTAATAAATCCGATTTTTTCATTTCCTAATTTTTTGATCTTTTAAATTTGCTTGGTCAAACAACTCTATTTATCTAAATACAAACAAGATAGACTTATTCATTTATTTTAAAAAAGTGTGCGAATATAGTACAAAATATTCGGTTCTAATATCATTGTCAGCTAAATATTTATAGGCTGTTTTGAAACAGGAAATCCCATTAGTTTGACGGCAGAACCATATCTTTCAGAAAGATGTCAGCAATATCGGTAATCGACGAATCGAGACTCCGATAGTTAAAGCCTGCAGTTTGAACAATTTTTTCTCCTGAATAACGATTGCTTTGGTTGGTTCCGGAAACCGCATCTCGGGTGATTACTGGTCGTTTACCAGTGAAGAAACTGGCTGCTTTGGCCATTCGCCAGGCAATGCTCAATTTTACATCAGAAGCAAAATTATTGGGACGTGGTTTATTCAATGCATCAGCGATCTTATTAAAAAAATCCTGATAATTCATGTTCCCTGCATTCAGAATAAAACGTTGACTTTTCACCTGTTCGAATTGCGAATCATCCATCAGCAAAATCATGGCTTTAACTACATCACGAACATCTACAAAACCCGAAATTCCTTTGGTGTAATATTTCAACCCTTTCCAGATCGACTGAAAAAGCTTCGGACTCCCAATCTCCCAGTTTCCTGGTCCCATAATAATTGATGGATTGACAATCACCGCATCCAAACCTTCTTCAATCCCCCGCCAAACCTCCATTTCCGAGAAGAATTTGCTCAACGAGTAACCCGACTTTCGTTTCGATGGAGTCCAGTATGTACCTTCATTAATCACCGTTCCATCCTGAGTTTTTCCGAGTGCAGCAATCGAGCTGACGTGGCAAAACCGACGAACTCCGTTATGAATAGCGGCATCAATCAGGTTTCCGGTTCCCTTCACATTGTTGTTCAACATGATGTCATTATCGTCGCCATGAAAAGAAACAATCGCTGCACAATGGTAAATACGGCTTACTCCTTTCAGAGCCTCTTCCAGACTGAGATAATCCAGAATGTCACCCTCAACCCATTCAATCCGCGAGAACAATTCCTCAACATCGGAAGTGTAGTACGAAAATATCTTCTTCACCCACCCGGTATTACTATGCTGCCGTCGAAGTGCCTTTACCCGAAGACCTGAATTGGTCAATTCGTACAGCAAATGAGCCCCCACCAGCCCGGTTCCACCTGTTACTAAAATCATAATACTGAATTATTAGTGCCCAAAGTTAATTGAAGGATTGACTATTAGCCAATTTTCCATTCCCGATTAACTGTTGAACAATGCACAATAAATGATAAGCCGTTCAAAAATAACTACTTCCGACTTTTTAATATTTTCACCAGCAAACGGCCTTTTTCGGTTAACTGATATTTTTGGTTCATATCCCGGGGATTCTCTTTAATCGTCAGCTCAATCCATTCCTGATTTAACAATGGATCAATGTACCGTTGCTTATTATAAGTATGAGACGAAAGTCCTAAGAGGTTTTCCTGAATCTCTTTACTTTTCCTCGGCATTTCAAATAAATAAAACAGAATAGATTCAGCCTTGTCGCCTATTTTTTCCAGAATAAGATATTTTATTTGGTCACTTGCTTGGTCACTTGCTTGGTCACTTAAATAAGTCAACAAGGTATTAAGTTCTTCCAACGAATTAATATTCTCAAACTTACCCCGGACATTTATTTGTTCGGTTACCGGAACACTTATTGCTTCCGGATGTGCATAAAATTGGTAATGCCATAGAAACAAAGGTAGAAAAAAGTGCCTAAAGTATATTAGAGTTTGGAGTGTCTAAAGTTGAAGCTTGCGATAGTAATTCTGGCATTTAACCTTTTAAGTATTCCAAGGCTTCATCGCTTTGGCTCCAAATTCTTTGGCCGAAAGTTTATCGATACTTACCAAAACAATGCCGACATTTCGGATAGCTGGTGTGCTGAACTTAAAAGGAAGCTCGCTATATTGAGTCATGAACTGCTGCATAATCCGGTATTTTTCTTCGAGGTCGTCAATAATTTCAGCAGTGCCTTCTACAATCACCGATTTTGATTTAACGCGGTAACTGCATCCCACCTGAATATCCTGCCAGGCCAGATCTTCGCCCAGAGTCCAGTTGATGCAAACCTTTGGATTTTTCCGGATGGTTTCCCACATCCGCCCACATTGAGCCGAATGCAGAATAACCCGATCACCGTCCATCGCAAAGTTCATGGGCAAAACATATGGGACATTATCGTCCGACATGGCGACATAACACGTTTTACACTGTTTCAGAATCGCATTGATTTCGTTTCGGTCTTCAATAAAATATGTTTTCATGGGGACTTTATGATTGTTCGTAACAACTTAGCTTATCGTACGAAACCCGAGTAATACCGACAGTTCTTTCTGTACTTTTTTCAGGTTCATGTGCTTATTCATGTATTCGATTAGCTTCTCTGAATCGTTGTTTTTGCTGGCTTCATTAATCAGTTGCTCGAGCTTTTTCAGCATCACTTTCACATTTTTCAGTTTGTATTCCTGAATCAGTTTGGGAACCAACAGGTACAAAATCTCGCTTTCGCTTTCAACATACGATCCACCTTTACTCCACAGTTTGCTCTGAATATGCTTATCGGCAAGTACATTACAAACATACTGGCTAATATCGGCATCCGGGAACTGTGTGAAATACTTAATCGGATCAAACTCTTTGTTCTCCAGATTTTTCTCCAGTTCATCAAGGATAAACTTCACTTTGGGGTTCTCCGAAATTAGTCCATCACTCTGCAATTCAGATAATACGTAAACTCCCACGGTATAAATATTAATCTGGTGAGTCTCTTCATCTTCAATTTTGAATACTTCCTGATTGAAATGTTTGAGCAGAATACGGACGATCTCACGCTCTTCTAATTCATAGGGATTAACAGCCTTCCTTTCAGCAGGAGCAGCAACTGGGTTCATAGACTGAACCTGCAAATCCTGAATTTCTTTCCGGGTATGGTCTTCCGTTTGTTTATTCTGCATTTTCCGGATTTCGGAATACAGAACAGCTTCCTGAACATCCATCAAACGGCTACATTCCTTGATGTAAATGGTGCGGGTGATAGTGTCAGGAATTACCGAAATGGAATGCACAATCTCGTTGATCAGACGGGCTTTCGAAACCGGATCATTCTCGACTGTTTCCATCAGAAGCTGTGTCTTGAATTTGATGAAGTCGGTTTCCTTCGCCTTGATATATTCCGTCAGCTGGCTTGCACTCATGGAGCGGGCAAACGAATCGGGATCTTCTCCGCGCGGGAGAGGCAATACCTTAACGTTGATACCTTCTTCCAAAACCATGTCGATTCCACGCAGAGAAGCTTTGATACCGGCATCATCACCATCGTACACAATGGTAATATTGGGTGTGAACCGCCGGATCAATCGGATCTGATCGATGGTCAGCGAGGTTCCTGACGAGGCCACCACATTTTCGATACCGGCCATGTGAAAGGAAAGTACATCGGTATATCCTTCCACCAGATAACATTTATCTTGCTGGGTTATTTGCCGTTTAGCCTGATAAATGCCATAAAGCGTGCGCCCTTTGTGGTAAATCTCCGATTCCGGGGAGTTGAGGTATTTGGCTACTTTTTTATCGTTGGTTAGCGTGCGGCCTCCAAAAGCAATTACACGACCGGCTACGTTGTGCACCGGAAAGATTACCCGGCCTCCAAAACGGTCGCGCACCCAGTCGTCGCGTTTGATGGTTAAGCCGGTTCGTTCCAGAAACTCCATTTTATAGCCTTCGCGTTGAGCTGCCTGAGTAAAAATATCTTTGCCGTCGGGACAGTAACCCAACTCAAATTTGGTAATAATATCGTCGCGTATTCCCCTTTCGCGAAGGTAACTCAGACCAATGGTCCGGCCTTCGTTTTCGTTGAGCAAATAACGGCTGAAGTACTTTTGAGCGAAAGCTGAGGCAATCATCATACTTTCGCGTTCGTCTTTCAGCTGCTTTTCTTCCAGCGATTCTTCTTTTTCTTCAATCTCGATGTGGAACTTTTTTGCCAGCCAGCGCAATGCATCCGGATAGCTCAACTGTTCCAGCTCCATGATGAAATTCACGGAGTTTCCACCTTTTCCGCAGCCGAAACATTTAAAAATTCCCTTGGCCGGAGAAACCGTGAATGATGGTGTTTTTTCGTTATGGAAAGGACACAGCCCCAGCTGGTTGACACCCCTTTTCTTGAGTGTAACAAATTCTGAAACAACATCCGAGATGTTGGCTGCGTCTAATATTCGTTCAATGGTTACCGGATCAATCATTAATTACAAATGTAGAAATTTAAACCGTGAATCGAGCAGTAGACCCGTTCACCGCAACAGATAAGTTGCAAAGGAAATTGCAGATTTTGCCTTGAAAAGATTTGCGCCCAAAGAATTTAAATTGAATTGCAAATCCGAATGTCTGAACTCAGCACTTCTTCGGCACTATTCAGCTGAATTGTCCCTTCAAAGAAACTTTCGCCATCGAGCAGGTTGGGCATGATTTCCTGAACCAGACCTTCCATTTGCAGATTAAACACATTCAGGATATCAACCCATTTTAGACGACCCGATATTTTGTTTTCCAGCTCGCCGGAGAAAAGTGCAGATTCGAAAATAAAATAGATAGTGGAAGCCTGACTTTCGGGATAAACCGCTTTAATCACACCTCTTAAAACAACTTCGTCAACAACCAGTCCGCTTGCTTCCTGAACACTCCGTATTGCTGCATTATTCAGATCTTCAACCACGCCAACGCTTCCTTTAATTCCGGAATGTTTGCGCTGAAGAGCTCCCTGTTCTGAAATCTGTAACAACAGAAGATGATCGGTCTTATTATCAAAAATAAACGATATTGTTTGTATTGCTGAATTATTCATAAACCTGAAAAACAAATTATTGACAATTGTAAAACGCCAAATTTTTGTTGAAAAAACGGACGATTAATAAGTGCCAAAGATATCATTACTCGCTGTAGAATATTCTTCCGGAGAAAAACAATTCCAATAAAATTCAGAAACCATTTTCAAAAGAAATTAAACAGGGTCATAATTGCTACCTTTGAATAAGAATAAAACAAATGCACAACATGAAGAAGAAATTGGTAATTCTTACCGGAGCCGGAATGAGCCAGGAAAGCGGCATTCGCACGTTTCGCGATTCGGATGGGCTCTGGGAAGAATACAAAATTACAGACGTTGCCACTCCTGAAGCCTGGGAAAGAAATCCGGAGCTGGTCATGAAATTCTACAACGACCGACGCAAACAACTTTACGAAAGTGAACCCAATGCCGGACACCTTGGACTGGTAGATTTAGAGCAGGATTTTGATGTTCGGATCATTACCCAAAATATCGACGATTTGCACGAACGGGCAGGCAGCTCAAACGTGCTGCATTTGCACGGCGAATTAAAAAAAGCACGCAGTTCGGTGGACGAATCGCTGATCTACGATATCGACGGCTGGGAGTTGAAATTTGGCGACCGTTGTGCCAAAGGCTCACAGTTACGTCCTCACATTGTTTGGTTTGGAGAGGCTGTTCCGGCCATTGAAGATGCTATTTCCATAGTCGAAGAAGCTGATATTCTGGTGGTCATCGGAACTTCACTAAATGTGTATCCTGCGGCCGGACTGGTAAGCTATGCCCCGAAAGGAACTCCTATTTTTCTGATTGATCCTGCTCGTCCTCAGCTCTACATTAAAAATGTGGTTTACATTCAGGAGAAAGCCGGAAAAGGGGTCGAATTGCTGAAAGAGAAATTAAAACAGCTGGTATGAAGCAACTTTTCCTGACGGTTTGGATATTGATCGTAAGCTGCCTGGTTTTGCAGGCGCAACATTTTGAGGGTGGTGTTCTGGGTGGATTGAATGCTTCACAGGTTGATGGCGATACGCATAACGGCTACAACAAACCTGGAATTTTGGCCGGAGGTTTTGTTCAGCTTAATCTAAATCCCAGACTTTTCGCTGGTATGGAACTTCGGTTCTCGCAAAAAGGAAGTCGAAAAAACCCGAATCCCAAATATAGTGACGATCAGCAGAAATACATTATGCGCCTCAACTATGCCGAAATGCCTCTTTACCTGGGATTTCATACCAACGAAAAAACAGCAATACTGGCCGGATTATCTTCAGGCTACCTGATTAGCGGTACCGAATACGACAACTACGGAAAATTCGTCCGGGAAGATCAGCATCCATTCAAGGAATTCGATTTTCAGGGGATGCTTGGATTTCGCGTTCAGCTAAATTCCCGTTTAATGGTCGATTTACGCGGAGCTTATTCAATTCTGCCCATACGCGAATCTCCGGTCAAGGCATTGTGGTCGTGGAGACGTAATCAGTACAACAATCTGTTGAGTACTACGATTCTTTACCGACTGGATTTTTAGCGTTTTTTTGATTTTGTTAAACGATAATCCTATCTTTCGGCTTCTTAAACTTTCATCATTCATGAAACGATCAACGTCTATTGTTCTTGGAGCTGTTTTTATGGCTGCAATAAGCTCTTGCTCAAACCAGTCGCGTCCCAACGATGAATGGATAACGGGATCTGAAAAAAGCGGACGAACTAGAGATACGCTTATCAACAATCAGCATTACCGCCATTACGGAGCGGGGTGGTTTCTTATAACCAACGGGATGATCAATCCCGGAAGATACCAACCTTCAACGCTCAATCAGATCCGCACTCCCGGGCATGTTCCGGCTCATATTCGAACCGGTGGTTTTGGTTCATTCGGACGAAGTTCATCTGTACACAGTTAATCGTAATCATGAAAAGAATCGAATTTACACCCCGCCCCGACTGGCAAAATACCATCGAAGAACAAGGGTTTTTATTTAACGAAGGCGGAAATTACTGGAAAGAGGATGCTGCCTACTCCCTTAGTGAATCCGAAATTCTGGACATCGAAAAAGCGACCAACGAAATTTTTTCGATGTGCTGTGAAGCTGTAGATCATGTGATCAAAAATGAGCTGTATGACCGTTTCTTTATTGACCGGAAATATGCCGAACTGATCAAATGGTCTTGGGACGAAGATCAACCTTCGCTTTATGGCCGGATGGATTTATCGGTTAACAATGGAAATATCAAGTTATTGGAGTTTAATGCCGACACGCCTACTTCGCTACTCGAATCATCAGTCATTCAATGGTATTGGATGAAAGATGTAAAGCCTTCAGCCGATCAGTTCAATTCGATCCACGAAAGATTGATTGCACATTACAAAGTCATTCGCGAATGGATGAAATCGAATCAGATGCACTTCTGCTGTATAGAAGATAGTCTGGAGGATTTGATGACGGTAAAATACATGGAGGATGCTGCACAGCAAGCCGGATTGGACACCCGCTTTTTATACCTGGACGATCTGGGTTTTGATAGTCAAAGGCAATGTTTTACCGACGATTTATTTGATCCCATTGAAACCATCTTTAAATTGTATCCTTACGAATGGATGATGGCCGAAGAGTTTGGCCCGGAATTGATTACTACCCGCGAGCAATGCTGGTGGATTGAGCCTGCCTGGAAAATGATTCTCTCGAACAAAATGATCCTTTGTGTTTTGCATGAACTTTTCCCGAACTCACCCTACATTTTGCCTTGCAAAACGACCCGCCCATTTTCAGGCGACTATGTAGAGAAACCAATTTATTCGCGCGAGGGAGCCAATGTCAACATCTGGATTAACGGACAATCGGTTGAAAAAACAGATGGAGAATATGGCAGCGAAGGGTATGTTTACCAGCAATACGCGGCATTACCTAATTTTAATGGAAACTATCCGGTTGTTGGAAGCTGGCTTATCGGTGGTGAAGCTGCCGGAATGGGAATCCGTGAATCGGATGGCCTAATCACCGGCAATACCAGCAGGTTTGTTCCGCATTACTTTGAATAGCAGGTTTATCTAGTGTTGTGTTAATGATCTTTTGATGGAGCGTCATGCCGAACTTCCTGCCCGCTCGCTTGGCAGCTACCGTGTACCCACAAATCTATTACTTTTATTGCATGACACATGAAACAAATCTGAAGTATTTTATTCCTGATTACACGGGA
>Ga0302286_10000030_pt1 | contig 123262 bp, 90 predicted proteins | sample III_Fen_E2_3_FD_198765 | JGI IMG/M metagenome (GOLD analysis project Ga0302286, IMG submission 198765) | Peat permafrost microbial communities from Stordalen Mire near Abisko, Sweden - III_Fen_E2_3 | ecosystem: Environmental > Terrestrial > Soil > Wetlands > Permafrost | place: Sweden: Abisko...
CCTTCCCCGTAAACAAGGTTGCCTCTACCCTATTCAATGGAGGTGGACATATAAATGCCTCTGGTGGTGAAAGTTATGATACTTTACAAGAAACAGTGGACAAACTTAAGGCTGCGCTACCCAACTATAAAAAACAATTAGAGGAATCATGCTAAATGCATGACTCCTCATTTATTATTTGAGTTGCTTTATTGGAGAAACTATTAGCTTCTGAAGATAGTTTGCTTACGATCTGGCCCAACCGACACTATAGTAATTGGAGTTTTCAATTCATTTTCCAAAAATGAAATATAGGCATTGAACTCTTCAGGAAATTCGTTTTCGTGTTGCACTTTTGTCATATCGCACTTCCAACCAGCAAGTTCTGCATATATTGGTTCAATTGAATCATCAGCTTCGTAAGGGAAATAAGAAATCTCTTCTCCATTGATTTTATAAGCAACGCATGCTTTTATCGTATCAAAATCGTCCATTACATCACTCTTCATCATAATTAGTTGTGATACACCGTTAATCATAATGGCATATTTCAACGCAACCAAATCGAGCCACCCGCAACGACGCGGACGACCTGTCACTGAGCCGTATTCATTACCCAGGTCACGCATTTTCTGTCCTGTTTCATCCTCCAGTTCGGTAGGAAACGGGCCGCTTCCTACACGCGTGCAATATGCTTTGAAGATACCGAATACTTCTCCGATATGTCGTGGAGCAATTCCCAAACCGGTACAAACTCCTGCACAAATTGTGTTTGAAGAAGTTACAAAAGGATATGAACCAAAATCAATGTCAAGCATAGTACCCTGAGCACCTTCTGCTAGAATGGCTTTACCTTTTGCCAGATAATTGTTTACCTCATGTTCGCTGTCGATAAATTGAAACTGTTTGAGCTTTTCAATACCTGCAAACCACTCTTTTTCAATACCTTCTAACAGATCAATCGGGTAATTATATTGTGTAAGAATAGCCTTATGGCGATTGACCGCAGTCGCATATTTTTGATCAAAATTATGAAGCAAGTCCCCTACCCTTACGCCATTACGGCTGATTTTGTCTGTATATGTAGGCCCGATACCTTTTCCGGTTGTGCCAATTTTGGCAGAACCTTTGGCAGCTTCATACGCAGCATCAAGCAAACGATGTGTCGGTAAAATAAGATGCGCCTTCTTGGATATAAGCAAACGTTTGGTCAGGTCGTGACCTGATGCTTCCAAAGCTTCTACTTCAGTCTTGAAAAGAGCAGGATCAAGCACTACCCCATTACCAATAATATTGACTTTGTTACCCTGAAAAATACCGGAAGGAATAGAACGCAATACGTATTTTTGTCCCTCAAATTCTAAGGTATGACCAGCATTTGGACCACCTTGAAAACGAGCAACGATACCGTAATTGGGAGTTAATACATCCACCACTTTCCCTTTTCCTTCATCGCCCCATTGAAGGCCTAATAATACATCGACTTTCATCATATTATAATTTATCGTTCAAGACAAAATTTACTTCATACAGAAGCGTTTTTGCCTTAATTGTTTCATTCTCTTATAATTTACATTTCAATAATCACATTCTCGTACAAAAAACCGTGCAAAGATACCGATTTTTAATTGTATTAAAGGATTGTTTCTGTTGTTTTCGCACAAAAAACTGCCTCGTGATTGTTTACGACAATCCGAGGCAGTTTTTATTATTTTCATTTCTTCTCCGGTAAGATTTCAACCCAATAACCATCGGGGTCTTCAATAAAATAGATGCCCATTGATTCGTTCTCAAAACAGATACAATTCATCGACTGATGATGTTGATGCGCCTGTTCAAATTCTGTGGTTGTTAATGCAATATGGATCTCGTTATCTCCTAAATCGTAGGGTGTTGTTTTATCACGCAACCACGTCAATTCCAAGCGATGTGAGGTTTGGTTATCCGATAAATAGACAATGATAAAACTACCATCGGTGCTATTTATTCGGCGTACCTCCTTTAGACCAAGCGCTTTGTCATAAAAGTCAAGACTCTTATCTAAATTAAAGACATTGAGATTGTTATGGACAAATTTGAAATCCATTGAGCAAAATATTTTGAAAAAAGAAAGCGAGAAGAGTTGAAATAAATTTCATTCTTCCCGCATTCTCAATTATTGTTGAATTAGTCTTGCAATTTTGCGACCAAAAATTCGCGGTTTAAGCGGGCAATGTGCGAAATAGAGATGTTTTTAGGACATTCGGCTTCACATGCTCCTGTATTGGTGCAGTTTCCGAATCCAAGTTCATCCATTTTAGCTACCATAGCTTTTGCACGACGAGCAGCTTCGATTTTACCCTGAGGCAACAGTGCCAATTGGCTGACCTTTGCTGCAACAAACAGCATGGCTGATCCGTTTTTACAAGCAGCTGCACAAGCTCCGCAACCAATACATGAAGCTGCATCCATTGCTTCGTCAGCTTTCTCTTTTGAGATTGGAATTGCATTTGCATCCGGTATTCCGCCGGTATTTACAGATACAAAACCACCGGCTTGAATGATTTTGTCATACGCACCACGATCGACCATCAAATCTTTGATGACAGGAAATGCACGTGAACGCCATGGTTCAATGGTGATTGTCTGTCCATCTTTGAATTTGCGCATGTGCAACTGGCAGGTGGTTACATCTTCATCGGGTCCATGAGGATGGCCGTTGATATAGAGTGAGCACATACCGCAGATACCTTCGCGACAGTCGTGGTCGAATACCACAGGCTCTTGTTTTTCCGAAATTAATTTTTCATTGAGAATGTCTAACATTTCGAGAAACGAGCTTTCTGTCGAGACTCCGTTTAACTGATATGTTTCAAAACCGCCTTTAGTTTGAGGCCCTTTTTGACGCCATATCTTCAAAGTAATATTTATAATTTTTTCCATGATTGCTGTGAGTTATTTCGTTACAAATAATGCGTTAAATATCAACTGATTATTTGTAGTTCCGTTGTTGAACATGAATAGATTCGTACACCAATGGCTCTTTGAGCAGGCTCGGTTCTTTGTCATCGCCTTCGTATTTCCAGCATCCTACATACGAGAATTTATCGTCCTGACGAAGTGCTTCTCCTTCGGGTGTCTGGTATTCTTCGCGGAAATGACCCCCACACGACTCTTCGCGATGAAGAGCGTCGCGAGCCATCAATTCGCCAATTTCAATGAAATCAGCCACACGTAGTGCTTTTTCCAGCTCCACGTTCAAATCTTCGGTTTCGCCCGAAATAAATACATTAGTCCAGAATTCCTTCTTGATTTTTACGATATTGGCTAAAGCGTGCTCAAGGCTCTCTTTTGTACGAGCCATGCCTACAAAATCCCACATTGTAAGACCTAATTCTTTATGAATTGAGTCAACCGAACGGTTTCCTTTGATAGCTTTCAGTTTCTGAATACGGCTTTGTACATCACTTTCGGCTTCCACGAATTCTGTTTTTTCAGTGCTCATGCGCGGTGTACGAATTTCGTCAGCCAAATAATTTTGAATAGTATAAGGCAATACGAAATAACCGTCGGCCAAACCTTGCATCAAAGCCGAAGCTCCCAAGCGGTTTGCACCATGGTCGGAGAAATTTGCTTCACCAATAGCGAACAGACCCTCAATGCTGGTCATACATTCGTAATCCACCCAAATGCCACCCATTGTATAGTGAATAGCAGGATAAATCATCATTGGGGTTTCATACGGATTCTCGTCCACAATTTTATTATACATTTGGAACAGGTTACCATAGCGGGCTTCCACTACATCGCGTCCCAAACGGTTGATAGCTTCAGAAAAATCAAGATACACAGCTAAACCTGTTGAACCAACACCATAACCGGCATCGCAACGTTCTTTGGCCGCACGCGAAGCTACGTCGCGGGGAACTAAGTTTCCAAATGCAGGATAACGGCGTTCCAGATAGTAATCGCGGTTATCTTCGGCAATTTGAGTAGGTTTCAGTTTACCGGCACGAATGGCTTCGGCATCCTCTTTATTCTTCGGTGTCCAGATACGTCCGTCATTACGCAACGATTCAGACATCAAAGTCAGTTTTGATTGAAATTCGCCGTGTACCGGAATACAAGTAGGGTGAATTTGTGCATAACAAGGATTTGCAAAATAGGCACCTTTGCGATAGCACTGCATGGCTGCAGAACCGTTGGAACCCATTGCATTGGTAGAAAGGAAGAAAGTGTTTCCATAACCACCTGTTGCAATTACCACAGCATGAGCAAAAAAGCGTTCCAAGCGACCGGTGCGTAAGTTACGGGCGATAATACCGCGGGCTTTTCCGTCAATTATGACAACATCCATCATTTCGTAACGGGTATGCATTTTTACGGTTCCTTTCGCAATCTGGCGGCTCAATGCCGAGTATGCGCCCAACAATAATTGTTGTCCGGTTTGGCCTTTGGCATAAAACGTACGCGATACCTGTGCACCACCAAACGAACGATTGTCGAGCAATCCTCCATATTCGCGGGCAAAAGGAACACCCTGTGCCACACATTGGTCGATAATACTGTTAGATACTTCGGCTAAACGATACACATTGGCTTCGCGGGCACGGTAATCTCCTCCTTTAATAGTATCGTAGAAAAGGCGATATACAGAGTCTCCATCGTTTGGATAATTTTTGGCAGCGTTGATACCACCTTGAGCAGCAATTGAATGAGCACGGCGAGGAGAATCCTGAATACAGAAATTCAAGACATTGAAGCCAAGTTCACCAAGTGATGCAGCAGCAGATGCACCGGCCAAGCCGGTACCAACTACGATAACGTCTAAGCGGCGTTTATTGGACGGATTGACCAACTTTTGGCTGGCTTTGTAGCTACTCCACTTTTGAGCAACAGGCCCTTGTGGAATTTTCGAATTAATTTGTGTCATATCTTATCTATTTGTTATTTTCTGAATAAGAGAGGATTAAGCGCCAAATCCGAATAAGAAAAAGAGGTTGATGATAGTAAGGCACACTACCAATAGAGTGGCATAAATGATGCCGATAACCTGCAAACGAGGTTGCCATTTTTGATTGTTGACACCAATGGTTTGGAATGCACTCCAGAAACCGTGTGTGAGGTGAAACCACAAAATCCAGTACCATACAATGTAAGCAAGATTATACAACACGTTGCCGAACAAGGTTGCTACTAAATTGTAAGCTTCTTCAGCATGAACCTGATTAGCACCACCTAAGAAGGCTTGCAACTGCATTTTAGCCCAAAAGTGAGTTAAGTGTAAGGCAATGAATAACAACACAATAGCACCAAGTACTAACATGTTGCGCGCTGCCCACGAGGTTGTTTTTGATTTTTTCCCTGAGGAATAACCTACTTCGCCACGTGCACGGAGGTTTTGCCACGAGAGCCACAAAGCATACACAATATGAATGAAGAAACCGGCGGCCAAAATTGGCACCATTACGGTAACAACGGGCAATTCCATAAATTCACATCCTGCTTGATAAGTTGCCGGCCCACACAACAAAAGCATGTTGAGAAAGGTGTGCAATGTCAAGAAGATGAATAGAAACAGCCCCGATAAACTCATAATGAGCTTTCTTCCAATCGAAGAATCGATAATAAATAACTTCATAACAGTTTTGAATTGATGTTTATTGAATGAATAGTAATTAGCGGAATAGATATATTCTTTGTATAACTGTCTCTTTTACAGATACATTTGTTGCAGTTCGGTCGAATTTTAAATGCACTGCAAAAGTAACTAAAAGGCTTGGTTTAGACAAGGATTACGGAAATTTTTCTGCAATTTAATGAAATAAATTTGCCTTTTGCAGCACTATGATTTATAACTGGCTATAAATAAACGAAAGAGAGATACCTGTTTGGGGTACCTCTCTTTATTATACAGGTGGTAAATACTAACCACAGCGAGAATATCCGCACGATTTACATGAAAGACACCCCTCCTGATAAATAAGCGTTTCCTGCCCGCAATTGGGACATTGTTTGCCTTCTATGGTAGTTCCATCGGGAATATATTTTTTCAACGCACGTTCTACACCGTTCTTCCATGTATTGATAGACTCGCTGTTGAGTTGTAAGCCGGAAACAAGTTTGATAACCTGATCGATAGGCATTCCATAGCGTAATACACCAGAAATCAGTTTGGCATAGTTCCAGAATTCTTTGTCAAACTTGTGAGAAAGTCCCTCTACAGTAGTTTTGTAACCACGTTTGTTCGCAAACTGAAAGTCATATCGTTTTGACCCGTCATCAGAAACATTTTTGATAATTTTGCCTTCTACCACGTTCTTAGGTAATAAGATACCATCATCATCGTCCTGCAACCCGGTAAAAATTTCGTAAGGCCGGTCATTCAGAATACCCACAAAAGCAATCCATTTTTCCTTGTTATTTTGAAAGCGTACCACATCGCATTTTAGCTCTTTGGGGCGGGTAGCAACTTCTGTGAAGCAAAAACACTTCTTATCTTTATCTTCTTCCTGATCTTCTTCTTTTTGCTTATCAATGCTGGCCGCAATCAATACACCGGCACGCGATCCTTCGCGATACACTGTGCATCCTTTGCATCCTGATTTCCAAGCTTCTACATATAGAGTTTCCACCAATTCTTCAGTGGCATCGGCAGGTAAGTTAATGGTGACACTAATGGAGTGATCTACCCATTTTTGAATTCTGCCCTGCATTTTTACCTTTTTCAACCAATCCACATCGGCAGAAGTGGCTTTATGATAAGGCGATTGGGCAATCATTACATCAAGTTCGTCCTGAGTATATTTCTTAGTGGTTGCATAGCCGTTGGCTTCCATCCATGTCACGAATTTATGATGGAACACGTAGTACTCTTCCCAGGTATCACCCATTTCGTCAATAAAATCGACATGAGCTTCCGAGTCATTCGGATTTACTTTACGGCGACGGTTGTATCCACATGAAAATACCGGCTCAATGCCCGATGTAGTCTGTGTCATCATACTGGTGGTGCCGGTTGGCGCAATAGTTAAGCAGGCAATATTGCGTCGTCCGTATTTAGTCATATCCTTATATAACTCAGGATCAGCTTCTTTCAATCGGTTGATATATGGATTATTGGCTTCACGTTTAGTGTCATAAATTTCAAACGCTCCACGTTCTTTAGCCATGGTAACGGATGATCTATAGGCAGCCAAAGCTACTGTTTTATGCACTTCTTCCGAAAAATCGGTAGCTTGATCTGTACCATAGATAAGTCCTAAAGCAGCCAGCATATCGCCTTCGGCAGTGGTTCCTACACCTGTACGACGTCCCTGAGCTGTTTTGTATTTAATCTTTTCCCACAATTGAAACTCGGTAAGCTTAATGTCGTCATCTTCGGGATCGGACTTGATTTTATCAATGATTCGCTCAATTTTCTCCATCTCCAAATCAATGATGTCGTCCATAATACGTTGGGCATACGCGACATGTTTTTTGAAAAGATCATAATCGAAATATGCATCTTTTGTAAAAGGATTGACTACATATGAATATAGATTGATGGCCAAAAGGCGACAACTGTCATAAGGGCACAATGGAATTTCACCGCAAGGATTGGTAGATACCGTGCGAAATCCGAGGTCGGCATAGCAATCAGGCACCGACTCACGTAAAATTGTATCCCAGAATAGTACACCCGGTTCGGCTGACTTCCAGGCATTGTGAATGATTTTTTTCCACAGCGGAGTTGCATCTATTTCAGCAGTATAGGTAGGCGTGGCGGAATGGATAGGATACTGTTGCGTGTAAGGAAGATGGTTGATGGCGGCATTCATAAAGTCGTCGTGTATTTTGACCGACACGTTGGCTCCTGTCACTTTTCCCTGTTCCAGTTTTGCATCTATAAACGATTCTGAATCAGGATGTTTGATAGAAACACTGAGCATTAAAGCACCACGACGACCATCCTGAGCCACCTCACGGGTTGAGTTGGAGTAACGTTCCATAAAAGGGACTAATCCTGTAGAAGTTAACGCGGAATTCTTCACTGGAGAGCCTTTGGGACGTATGTGTGAAAGATCGTGCCCTACCCCACCACGGCGTTTCATAAGCTGAACCTGTTCTTCGTCCAGCTTAATGATAGCCCCGTAGGAATCGGCTTCGCCATCAAAACCGATGACAAAACAGTTTGACAACGAAGCTACCTGAAAGTTGTTGCCAATGCCGGTCATAGGACTTCCTTGCGGAACAATGTACTTGAAATCGTGCAACAACTCGAAGAGTTCTTCGTGTGAAAGAGGATTTGGGTAATTTGCCTCAATTCTGGCTACTTCGGAGGCGATACGATGGTGCATATCGTCAGGGTTCTTTTCGTAAAGATTCCCGAACGAGTCTTTCAATGAATATTTGGTTACCCAAACGCGAGCGGCTAATTCGTCACCCTGAAAGTATTCTAACGATGACTGAAATGCTTCATCGTAAGAGTAAGTTTTCTTTTCCACGTGTCAAAAAATTTTAATTATAAGGAGGTTATCGTTGTGAAAAAAAATTGTTTTTCACTTCACAATGATACAACAGTTTTATCAAATTGAAAAATTTTTTCGACATTATTTTTCCGAAGTTTTCCATTTTATTTTTTAAATATCAGATATACAGTATAATAAATTTTTTATTTGAACAAAAAGTTTTCCAAAAATATTTTCAATGAAATTCTAAAGTGTCAAATTGTCAGAGATTTTGCGAAGCGATAAAATAGACAAATTTTGGGAGAAAATAAAGCGAAGAGACTTAATCATCATAAAAATAACCTTTCGTATCGCACTGTTGATGCGTACAAAAGGTTACATTACAAATTTGCTTTTTATAGGATTCCTATTGAAAACAGGCTAACAAATTGACAGATTCATAAATTTTACATGAGGATTAAAATTGACCTTATTTTTCTTGTTTTTGATCATTGGAAGTCATTTTTTCTCTCAAAATTGATATTTCAATATATTTTGCGCATTTCGGGAAGGAGGAACCTATAAAACAGTATTTGATTTTTAAATATCGTGAGTTAGCGATGAAAACTATTTCCGATAAATTTAAGACCGGTTTTGAGGCAACTACGCCAATAGCTCCAGGAGTGACCGCCATCGCGCATTCTGAATTCGTGAGGAATCCCTCTGTCACGCAAAGCCACATGCAAAGCAGCATTTCCTTTGTACAGAAAATCGTCGTCACCACAATCAATATAAAACTTGACCTTATTGATGTCGGTTTGCGGATAGTTTTTCACTATTTCGAGCACGCTATTTTTTTTCCAATAGTCCGAAAGTGCCTGTTTATCGTTAACTCCGGCGCCAAACAGGTCAATAAACATTGCTTTGCGTTCTTTGGGCATCGCTAAAAGTTCATCGTCGGTAAATACAGCTGCACTCATGGATACACAAGCAGCAAACATTTCGGGATATTTGAGGGCATAGAGCATGGAGCCGTATCCACCCATAGAGAGCCCCGAAATTGCACGAAACTCCTTTTTGCCGATAATAGGATAGGTTTTTTCAATAAATGGAATAAAATCCTTGAAAAAGGCATCCTCGTAGCGTACCTTTCCGGCCACATCGTTCACATACCACGATACTCCGGCATCGGGCATCACAATAATGAGAGGAGGAATATTGCCTTTTTCAATGGATTGAGTAGCGATGCGCTGCACATCGCCAAACTGCACCCATCCTGTCTGATTATCGCTATATCCATGCAGAAGATAAAGCACCGGATAATCGATTTTATCGTTGCCATATCCCGGTGGATAGTAAATAGAATACGCAATATCATGCCCCAAAATAGGGCTTTTGCAAAGGTTGTGGGTCGATACAGTACCGCGTGATTGCCCGAAAGCAGACACACCAGAGAGAAGCAATAGCAACACAAGCAGGTGTTTGAATGAATATGTTTTCATAGAATAAAGGATTTTGTGGTGTAAAGATAGTGCAATAATGGCAAAATAAAGAGTATATCGATTGTAAAAGTGATGACCTTATTATACACCCTCTGTTACCCCTGTTTTTATTCCATATTTGCTAAGTCTCAATTTGTCGTGCTATAAAGGAACCTTGTATAGCACTGCAATGTCACCTTGTGTAGAGAAGCAACGTCATCTTGTGTAGCACTGCAACGTCACCTTGTATAGAGAAGCAATGACACCTTGTGTAAGAAGGCATAGAATTTTCGCTGCTGAAAGTATATAGAGCTATGCTGCAGAGTACAATAAAAAAAAGGTATAGGACAATTAATTAACCAGATACAACAATTATCTAATAAATCCTCTGAATCGGAAGAGTATGATATATTAAAACTAAAAAAGAGGAAAATATAGATATAAAAGAGATTTTGCATACACTTAATATGACCGAAGGATTACCTCTTAACTAAAATAAAAGCCCTATCGGAATCTTCCGACAGGGCTTTTATTTTAGTATTAAACAACTATTTACCAGATAATGGCTTGTTTTTCTTTCGGCAAGTACATTTTATCGCCGGCTTTTACATTGAATGCTTTCAGGAAGGTATCAATATGGGGCAATGCGCCATCTACACGCCATTTACCCAACGAATGAGGATCTTCTTTCACGCGGCGTAAAATCTCTTGTTCACGGATGTTATTGGCCCATACAGTGGCATAAGCAAGGAAGAAGCGTTGTTCGGGTGTGAAACCGTCCATCTTTTCGGCTTTAATCTCTTTTTTCTGCATAGCATTTTGCATGGCAATAAATGAAATATGAAGCCCCCCGTTATCGGCTATATTTTCGCCTAATGTAAACTTGCCATTGCCTTTGGTGCCAGGAGCTACTTCGATGCTGCTGAAATAATCAGCCAACACAGTTGCACGAGCGGTAAAGTTTTTGGCATCTTGTGGTGCCCACCAGTCTTTCAGATTACCTATTTTATCGTACTGACGTCCCTGGTCATCGAATCCGTGTGTCATTTCATGTCCAATCACCACACCGATAGCACCATAGTTGGCCGCATCATCAGCCTGTTGGTTGAAGAAAGGCGGTTGCAGAATGGCTGCCGGGAAACAAATTTCGTTTGTTGTCGGTTGATAATATGCATTTACCGTTTGAGGTGTCATCAACCATTCGTTTACATCAGTCGGTTTGTCGATTTTGTTGATCATATATGCCAAATCGAACTGATTGGAACGAAGAATATTGCCGAAATAACTATCATTCTCCACTTTCAATGAGGAATAATCGCGCCATTTGTCAGGATAACCGATTTTGATATGGATTGCTTTCAATTTTACCAGCGCGGTATCTTTCGTTTTCTGATCCATCCATTCCGACGATTGAATACGTTGAGCAAAAGCCACTTGAAGATTTTTCACCAACTCAATCATTCGTTGTTTTGCTGCAGGTGGAAAATATTTTTCGACATACATTTGTCCTACCGCCTCACCCAACGAGCCATCAATAGTACTTACCACACGTTTCCAGCGAGGGCGCATTTGTTCGCGACCCGAAAGTGTTTTGCCATAGAATGCAAAATTGGCTTTTACATAATCGTCGCTCAGGTAAGGAGCTGCTGTATTAATCACATTCCATGCATAATATGCCTTCAAATCATCCGGTTTTACCGATTTCAGAATGTTTTGTACTTCAGCCACAAAAGGAGGTTGAGCCACATTCAGGCTTTTGAGGTTTGACAGCCCCATTGCTTTGAAAAAAGCCGCAAAATTGACGTCGGGAGTAGATTCCTCTAATTTTGCCACTTCCGTTTTATTGAAGTTTTTGTGCGGATCACGCAATGTAAGACGGTCAAACGAAGCTTTGGCTAAAGCTGTTTCTATAGTCATTACCGCTTCCGCCAGTTTAGCTTCGGGTTGTTTTACAAGATCGGCATAGCCCGAGAGCTTAAACAATTGACTCATCATAGCCACGTATTTAGCGCGAATATCCTTAGCATGAGCATCGTTTTCGAGATAATAATCGCGTTCGCCCATACCGATACCTCCCTGATAAATCCAGGCAATCGTCATTTTGCTATTAGAATAGTCGGCTTCGGCTGCTAACTCGAAAAATGGATTAATACCGTTTTTGTACAGCGATATCAATTCCGTTTGCAGCTGTGCGGCACTTGTTAATTTGGAAATTTCTTCCAACATTGGTTTAATAGGCGTAGCGCTTTGTTGTTGCAATTTCACGCTATCCATTCCCAAACGGTACATTGTAGCTATTTTATCAGGGATCGAACCTGTACTGTTCTTCTTGTCAGCCAGACCGGTAATCAGTTCTTTCAAACGCGACTGATTTTGTTCACTTAACTGATCAAAGCTGCCATAACGGGCATACTCGGCAGTGAGTGGGTGTTTTTTTATCCAACCGCCACACGCATATTGGTAAAAATCGTTTACAGGGTTGGCCGTAGTATCTAAGTTTGTACGATCAATACCGGAGGTCAATTCTGTTTTGGGTGCTTGCTTACAGGATGCCATCAGACCAAGTGCACAGCCTATAAGAATGATTGTTTTTTTCATTCGCAATAAAATTAAATGTAAATAAGTAATGCGTAGTTAATGTCGAAATAGCGATACACAAAAATGAATTTAATCATTGTTGATTCGTATTTAGAGGCTGCAAAGATAAATTAAAAAAAGAGAAATTGTAGGCCATTTTATGAAATAATATACGACAAGTATTGATTCTTTGAAAAATAGCCTCTAAAATGAAAAATGCAGGCTTCGGGCATTCCCAAAACCTGCACATTTCTTAGTTTTTTATTGCCTATATGGCTATCGATAAACCACTTTGGCCGACGTTAAAGTAGTACTTGATGTGACATTTGCAGGTCGCAGCATAATTCTGGCATCGACCCACGAAGATGGCACACCTCCCGCAATCCGGTTAAGGAGGACAATTTTTACCGGATAATATCCTGCTTGCAGCGGAAGCGTAATATCTGTAGGTGCGTATTTTTTTATACCGGTACTGTTATTGATAAGAAGCTTTTCGCCCAAAATCAGTTGATCAGCTAAGCAATGTACCACGTATGTATCGGCCTTTTCCACATAAATATAACCTGAATAAATGGCTGCACCGTCAGGTGATTCGGGTTTTTTCAGCTTGAAAAAGTCGTTTACATTTGTCACCAATGTATCTTTCCAACCTTTCACGGTGGCTAATTCGCTCAACTTTTGAAGCTTTCCTTCAGTCACATATTGCATCTTCAACCCGGGTTTTGCATTGTCAATGTTGATTGATGCCAACGGCTTGGTTTTTGTCAACCGAATGGTGCGAACAACACTCATTTTTCCCTGAGGCAATATACTTCTGATATTTAAAACTGTTGTTTTATCAACATTAAGTGGCTGATTATAAGCAGTTGATTTCGCTGTAGGTGCAGAACCATCCAATGTGTACACCATTTTTACAGGCCTATTGGTGGTGAAGGGTAAAACCACATTATCCGTAAATTCAATATAGTTTGTATTGCCTTCGGGCATTGGAATGTAGTAGTCAATATTGCGTTTATCCCAACGAATTTGCTGATCGTCCATTCGTCTCACGAAATCGGTTGTTTGCTTATTTTCAGGGTTTGTCCAGCCGGTTTCGGCAATGGCAGTAGTTTTTGGAAACAACTGATAGTCAATTTCATCGGGAGTATAGAGATATTCTGTCCAAAGATTACCCTGTAACCCTAAGACATGGTGTGTTTTATCGGCAGCAATGGCTTTAGGGACAGGATCGTATTCGTAAATTTTTTGTAAGGTAGTAAGGCCTCCTATTTTTACCGGCTCGCACAACGGACTTCCCTGATAATAATCAAGATAGACATAGCTTCCTGGAGTCATCACCACATCATGTCCCGCATTGGCAGCCTCTATGCCACCCTGTTCGCCTCTCCACGACATAATAGTAGCAGATTGTGCAATACCACCTTCCAAAATTTCGTCCCAACCGATAATTTTCTTTCCTTTTTGCTCTAGAATTTTTTCCATGCGCCGGGTAAAATAACCCTGCAACTCATTTTCGTTTTTGAGACCCTGAGCTTTCATAAGACCCTGGCATTTCGGACAATTTTTCCATCTATCTTTCGGACATTCATCGCCACCAATATGTATATATTTTGAAGGAAAAAGGGCACACACTTCATCCAAAATATCGGATAAGAAAGTATATGTTGCATCGTTTCCAGCACAATACACATCATTTTCTACGCCCCAAATAGTACGTACTTTGAATGGACCGCCGGTGCATGAATATTCGGGATAAGCCGTCAATGCCGCCATTCCATGACCGGGCATTTCAATTTCGGGAATTACCTCAATATGGCGTACTGCGGCATATTCTACAATGTCCTTAATTTGCTCTTTTGTATAAAAATCGCCATATTGCGAACCATCGTATTCTGTTCTTTTAGACCCTATTTGTGTCAGTTTCGGGTATTTCTTAATTTCAATGCGCCAGCCCTGATCGTCGGTCAAATGCCAGTGAAAACGATTGATTTTGTAAGATGCAAACACATCCAACAACCTTTTAATATGATCGATAGAGCTGAAATGACGACAACAATCGAGCATAATACCACGATACGGGAACCGAGGAGCATCCTCGATAGTAAGGCAGGGTACGCTCCATTTTGCAGCTACTTGGGTTTTACTCTCAATTTGTGCCGGCAATAGTTGCAATAATGTTTGTACACCATAATATATTCCTGTTTCATTAGCCGCTTCGATAGTCACTTTCTTTGTGTCAATTACCATACGATATCCTTCAGCAGTTGACACGTTAGAGGGATTGATACTCAACACAATTTCTGCTTTTTCAGGATCGGCCACGGGTAATAGTAAGATGCCGGCAGCAGACGATAACTTCTTCTCTAACAGAGCTGCAGCTCCTCTGTAGTTTTGTGCATAAATGGTTGCTCCGTTTTTAAACAAAAAAAGGCCGTTACTTGCCGTAATACGGTTCGGCTTCGGCACAACATTCAAATTGGATTGTCCATGTACAGACGCTCCAACCATAAAAAGAGAACAGAATACCATTCTCCACAAGCTGATTTGGTTCATGTGTAATAAATTTTAAAATAACAACTCATGGAACTTGTCCCCAAAGATAGGGAGTCATTTCATAAATAGTTATTTTTCAGTGAATAATGTAATTCATTTGAATATAATCAGGTTGAGGATGGATAAAAAGAGTTGTGTGAAGCTGCTTGGGGAGGGCTTCACACAACTTATATTGATTTTAACGGGGAGCTTCTTCTTCAAAATTCACATCGCCGAAACCTTCACTATCAAGCTCTTCTATATCGAATTCTTCATCGCCATAAAACTGGGCATCCAAATCACCGGCTGTTTGGGTTATTGCCATGTCATTCAATTCTGCAATTTGCTTTGGAGCTTCTCCTTCAGAGCGGCTGCAAACAGCTGCATCGCTGCTTTTGCGGGGAATCATTTCCTGCATGATGATAAAAAAAGCACGATCAGACATCATATCGAAATAATACAGCAATTTTTGTTTTTCGTCGGTTATCTGATCTTCCAGCACTGTGGTGTCCATTACCAGATTGTCATATTCGGAACTTGTTTCCATTTCAATCAGGGTAATCTCCTGCTGTTTTTCCCACTCATCATCGCATAGGAAAAAAGTGGTCATTTGATCTTTTTCATAGTGAACGGAGTCGAGAATTGCCGTATGTAAATCAAAAAAGGTGGCACTCGAATCAATGGTTATTTCGCGCATAAAATCATCGACTTCGTCAGATAGAATAAGGAATTTGTAAAGCATAACAATAGGTTTGATTTCGGCTGTAAAGATAGTACATTTTTTATTGACGTCAATTATTTCGGCTATTTTTTCGATGTTAAATCTACTTTGTCTTTTCAACTTTTTGACTTATATTTGCCTCCGCCTTCAGCGAGTGCTATTCGTGCTTTTAAACGCTAAACCTCAGTACTGTCGGTCTTTTTCAATTTGCTGTTATTATGGATAATTTTATTGTTTCGGCTCGAAAATACCGTCCTTCTACCTTTTTATCGGTAGTAGGCCAATCGGCATTGACTGCTACGCTCAAAAATGCTATCAAAAACAATCATTTGGCTCATGCATACCTTTTTTGCGGGCCGAGAGGCGTGGGAAAAACCACCTGTGCCCGTATTTTTGCCAAAACAATTAATTGCTCAAATCTCACATCGGAGGCTGAAGCATGCAACGAATGCGAATCGTGCGTGGCCTTCAATGAACAACGCTCCTATAATATACACGAGCTTGATGCCGCTTCGAATAACTCGGTGGATGATATAAGGACATTGATTGATCAGGTGCGTATTCCGCCGCAAATAGGACGTTACAGTGTCTATATTATTGATGAAGTACATATGCTCTCGGCATCGGCTTTCAATGCTTTTCTGAAAACGCTGGAAGAGCCGCCTGCACATGCCATTTTTATTTTGGCAACTACCGAGAAACATAAAATTATACCCACCATTTTGTCGCGTTGTCAAATATATGACTTTAGCCGCATCAGTGTCAATGATACGGTGAATCATCTATTACATGTGGCTGAAAAAGAGGGAATTACCACAGAACCGCAAGCGCTGAACGTAATTGCTCAAAAATCGGATGGTGGTATGCGCGATGCCTTATCAATATTCGATCAGGTGGTCAGTTTTTGCGGTAACAATATTACCTATCAGGCAGTTATCGAAAACCTGAATGTGCTTGACTACGATTATTATTTTCGTATTACCGATGTGTTTCTTGCTAACAAGGTGAAAGATGCTTTGCTTATTTTCAACGAAATTCTCAATAAAGGCTTTGATGCACATAACTTTGTGGGTGGACTCAGTGCCCACCTGCGCGATGTGTTGATGTGCAAAGATCCAGATACAGTTCAATTGCTTGAAGTGGCAACATCAATCCGCGAATCGTACGCCAATCAGGCGGAGCGATGTAGTAATGAATTTCTGTATGGCGCACTTTCCGTCATTAACGAATGTGATTTGAATTTCAGGCTAAGCCGAAACAAGCGACTACTTACCGAACTCATGCTCATCCGTCTTTGCCAATTGACGGACAAAAAAAAAAATGAATTAGACGAGTTTGACGAATTACCTCCTATTGCACCCATTGCCGAAATGCATATGGAGCAACTCACTGTTATTGAGCAAACTATAGTGCAAACCGTCACCAAACCTGTATTAAATGAACCTGCTTCGCCGATTACTAATGTCAGAAAACCCTCGGTATATGCACCTCCACCTATCAGTATCTCCATTTCCAACCCAGTTGTAAAGGAGAATGAACCCACATCGCTGGTAGTTGCTCACACACATACAAGTAAACGCAATAATCCATTTACACCCAAAGAGTTGCTTGTATTATGGACTCGCTTTGCCAATGAGGTTATTCCCGAAAAGACACATGCGAAAAATATTATGCTTAATAATCGGCCTGTGATAGAGGCTGATAGCAAGCTGAAAATAATCATTGATCAGGTGATTCAGGAAAATTCACTCAATGAAATTGCAGGCGAATTGACAAAGTACTTGTCTAATAATCTTGAAAACGACAACATAGAATTACTGATTGAAGTGGACACAATTAAAGAAAACAAAAAAGTGATGTCGCCTCAGGATCGATTTGCTAAAATGACTGAAATCAATCCCGCATTGACCCGATTACGCAAAGAATTTGGCCTTGAAATCGACTGAACAAACGGCCAGCACAGCCTTTTTAGCTTTTTTATCGCTTCACTTGAAATAAAATATGTACATTTGCATGCTCGTTAGCATTATTCATTTATCCTGTTAAATTGCCTCTTTTGCGAGCGGTAATTGCAATAAAATTGAATATACTGAACGTGAGTTTTCTTAGATATATCTAAAATCAATTACGAATGAAGCGTATTTTATTGCTTTTCATTGCTTTAGTAGCATTTATCGGCATCATGCAAGTGCAAGGAGCCACCAACAACGTAAAAATTTATTCACGTTGGAGCGGACGAGTGGTTATGTGTAGTGATTCACTCAGCCAATACACTGCCTATCAGTGGTATGTTGATAAAACTACTGCCGTTGGATGGTATGGAAACAATACTTCGGTCGGCGCTACTCCACCTTCTAATTTTTCCCCTATTGCCAGTGCAACAGGACAGTATTATGCCGTAGAAAGCGGATTATTGGGTTACTTTTATGTACAGGTAACACTCAAAAACGGGTCTAAACTTTTGTCCGACACATTAGGTGTTCATACACAAGCGGTTTCTAAAGTATCCATTGCACCAAACCCTGTGTCAGCAAGTGCTACAGTACACATCGAAACATCGTCGCCCGATGTGCAGATGGCAAAAATACAGGTATATAATATGAGTGGTGCTTTACTCCGCCAATATACTGCAAGCGATGCCTCGGCATCTATTGATGCACCCTCGGTTACGGGTTGCTATTTAGTGCGCATTCAACTTGAAAACGGAGAACTTTCAACCCAAAAGTTGTTTGTAAAATAGCCCGGACTATTCTATAAATCGATTGCATTACTTTATTAGACCATATCCATTTTCTTCCATAAAATGAAAAAAACAGCCGTTTCTCTTCTTGCAATAGCGCTCTCAACCTCTCTATTTGCTCAAATTCAGAATGTACCAGCTAAGGCTGCAACATCCACACCGACACCCGTTACAACAGCAACAGTGAAACCTGTTGAGACCAAGACTAAAGCCAATACAAATCTGTCAGGATTTGAATTAAACGGTACAGCTTCGGTGGGAATGTTCGGACTCAACTATTCACCGGCCAACGGGTCGCATTTCAATGGTCCGGGCTTACGTCTCGGCATCGGCGGCGGCTTCTTTATTAATCCTTCTTGGGGTATAACTACCGGTATTAATATTGCCACCTACACCACATTCTCAACCATTTCGGCCGGAACATCTTATGCTTATACTGCTTACGATAGTGATGGTTATCCTTATTCACATCAGGTGAAAGTGGACAGTAAAATTCACGAAAGTGATATTGTGTATGAACTCGAACTTCCTGTCATGTTGAACTATCGACATTATCTTCCCTCTGGAAACGCCTGGTATGTAGCAGGTGGTTTGAAAATGTCTACACCAATTGCCGGACATTATCTCGTTACAAGTGGTACTGTCACTTCAACCGGCAAATATGTAAATCAAAATGTGACTTTATCCAACCTCCCATGGTTAGGATTCACCACAACCGATTTAAGCCAGTCGACAGGTATCATATCAATGAAAAAATCGTATATCGCTTCGTTTGAAGTGGGTTATTTGAAAAAACTGAAGAATACTACATTCGTCACTTTAAGTGCATTTGGCGATTATGGTATTAATAATCTTCGCCACGATATGGGTGCAGCATGGTTAGTGTATCCTACCTCGCAATATTCGGGTATTCCGGGCTCCAATACGGTGAACTTTGTAAGACTAATGTCGTTTGGAGTGAAAGCAAGCTGGCATGTCAATATCAGTGGTGACCCAAGTTTGCGTGGAAAGAAGAGAACTTACGAACAACCCACCACAAAACCGACTGAACCTCCAATCGATAATCGCACTAAATCGGGTCACCAACGCATGGGTCGATAAACTTTGATAATCACTTTATTACAAACACAGATAGCCAATGTTGGCGTAATTATTTCTCGTATCCCGACCAACATTTTAAGCAATTACACATTTTATGGGAAGAGCATTTGAATATCGGAAAGCACGCAAAATGAAACGTTGGGGCAATATGGCCCGCGTGTTTACAAAACTGGGTAAAGAAATTTCAATCGCCGTAAAAGCGGGCGGCCCGGATCCAAGCAATAACCCACGCCTTCGCGCCTTGATTCAAAATGCAAAGGCAGCAAATATGCCGAAGGACAACGTGGATCGTGCAATTAAAAAAGCCACTTCGAAAGACGAATCCGATTACAAGGAGATGCTTTATGAAGGCTATGCACCTCATGGCATTGCTATTGTGGTAGAAACTGCTACAGACAATCCAACCCGTACGGTAGCCAATGTACGAAGCTATTTCAATAAATTAGGCGGTTCGCTCGGTATTACCGGCAGCCTTTCGTTCCTTTTCGACCGTAAAAGCGTATTCAAAGTCACTTCAAAGGCGGATGTCGATCTCGAAGAACTCGAACTGGAACTGATTGATTACGGATTGGATGAAATATTTGCCGAAGAGGACGAAATAATTATTTACGGCGAATTTGAATCTTTCAACCGCATTCAGAAATTTTTGGAAGAAAACAATTACGAAATTATCAGCGCCGAATTTGAACGTATTCCTAGCGATACCAAGGAGTTGGATGAAGAAGGACAGGCACAGGTGATGAAACTGATAGAACGTATTGAAGATGATGAAGATGTACAGAATGTATATCACAATATGAAATAAAAACCTCTCAAGGCCCTTCTTTCTTTTTGAGAGAAGGGCCTTTTTTACTCTTTATATTATGCGGCGCATTTTAATTATTATACTACTTACATGCCCGTTTTTACCTGCTGCACACGCAGATACACCGGGTAAACAGGAAGCCTGCTTACAGAAGTTGTACGCAAAACTGTACTCAGCTCCTTCCGATTTAGCGCGCCTCGTCTTAAACGACTCGGTGTGCCTGCAACTTCACGCAACTCTTTCGCAAGCAACTTCATTTGAGTATCCGTTCGATTCGCTTCCGTTTCTCGGAAAAGTATATTCTACCGATCGCAAATTGCGCTTCTACTCCTGGAACTATATTTCTGATCAGGGTGATTATAGCTTTTTTACCATTATCCAGCGACAAGCCGATAACAAACTCTTTTTTCTGGCACAAAACCGACCTTCTTACATGCCGGATGAAGACAAAACTATGGATGCAAATAGCTGGTATGGAGCGCTCTATTACAATGCAATTCCATATGTTCAACATGATATTACGTACTATCTACTTTTAGGCTGGTCGCATTATTCGGATGCCGAAAATTTCAAAACCATAGAGGTGTTGTCGCTCAATGACAACCATGTATCATTCGGATTGCCCATTTTCAGCAAGGGAGACACGCTGCTTACAAGAGTGGTACTACCCTACTCTTCGCGACACTCCTTATCGTTGCAATACGATAATATTCGCAAACTATTCTATTTCAATCATTTGCACTCATTGCAAAACAGTGATACGCAACTTCCGGACGAAACATTTTCGGCTTATGTGCTTACCAAAGACGGTTTGAAATATCAGGATGAAATCACGTTACAAAGTGACAAACACGAAGAAAAACTCCCTCGTGACAAGATGCAATTGGATCTTGATGAAAAATAAAATACTGTGTTTGAATAAATTATGGACGATTGTGTTTAGAAACCTCATGGTTTGGTTGAGCTTATTTTTAAATTACTGCAATTTATCGCTTCAGTCAAACTTGCTCTAAATGGATGTAACAGGCTCATCTATAAATACTTTTATTCTGAAAAGAATAATTAGATATTAGAGATTATGAAAAATAAAATTATTGCTGGAATTGTATTCATTTTGTTTAGTACATTGTTGTATGCCCAAAATAAAGCCAATTGTAATGCATGCGTATTTCTAGACCCGAGTTTTAAAGGAGCAAAAGCGTTATATGACAAGCCTAATGGCAAAATCATCAAATACCTAAAACATAATCTTAAAGAGGAATTTTATATTAATCTTGACATTTTAGATAGAATTGATAGCATGTTTTATGTAAGAGCATATTGTGATTTCGATGGAACCACATTAAAAGGTTGGATAATAAAAGATAGTTTGATTGGAATATATTCTAGAGGATATAAAGGAAATCCACTAATTTTATATTATCAACCGAATCTAGCATCAAAAAAAATATGTAGTCTGAATGCCAACATTTTTGCTATGTACATTGTTCTTGATTGTATTGGTAAATGGTTAAAAGTAAAGGCTACGTATAAAGGTAAATTTTATATTGGGTGGATGTCTTCAGATATGCAATGCTGCAATGTTTATTCTACCTGTAGTTAATTTGTTCTATCCATTCGGATTTTTAACAGGCGGTTGTTTCAAATATAACTGTTATACATTTCCGAAATAGAGTATACGAATTCGGACTATTATAAACCCCTGTACAAAAAGCGGCACTGTCTCGTTTACCGAAACAATGCCGCTTTTGTTGTGTTGTATATTGGTTATCAGAGCGTGTAGGCATAACCAAGCGAAACGGTGCCTGCGCCGGTGCGGTTTTTACCATTGGCATTGCCTTGCTGAATAGGAACGAATCCGAAATTACCTCCACCTTCGATAAATACGGAGTGTTTTGAAGAAATTTTATAGGTAACTCCCAGAAAACCTTCAATACCGACATTAAATTTATGAAGTTGACTCTTAATGTTTTGAGTATTGTCAAACGATTGTGTCTCCAATGGCACATTTACACTGTATAGTGGATTATACATGGTTACTTCACTTATACTGAGTTCATCGTAATATACTTTACTTGAGCCGCTTGTTATCTGGTTTGCATTGAGCAGATAGCCCACAAAAGGACCTGTTGCCAGATAGACGGAAAATGGAGATTTTTCACCAAGTCCTACCGTAAAATGGGCAAGAATTGGTATCAGCAAGTAGTTAATCTTGGCAACGCTCTTAAAATCACCATAAAAATAGGGTTGATTGGAAGGATTGTTCACAAGTGATCTATATGCCTGAGGAACTTTTAAAAGAAAATCGGCTACCGGAAATGCCTGTAATTTATCCTTTTGGCCTCCCTGTGAAGAATACTCGGCACCTACCGAAATGGAGAACAACGGGGTAAAATGATACTCTCCGTACACACCATACCCTATTCCCAGGCGTGATGAGTAACCCGAATTGAGGGGGTTTGCGCTTCCTCCGCCAGTCAGGTTGGGAATACTGAAGCCGCCTTTGGCTCCTATAGTGATATTCTGAGCGCTAACAGTAACCAAACAGCCTGCCAATACTGTCAGTAACAACGTGATTGCAAATTTCTTCATAATTATATCGATTTATGAACGGACTATTTTGCCGTTCGGGTTAAATACGGATTGAAAATAGCTTTTCTTCCTTCTTTATAGGCTGAAAATACAGATGCAAACTTATAAAATAAATAGTACAAGTGGTGCAATGCTCTTCAAAATTTTCATTTTTTAAGTTGATACAAAAGTAGAAGAAATATTTGATTAATAAAGATTGTTTCGTGATTTTGAATATCTGTGTATCTCTCTTTTGATTTATAATTGAAATGTGATTGAATAAAAAGAAAACAAACGGAACAATAGATTAATAATCAGCTAATTAGTGATTGAAAACTCTGATATATATTTCATTGCAAACAATTATACGGCGAAGCGATAAAAATTTACCATTCACTATTTGTTATTTTCCAAAAAAATCTTACCTTTGCAAACCGTTTAGTCGCAATCGCTGGCAGAAAAGAGAGAGCTGTTATGTTGCGTGCTATTTCTAAATTAAATAATTGAAAAACAATGGATTTAGTTAAAGTTGCAGAACAAGCATTTGCGATTGAACGCAATCTTCCTGCATTCAAAAGTGGTGATACAATCACCGTTGCTTACCGTATTATCGAAGGAAACAAGGAACGTATTCAGCAGTACAGAGGCGTGGTAATTAAAATTGCCGGTCATGGTGACAAAAAACGCTTTACAGTACGCAAAATGTCTGACAACATTGGTGTTGAACGTATTTTCCCTATGGATTCTCCTTTCATTGACAGCATTACGGTGAATAAAGTCGGTAAAGTACGTAGAGCAAAATTGTACTACTTACGCAAACTTACCGGTAAAAAAGCACGTATTAAAGAAAAACGTATTTGATTTGTTTCTAACACAATCAATCATAAAAAGGAAACTCATCGAGAGTTTCCTTTTTTTGGTTATGTATTAACACTATGAGGTATGAACTTAGTAATTGATCAAGGAAACAGTTCGGTAAAAATAGCCGTTTTCGACAATGAAATTCTTTGTAATGTTTTTAGCTACAAAGAATTGACCATCAACCTTGTGAAAGAGGTGTTCAATAACTATCCCATACATTCATCCATTCTCTGTGCCGTAACCGATGTCGATTCATCGGTCAAAGAGATTTTGATGAAACTTTCATCTCATTTTATTGAATTGGATCATTTCACTCTGCTTCCGATAGCCAATCATTACGGTACGCCTGAAACTCTGGGGAAAGACCGTATTGCAGCAGCTGTGGGAGCCAATTATTTGATGCCGGCCAAAAACTTATTGGTTATTGACATGGGGACGGCAATCACATACGACTTTGTATCGGCTAACAACGAGTATCTGGGAGGAAATATTTCTCCGGGGATCGATATTCGATTCAGAGCTTTACATGAATTTACGGGCAAATTACCTTTAGTAGAGCCACAAATTCCTGCTTCAGAGTACGGAAAAAACACCGTCGAAGCCATTAATGCGGGAGTTATTCAAGGCATTGTATTTGAAATAGAAGGCTACATAACTTTGTTTAGGCAAAAGTGCCCTGATCTTTCAGTTTTTTTAACTGGAAGAGGCTCTATTCGCTTTGTAGCCACGCTAAAAAAGCCCATCTTTGCAGAAATAAACTTAGTACTGATAGGACTCAACCGAATTTTAACTTATAATGCACAACAATAGAATAGTTTGCGCGCTTGCTGCTGTCACAATTTGTATTGCCTCACTGGCACAAAACAACACAAATTCGCCTTATACCCGCTATGGTTTAGGCGAAATACGCGATCCGGGATTTGGTCGAAGTCAAGCAATGGGTGGAATTGGTTATGGAGTTCGCGATCGAATGACCATTAATCCGGCCAACCCTGCTTCATATAGTGCCATCGACTCCATGACTTTCTTGTTCGATTTTGGAATTTCGGGGTTAACATCCCGCTTTTCGGATGCAACAGGCAGCAAAAATACACGAAATGGTAATTTAGACTATCTGGCCTTAGAAATTCCTCTTGGAAAATTTTTGGGCGCAAGTGTCGGAATTATGCCATACTCTGCTTCGGGGTATAATTATACTGTGTCGGGGTCTGAAAGATTGGCCGGTATCGGTGATACCCTTAATACTACACAAAATTTTAGTGGAAAAGGTGGGATAACGCAATTGTATGGTGGATTATCAGTGAAATTATTTAACCATGTGGCATTGGGAGTGAATGCTATCTATCTTTTTGGTTCTAACGAGTACGATCGTACACTTTCTGTCACAGATATTTCGGACGCTACACGCACCACTCACTCTACTTCAGAATATATTGTAATTGATGTCAATTCGTTTAATGTCCGCTTAGGAGGTCAATACTTCGCAAATATAGGCACTAAACATGCTTTTACTATCGGAGCAATGTTTGAACCGAAAATGAACCTTCACGGCTCTTATAATATGCTGGTGCTGGGTTTGGATAGTACCATTAAATCGCCGACATCGCATTATTTTGAAACCCCGATGCAAATTGGTGCAGGTGTGAGCTATACATACGACAAACGTTTGACTGTAGGTGCCGATTTCTTGATGCAACAATGGGCCAAAGCTAAATATTTTGGACAAACGGGCGTATTGAACAACAGAACAAAAATTTCGCTCGGTGGCGAATATATTGATAATCCTTTTGGAAAAACATATCTGCAACGTATGAGTTTTCGTGCAGGAGCCAACTATTCCAATTCGTATGTGAATGTAAATGGTTACTCTCCCACGCAAACCGCATTCACATGTGGGCTAGGTTTTCCGTTGCGAGCTTCAAAAAGCGTTATAAATACTTCGTTTGAATATGGTATTGTGGGTAAAGCAACTACATATTCCATTCGCGAAAATTACTTCAGGTTCACCTTAAACTTAACCCTTGACGAAATGTGGTTTTTTAAACGCAAACTCTAACACTTGAGAACCGTGCAACAATTTATGCGCAATGTTCTGATTTACAAATCAAATAGCCTAACAATCGTCATCCTGGCGGTTGTTTTGTGCTTTTGCACCGCATGTACCGATAAACAATCGGAAACTCCTGTTAAACATATCAATAGGAATGCTTTGCCACGCATGTCAGCCGAAAATGTGGTTACTCTGATTTCCGATTCAGGTATAACGCGCTACAGAATTACAACTCCCCTTTGGTATATGTATGATAAAGTGCCCGAACCCTATTGGGCATTCCCTAAAGGTCTTCATTTACAGCGTTTCAACGAACGATACCATATTGATGCAGAGATAAATTGCAAGAGGGCATTTTACTACCAAAACCGCCAACTGTGGAAATTAGAGGGTAAGGTAAAGGCGCTGAATTTACAGGGAGAGACTTTTGAAAGCGAACAAATATTTTGGAGCCAGCGTGACAAACGTATTTACTCCGATTCGTTGATTCGTATCACTAAACAGACTCAAATTATAGTGGGAAAAGCAGGATTTGAATCAAATGAATCGATGACTAAATATATCATCAAACAAACAAATGGAATCATTCCTGTGAAGCCTACACAGTAATCCTTTGGGATAAAAATGGAAATATATTTTATAATAGCAGTAGCATTGGTCTTTTCCGCCTTTTTTTCAGGTATGGAAATAGCGTATATCTCGTCCAACAAATTGCGATTTGAGTTGGAGAAGACGCAGAGCCATGTCACTAATTTCTTTTTGTCTATTTTCTATCGTCATCCCGAACAGTTTATTACTACTACGCTGGTAGGTAACAATGTAGCTCTAGTCATTTTCAGTATTATGACAGCCGAAACGCTGCGTCCTTACCTGGCATTTACTACTTCCAGCGATGCCCTGATTACACTTATTGAAACTGTTATTGCCACTATCTTTATTTTGATAGCCGGAGAATATATGCCTAAAATCTTTTTCCGCTCCAATCCAAACCTTTGGTTGCGTGTAGGATCGCCCATTTTCTTTCTGTTTTACATTCTCCTCTACCCTATTTGTAAAATCAGTGTCTGGCTTTCAATCGGTTTATTGAGAGTGTTTGGTGTGAAGATAAATGCAAAACATCACCATGCTTTTTCTCGTATTGACCTCGATCATTTAATTCAGGAAAGTATTGAAAATCAAGACAATGAACAAAAGATGGATACTGAAGTGAAAATTTTTCAGAATGCGTTGGATTTTTCTTCGGTCAAATTGCGCGACTGCATGGTGCCACGCACTGAAATCATTGCCGTGGATGAAACAGAAGCCTCACTGGAACAGATGAAACAGCTATTCATTGACACCGGGCATTCAAAAATTTTGATTTACAACAATAATATTGATACAATTACCGGATATATCCACTCTTCGGAAATGTTGCGCCATCCTGAAAGTTGGCAGGAATATATCAATGCTGTTCCTATTGTGCCCGAAACAATGCCGGCTCACAAGTTGATGAAGCTTTTTAATCAACAAAAGAAAAGTCTTGCGGTGGTAGTGGACGAGTATGGCGGAACTTCAGGCATTGTCACACTCGAAGATATCCTGGAAGAAATTTTTGGTGAAATCGAAGATGAACACGATCGCAGTGGACTGATTTACAAAAAAGTAGGCAAAAACGAATATGTTGTATCGGGACGATTGGAGATAGACTTCGTAAATGAAAAATACGAACTTGAGATACCGGAGTCGGACGAATACAGCACCATTGCGGGATTTATTCTCACTTACCACCAAAACCTGCCAAAGGTAAACGATTCCGTACACATTCTCAATTATGTGTTTCGCATATTGAAAGTGGACAATAATCGTATTGACTTAGTGAAACTACTTGTCAACTAATTTCTTGGTAAAGAAGCTGAAATTGACATTTCCATAGTTGCGATGCTCCATAAAGTGAGCATGCTCGCTGAAATTTTGCTTGGCAGAGTGCTCCAGAATAAAAATACCCTCTTCTTTCAACAAATGGCTATTCGTTACCAAATCGGGTAATGTGGGCAACTCTCTCAACTCGTAGGGAGGATCGGCAAACACAATGTCGAACTGCTCTTTTCCCTGCTGAATATAGCGGAAAACATCCATTTTGAGTGGAAACAATACCTTCCCAAGTCCCAATTCCTGCCTTATTTTATGAATGAATGATAAATGCTTGTCACTCATTTCAATACTCACTACTCGTTGTGCTCCACGCGATGCGAACTCATAACTTATGCTTCCGGTACCTGCAAACAAGTCAAGAGCCGAAATGTTCTCCAAATCCACAAAGTTATTTAGTATGTTGAAGAGTGACTCTTTGGCAAAATCGGTGGTAGGGCGAGCCGTGATTTGGGTAGGCGGAGAAAACCGTCGTCCCTTGAATTTTCCGCTTACAATTCGCATAATGGCAAGTAAAACAGGTCGGTAAATGAGTGTAATTGCTCCGACTTAAGTTCGGGAGCTAACGTGAAAGCTGTAGGGAATGGCAACTGTTGTACATGAGAAATATATTGTTTCAGAAGCAATGCCCGCTCATCAAACAAGTGCTCAATTCCTTGCAGATAAAGTTGTACCTGAGTAATATTCAGGCTAAACTGGTCAAACAACCGCAATACCCAATAAGCTGCATCTTCTTTTGTTTTGACCGAGAAATTGTTGGCAAATAAGAGCTTACCCGATTCAAAAAGGCAAAGATAAATGTTTGCTTCAGAGAGTAATGCACCCATTGCGGGTTGTTCCGGCACACTGCGCGAAAGAGATTGAATAGCCAATAATAACGCAGAAGTATTATGAACAAATTTTGCCTTTGAAAAATAGGGCGCGATAAAAGTTTTAATTGAAGGTGCTATCGCAAACAAATTGACAAGCGAAAGAGACGGAAGTGCATGTTCCATCACATCTTGTTCCGACGACAGTTCGGCACTAAAAGAAAGAAAATCGCGCTTATGCGAGTATTGATAGAGCACGGATGGTACTAGGATAGAAGGCTGTAAATCAAGTTCTACAACCACCTGTGCAAATGGAATTGCAGATAATTCATTAAAAAGAGCAATAGTTTTGGTGAATGACGTTTGCTTTACACGCTTTACCCATATAAAAGTCTTAGTGACATCATTAAGCACAGCAAATGCGCATTCACTATCACCCAAAGTCAGCCAAAGGCTATACCGATTGGCTTCCTGTAAATCAAATTGTGCCGAAAGTATCTCTATTTCCATGATACATAAAATTTCACCTCGCAGCAGTTTGAACTACCTGCATATTCTTTGCTCCACAAAAGTACAAAAAATATGCGAACTTATTCAAAATGATATTTCAAATAACTGGTTGCAATAAAATTAAACGATATCACTAAATATCAGATACCTTATATATCAAGCAATTGATTTATAATATAATATGCTCCATATTCCTTGTTCATCTTCTACTAATGCGGTAAGACTTTCCACCCAATCGCCGGAATTTAAATAATGAATATCTCCATATAAACAGTTGGCTGGAGTATGAATATGACCACAAATAACTCCCTGACAATGACGATGTTTAGTGAGTTTTACCAATTCTTTTTCAAAATCGGAAATATATGAAACTGCACTTTTAACTTTTTGTTTCATGTGCTGAGCCAGCGAAAAGTAGGGTTTACCGCGCTTTATGCGAAAATAATTATAGATTCGGTTAAGCGTCAGCAAAAGATTATACCCCACATCGCCAACCATGGCCAACCAACGCATATTGACTGTCACATTGTCGAACACATCGCCATGCAATACAAAATAATGACTCCCGCCAGACTCAAGCACGTAATCCTTCACTATTTGTATGTTGGGAAATGCAAACGGAACTATTTTGTCCAAAAAATCATCGTGATTGCCACGCACGTAAATCACATCGGTTTGTTCTTTTACAATCTTCGAAATCACTTTCTTAATAAATTGCGTATTGGTTTCACTCCAATACTTCTGTGATTTTCGCAATTGCCAACCATCTATTATATCGCCATTTAGAATTAGTTTTTTGCATGAAAATGCCGTCAAAAAACTGAGCACCTCATTTACTTTACTGTGTTTTGAACCTAAGTGAATATCGGAAAGAATAATAGTACGATAACTGGTTTGTGCTATTGCTTCTCCGACACTGTTGACCATTTGAAAATTCTTGTTCAGTTCCAATGTTGAGCTAATTTTAATTGAAATTCTTTGTGATGAGACAATAAATTCGTCTCGTAAAATTATTTCCAAAATTAGCTTCACAATGTGATGAATAGATTACGATTATGTTATTAAAATGTTACTAATAGGCTTATTTTAGAGCATAAAAAAGCGTTTCCCCTTTCTTGGAGAAACGCTTTTCAAAGTACTAAAAGGTATTCTATACCAGAGTTTTTACTGCGGCAAGCGCAGCATTATAATCAGGTTCTGTGGTCACTTCAGGTACATATTCCACATATTGCACTACGTTGTTTTTATCAATCACAACTACTCCGCGAGCCAACAGGCGCAATGAATCAATTACAAAGCCATATTTAAGGCCAAAATCGGTGGCACGGTGGTCTGAAAGGGTAACTACCTTATCAATGCCTTCAGCAGCACAAAAACGGGTTTGTGCGAAAGGTAAATCAACAGACACAGACAGAATAACCACATCTTCGCCAAGTCCGGCTGCAATTTTGTTGAACTCACGATTTTGAGTGGCACATACACCGGTATCAATACTCGGATAAATAGAGATAATTTTTATTTTTCCGGCATAATCGCTCAGATGTTTTTCGCTCAAATCGTTTGCTACTAACGTAAACTCAGGAGCAACTACTCCAACTTTAATTTCATTTCCCGACAATGGAGTCGGATTTCCTTTGAATGTTACTATTGCCATGATACAATTTATTTTCTGATTTTGATTTAATTGAATGTACAATTATAGTGCAAATATAGCTCATAAAAAGGCCAAAAGCAAGCAAAAGAGAACCTTTGTGTTTTCCCAGTGGGTTTTTCCAGAAACTATTTGCTGAAAAGAAAAAAGATATTACCTTTGCACCACAATTGAGCGGGGTGTAGCTCAGCCCGGTTTAGAGTACGCGTCTGGGGGGCGTGTGGTCGCAAGTTCGAATCTTGTCACCCCGACAATTTCCCTTAATACCGCCTCAAAAAGGCGGTATTTTTTTCACTTTGAGATATTAGCTCAGTTGGTTTAGAGCGCTTGCTTGACAGGCAAGAGGTCACTGGTTCGAATCCAGTATGTCTCACATATATACATATTATATTGATATTCAGAATATTAAATATACTGAATTTACGCTGAAAATCGCTATATTATGCCTTATGAAAAAGGATATAGTCCTCTTTTTGCATTTTTTGTGGATTGAATATATAGAATTTTATTGGACAATAATTTTTACCGATTTAATACTGGATTGCTCTGCAAATGATAATATGTAAATGCCTTTAGATATATTAAACTCATAAGTTTCATTGGCATTCAGTTGAATTTGCTTTACTAATTTCCCCACCATATCATATAGTTTTAAAACTGTATTGCTTTTTATATTCCCAATACTCAATATTCCTTCTTTCGAATTAACTGTAGGTATAGAATTCTCTTTTACATCAACATTCGAAGTGATCTTATAAACATCCTGTAAAAATTTGTCGGCATACCGTTCACCCATCATTAATACACTTGGTTCATCCCAATGAATTCCGTCTGGTAACAAAAGAGTACCGGTAGCCATACTAAAATCTGAATATGGAATATAGGATTGAACAGCTTGAATTACATTCAGATTAAAACCATCAAATTCAGGACGGCCATCGGATAATTCACCACAAAAAAACATCAAATCCGGTATTCCCAAATCTTTGCGGAAATTAGCTACCATGGCTTGAAAATCCGCTTTATACGATACATAATTATCAGCAATGGCTGCACTGTTATCTGCAGAACCCTGATGCCAGATAATTCCTTTCACTTCACCATATTTCATGGCTTCTTTAATGCGGAGTAAAGAATAATCATAATTTGGTTTGCCGGGCTGATACCAGCTTACGATAGAAGAACCACCCTGAGCATTTACCATTAAGCCAAAAGTGCGTCCAGTAACCTGTTGTACTTTCTTTATAAACGAATAAGAAGGACTCAATGCATCCAGAGTGGCATCCTTGGTAATATTAGCATATCTGTTCAATGGATTTCTTGCTGGTTCCATATAAAGTCCGGGAGTAAGCAAATACACATTGGGTATCGGAGCAGTGCCTTCGTTGGCATAAGGCGCACGACCGGCCATTTGTGATTGACCCATTGCCAGAATAATATCCAATTTTGGCAATACATTTACCAAGATGCTGTATTGTTTAGTAACCTGACCATTGGCTGATGTACAGGTTATAACAATAGTTTTTTCGGCATCGTTTCCATTCGTATTCGTGAGCGGAGTTACTTGATAAATGGCTGTTGGATCACTTGGTTGTGCTATTACTACTGAATTTATATCCCAATTATAGGGAACATTCACCGTATAATTAGTAGTTCCAACACTAAAATTATCAACCGGCTTGCCACCGATTGTCACTGCGGCAATATCACAGTTTGTAGGAGGTGTATTTAATTGAAAAACTACATTGTACGTCAATGTCCCGGCAGTATTTGTCACAACAACTTTAGTAGTTCGGGTAGATTCTGCTCCGGTTAATGAAGTTGCTGGAGTAATATTCATTGTAGAAGTATTATCCTGCGTAGAAGCTGTAACGGTTGGTATTACTGTGGCATTCCATGGCAATGTGACATAATATTTATACTTTGAAGAATTAAAACCACTCAATGGATTTCCATCTACATAGAGTGTCTGAAGTTTGAGTGTTGAAATATCTTCTTCCACATATTGTAACATAGGGAAATTACCACTCGGATTCTCTTTCGAATGCCAGTTTACAATTATAGCATTTCCTGAAGCATCTTTCATTACACTGGCATCTCTAAGTCTGAAACCAATAAACTGTGCTCCGTGATTAATGGAGTCTTTTACAATTGAGGTTACATCAAACTCAAAATACTGTGCTACTGCTGTTGTAGATGATGAAGTTGTATAAACGGTGGTAATATCAGCACCAACCAGGGTGGCTTTATTATTATACGTCAACGCATCTTCTACCCATGCATTTTTGGATAATGGATATAGATTAAACACATGCGCCTCATTCACACTGGCATATACGCGTAGTTTCACCGAGTTCAGAAAAGTCGATAAACTTGATATGTCAAATCTCAAAAAGGTTTCACGACGATATTGAGCACCGGCAGTAGAATGATAGGTGTATAGAAATGGCTCTAAACCACGAATTTCATCACCCGTTCCACTCGTTCCTTTATACAAGTAAGTATCATCATACACTTTGAGTTGTTGTGGAGTTTGCGCAAATGAAACAAAAGCCAATCCTATAGAAAGGAATAAGAGTAAAATTAGTTTCTTCATGTAATATGCGGTTTAAGATTAGAAACCCGCTTTAATAAAGCGGGTTTCTAATATATATATTAATATTCAGTCAATTACGGAATAATTATTTTTTGAGTTGAAGTTGCAGTTTTCACAATATAAACTCCTCTACGAAGTGAAAGTTCAGTGTATTGATTGGATTTTACAGACGCTACTTTTATACCACTTGTATTATACACATCTGCCGCTTCCGATAGAATCAGTTTTCCGTTTGAAACAAATAGTTTGATGTCTGAATTTATATTATTCACTGCTGTTCCTAAACTTGTTGTACCTGTTGCATCCGGTGAAGCAGCTGTTCCGTAGTTTAGTGTTGCTGCATTAGTCCCATCCCATGCAAATGGATAAATTCTATAAGTATATTGTGTATTTGAGGCTAGACCTGTAATTGTAGTGGTTGTTGTAGTCCCTGAAGTTACAATTGCCATCACGGTACCAGTTCCCAAAATGTTACCCACGGTATAACCCACCCCATTAGTTGGTGCAGTTCCACCCGCTACAGCGCCAACTCTTTGAATAATGAAGTATCCGTCTGCACCCGTTGCTGTAGTCCAGCTTAAAATCATAGAGCTATTGTCACTCCCTGACACAGCTGCAAATGTGCCGGATGAAGTTGTAGGGGCATCTGCTTTAGTATAAAAACTTGCTTCAGTTGACAATGCAGTTCCAGCACTATTTGTTGCATATGCAGTATAATAGATTAAAGTCTTAGAAGGTAATCCGGTTCGGGCACTTGTAAATACGCCAGTTGTTGTACCACCTTCTGATAAAAAATTATCTGAAATTGTTACTCCACTTGAGGTTTTCCACAAGGTTCCTCTATCAGTTATTGCAGCACCACCATCAGAAGTGATATTTCCACCCAGAATTACCGTATTATTAGTAATTGATGTTGCAGTGGGTGAAGAAACTGTCGGTATAACAACAGCACCTAACGTAGTTACATTATTTGGATTATCTGTAGAAGTTGACGTTTGATAAATTGGAGAAAAAGAAGCACCATAAGAATAATCGTAAATTCTGAACCAATATTGAGTAGATGCTGTAAGCCCCGAAATATTGACTGAATTCCCGGTTCCATTATAAACCACCTGTTCGCCGGAACCACCATAAACAGGATTAGCTGTTGGTTCAACTCCATTCGTAGGTAGTGTAAAAGAATTTGAGTTATTCATAACTACAATTCTTTTTCCTCCGTTACCGTTTGTCCAGTTTGCAGTAAGTGTAGTTATAGCAATAGGACTGAATACTAAACTATTTGACTGAATTGTTGGTGCAGCAGTTGCTACTTGAGTAATTTTAAAATTATCAAATGTAGCTTTATAAGAACTAGATCCACCTGTACTATATTTGTAATAATAGCCACTAAATTTTAGATTATCAGTACCTGTTGTGTAAGTAGCATCGGGTACAGTGCTTCCATGTTGAACAAAAACAGGAGTTGTTAGTGTAGTCCATGGCAAATTAAAAGCTGCTACACCATCATCGCGTACAAACATAGACCAATTATTAGTTGAAGGATCATAAGTTACTATAACGCTACAATAATCATTATTACTTGCAGAAGGTAAATCATCCGTCGACAGTTCAGGTATAACATCAGTAATAGATGCGCCATAAACACCAGCACTATATTTGGCCAGAGAAAAGCGTCTGGTTGTAGTTTTATTGTAATATACAGCATATCCGGTTCCAGTTGCTGAATTAAAATCATTACTTGATGATCCTAAGATTACAGCAGATTTATATGTAGCTGAGTTACCATAATTACGAAAATTAAAATACCAGGTAATCAAACCGGTGCTGGCATGTAAACCTGTAGAGGCGTTATAGGGATAAGTATAAATCGAATTATCGTAGTAAACAAAGGAGTTACCTGCCGTACCTGAACCGGCTATTTGTAAGCCATAATCAGAGCCCGCCCATAACCTATAGGTAACTGCACCATTTGAACCTGAACCTGTAGTATAACTTGCTTTTGGCGTTCCACCCGCAGAAGGACTAGTATAATTTGTAAGATTAGCATTAAAATCATCAGTAAAAACTGTTGTTTGCGCTTTCATTATATTTATTGGCAATACAGCAAGTAAAATCATTGCGAAAAAGCAATATCTGATTTTAACAACCAATAACTCATGAGAAGTGAAGTAGTTCTTTTTCATATTCATTAAATTTAAAATTAGTGCTAGTGATTTAATGTTACAAACATAGATTGAATAACATTGATTGTCTATAAAAATCATGCATTTATATGGCAATTTCGTTCAATTCTAATCACATGTTGACAAATGCAAATACTACCGTTTTTCCATTTGAAAATTGACTATCAGACTCTAAAAGAATATATAAATAATTGTTTTTTAATAGAATTTGACTTGTATCCTTATGAGATTAGCTAACAACAAAAAGGGCTGTCTCAAAATTAATGATGAGACAGCCCTTTTTGAAATAGGTAAAGAGGTAATTGAAGTGAATATTATTGCACTATCAATTTATTTACCAACGTAAAACCGGTTTTGGTTGTAATTCTGACTAGATAAAGCCCTTTTTGAATGGCCGTAAGATCAATCCTGTTTTGACTGGTTTTATACATCAACTGCCCGTTCAGATTCAGTAGTTCAACACTTGACACATCGTTTCCGATAATTGTAACCATACCTGAAGCAGGATTTTGTGATAATCTGTTTTCAGAACTGCTTTTAATTTGCTGTATGTCAGTTGTTTTTGGATTGTAAAAGGTCAATATTAATTTTGGCGTTTTTGATGTATCAGAATATCTTCGGGATGCAATTTTAATGGCAGCGGTAGCGTTAGTCAAATCCATCAGTTTGAAGGAAACTACACCATTTTTGGTTTGGTCGTTTACCCAGTTCGTAACATCAAATGTCTGAAGTCCTGTTGTTACTGCCGATTTTATATATCCTAAACGATTGTAACCTATAGACCAGTCAGCATTTGCATTTCGGAGTGTACCTGTAAGAGTCAACTCATTCCACGAATTATCCATTAAGCCGGTAAGAAAAATGGAGCGTACTGAGGCGTCAGAAGCTGTACAGGTTAGATCCAGTTCGGCATGTTTCAAATATTGTAAAGAGTCTTTGCTTGTGCTTAAATCAAATTTGAAGAAAGCTTCACGACGATACGATTCGAGAGAATAATTTCGCACTTCCAATTCTGTAGCAGTTCCGTAATTAGTTGTATTGGTAGCTCCAGGAGCCACATAAGTATCGTGTATTGCATAGAGTGTCTTCACTTTCAAATCATAATTCGGCCGGCGGCTTATTCCATCATAGAAATCACATAGTTGGTAAACCTGCTTATTCAATTCGTTCATTAAAGCTGTCATTTCGGTATATTCAACTCCCGAACCGTTTATAATTCCTTTATTTGCATCCGAATCATCCTGATATTTAAAATATTGCCACCCGATATAGCATTTGTTTTTCAACAATTCAAGGCAGGTGTTCTGATAAAAATCTCCACGTGACGCCTGGTTATTTACATACCAACCTGCTCCGGATTGTGTGGCGGCAAACATGTTGATATCCTTTATATAAAATTCGGTTACAATACAAGGTTTATCGTTTGTCCACTGCGAAGTTGCAATCTGTTCATTGGGTGTGAATTTATCGTAAAAATTTACCGAAGTTACATCCATGTATTTTTCAGAGGCAGCTACAACTCCCGGAATTGCACGTGGACGGCCATTCAAGCGGCTTCCGATTATTAAATGATTCGGATCATATTTGCGAATGGCCGCAGAAATAACACTGTAATAATGATTGGCCATTGAAGTCGCAAAATCTTGTTTCATTTGTTCGGTAACGTTGGATGTGTAATTTATACAATCCGCTTCCGTAAGACCTCTTGAAGTTGCAAAAACCAATGCGGAATCACGGCTGGCATCACCTACAGGTAAGTCACGTACTAAATTTTGTAACTGATCTTGGTTAAAGTTTATCTCGTTATCGGTAAAATATCCCAGCATGTCACGGTCGTTGACAAAAGGCAATGCATTGGCTTTTGCCTGATCATCGCAATATGTTGTAAATTTTGGGTCGAAAACCAACACGTAGTTTACATTTCCATCAACTCCACTTGGAGTATTCGGATAATACGTTTTGCGCACATTTTTATATCCCAGAAAGAAATTTAACGCCCGCGTATAAGAAAAAGTGTTGTAATTCTGAAGATTATAATTTGTTTTAGTCTGTGATTCACTCGACACAAAGTTTCCAATTCCATTATAACCAAGATTTTTTAAACGATCATAGTCGTTCTGAATACTGCTTGACCCCAAACTTGCAACTCCCATATTTACACCGGCATATCCATTCGGATCAATCATCCACCAACGACCATCAATTTTCTTAGTATAAAAAAATCCGGTTGAATCGGTTCTCAGATACTTGTATGTTCCATAACGGGTGAAATCATCTTTCCCATCTGTAACGGTATTATATCCGGCGATTAAACTTACTAATTTAGTGTTATAATAGTTCCAGCCACCAGAATAGGAACTTTTAGCCTGTATTGAAACTGTTTCAACAGCTTTTATACTGAATATATTCAGTATAATTAAAAGTACTAATATTTTTTTCAATAACGTCACTTTTGTCGGAAGATTAATAAGTTAAGAAAAATTGCACCTGTAAACAAAACATGAGCAATCAAATTATTTATTGAACTATTATTTTCGTAGATGCATTATTGCTTCCTTGCAAATTAAGAATATAAATTCCTGATTTCAGTGAAGAAACATCAATAACGCTTGTGTTTGATTGCAAATTTCCGGTTAATACTTTTTGTCCTGAAACAGAAAACACATTATAAATAGAATAGTTTGAAGTTGTGATTGACAGCTGTTTATTCTGATCAATTGAATATTTGTAATCATTTGCTGTCGTTGAATTTAAGTCTGTTTTGAGTTTTATAACATCACTCCAGGATAGTCCAACGCGAATGGCGTCAATAGTGAAAAGTGGAGAATTACCGGCAACAGATGGAGAACGTAAATAAACGGCAACTAATCCGCCAAAAGGTTTTGAAGCTCCCCAACGATACAAATCTTTTGCAGCAGAATCGTTAGTATAAAGTGTAGGAGAAGAAGGTTCACCACCGGTGGTTGGTGGATTTATAAAAAGTGACATCTGATCATCATAAGGAGTATCAGTGGCTGCTGATGATCCTACTTTCCCCATCTTATATTTCAATACCAATAAGTGCGTTGTATTAATAGGTAAGTTATTGGTTGCATAAACAGCACTTGCCTGGGTACTTCCTTTTTTAATTGAAAGATTTATCTCATTTCCAGCTAAACTCGGATCATACGATGCAAAAATATCTGCTCCCCAGTTTGTATCTGAAAAAGAACCAGACATTTTTATACCCATGAAGAAATCAGGGCTGAGAATGGCAGCCGCATTGGACGCAAAATTAATCAGAAATGAGATATATATGGTTGAATCTTGTAATATGGCATGTTGCCATGATTTATAAACACTTGGTCCAATTGTGGTAGAATTTATAAATGATAATGCGTTGCCTGCTGCTCCGGTATAATAACCATTGTAAGTTAAACCGGGGGAAGTTATATCCCAGCTATCATTCAGTGCATTGCTACTTGTTTGTGTTGACCAACCATTGGCCTGCAAATTGGCACTACTAACGACAGGATTTTGAATAAATGGTCCTGCAGTATAATCAAAGTTTTCTTCCAGGTAAAGCTGGGCTTTTAGGCTTCCAAAACTCATGAAAACACAAAGTGTGAGTAAAGTAAAGATTTTTAATTTCATAAGAATTAATTTTAAGGTGAAAAATATTAGTGATTATCGAAGTATTCAATTAATGAGTATACATTCTCATTAAGTTGTTTCATAAATTTAATCATTGGTTTATACCATTGGTATTCAGTATTCAATAGTCCTTTATTTGAGTCTAAATTGGATGGATCAACACCTTTTGCCGATGGATCATTGTCCTGATACCTGAACCAATGCCAACCAACACAATTTGGCGATTGAAGCAAGCCCAAACAAAAATTCTGATAAGCATATCCCCTATCCTTTTGCGTGTGAACAGTAAATCCGGCACCACTGCTGTTGACCAGACCTGAATCCATTGCTTTGGTATAAAACTCGGTAATCATAAATGGTTTTCCCGCCCAATCGCCCCAGTTTTCCATAATTTTAGTATCCGGTGTCCACGATCCATAGTAATTGATAGAAACAATATCGCAATATCTTCCGGCAGCTCTCACAACGGATTCCATGTTTTTTGGAGAACCATGTAATCGACTTCCCAAATACAGATGATTTACATCATATTTAGATATAGCTTTTGAAACAATTCTGTAATAACGTTCAGCTACTATTCCTGCAAATTCAGCACGTTCAGTATCAGTAATTTGAGAAACTGATTTGTTTTTACTTTTCAACCATTTTTCTGCAAATATGCGTCCAGCATCGGTGGAATCCGGCAAACTAAGGTAACCCTGTAGGTTATTCATTCCGAAAGGCAATTCATTGTCAGAAAAATACCCAATTAAATTCCTGTCATTTTTATAGATTAGATTAGCTTGGGCATATTCATCACAAAATTGTTCAAACCGTTTATCGAAAACAAAAATACATTGATTCGGATAACCGATATTTCCTGATAATTGGTAGGTTCCACCCCGCTCTTTGCCATACATACTCATAAAATTCAACATTAACGAATATGAAAATTTTGAGCTGTTTTCTTTATTTGCTTCAATTATTGCCTCTGTATCACTCCATGCTCCAATCCCATTGAATCCAAAATCGGAAAATTCCTGTAACGTTTTATTTGCCCAGTTTGATGTATTTTGATAGATACTATCAAAATACATTTTATTTCGTTCAGATGTGCCTTGACGGAGGCCATTTACTACCCGCTGAATATTCAAGTATCCCTCCGGATCAACAATCCACCATCTGTTTTTTACTTTTTCAGCCCTGAAAAAACCGGTGGCTTTAAGTTGAACGTGCTTATTGCTTCCGTATATATTTATTTCAATTTTAGCGGGTTTGAATTTTTTTAGACTATCAATCAGTTGTGTTTCATAAAAAGCCCATGGTTGATTGGGTTTATCTTTTACCCATTTACGGGCTTCTACCTTAATAGTGGAGCATAATCGGTTCTGACTTTTTGATTGAGAAGACAAAACACAACAAGCAACCAATAAAATTAATATGGTTTTAAGCAGAAGTCTCATAACTGAATATTCTGATGATTATAAATAATTACAAGCACAAAATTATAGGATTGCCATTGGGTGGGCTATCGGAATTGTACAGAATTCTTTGCTGAATTGTCAATATCGTACAATAATGGCTTTTTCTCTTATTTCTAAGATGTATTTGATGTATGAAGAGTCAATATAGCGGGATTTCAGGGAGTTTTTTACAGATTCAAAATTTCTGTATCCCATTGGTTTTCGTTGTAAAAGTCGATAGAAATAAATAGAACCGGATTGTTTTGGAATTGGGCAAAACTGTCCGATTTTGATATTTCCAATTAGATTCATTACTTCTGCTCGCTCCTCACCTTCCATATTCTGAGAATAGATCGGATCAAAAATCTGAATTTGCGATTTTATTTCGCCAATGTTTTTAACCAACTTCTTTAAGGTTTCCAACTCAATATTCTGTTTGGAAATTTGAAACTGAATCTTTCGGATTATTTTATTTTGTTGAAAATCATCTGTTTCCCTATTTTTCAAGATTATTTCAAAACGCTGAACTTTTATATAATCCTGCATTTTATACAGGCTGTCCTTTACTATCTCATAATAGGTTTTCAGATTTTCGTCGGTCGGTTTAAAATCGTTTTCTGACAATTGATTTTTTATTCCGATAACTAAATTACTAAATTTGTACTGAAAATAATTTTCTTCAGTGTATTGTATCGGACCGTAAAACACTTCTTTGTTTTTCAATGAGGATAAACGACGTTGATTTTCAACTTCGAGTTCGGTTTGAAAGGCGTGATAACTAATATCATTTACCAAACCTAATTTTTTAGCAAGTTGTTGCTGGAGCTTAATCTGAATTGCAGCTTCCAATCGTTTCTCTTTCTGAAATGATGAGTCAGGAGCAGTTAATCTGTTTTTCCATTCAATGAAGCTTAATTCTTTCAGAACCAAAGGCTCACCATTGACAGTTGCAATTGTATCATTTGCATTAACTGCAAATGATAATACCGAACTTAATAAAAGCGGAAGAAATAAACAGCGTTTTGACACTTTTTCCCTATTTTATAACGATTTTTTTTGTAGTCACTTTATTTTCAGCACTAACCAAAACAGTATAAACTCCTTTCGTCAGGATTGATTTAGTGTCAATCAAAATTTCATTGAATGGCTGATACTGTTTATTGAATAAGGTTATGCCATTCATTGCAGTTATTTTTACTGAAACAGGATCTGATATTTTATTTTCATTTAAATTCACATGTAAAATTCCTGAATCCTGTTGACTCTGATATATATCGAAAGTCTGTTTGTCAGTATTTAATTTTACAGATGCGGCAATGTTTGGTGATTCATAAGCACCAATATCCGGTTTACCTGTTCCTACAGGATTTCCCCAATAATCTTTACCTCCATTATTTGGAATATAAATTCCGGCATTAATACATGGTGATCCTGTTTTCAACTTATAACCATCGACGGTATTCAATCCAATTCCGCCACTTCCCGGATTTACAAACATCGGATCGGAAGTGATTTTATGTGCATCAGCAGGTTCTGTTGATGGATGAATGCCATAGTAGCAATTGTAATCTATATTTCGGGTATAACCTGTGGTTGTATATCCGTATGATGCCGTAGTACTATTGTTGTAAATAATATTGTTGTTGAAGGTATAATTTCGCGTTCCAGATCCAGTGTTTCTTTCTGAAATGATGGTTGGCGATTGATTTGAAGGAATATAAACCGTGTTATTGTAAATATTTATATTCATGACCGGATAATTTACACAAAATATATTTCCCTGATCATTTTGGCTGATATTATAGCGGCAAATCAGACTATCATCGGCCTGAACGGTACAGTTCCAGAAAAGCCCGTGTGCATTGTCATGGCTGTAACTATATTGCCAAATCGTGCCCGGTGAACGTAAGTCCGCATCATACAAACTTCCATCATAATCGGGTGAATTGTTCAAATAACCTTCGTTGTATTGAAAAATAGTGTTCAAACAACTACATGAATAAATAGTATTCCCAGTCATTCCGTTTGCCGTATTATAACACACATTATGTTCCACTACCCCACCATCAAACAACCTGATAACCATTGCATTTTTCGAGATATTATAAATGGTATTGTTGGTGACAGCTGCATTGGTTATTTTCATTGTTGACCACTCGGGTGAACCTGGCTGAAATCCATCACCTGACACGCATTCAAAAATTAGTCCTTCATTATCGCACGATTGAATGGTGCAACCATCAACCAGTATATCATTAAAATGAGAGATTGCCGATGAAACGCTTACAATCCCAAAACCAATTCCTCCTGTACGTTTATCTGAACGCGCCTGCCCTACACTCCCTTTGATATTATGCACTTTTAGCCCTTTCAGATAAATATGGTTGGCAGTACCGTAATTACTGATTTCAATCCTCACGCCTCGTCTATCACCTGCTGAAGCAGCGTCATTCACGATTTCAAGATTATTAATTTCCCAGTATTGTTGATTATAAAGATATAACACTCCGGTTCCGGTCATTCCTGCACCGTCAAAATAAGGTGTATTACCACCACCATATTTGTTGATGACAATTGGTTTTCCGGTAGTTCCAGAACCTTTCGGATAAAGCCTGCCTGTCCATGTACAACCTGATTTAAAAAGTATTGAATCGCCGGCTGCAAAAGTTGTCGCATTTACTTTTGAAAGAGACTTCCAAGCCACTGAAGTGCTGTTTCCTGTGTTTGAATCATTTCCACCTATTGCGTCAACATAATAGGTGTTGGCAGTAATATTAATTGAAATGAATAAGAACAAAAGGAATGTCGTAATTTTTGAATCGTACATTGTGAGAGTTTAAATAATTTTTAAATGGCAAATTAAATCTATTGTTTATCTATCAATTTATGAAGCTGATCAACCAACAAATACAAACCCGGTTGCATCATTGGCCCATGACCAAAACCCTGTAATTCGTACAAAGTAGTTTTTGTATGTCCGTTAAGTTTCATCATTCGTGCTAAATAAGCATTTTCTTCATATCGTCCGAGCATTTCCAGTTCACGATCACCGGTAATTAAAACCAAAGGCGGTAAATCTTTTCGAACATAAAATAACGGTGCAAATTCATCAACGATAGGTTGTGTATCAGGTATGCCCCGTTCTTTCCGAATAGTGAAATGTGTGATAGTTTGTGGACTTAAGGGTAATAATCCAGCAATGCGGTTGGCATCAATATTGTATTTTGCCAGCCACTTTTTATCCATTCCCACTATTAAATCAAGATAGCCGCCAGCTGAATGCCCTGAAAGAAAGATTTTTGTACTATCACCACCATATTTTGCCACATTACGGAAAGTCCATGCTACAGCAGCTGCTGCATCTTCTATAATTTGAATGCAAAGCACGTTGGGACTAAGTCGGTATTCTATTCCAACTACAGCAAAACCCTGATTCTTTAATCGTTCAGGTATTTCTTTTTTTCCGCCTTTTAAACTGCCACCGTGAATCCATATTACTGTTGCAAATGCTTTCTTATTTACCGGATAATAAAAATCAAGTTGACAATTTTTTATGGCATATTCGTCCAATTTTTCAACATTGCTATCACGATATGGAATTGATTTCTCTATTCTGTATTCATATTTAGTTGTGTCTTGGGGTTGTTTAATCTGGGCTGAAACAACAACAGAACAAACCAGTAGTAGTAAAAAGAGCGTACTTTTTTTCATTATCGGAAGTTTAAAATAAAAATCACGCAAAATCTCTAGTACGTTAAACGATATATTTATGCGACTGTGAGATTTTGCGTGATAGAATTAATTAGTAACCTGTATTTTGCGGAAAATTAGATGCTCCCATTATATCAATCTGAGCTTGAGGAATTGGCCAGCGAACATGGTACTGTTGAATATTATTTCTTAAAACAGTATCGTTGTTCAAAACAAGGGTTCCTTTTTTTAAATATTCACCCGCATATTTCTTAACTCTGTCATAAAGCAATCCATTGCGTTTAAGGAAAAACCACCGATCTCCTTCGAAAGCCAGTTCACGGGCGTGTTCATCAATTATCATACTCATAGTAACAGACCCTGATGGAATTGCTACATTACCGGCACGTACCCACGTTTTATTGTAATAATATGCAGTACTATCCGCTTTACCAATATGAAGATATGCTTCGGCACCCATTAAATATGTTTCAGCAACACGGTAAAGAATAATATCCTTGTATGATTCTGTCAGACTTGGTGAAGTTCTTGTATAAGAATCACAGAATTTTGTACACATTGGGTGAACATTAAGGTACTGGGCAAGGCTTGTTGCCACCAATGTATCTCCTAGTTTTTTACCTGTTGGAATACCTGACACATTATTAAAAGTCCAGATTGTTTTATATAATGTTTTATATCGGGTATCTTTTGTTTGATCATATAATCCGAGCAGATAATTATTTGGGAAAACCCGTCCCCATGGGTATGCTCCCGATGCGAAATCAATCTGCATCCCTCTTTCAGCATTATATTTTGGTGCAAATATAAGCGGCATGCGATGTCCAGATAAAGCTCCGGTAGTTGGATTCACAAATTCACCTCCTAGACCCGCACTCCATTGGGACACTAAAATGGCTTCGGAATTATTCAAGTCACCGGTTGTTGTTATAACTCCTCCACCAAAAGCATCCGCGGGATTTGTCAATAATTTATATGTGCCGGATTTATCTATTGCGTTAACCTGTTTGGCCACTTCCAGCCAGTTTTGTTGAGGAGTACCTATATAACTACCATTATAAGTATATGTTGCTTCCCATGCGGCCACTTTTGCTTTTATATGACGTGCTACACCCTGAGTAAAACGCCCCGGTTGAGTTGTTGCCCATGATAAATGAGCAATTGCATAATCCAAATCAGTATTTATTAATTTAAAAACAGAATCAGGAACAGCAGGAGAATATTTAATAGAATCGTTTATATTCTCGGGAGTAGTAACCCTGGTTGTCAGATAAACTCTGTCAAACTTACGAATGAGCCAAAAATATGCGTGAGCCCTGAACACTTTAGCTTCAGCTAATGCCTGAATAGCTACCGGATTGGTCATATCCACTTTATCGGCAGCCGCAATCACCAAATTTGCATACGAAATTAACGCATATTTTTGTTTCCAAAAAGATGCAATATTTCCTGTTGTTGGGACTAAGGTGTAATGAGTGATATCCGATGCTGTTCGCATGTATGTAATATCATCACCGGCCACTAAATCTGTCCAGACAGTTGTTTCGGCATCTAAATTGGTACGGAATATCTCTCTGTCCTTTTCATACATGGCCAATACTGCACTTGCCATTCCCGCAGGTGTGGATGATATATAGTCAGTCGTTATTTTCGTATACGTTTTTTCATTCAACAAATCGCTGCATGCGTTAATTAATATAAGTAGCGTAGCAACTGACATTATTAAAATTAGCTTTTTCATTTTTCTTGTATTTTTCTTGTTTTCAAATTTGATTAAAATGACGCATTTAAACCAACTGTAAACGTTTGTGGTTCAGGATATGATCCTGCACTTGCTTCGGGACTGTACGAAAGGAATTTTGTAATTGTTACTAAATTAGTTGCCGATCCATAAATGCGCAAATTTGTCATTCTCAATCTGTGCAAAATAGATTTTGGAAAAGAATAGCCCAAAGAAATATTCCTCAACCGTATATACGATGCATCCTGATATCCCATTGATGAGAAGTATTGAATTGTGGCATCACGAGGTCTTGGTGCAGTTGTAGATGGATTCTCCAATGTCCAGTAATTTACTTTAATACCATTTAAGACACCTGCTAATGAACCTCCTGAATTATAATCATATAAATACAGATTTCTCTTTAATGCACCTTGAACCGTATAAATATCGAACGTGAAATCGATACCTTTCCATTTAAGTGTTGAAGATAACCCTCCTGTCCATTTTGGATCTTGATCGATGATAACCTGATCTTTAGCATTAATTGTGTCATTATGATCTATATCTTTAACCAAAATATCTCCAGGATGTGGTTTCACAGCATAATATACCTTTTTCGTAGCTGTTGTATCACTAAACTGCATTATTTTGCTGTATTGGTAATCATAATAGGCATTTATGTTATGACCTACAAACCAATGATTAGTTAAATCATTGCCACTTGCATCGGTTGCTCCGTTTAATTTCACAATTTTATTCTGATTAGCTGCGAAATTTACACTAAGTGTCCATGTAAAATTCTTTGTTTTTACAGGAACAACATTCAAAGTTACTTCTAAGCCCTTATTCAATACATTACCCATATTTACTAACTGGGTTGAATAACCTGAAGTTTGATTTATTGATTTAAGATTTAATAAATCAGTAGTCAATGCATGATAATATTCAACGGTACCACCTACTCGGTCATGCAGGAAACTGAAATCAACACCGGTATTCAGGGTTGTTGTTGTTTCCCATTTCAAATTAGGATTTGGTAATTGTGAGCCCGGAAGATAGCCAATAAGTGGAGTTAATGTACCAAACTGGAAATATACCGGAGTGGCAAGTCCCTGTGTTTGATAAGGACTAATTTTCTGATTTCCCACAGAACCGTAACTGGCACGAAGTTTTAGATTGGATAACCATTTTTTATCTTTCAGAAAATCTTCTTCCGACATTCTCCATCCAATAGATGCAGCTGGAAAAGTTCCCCATTTTTTGTTCACTCCGAATACCGAAGAACCGTCCATACGGGCAGATGCTGAAAATAAATATTTGTCTTTCAGATTATAACGAACACGAGCCATATAAGAGAGTAAATTGATAGGACTTATAGTTCTGATTACCGGATAGTTAGTATTTGAAGCTGAACCTATGAAATTATAACCCAAAGCATCTGTTGCAAAACCGGAACCTTGCTCTTGTGTAAATGTAGTTTTTTGAAGATCGGTACTTTGAACTAAGGTAACATCAAACTTATTGTCTGTATTTATTTTACCTTCATAAGTAAAAATATTTTCAAGTAAATAATCGGAATAATTATTATTTCCAATGGTTGCAAGACCATTAACGCCAATGCCATTTTGATGAAGTGAAGTTAGATACGTACCCTCTTCAGCATTTCGGTTATTTAAGCTGGCATTCATTTTATATTTTAGCCCTTTTATAATCTCCCATTCTACAAATCCATTGAGAAGTAGGTTGGAAGTAACAGTATGGTCAGTTTGATTGGCATTATTCCATAAAGGACTGTACTTGCTATTTTCAAGTAACCCATTGTTTGCATTGGCATAAGCCGGGCTCAATAACGGTGATTCAGTGATAAATGTATTGAAAGTTGCATCTTCCTGATCGCGACCGGAGTAAGTATAATTTGTATTTACACCAAGAGTAAGATTCTTAGTTAGTTTGTGCAGAACGTTAAAATGGAAAGTAGCACGTTGATAAGCAGCTGGAGCTATCATACCTTTTTGATCAAAAAATCCAATTGAAGTGGCTATTTTGGTATCTTTATTTCCAGAACGTACACTTAAATCGTACTTTTGTTGCAATGCGGGTTTAATTCCCAATCCTTCCCAATCGGTATAATTTTTATTCAGGAAATTATTCCACATTGGCCCAAAAAGACTTTGGTCTCCCGGATAAGCTCCTGTTGCATCTGGAGTTCCTATTGAAGTAGCTGAAAGAGTATAGTTATTAGCTCCCCATGTATAAGTTCTGTTTGCTTCGCGTTTCAACTGCATCCATTCTTCAGGGGAATAAAAATTAAAATTGCGTTTCATTTGCTGTGAGGCTAAATAAGATGAAAAATCTACGGTTGTTTTACTTTCATTTCCTTTCTTTGTAGTCACCAAAATTACACCATTAGATGCTCTTGCTCCATAAATGGCTTCGGAGGAAGCATCTTTCAACACTTCAACTGAAAGTATATCCTGTGAATTATAATCATCAATATTTAAAACCGGCACACCATCTACTATAAAAAGAGGTGCATTTCCTGCATTACTTCCATTGATTGGCAAAGTTTTATTACCACGGATAACAATATCAGAACCTCCACCGGGACGATCGGAGTTTTGAGTAACCACCATACCGGCAGCCTTCCCGCGAAGCATCTCGGCAACATCAGTGGTTGGAATTGAATTCATATCATCAGCTTTCACAGATACTACTGAACCAGTCAGATCTGATTTCTTCTGACTACCATAACCTACCACGATAACTTCATCCAGCACTTTGGATTTTTCATCCAAAACCACTTTGATTGTTTTCTGATTCCCGATGACTAATGTTTGGCTTATATAACCAATGAAACTGATATGGAGAGTGTCTTTCCTACTGTTTACTTTAATGCTAAAATTACCCGTAGCATCAGTAATTGTTCCACTTGTAGTTCCCTTAACCGTTATACTGGCTCCTATAATTGTCTCACCATTCGTATCTACTACAGTTCCGTTTATCAGTTGTGACTGAGCGAATGCTGAAGTAAAGAAACAAAATGCAAGAACCCCAAACAGAGAAAGCCTCCGGATGGAGATGCTAAATTGCTCTGATTTAAAAATTGTTTTGATTTTCATTTGAAAAAGATTTTTAGTTACTTGTCGGTATGCAACTTACATGATTTTGTTGATTTTCATTTATAATGCAGATTTGCAGAAAACCATGCTGGTTTCATAATGTTTTCATTGGATTAGTATTAAATTTTGATAGCGCAAATATAGGTGTATTTTATTCCCGCATTTTATAATTATTGTACGCATTTTAATCAATTTAATTCGAATAGCAATTAATGGTTGAATATGTTGGTTTAAATCGAATTTATAATAGATATATAGGCACCATAACTTAAAAATTCGATTTTGAAAGAATGAAAACTATAAAAGCATCTTTCCGTACGTTTTTTATAGTAAGTGTACTTGTGTATAATTCTTAACCGAAATGTTTCATTACTTTTGCCTTGTAAATAACCATTTAGATAGCATGAAAATAACACGATTATGTTTGATCATCTTTTGTTTGTTTCTTTCCTTCCAAATATCGGCTGAAACCATCTTCTTCGATCATTTAGGAGGTAAAAACAGCCTTTCCCAATTATCCGTAAATTCAATTTATCAGGATGAGCTTGGTGTAATCTGGATTGGCACCAGATATGGACTTAACAAGTACGATGGTAATAAAATCGAGGTGTTCAAACACATTACCCACGATAAAAATTCACTTTTTGGAAATAATATTCAAACCGTTTGTGGAGATAAAAAAGGTAATATCTATCTACAATGTCGGGCTGGTTTAGTGGTTTATGACCTAGTATTACGAAAAATGATTACCGTTTGTCAAAACGATGTGGTTTCAATTTCGTACGGATTAAATTCACTTTGGGTTTGTTCAAACTCTGTCATTTCAAATTATGACAAGGAAAATAATAAATTGAAAGAATTTGCACGGCCCAATATCCCAAATATCAGAATCAGCTGTTTAAAAGAAGCTTCAAATGGCCAACTCTATATCGGAACGCGAAATAACGGATTGATGATTATGGACAAAAACAAACGGCTAATTACCGGAATTCCTGATATTGACGTAGTAAGCTTATTCGAGGACAGTAAACAAAAAATGTGGGTTGCAACTCGTCGGAACGGTCTTTATATTATTGAACGAAACAGCCAGATAACGCATTTAGGTAATAATCCATCCAATTCCAACTCATTATCTTCCGATTTTGTCCGTTCAGTGTGTGAAGATGATTTTGGTAATTTCTGGATCGGTACATTTAACGGACTTTGCCGTTATAATGCGGAACAAAACAAATTTACCACCTTCAATCATTCCGAAAGTCGCCCCTATTCGCTCGGAAGTTCATCTATATGGTGTTTGTTGAAAGACAAACAGGGAACCATTTGGATAGGATCATATTTTGGCGGAATTGATTATTTCAATCCTGAATATTCTTTCTATAAATTTTATTCAGTCGATAACGGCATTAATTACAGTTTGAGTAGTCCAATTGCCGGAAAGATAATTGAAGACAATCAAAACAACTTGTGGATTGGCACCGAAGGTGGCGGATTAAACTGTCTGAATCGTAAAACCGGAGTTATTTCCATATACAATAATCTGCCGGCAAATAAAGGTGTTTCGGCTAATACCATAAAAGCATTATGGCTTGACAAATCTACTAATAATCTTTGGATTGGGACTCATATTGAAGGACTTTACCGAATGAACCTGAATACAAAGCAAACAGTGGTTTTCAGAAACGATCCGAATAATCCTTCGTCACTGAAAAATGATTATGTACGCGTCATTATTCCATATCAAAATAAACTGTATTTGGCAACACATAATTCGGTTGTTATTTTCGATATGGCTACTCAGCAAAGCAGCTTCCTCATTGAAAATAAAAAATATGGCTTGGAAAATAAGCAGATATGGGACATGATGCTTGACAAAAATGAAAATCTTTGGTTTTCGACTTCTTCGGCTGTTTTCAAGTATGATTTTCATAAAAGATTACTGAAGAGATATGTACACGATGAATCTGATTCGCAAAGTGTCAGCTCCACCTACCTCAATACATTTTTTCAGGACAGCAAAGGGCGTATTTGGATTGGTTCGGCTGGTAGCGGTGTGGATTTGTACAATCCTAAAACGGATAATTTCCGCACTTATAACTCTACAAATTCTACCATAATTGACGATTATATTCTGGACATAAAAGAGTCATTGTCTGGTTATTTATTAATTGCCACAAACAAAGGATTTTCGTATTTCGATATTGAAAACAACAAGTTTTACAACTTTGTAAATCAGTCAGTTTTTCCTATAACAGCCATTAATGAAGGTGGATTATTTGTGACCAAAGATGGAGAAATATTCATTGGAAGTACCAATGGTCTTTTCTCATTCCATGAGAACATGCTCAATATTCAACCAAAAACCTTTAGTGTTTTAATCACCGATTTGTATATTAACAATCAGCGCATTGAACCTACAGAAAAAGGGATTTTGAAAAAATCAATTTCGCTTACCAACAAAATCAAGCTCAAATACAACCAAAATGCTATATCAATTGAATATTCATGTACCAACTATGTCAATGCCATTCAGGAAGATGTCGATTATATGTTGGATGGCTTCGACAAATCATGGATTAAATCAAACAACCGGCATCTGATAACTTATACCAATCTGAATCCTGGAAGTTATCAGCTTAAAATCCGTGCAAAACAAAAAGGCGGAACCGTTACGGAAACTTCTCTGGATATAGTCATTCGACCGCCATTCTATGCAACATGGTATGCTTATTTGTTTTATATTTTCGTCATTTCGGTTATTGTCTATGTGCTGATAAAATTTTACACTTCCAGTATCAGGTTGAAAGTATCGCTTGATTATGAGAAAAAAGAGAAAGAACAAATCGAAGGATTAAATCAATCGAAACTACGTTTTTTTACTAATATTTCGCATGAATTCAGGACACCACTTACGTTGATTATCAGTCAGGTTGAATCTTTACTACAAACAACCTCCCTTCAGAGTTCACTTTACAGCCGATTATTGAGTGTACATAAAAATGCTCACCGGATGGGAAAACTGATCAATGAATTGCTCGATTTCAGGAAACAAGAACAAGGATTTTTGCAAATAAAAGTTTCCCAACAAGATATTATCCGCTTTCTGAATGAAATAGTGTTGACATTTAAAGAATACTCCGATCATCGAAAAATAAACCTCACTTTTAATCACGATGAACCAAATATTGATTTATGGTTTGACACTAATCAAATGGAAAAAGTTTTTTATAACCTGCTTTCCAATGCATTTAAATTTACTCCTGATGGTGGTGAAATAAATGTTTCGGTTCAGGTGCAAAAAATATTTGTGAAAATTGTGGTTTCGGATAGCGGGCCCGGAATCAAAGCCAATGATCAGGGTAAAATTTTTGACCGGTTCTATCAAGCCGAGAACGGATACAGTAATAATGCAGCCGGAACTGGAATTGGTCTGGCACTTGCAAAAGGAATTGTGGAGCTACATCAGGGCACCATTTCTACCGAAAACAGACCTGAAGGAGGAAGTAGATTTATTGTTTCTATGCTGGTTGGAGATGATCAATTTACACAAGAACAGAAAATGACGGCTAACAATTCAAATGGAAATAGCAGCTTGATTTATTCGGTACCTGATAACGATTTTGTAAACGAAATTATCGAATCTCAACGTCTAATTTCAAATAAAAAATATTCTATCTTACTGGTGGAAGACAGTCCGGATTTGCTAGATTTGCTTGTTCAAATATTCAGCCCGATTTATGATGTAAATACTGCCGTTAATGGCAGAGATGCTCTTGGAAAAGCCAAACAGAAACAACCGGACATCATAGTGAGCGATGTAATGATGCCTGAAATGTCGGGGATTGAAATGTGCAGCAAGATAAAATCAAACCTGGAGACCTGCCACATTCCTGTTGTACTCCTTACAGCCCGAACTGCCATTGAGTATACTATCGAAGGTTACCGAACAGGGGCTGACGATTATCTTACAAAACCATTTGATACCAGGCTTTTGATTGCTCGATGTAACAATCTGGTGAACAACCGTAAACAATTGCAAGCCAAATTCAGCAAAAACACTGACAGCGATGTAAATATTGTGGCAACTAATAGCCTTGACCAGAAATTTCTTACAAGAGCTGTTGAAATTGTTGAAAAAACACTTGATAATTCTGAATTCGATGTGAATATATTTGCATCAGAAATGATGATGGGGCGAACCGCATTTTTCCAGAAACTGAAAGGAATCACAGGACAAACACCTAATGAATTTATTACTACCATTCGTTTGAAAAAGAGTCTTAAAGTACTGGTTGATGAGCCTGATTTGAGCATAACCGATGTTGGTTATAAACTCGGATTCTCTTCACCCAGCTATTTTACCAAGTGTTTCCGCGAAGTATTTGGTGTAACTCCGGTAAAATACAGGAAAGACAATTTAAAATAATATTTCCCCAAACAAAAATCGGGGCGTAAAAATTACGTCTCTGCCAAACCAAAAACCAATCCTACACTAAACAACAATTGTAGGATTAATGGGATTTATATTTAATAATTCCTGTAAATTCTAATGGCATTTAATATTGGTTCACCTACACCTCTTTTGAATTGAACAGAGATTCCTTCGTTATTAGTGACATTTACTTCAAACTTCTTTATAACAGCACGTTGTGCACCAAATTCAGCAGTAAGATCAAGGTTTTTAATTACGGGTGTATCGTTGATATTCACATCAAAAATGCGTCTGCTGAAATCTTCTTTCACAGCATCATTACCCAGGTTGTAAGCCAGTGTTTTGAGTTCTTTATCGGTTTGCAATTCAGCCCAATATAAATAAACAGTGTACTTTCCATTCGGAACATCCATTTTAAAAGCGTCTAATCCGATACGTGCGGTTTGAAAAACAGGATCGTTGGTAGTTCCCAGAATATCAAGATCAGAAGCAGGTTGTGCTCCGTATCGTGTTTTCTTAGTATAAGGTACACCTCCCACATAACCCCAACTTCCTGCAGTATATTCTTTCTCCGGAATCCAAATAACCGAGTTAGTTTTGTCCTCGAAGTAGCGTTTTGAGCCTAACATCACGTTGATTTCAGTAAAGGATTCTGAAGTATTTCTCAGACTTGCAGGTACAGCTCGAAAATCAACTTTCAATTGATCATGCAGGTAAATGTTTTCGCCGGATACAGCATCCAATACATTTTCACCATTGACAAATGGAACATTAAACTGCGCTATATTATCGGTTACATTTTGATTGCCAAGGCTTTTCTCATTCAAATATAATTCAACTGTCTTTTGATTGGAATACACTTTAACCAGCTGAATGCAGCATCCATCCTGATTGGAAATACCACCACGAATTTTCCAGTTTGAACCTCCGATAGATATAACGGGAGTTTTATTTAAAAAAGCCTGATATTGCAAATAGGTGTCTTTTTTCTCACGATTTAATCCTGTAATTCCTTTGCTATTTACATGGGGAACTGCATAAGCTCTTTCTTCCGAATAAAAATCGTTCAGATTCCAGATATTTGCTCCCGATAACCACGGTAATCCCATTATCATTTTGAGATAATACTCATGGTATAAATTCCCATACTCCTGTGTATAATCGAAACGTTGCGGATCAAATGAATGCAAACGCGGATCAACATCAGCACCATATTCAGTGAGTAGGAAAGGTTTATGTGGAACTTTTTGTTTGGCAATGCGTAAAAATTCATCCGCACCATCAAATTGTCCTCCATACCAACCCTGATAAAGATTAAAACCGATGATCTTAGACACATCGCTCAAACCTGCGCGCATATAATCATCCAGATTTCCGTGACAGGGAATCATGGTGTAACGTGCCGGATCATCTTCGCGTATTTGCTTTTCAATTTTCAAAGCCAAAGCACCAACATTTTTAAAATACTGCTCATTACGAATAGAATCCTTTGCAAAAGGCAATTTGAGTAATACTTCGTTCATATATGCCCAAATTAAAACTGAAGGATGGTTGAAATCCTGCATAACCATTTCACGTGCCATATTCAGGCAGTTTTTGGTGAATGGTTCTGATTCATTGATAGCGTTCACAATCGGAATTTCAACAGAACAAATTATTCCCAACTTGTCGCACATTTCCATTACTACATGATCTTGAGGATAATGTGAAACACGGAGGAAATTTCCTCCCATTTCTTTAAGCAATTTCATATCACTGACATGAATTTCGTCAGGTAATGCAGAACCCATGTTCAGGAAACACTGGTGACGATTGGTTCCAATCAGTTTCATCGGCTTACCATTTAGGAAAAATCCTTTGTCAGCTGAAAATTCATACCATCGCAAACCTAGTGGATTTATCACTTCGTCAAGTAAAATCCCCGATTTTGCATCATAAACACGGCTAATTACTTTATAAAGCGAAGGTGAATCGGGACACCATAGCTGAGGAGAAGTAATATTTATGTCGTTTTGTTCTACCGATTGAATACTTTCAGCCTTAATTTTTATGGCAACAGATTTTGAAAATACAGTTTCGCTGTTCGGTGAAATAATAATGCTTTCAATGCGCAGGTTCTGATCCGAATTATTGTCGTTGCTGACCAATGTTTTTAGTTGCACCACCGCTTCTTTTTCTGAAACCACCGGAGTTTTAATATAAACACCTGATGAAGCAAAATCAGTAACTATAATATGTTGTTTATCGGTATAAATCAGGTTCACATCGCGATAAATTCCTCCAAAGAAAGTAAAATCAGCAGAAATCGGCGGAATATTCTCATTATATTTATTGCTAACTTTTACAGCAAAAACGTTTGGTTCTCCAAACTTAACAAACCTGGTAATATCAAAAATAAAACGGGTATAACCACCTAAATGTGAACCTACCGTTTGGCCGTTGATAAACAATTCGGCTTCCTGACAAACGCCATCAAAACAAATAAAAATTTGTTTGTCTTTCTTATCAGTAGGAATAGTAAGAGAACGCCTGTACCATCCTGTTCCACGGTAGTAACCCGGAGTTTCGTCACTTGCATCGTCTTTATTCCATGTATGCGGAATGGAAACAGATTCCCAAGCCGAATCATTGAATATTGTTTTTTGTGCATCCGTGAATTCGCCTTTCGAAAATTTCCAGAATTGATTAAATGAACTTGTAACTCGTGGATTGCCGGCACTTATCATAGTCCTAGTAAACAGAATGATGATAGCAAAAAGAAGAAACTGTCTCATAATTGAATGTAACTATTTGTTGGTAAATTAATCTAAAAGCTGAACAACAAAATTACGCCCTATATTATTTGCTAACTATAATTATAGTTCAGATATTAAATAATATAATTCAAATCTATAATCTATACTTTCTTATAGATTGATTCAATAAAAATTAGAGAGTGATAATAATAGGTTCTAATATGTAAATTTTTTAAGATGTTTAGCAATCACATAGCTTATTAAATAATGACACACAGGATAGTTTCGTATGATTGTTCCAAAAATACGAATAATATTGTTATCGTGTTAAATTTAAACCTCCTTAATTTGCAAATAATTAAAATCGGGAATCTGATTGATTGTTGATTAAATGCCAAATATTAAACTCTTGATATAGTATGAATCTGAAATTTTACTTTATTACTTTATTCATTATCTTATTGTTTAACAATAGATTATCTGCACAAATTGATCCAAGAACATATTTAAAAGAAAACCGTTTTGGTGAAGTTTCTATAGCAAAGGGCATTAAGTTTGCCACCGTTGTTAATTATAAAGGTCTTTCACAGGATTTGTTATGCGATATTTATCAACCTGTTGGTGATATTTCTAAAAATCGACCATGTATTGTATGGATTCATGGAGGAGGCTTCAGAAGTGATTCAAAACGCACGCAAAATTACGTTGTAACTTATGCCACTGATTTTGCAAAAAGAGGTTTTGTATGCATTTCAATTGATTACCGGCTTAGAGATGGCGCTGATATGCCAACTAAAGCCGAAGAATTTCCAGCATTGAAAGATGCTGCGCGAGATGCCAATACAGTACTAGACTGGATACGTGCCAATGCATATTCATATAATATCAATCCTTCATATTTATTTGTTGCAGGTGGATCAGCAGGTGGAAGAATTGCAATAACGGTTGCTCAGTTTATAGGGCCTGATGTTTCTGCGACAACATCACCTGAAAATAATTACAAAAATAAAGTGTGGAATAAAAAAGGAATAATTGCAGCAGGAATACTTTGGGGCGGGTTAGAAAATGAATTCCGGAACTGGACTTATCCGTTTCTCAACACAAAATCCATTCCGGCAATTTTAATTCACGGTGAGCAAGACAAAACAATATCAGTTCAAAATAGTATCGATTTGGCAACTGCAATGACAATTGCTAAAGTGAATAACGAATTGCATATTATTCCAGAATTGGGACATACTCCAACAGGTACTAAAACAAATCCATTGATTGAAAATTGGCTTGGCAATTTCTTTGTAAATGAATGGATTAAAACACTTTCTTGCCAAAAATAATATGAAACCTCTAAAATTCTAATTAAAATGAAATCAAATATATTTTGTAAAAGAATTGCTTTTCAATTTTCCGAGTCAGAAATAAGAAAGAATATTCAGCGAATTTTCGGGTTTATCATTGTTTTAATTATAAATATATTATTGGTATCCAATTCATTATTTGCTCAGAAAACAGATACCCTTAAAGTAGGTACAACTACCTGGAGTTGTCCAGCAGGTGTTTATGCAGTTCAAGTTGAATGTTGGGGAGGTGGCGGTTCAGGTGGTGGTGGTGCTAGCGGTGGCACCGGCAAATGTGGTGGTGGTGGTGCCGGAGGTTCATATGTAAAAAATACTTCGGTAGCTGTTGTTCCCGGTACTACTTATAATGTAATTGTTGGTATTGGTGGTGTACCAGGTGGTACAACCTCCGCATCTCCATCCAATCCTGGTGGAAATACAACTTTTATAGTTGATGGTATTACCAGTATAACCGCGGTTGGTGGTTTAGGTGGTAAATGGGGAAGTTCCGGAACACCAAGCACAAACGTTGCCGGGTCAAATGTTGGAAATACGGGTTTTGAATCACCATTTAATTATTCTGGAGGGACTGGAATTGCCGGAACGGTATATGGATCGGCAATTATGTTTTCCGGTGGTGGTGGTGCTGGTGCAGGAAATTCAGGTACTGGTGCAATTGGTATAGGTTCAAATCCTGGAGTAGAAAGTGTAGGTACAGGAGGCGGAGGAAATGGTGCCGCCGGAGGAATTCTCACAAACACAAATGGCCTATCAGGCAAAACACCTGGTGGCGGTGGATCAGGTGGTTTTGGTGGTACTGCTGCAAAACCGGGTGGTGCAGGTGGTGATGGAAGAGTTTTACTTACTTATACTTCTGGCCCTGCTATTCCAAAATGGACAGCCGGTTGTCCAATGCTTACAGCACTATCATTTACTTCATTTATTGCCAAAGTGAATATAAATGTTATTGGAAATGTGTATTTTGTTGTTTTGCCTGACGGTGCTACTGCACCAACATCGGCTCAGGTTAAAGCCGGACAAGACGCAACCGGAAATACTCTAATTTCAACCTCAACAGGAACAATTGTTTGTACATCAGCATCCACAGAATATTCTGCGAGTGTTACAGGGCTTAATGAAAGCACAATCTATGATGTTTATTTTGTTGCTGAAGACAATATTCCGACTTTACAACCTACTCCAACTTTGGTTAGCATAATGCTTGGAACCAGTTCTAAGCTTAATCAGACAATTACTTTCCCATTTATTCCAAACGGAACTGTCGGAGATCAGGATTTTAATCCGGGAGCTGCAGCTAATTCAGACTTAGTGGTTACTCTGGTAAGTTCAAATACGAGTGTTGCAACAATTGTAGATGGAAATATTCATATTGTCGGTGTTGGCACAACAACAATAACTGCTTCACAGGCTGGTGATGCAACTTACAATGCTGCCGCCGCTCTAAGTCAACCTTTTACGGTTGTTGCAGTGTCCAAACTAAATCAGACAATAACATTTCCAACTTTAACATCTGTAAAAGTAGGAGATGCCGATTTCAATCCCGGAGCAACTTCTGATTCAGGACTGCCAATTACTTATACAAGCTCAAATATATCTGTCGCAACAATTGTCAATGGCAAAATTCACATTTTAAGTACTGGTTCCTCAAAAATCACGGCATCTCAAGTTGGAAATGCAACTTATAACGCAGCAGCTGATTTTGCACAGGATTTAAATGTGTCACCAGCTGCCAAACTAAATCAAACAATAACATTTCCTGTTTTCTCTAATAAAAATGTAGGCGATTCCGATTTTAGTCCTGGTGCAACAACAGATGCAATTGCTTCTTTTGTTGCTAAACCCGATTCGTTTCTTAATCCAAATCGTTTTTCCGCAGTTACAATTACAACTGTGCAATATGCTACTGTTACAAACAGTAGCGGAAGTCAACAAAATCTAAGTCTAGACATTTATCAACCCTCTGGCGATGCATCAATTTATCGCCCTTGCATGCTTTGGATTCACGGAGGTTCGTTTACGTCTAACACCAAATCTTCTCAATCATATATTGTAAACTATGCTACAGCATTTGCTAAAAGGGGATTTGTTTGTATTTCAATTGACTATCGTTTGCGTTCAAGTGCTACAACACTGGCACTTAAATGGCCCGCCTTGCAAGATGCAGCACGCGATGGAAATACAGCTTTGGATTGGATTAGAGCTCATGCTGCAACTTATGGAATTGATGTTAATTCACTCTTTGTATGTGGTGGTTCAGCTGGTGGACAGACAGCAGTTTCATTGGCTCAATTTACCGGGCCCGATACATCTGCCAAATATGCTCCTGAAACGGCTTACCTTAATAAACCATGGAATAAAGCCGGAATTATTGCTTGTGGTATTTTCTGGGGTGCTGAAGAAGCTGAATTAAGAGGTTGGACTTATCCATATTTGACAGCTACATCTATTCCATCAATTCAAATTCACGGTAGTGCAGATACAACCATTCCTGTTCAAAATGCATATGATTTACAAGCTGCTTTCCATGCTGCCGGAGTAACAAATGAATTACACGTGATTCAGGGTGCCGCGCATAGTCCTTCAGGCACATCATACGATCCTAATAATTTAATGTGGTCTGGAAATTTCTTTGTAAACGAATGGGAAAAAGTGATTCCTTCAAAAACATATACTATCACTTATGCAAGTTCTAACACATCTGTTGCAACAATTGTGAATGGATTAATTCATATTGTTGGACAGGGTTCAACTACCATTACTGCGACACAAGCAGGTGATGCAACTTATAATTCATACACAACCAGTCAGATACTAACTGTGGGTAGTTCTGGAGTTACAGGCTTAGCTGATAGCAAGCGAGATGTCAATATGTTCAATATTGTTTCAAATTCACAACCAATTCAACTTGAACTTTCAGGTTATACCGAAAAGGAAGTGCTTATAAGTATTTTTACTATTCAGGGTAAGCTTTTGTTTGCGCGTAATTATAACGTTCAGCAAACATTGCAAATCAATCCGACACAACTATTGGCAGGAGGAATTTATCTGATTAATTTGAAATCAGGTACTTCTAATATTACTAAAAAGCTGATTATAAAATAGAATTATGTCTCTTCTTGAAATAGTGTCTCACAAAAAACCATTTACAACACATAATTGCAAGTGGTTTTTTATTGTGTAAAACACAAATCTACTTTGTTTTCAGCAACTCTTCCAGTTTCATTAATTCGTCGCGATATTGGGCAGCTTCCAAAAATTCGAGTTTGCGGGCAGCATGCTGCATAGCTTTTCGTGTTTTTTCTATAGTCTTTTCAAGAGCCGAACGACTCATATATTGCACCACGGGATCAGCAGCTACATTAATGGTAGTAGGCTCGGTATATGCTCTTGCAGCTGCTCTATCGGCAGTCTGCTGACCCAGTACAGAAGTGTGTGCTTTATGAATTGAGGTCGGTGTTATATCAAATTCAGCATTATAGGCCAGCTGTTTCTCACGTCGGCGTGCTGTTTCATCAATAGTTTTGCGCATACTGTCGGTGATTTTGTCGGCATACATTATCACTCTTCCATTCAGGTTGCGGGCAGCACGACCAGCGGTCTGTGTGAGGGAGCGGTGCGAGCGTAAAAATCCTTCTTTGTCGGCATCAAGAATTGCCACCAACGATACTTCAGGCAAATCGAGACCTTCGCGCAACAGGTTGACACCCACCAATACATCAAAAAGTCCCTTGCGCAGATCTTCCATAATTTTCACCCGTTCCATCGTATCTACATCAGAATGAATATAGTTGGAACGAATGCCCATTTTGCCAAAATAGTCATTAAGCTCTTCGGCCATGCGCTTGGTTAAAGTCGTTACCAGCACACGCTCGTCTTTTTCAGTGCGTTGTGCTATTTCTTCCATCAAATCGTCAATCTGATTGAGACTTGGACGCACATCAATAACAGGATCCAAAAGTCCCGTGGGGCGCACAACCTGCTCCACCACTACCCCTTCCGAACGCTGTAACTCGTAATCGGCAGGAGTGGCACTCACAAAAATTACCTGTGGTGTCATCTCTTCAAACTCCTCGAACTTGAGCGGGCGATTGTCGATTGCTGCCGGAAGGCGAAAACCGTACTCCACAAGGTTTTGTTTGCGCGATGCATCGCCCCCATACATGGCACGAATTTGTGGCACTGTGACATGACTTTCATCAATTACCATCAAAAAATCATTGGGAAAATAGTCGAGCAGGCAAAATGGACGACTGCCCGGTTCGCGACCGTCAAAATAGCGCGAATAGTTCTCAATACCTGAGCAATAGCCGAGTTCGCGAATCATTTCAAGGTCGTAAGTCACTCGTTCATTGATTCTTTTGGCTTCGTAAGGTCTTCCCTCCGACTCAAAAAATGCAACTTGTTTCACTAAATCGTTCTGAATTTTTCCAATTGCCTGACTAATACGTTCTTTGGTGGTAACGAAAATATTGGCAGGATAAATCTGGTATTGTTCAAATAATTCTAATGTGTGGCCATTAAAAGGGTCGATGGTTTCTATTTCTTCAATTTCGTCACCCCAAAAAACCACGCGTAATGCCACATCGGAATAGGCCAAAAAGATGTCTACAGTCTCTCCTTTTACACGAAAATTACCTCTGTTGAATTCAATTTCATTGCGCGAATAAAGGCTATCGACTAACGACCGTAAAAAAACATTACGAGCAATGGTTTGTCCTTTATGGATGGGGATAATGTTGCTGTAAAAGTCTTCAGGATTACCTATTCCGTATAAACAAGATACGGACGAAACCACCAACACATCGCGGCGACCCGAAAGCAAAGAAGAGGTAGCCGAAAGACGCAATTTCTCAATCTCCTGATTGATAGAGAGATCCTTTTCAATATATGTTTCCGACGAAGGCAAATATGCTTCAGGTTGATAATAATCGTAATATGACACAAAATACTCCACCGCATTGTTTGGGAAAAAGCTTTTAAACTCCCCGTAAAGTTGTGCCGCCAGAGTCTTATTGTGGCTCAAAATCAGCGTTGGACGATTTACCTCTTGCACCACATTGGCAATGGTAAAAGTCTTGCCCGAACCTGTCACTCCCAAAAGCGTCTGGAACTTGGTGTCGCTTTTAAGCCCTTCGACCAACTGCTTAATGGCTTCAGGCTGGTCGCCGGTAGGTTTATATTCGGAAGTTATTTTGAAATCCACGACAATTAACTAATAATGAACGATTTATAATTAATAAATATTTGTAGGCAATAAAAAAACAATAATTGATTGTCTAATTAAAAAATCGCTTTAACCATTTTATTTTATCATTGAAAGGGGCATAACGCATCTTGATATCTATAAAAGTAGAAGTTGAGATAACAGCTCGTGAATGACTGAATGTCAGAAAACTATATTTTCCGTGATAGTTACCGAAACCACTGTTACCAACTCCGCCAAAGGGCAGTTTGTCATTGGCAACGTGCATAATCACATCGTTTATACAGACACCTCCCGATGAAGTTTGCGACAACATTGCCTGCGCATTTTTTTGGCTTTGAGTAAAATAATAAAGTGCCAATGGCTTTTCAGTATGTTTCAAATAATCAACCACTTCGCTTCTATTTTCAAATATCATTACAGGCAGTATCGGGCCAAAAATCTCTTCCTGCATAATGCGGAAATCAGGCTGCACATCATCAATAATTGTAGGTGCAATATAGTTATCCTTCAAATCGAACTGCCCGCCAACCACCACATTACCCTGATTAATGAAAGAAATCAGACGGGTCATAGCAGCCTCATTTATAATACACCCATAATCAGGCGAATGTTGCGGATTGGCTCCAAACATGTTGCCAATTTCAACTTTCATTTGATGTATTAATCTGTCTTTTATATGTTTGTGTGCGAAAATATAATCGGGTGCCACACATGTTTGACCTGCATTCAGAAACTTTCCCCACACAATACGTCGTGCAGCAACCTCAATATCAGCATCTTCGTCCACAATGCAGGGACTTTTACCTCCCAGTTCTAATGTCATGGGAGTAAGCCATCTAGCAGCAGATGCCATAATTTGTTTACCAAATGAAGAACTTCCGGTAAAGAAAATATAATCGAATCGCTCATTAAGCAATTCATTCATTACTTCCTTTTCTCCGTGAACCACAGCTACATACTGTGCATCAAAAACTTCGCTTATTATTATTTCAATCACGGCGGCTGTGGCTGGAGCTTGCGGCGAAGGTTTGATTACAGCACAATTTCCCGCAGAAATTGCACCTATTAACGGACTCATTACCAACTGAAAAGGATAATTCCATGGCGAAACTATCAGCACTACTCCGTAAGGTTCGTGAATCAGTTTGCTGCGCGAAGGAAACATGAAAACCGGAGTGGATGCATTCTGTGGTTTTGCCCAACCGGAAAGATGGCGAATGTGTGTACTTATTTCGGCAAGAACAATGCCAATTTCAGTACTATATGCCTCAAATTCAGATTTATGCAAATCAGCATACAGTGCATCAAACAGTAGTCGTTCATGTGTTCGAATAGCATCTGCCAATCGCTTCAAAGCCAGCTTTCGCATCGAAACCGACTTGGTTGCCTGCGATAGAAAATAGCTTCGTTGGTCTGATATGAGTGAAGTTAATTTCAAGTTCATCAATTAAATAACGTTTCCCATTTATTGTACAATTCTTCCATACCCGATAATACAATGTTTGCCCCGGCATTAATCAACACTTCATCTTCCAAAATGCCTGTATTGACAGCTATGGTAAAGATTCCGGCACTTTTTGCCGATTGCACGCCCAAGGGTGCATTTTCTATTACAACAGCCTCCCACGGCTTCACACCAGCCTTTTCGAGCCCCATCAGATAAGGTTCAGGATTGGGTTTGCCAAATTTCACATCATAGGCAGTTACCATACGTTCGTGAGAAAAAATACCTGGGAAGGTTGAATCTAAATTATCAAGCAAACTTGGTGTACCTGAGCCTGTAACCACCACAATATCAAATCTCTGACTTTTAATTTTTTCCAAAAGAGGACCTGCAAAAGGCATTGGGAGAGTCTTCCCCATTTTTTCAAACCTTACACTTTTATCTTTGTAAATAGATTGCTTTTCCGCTTCAGTTGCATCGCGCCCCAACTCACGTTGAAAAACGCCATCAATTGTACTCTGACCTGTACGGCCTTCCTGCATATATGCCTCGTAATGAGTAAATTCCAAACCTAAATTACGAATTGCCTGCACCCAGGCTTCTGCATGAGTTGGCATTGAGTCAAAAAGTACGCCATCCATATCAAAAAAGACGGCTTTGAGTGAAAACTGAGGATAGGATTTTTGCTTGATAAATTCTGAAATAGGTTGAAAAGTCATCTGTAGAAAGGGAATATGTTACGATTATGAATTGAATTACAATATGTTACGTCAATGATGTACAACAATATTTTTATTTTTGGCGGGTTGCTTTTGTGTCAGTAACTGGGGCTTGTGTATCAAGTAACCGCTTTACATTGAAGTAAAATCCGTTGACAGACAGATTGTTTTTTGCCACAGTCACATAGTCGCAATCGCTAAACACAAAACGTTGACTTACAGGAAATAATCCTAAAAGATAAATTGTTTCATATTCGTCAGAAACAGATATGACATACCAGGCTGTAAGTTGTGAACGTCCATTTCCGGTAGAAAAAATAGTAGCCGATAATTGCTCAGCTTTCCGACTGTAAATTCGCGCCAAATCATTTCTTCCTTTCAAATGGTAAGCATACCCTAACTGATTGATTTTGTATATGTCAAAAGGAAAAATTGCCAGCGATTGTGTAGCAAAACGAATAATTGAATCACAGTCGGCAGACGTTTTATTTACCTTTTTTGCGTAACTTGCCAACAGCGAATCTTGTGGCAGGCGTAAATAAGGACGATATTCTTTCTGAAAGGTGTAACCATAATAAAGACACCTGTACTGTTCATTGGTGAGAGTAGTATCATTTGCATTAAATCGCTGAATGACAGAAGGATAATAGCAATCTGATTTTGGATCGGCAATTTCAAATTTTATCTGCTTAAAGTTGGGAGGACTTGTCAATACCTTTTGTGCAAAGGTTGAAGTAGCACACAAGAAAACTAATAGTAATATCTTTATTTTCATCTGTTTATAGTTAATTGAATTACAATGAATGACTTTTTTCTGTTTTACCAAATGGATTCGCAATTTGTGGAAAAAAGCGGCTCAACAACCTCACTCCCCACACGACTAATAATGCCAGGCCAATACGTGGAAAGACTATCCAACCCATCGATACACCTATTGAAACAAACAACAACGTATCTTCAAGCAATGAGTGATTGATCGCAATGTGATAGTTAAGCATATTGGCTTCCTCCCTGCTTACAATATGATTATCTACCTGTTCAATCATTACTGCAGAGCCGTAAGATAGCCCAAGTGTTTGCGCCACAAACCAAAGAAACGAAACATTGCGTGATAGCCCGAAAAATTGCATTAAAGGCGCGAATAGTCGGGCAATTACATCAAGCAATTTGAATTCGTTTAGAATGTTTTGAAGAATAAATAACCCGTATAATATCAATGATATTTTGATAATCAAATACATAGAGCTTTTTAGCCATTGAAATAACACTTCGGGCACCGTTGTAAACACAACCGCTTGTCCTGTGGGATGAGAAATGGCGAAACCGGTTGTGGGCAATAGCCAATTGAGCAAAAATGCAGCGACAAAACTCATTCCGATTCGCACAAATAGCATCGTTACTGCGGATGAACCTGTTTTCTTTTGCACCGCGGTTTCCACAATCAAACTATGCGATATTAAGCACATAATAGCCAAAATGGTGACTTCGCGCATACCCAATGTCAGGGTTGCAATAACTGCAAGCACAGAATAAAGAGGGAGAAACAAGCTGGTAATAAACACAATAGCAGATACACCCGGTAACCCGATATGTGTAAAAACAGGCGATAAGTATTGTGCCATCCAATCAATCACACCCCAATATTGTAAAAAACTCACTGCAAAAGCAACGGGAAGCATCAGTTTAAGCAACCAAATAATCATTTTTGTTGCTTTTGGAAACGCGTTCTTTACACAAATCAATACTCGGTTCATATCAATTTCTCTGTCAAAGTATTTAATACCAGGTCAAAATCGTGCTCAAAATTAGGAGTGAATACTCCATTACCCAACTGCTGTTTTATCTCGTCTAAAGACCAAAAACGACCTTCATCAAGTTCCTGAAAATCTAATATAAATTCACCGTCGTAGGTAGTCGAAAACGTATTGACAAGCTCTTTTTCCACTTTTGATTGCCAAACATAACTAGCAACAAAGGTTGGAGTAAATATGCTAACTCCCAGTTCTTCAAATGTTTCACGATTTAATGCCTCTTCGGTTGTTTCTCCGAAATCCACATGCCCGCCTACAGCTGTATCCCATTTTCCGGGTTGTGTATCCTTAGTCATTGCCCGTTTTTGCAAGAAAAGTTGTCCGGCGCTATTGAATATATGGAGGTGAACCACAGGGTGTAACCCAAATGTACCCCCATGACACTCATTGCGTGTAGCTTTTCCAATTACTGTACCTTGCTCATCCACTAAAGGAAAAATTTCGTCCATACTCGTTATCTTTCAAAATTTTATTTGATAAAACTCTGGATATAAGCAACCTTACTATCAGGCAGCCCGTATTTTCTTTTGTGTGGCAAAGTTACGATAAAATCCATCAAATGAGGGAACCTTTTATGAACCTTTAAAAGGCATTGAAGAATGATGGGTAAATCAGCTTACTGCATGAAGGTAATATCTGAGGTGGAAAATGTGTAGATTCTATTGATCCAACAAGGTCTTTATAAAGGTTTCGCTTTCAACCAGTGTGCCGTAAAAGCCTTTAGCAGCCGCAAATTCGTCATATTGCGTAACACTGTCGGGCTGCTGGCCGGGACGGTAAATAATGAAAGGAACAGGCGCAGACGTGTGTGTACGAAGGTGACAAGGCGTTGGGTGGTCGGGCAAAATAGCGATTGTAACCGGTTCACTACATTGCGAAACAGCCTCAAAAATAGGCTTCACTACCCTACTGTCAAGATATTCAATGGTTTTCACCTTCAATGCCACATCTCCCTCGTGTCCGGCTTCGTCGCTTGCTTCAATATGCAAATAGACAAAGTCGTCGGTTCGCAACGCATCAATTGCCGCCTGAGCTTTTCCTTCATAATTGGTATTATAAAGCCCAGTGGCGCCTTCCACTTCAACAGGACGCAGTCCGGCATACACGCCAATACCTTTTATCAAATCGACGGCAGAGATTACCGCACCACTTTTGATGCCGTAAAGCTCACTGATTGTCTGCATTTTAGGTCGATAACCCGGTGACCAGAGCCAGATACTATTGGCAGGGTCTTTGCCGGCAGCCATCCGTGCAAGATTTACAGGGTGCGATTCGAGCAATAGTTGTGATTTGAGTGTCAACTCATTTAATGTGTTGGCAGTTTCTTCTGCCTCAGACGTCAAAGCCTGAATCATCACATCGGCTGATGGAGTGCCCGGCACATCATGCGGAGGAGTACATTTTAAATGCTTATTGCCTCCTTTCATTTTCAATAAATGGCGATAAGAAACTCCCGGGAAAAAGCGAATCGCATCCGAACCTAATTCCTGACTCAAATATTCAATCAGTTCCGCAGCCTCTTCATTGCTGATATGACCTGCAGAGTGGTTCTTGATGCGACCATTTTCAATGCAAATAAGATTGCAACGCATCGCCATTTCGTCATCATCGATAGGAATTCCCATACTGGCAGCCTCCAACGAACCGCGTCCTTCAAATACCTTTGGTACATCATAACCAAGTACAGCCATGTTGGCAATTTCGCTACCGGGTGCAAATCCCTGAGGAATGGTACAGAGAAGCCCGTTGTTTCCCAAAGCGGCAATATGGTCAATAGCAGGCTTATGAGCCACCTGAAGTGGGGTTTTATTTCCAAGTTCGGCAATAGGCTCATCGGCCATCCCATCGCCAAGTATTATAATATATTTCATTCTAAAATTAATAATAGAATCAGAACTTTCCTAAAGTTTGGAACTTTAAGAAAGTTAGTAATCAGATTAAAAAGCCTTGCAAAGATACAAAAACCACCGTGCAAAGCCTCATTTTGCTTCTCAATAAAGAATAAAAGCCTCCAGATTATTAATTTTTATCGTATTTGTTTTTACTGTCAAGTTTCCCGAAACAGACTGAAGAAATAGCGTATAATTTGTGCCCTTAATCACCATCTCGTTAGGTGAATATTCATTATCCTTATACCTTAAATCTTCGTCAATAAATTTATTAATCTGTGTTTTAAGTGGAATTACTATATCTGCTGTATGTTTTTTCTTAGGTTGAATTTTCAATATCGTCTCGTCTAAAGTTACCATCACCAAACTATCCTCATACACATTATTCTTTATGATTTCGCTATTGTTTATATGCATGCAATTACGGAATTGACCCACCGTCACATTCAATGTATTACTCTCACAATAGGCATGAAAATGTTGTGTTTCTTCATTTTTCTTAGATTCATCAATACCTAGCATTGCCAAAATTTTAAAAGTACTTTTCTTTTGGATTGAATCTCCAAAAATTGGTTGCAGGCTTTCAGTGCCATAATTGTTATTCAAATACTTAACCGACGACACAATCTTGCGTTCCGACAATGTGTCGATTTTGACGGTAGAAGGAAGCGGTTGAATAAGCTTTCCATTGCTTATTAAATGATTACTAATAAGCTCTTTAACAAGAACATTGTTTAGAGAATGACGGGTCAAATTTGAAACGCTCCATGGTCCAATTGATACTAAAAAAGCCACCACCGCAAACGAAATAAATATCCATTTAATCTTTTTACCCTTAATAAAAAACTGGTAGAGACTGATGCCAAATAGCCAAAAATTGAGTATTAGCACATACCCACGGTTGATGGTGATGCCGTAATCGTCAAAACGCCTGACAATACCCACCAACATTAACACAAGCAATGGGAACAACAAAACCGGAAAATATCGCGACAACAGCACAGCAATCTTATTCTCCTCTCTGATGCGTAACGGAAAGAGAATCATAGCGGTTATGAAACCACCCAGCCCCAGCACCGATACCAATGTAGAGACCCAGCCGTTTGGTAACTCCCACTTAAAAATTATTTGAATCAGATACACATAAAGAATTACAATATAGGTAATTAAAATTGGTAAAAGGATATAAAGTCCAAATATCTTCACTAATTTATTGAATGTGATTTCATCACTTCGTTTTTCAGATTCGCTGGGTAACGTAGCCAAAAAATAGATTGGTGCAAATACAGTAAAGCATGTAACGCTCAAATAACCATATACTTTATCGGAAATATAAACATGAAATAGTTGATGAATGGAGAAAATCGCCAAACTGATACCTCCCATCAAAACTGCTGCAAAAAAGTATGAGATAAACAGTTGTTGTACAATTTTCCAACTAAAATTCCAAAATGGCACTTCGTTGTCCTTTTTCAAAAAAGAAGAAAAAAATATTGCTAAACCAAACACACCACCCAATATTACCAATTGATAATACTGGTAAGGTTGCAGGTGCTTGGGTAGAGTTAAACAAAAAAGAGCCCAAATTCCAATCACCAATAATTTAATTAAATATCTGAATATCTTATGACTAATATCTTCAAGCAATAACGCAGCGGCTATATTCAGAAAAACACCTGCAATGAAAAACGCCCATATTTTATCATCAATATCTATCTTAAAATTATGAATATGCAAACAACACAGCACCGCTGTTCCCAAAATAAAGAGCATAGCAAATGGAAAGCGCGTGAGCATTAATTGAAACTTTTTGTCCCAGTTTTCAAACAATTGAGTCTTCATTGCAGTAACATTAGGGTGATTAAAAGAGATGCATTTGGTGACAAAGATACAAAATCTACATTACTAATCATATCTGTTGAAAATTAATGCAAATTTCACTAACTTTGAACTTTCAATTAAATCAGCGAGTTGATTTTTTTATCTTGAACCATTTATCTTTTATTTGTATGAAATGAGTCCCGAAAATAGGGATTTGTTCCATGTGTCCTTAATAAAAAACATATAATCACATGAAAGAGGCATTATTGCACTACGCCTGGCAATACAAATTATACTATCCAAATAAGTTACTGACCACTACCGGTGAATCGGTAGAAGTAATTGATTCCGGTAAATCCAATGCAGATGCCGGTCCCGATTTTTTTAATGCCAAAATCAAAATTGGCGATACAATGTGGGCCGGAAATGTAGAAGTACACCTCCGCTCATCCGATTGGTTGAGGCATGGACATGAGCTGGACGATGCTTACAATTCGGTGATATTGCATGTAGTAAAAGAGGCAGATAAAATAATATATCGTGGTAATGGAGAGGCTATTCCTCAGATGGTGCTACCCTACTTCACCGATTTGGATGAACGCTATGATGCGCTTTTAGCCTCCAAAACATTTGTGCCGTGTGCTGCTAAATTTGATAAAGTGCCTTCCATTGTGCTGCGCTCGTGGCAAAACAGTTTGCTCACCGAGCGGCTGGAACAAAAAGTGCGCAATATCCAAACCCTTCTTGCTGCCAATAAAAACGATTGGGACGAAACATTTTACATTACATTGGCACGCAATTTCGGTATGAGTCTCAATGGCGCTCCCTTTGAAATGCTTGCAAAATCGCTGCCACAATCAATTTTGGCAAAACACAAAGATAATTTATTCCAAATTGAAGCCCTGCTTTTCGGGCAATCAGGTTTGCTTGAAGTTGTAAATAATCAAGAAGATGAATATGTAAATTCTTTGCGAAAAGAGTATGCTTTCTTGCAAAGCAAATATAAATTAAATCCTATTGACGGTCATTTATGGAAAATGCTCCGGTTACGCCCAGTCAACTTTCCACACATTCGAATAGCTCAATTTGCAGCCTTAACGCATCAATCGTCATGGTTATTTTCAAAAATCATTGACAAACCGAATATTGAACACATACATACGCTATTTCAATGTGACACTTCCGACTATTGGACAACTCATTACACATTTGAAACAGCATCGTCACCGCGAAAAAAACCTATAGGCAAAACAACACTTACAGTATTATTAATCAACACTGTAGTGCCTTTTCTTTTTGCTTACGGACAGTATCGGGATAATGCTGACTTACAAGAATCAGCTATCGCAATGCTCGAACAATTGCCACCTGAGAAGAATAGTATAATTGACGGTTGGAACGTTCTGAATGTAACCGTGCAATCGGCCTACGACACGCAAGCGCTGTTACAACTCAAAAAATGCTATTGCGATGAAAAAAAATGTCTGCAATGTCGCATCGGCCATGCAGTGCTCACTGAAATTATGTATTAATGAATGATTTTACAAAAATAACTTAAATTGACCTCTTCGCATTAAACCATTTATACTTTATTTCATCTTATGTATAAGACCGATGGGATTATTGGTATGCTAAACCAATCTTCTTTAAGTCATTAATAAGCTTTTTGGCATGAACATAAAAATATTTTTTTGAATGAAATCTCTTCTTATCTCACTCTTTATCTGTCTGTCAACCAGTATTTTTGCTCAAAACATTTCTGTAACAGGTCATATTTTTGATAATAAACATAAGCCACTTCCGGGTGCAACAGTCTATTTTTTTACCGCTGCAAATCCCAGTAAAAAACTCGGAAATGTAGCAAATGCAGATGGATCGTTTAATGTTACCGGATTATCTGCGACGACTTACACCATGCAGATATCATTTGTGGGGTTCAATAATTTGACTCAAACCGTGACAATTACTGTAAATAATCAAAATCTTGGCAACTTCCAGCTTCGCGAACAAACGTTTAACCTCAAAGAAGTAACTGCAATAGGACGTGAAAGCAGAGCGGTACAACTCAATGATACTCTGCGTTATAATGCCGATGCCTTCAAAACCATTCAGGGAGCCAATGTGGAAACATTGATTTCAAAAATGCCTGGCATTGTTGTTGATAATGCAGGTACTGTACAGGCACAAGGTGAAACAGTAAAGAAAGTGTTAGTGGATGGCAAACCCTTCTTCGATGGAGATCCTACCTTAGCCTTACGAAACCTTCCAGCCGAGATTGTTCAAAATATTGAAGTGTTTGATAAAAAGAGTGAGCAAGCCGAATTTACCGGTTTTGATGATGGTAATTCCACTAAAACTATCAATGTAATAACCCGTCGCGGAATGCAAACCGGAGTTTTTGGCAAAATAGTAGGTGGTATTGGCTTGGATCAAGACAATAAGACCGACTATCAGGGTTCTGCAGCAATCAATTTGTTTAATGGCAATCGCCGTATCACCTTGTTAGGAATGTCGAATAACATCAACCAACAGAATTTCTCACAGGAAGACCTTGCGGGAGTAATGAGTGGCGGTGGCCGTGGTGGCCGTGGTGGTCTTGGCGGCAGCCGTGGCGGTGGAAGCGGTAATTTTGTGGTGGGAGGACAGAGTGGACTTACCAATACAAATGCCGGAGGTTTTAACTATTCCGATAAGTGGGGTTCAAAAATTGATGTAACTGCCGGTTATTTTTTTAACATGACGACAAACAATCAGAATCAATCTTCTACCGGTACTTATTTCGCACCCGATTCCTTAGGAAGGATACGTTCATTTGATGATGTTAGCACTTCAAATTCAACTAATTATAACCACAGATTTAACATGAAACTTGATTATAAGTTGGACGATAATAACTCATTTACTTTCCTTCCATCAATAAGTTTTCAAAAAAACATCAGCAATAGTACAACCGGTTCCAATACCTATTGGAATGGAATCAAAGAAAGTGCAACCAGTACAATAAACAGTAGTGATGTGTTAGCCAATAATTTAGCGGCATCATTGCTCTATCGTCATAAATTCAGTAAACAAGGTCGTACAATATCCACATCTGTTGATTGGTCAAAAAATGAAAATAATAATGATGGGCATAATATAACCACAAGTACAATTCCGACGAAAACGCCAAACCGAACGATTGACAACAACTCAAATGGATATAGTTACGGAGGAAATGTGACATATACAGAACCTTTGTCAACAAATGCTATTTTACAAGCATCTTATCGTATATCATACAACCATAGAGATATTGATAAACGCACGTATAATTATTTCACACAAGCCCTTGATACTTCCCTTTCCAATTTGTACAATAGCGATTATCTCACACAACGTGCCGGATTAGGTTATCGTTTGCGTAACAATAACGGATTTATGCTCATGGCAAATCTCGATTTTCAACATGCAAGCTTGACCGGCGACGAGACCTTTCCAAAACTTGGAACTACCAATATTGGCTTTAATAGCCTTTTGCCAACCGTTATGGCAAATTATAAAATCAACGCAATAAGTTCTCTGCGCTTTTCGCTAAATTCCTCTACTTCTGCTCCATCTATTCAGCAACTACAGAACGTAATAGACGATTCAAATCCTGCTGCGGTAACCGGTGGTAATGCAAACTTAAAGCAACAAGTATCTAATCGGGCAATGATTCGCTATACACTTACTCCCCTTTCGGGTCAAACGCTTATTTTGATGTTAAGCGCTGGTAACACACTCAATTACATTGGTAATAATGTACTGTACAATGCATCCGACAAACCTATAACCTTGTTTAATGGTTATCTGCTCAATAGTAAAGCGCAATACAGTTATCCTGTAAACTTGTCAGGTAATTGGAATGTAAATGCAATGGTCACATATGGATTTCCCTTAGATTTCATAAAGAGCAATCTTAATCTTTCCGGAAATTTCGGTTATAACAAGCTACCGTCCATCTACTACAACGTCAAGCAAGAAACAGACAACTATACTATTACACCTAAAATAATTCTAGGAAGTAATATTAGCGATAAGATAGATTTTACACTCTCCTACGCATCTTCGTTCAATATTGCACGAAATAATGTGGCTACTTCAGCCAACGATACATACTTGAATCAAACAGCCGCATTTAAAATTGACTGGATTTTTTGGGATGGATTTACATTGCAAAACGTGATGACCTATCAAAACTACACCGGAATGTCAAGTGGATACTCTCAAAATTACTTTTTGTGGAATGCATCGGTAGGCAAAAAAATTCTGAAAGGTCAACGTGGTGAAATTAAGCTACAGGCATACGACTTATTACGACAAAATAAATCGCTGGTGCGCAATGTAACAGCCAACTACTACGAAGATGTAAATAGCAACGTGCTCAAGCCTTTTGTGATGCTTAGCTTTACTTACGACTTACGAAACTTCAAAGGACAACAATATCAAAAGAAACAACAGGATCAACAAAAACAACGTCGTCAACAATGGGAAGGTGGCGATCGTCCTTCGGGAATGCCTCACGGAGGAGGAGCACCTCAAGGAGAACCCAGCGGTCCACCTCCAATGATGTAAAAAAACCCAAAAACAGAAAAGCCTGTAAATCTCGAATGAAATTTACAGGCTTTTCTGTTAGTTGGCTTGATTGATAGGTTCAATATCAATAAAATGGCATTTATTGCAAAACTCAGGCGTTTTGTTTTCATACCAAAGCGTTCTGAATTTTTGATATTCCTCGCTATTGAGTACATCAATCACTCTCTTGTCGAATACATTGCCAAAATTTAATTCTTTAGGAAATGGTTTGGCGCAACAAGGAGTTATAAAGCCATTCCAGCAAATATAAAAATGCGACCATGGGAATGGACATTTCTGAAAGCAATTGTCGGTAGTAAAGTTGCGATTGGTAACTGTAACATTCGGTGTCCTGTCAATTACATCTTCGAGTTGTGAAATGACTTCAGCAAATTCAGCTGATTTATAAAATTGATAATACTCTCGTTCAATTTTAGTTACAGAAGCAAGATTGAATAGTGTGAAGTCCATATACGGAATACCAACTGATTCTGCATAAGTAACCAACTGAGGTACCTGCGCATATAATTTTCCTTGGTCACCACCATATTCAACATCAAATCGGTGCCTGTCCCTTTACACAGTTTGGATATTTCACGCAAATTACTATCTAACTGCTGAAAGCTGGCTTTCTTCCTGATTAATTCATACACCTCTCCGATTCCATCAATCGAAATTTGAATGGTATCTATTTTATTGATCAGTTTTGGAATAATTTCCAGAAAATTAGGCAGCATTGCATTGGTAGAAACAGAGATAATAATACCCTTGTTTTTGGACTTAATATAATCGACAACCTCTGCTATGTCTTTGTATAAGAATGTCTCCCCCATTCCTGTCAAGCCTATCGAATCTAAATAAGGCCAAAGCTCGTCAATTATTTTTTTTGCCTGAGAAACGCTCATATTACCTTTATCCATAGCTTGTCCGTAAGCATACTCACGTGGACAGGTAGTACAAGCCAAATTGCAATGATTTGTTAGTTCCAGCATTACGGTAGAAGGATAAGCCACTTTTGTTGACTTACTCAATCTCAAATAAGTATGCTTTGTTTTATTGACCAAATACCACAGCAAATACTTGTTCATCGGTAACTTAGCAATTCTCTTCAATGCTTTTTTTATTCTTCGAATATTCATTATTGTAGAAAAATATAGGTCAATCAACAGAAATATCAACCTTCGAATAGATGATCATATACTATTCTTTCAATCACCCTAATTAATTACCAAAATTTTAGTGGTAGCACTCTGGCTACCATCAGGTGAAGTGCTAATTACTAAATACACCCCAGTACTTACACGCGCACCACCGACTCTTTTTCCATTCCATGTGGCAACCCCACCATTTGAAGTAGTCTGATAAATTAAATTACCATTGATATCGGTTATCTTAATAGTCGCTTTTGACACTAAACCTGTAATGGTAATTATACCCTGATAGGTTTCTCTTACCGGATTTGGATATACATAAATTTCGCTTAAAGTACTTGCCGCATCCGAAGCATCTGCCTGATACGAAATAAGCCCCAAATCAGTACCAATAAATAATTCACCTGTGGTACCGTTAATTTCAAGTGAAATAATATTATTCGACAGCAATGGACTATTGTCTGTGGTAAAATGTTGCAGCGTTTGTTGTCCATTTTCAGATACAAGATATAAACCAGAGGTAGTAGTTCCTATCCATTTCCGGTTAGCTCCATCCACTTTTATCGCACTAACCTGCTCGGTACCCAATAGATAATCCGCATAATCCGTTCCATCATTCCGTGGAATTTTGATGCGGGTTATTGTGAAATCTAATGAAAAGACAGTGCCTGGGGTTTGAACTACAATAGGACCTTTACTTGTACCTATCCATATTTGATTGTTTTTATCTTGTGCTAAACATCGGTATGAATCGGATGTAAATGTATTACCATCCTGATCTGTAAAAGATGTCAAAAAGCTTGTTTTATCATCTGATGTATTATCCAACGTACCATTATCATCAAATACGAAAATTCCGGGACTATATCTGGTAATGTTACCCCACTTTCGATTAATATTTAATTTGTCTATCAAGATGTTATTCAAGTTCGTTTTCCCTTTAATCAGATCAAAAGAGATTGACTTGATAGTGCCTAAGGGTGTCAAATACTTAACACTATTACTTACTTGACCATTCGTAAACCAAATATTCCCGGCTTTATCAAATATCGCTCCATCTAAACGTTGATAGTATAATTCTATACCTTGACCCGGAAAAATAGATTCTATAGCACTATTCTGAGAATTATACCATTTATAAAAAATGTTTTTCCTAAATTCATATAATCCCATGCCATACGAAGTAGCAAAAAAATGAGTGTTATCAGTTGGATCTACAGCAATAGATACAAAATCGACGACATTAGACATTCCTATTTGTGTCGCGATAGCAGCACCATCAATATAACTCCAGTTATTATCCTGAAACATCATGATAGATGCCGGATGATTGTATTGTGATGCCCACGCACCACCCGGTACCACGAACAATTTATCGCCTGCAAATTTCATTTGCCATGCGGTGTTGTCGAACGGCCCTGAAGGTTTGTACTTATTGATTGTTTTTCCTGTAGCATCCACTTGAATAAGACCATCTGCATCGCCATTTACTTTCCAGAATCCCTTTAAGTTACTATCGTAAGTTATCATTTGAGGAGCAGTACCTGATAGCACTGTGGCCACTAAACTTTTATCATAGCAAATAGTGGAAGAGTTGGTATCCGAAATAAAAAACAGGCTTTGATCATCACTTTGCATTCGCGCAATGTTACTCAAGCCACTTACAGCACTCCAGGTTATGCCATCGGTGGATTTATAGACAATTCCTCCCTGCAACACCCACATTGCATTTGCAAAAGTTATTAAGCTACTGTTTGTTCCACCGGGAAACGATGATACGGCTGTCCAAACCTGATAATTTGCCAAATTGTGATTACTTAGATCAGCCTGCATCAAAGCATTATTGATCAAAGCAAAAATTTTAGTACCAAGCACAACTGTAGAAAGAACGGAAACATTACTTCCACCTGTGCCAATTATATAACTATCTGCAATTTCATGCTTCACCATATTGACTACCACAATGCCAAATTTGCACGATAAGTAGGCATAATCGCCATTAAACGAAATACTGTTTACAGTTTTATCTATAGAACTTTGTTTGTTGTATAAATCGGGGACATTGAAAATACCATCCGATGAGAAAATATCAATGTTAGAATTTGCATACACAATTATAAGTTGGCTGCTTTTACTGTCAAAGGCAATTTTGGTTATTGCATTGTCACTCAGTCCGGTAATTTTTGAGTACGCGACTATGCTTTTGTCATCTTTACTGACTGAAAAAAGTGAACCGGAACTGACAGCAAAAACTTTGTTTGTAGATTGGGCAAGCAAGTTGACTGCATTGTAGGATAAATGAGTGCGCCATTTCCCCATGGCTAGTTGTCCTGATGCAGAAAAATTCAGACCTGCCATCATCAAAATCAGTAAGATGCCGGTTATTTTCTTCACTCTCTCTATTCTATTAACCATAACGCAAAAACGGATAAGTATTTTTACCAAAACTCTGAATAAACGCTACAAATATAAGGAAATTATCTCATTGGAGATTGTGCGTAAACAAGGATAATAAAAAAACGTCGCAGACAAAGTAAAATTGCTTTGAGTGCGACGTTTTGAGCAAAAATATCGTTTTAGAAGACTTTCATCATTCTATCTACTTCGGTATTAATGGCTGTGGCAAATTCTTCAGGAGTTTGGGTTCCCTGGTCGCCTTCGCCTTGCTTGCGTACCGATACCACACCGGCCTCTTCTTCTTTTTCGCCCACAATCAAGAGATACGGAATTCGTTTCAACTCATTATCACGAATTTTGCGCCCAATTTTTTCATTGCGATCGTCAACTGTTACACGCACGTCTTTCTCATTCAATTCCTTAGCCACCTGACGAGCGTAATCATTGAATTTTTCGCTTATAGGCAACACTACTACCTGATCAGGTGTCAGCCACAATGGAAATTTACCGGCTGTATGTTCAATCAATACCGCCACAAAGCGTTCCATTGAGCCAAACGGTGCACGGTGAATCATCACAGGACGATGTTTTTGGTTATCATCGCCCGTATAGTCAAGGTCAAAACGTTCGGGTAAATTATAATCCACCTGAATGGTTCCCAGTTGCCAGCGACGACCAATGGCATCTTTCACCATAAAGTCCAGTTTAGGCCCGTAAAAAGCGGCTTCACCGAGCTCTATCTTGGCTTTCAGCCCTTTTTCGGCACAAGCTTCAATAATGGCACTTTCAGCCTTTTCCCAATTTTCGTCCGAACCTATATATTTTTCTTTATTATTAGGATCGCGTAGCGAAATTTGAGCTTCAAAGTTCCTGAAATCCAACGCATTGAAAATTATGAAGATAATATCCATCACTTTCAAAAACTCTTCTTTCAGTTGGTCGGGACGGCAGAAAATATGCGCATCGTCTTGTGTAAAACTACGTACACGGGTCAGCCCGTGCAATTCGCCGCTTTGCTCATAGCGATACACGGTACCGAATTCGGCAAAACGCAATGGCAAATCTTTGTACGAACGGGGTTTGAATTTGTAAATCTCACAATGGTGAGGGCAATTCATCGGCTTCAACAGATATTCCTCTCCCTCTTCGGGTGTGTGGATGGGTTGAAATGAATCTTTGCCATATTTTGCATAGTGACCCGAAGTAACATACAATTGCTTGTTACCAATATGCGGAGTCATTACCTGTTGATAATCAAATCGACGTTGAATTTTCTTCAAAAAATCTTCCAAACGCAAGCGCAAAGCTGTGCCGCGAGGCAACCACATCGGTAGTCCCTTGCCCACCATTTCGGAGAACATAAACAATTCCAGCTCTTTACCTATTTTGCGATGGTCGCGTTTTTTGGCTTCTTCCAACAGTACCAAATATTCATCAAGCATCTTTTTCTTCGGAAATGTGATGCCATAGATACGGGTCAGCTGTTTGCGTTTTTCATCGCCACGCCAGTAAGCACCGGCTACGCTAAGCAGTTTAATAGCCTTTATCTCGCTGGTATTTGGCAAGTGCGGCCCGCGACACAAATCGGTGAATTCGCCCTGCGTATAAAGGGTAATTGTCCCATCTTCCAATGCTTCAATCATCTCCGTTTTATATACCTCGTCAATGTCGCCAAAACGTTTCAGCGCATCGGTTTTGCTGATGTCGCTACGCACAATGGCTTCTTTGCGGGCAACCAATTCTACCATTTTTGCTTCAATGGCTGGCAAATCACTTTCTTTGATAACCACATCACCGGGATCTACATCATAGTAAAAACCGTTTTCGATAGCAGGGCCAATTCCGAATTTAATACCGGGGTAAAGAGCTTGCAGGGCTTCGGCCATTAAGTGAGCCGAACTGTGCCAGAACGCATGTTTACCTTCTTCGTCGTCCCATTTATGTAATTTAATGGAGGCATCTGTTTCAATAGGGCGCGTGAGATCCCAAATCTGGTCGTTCACACTGATTGCCAGCACCTCTTGTGCTAAGCGTGAGCTGATACTTTCAGCCAATTGTTGTCCGGTGATGCCTTTGGCAAACTCACGTACCGAACCGTCGGGGAATGTTACTTTAATCATGTTTTTTGAACCTTACAAATGGTTTTTTAATTTTGAACTGCAAAGATACATTTTTTTAGTAGAACATTAGAAAGAATATACGCACTAAGAGCTGAAAAACAAGACAAATTCTCCTGATTTCCGACTGTTAACACATGGTTTTTCCACAAAAAAGGCCATCCCGAAGGATAGCTTTCTGTTTTTGTGAGCCCGTCATCAAGGAAGATTCATAATCTCACTTTAATACAAAAGGAACTACCTGTTTGACTTCATGAAAAATACCTATCCGATTAGAATCTGTTTTTTCTAAAAGAGTTCCATTTTTATCAATTCTATAAGACAATGTTTTTATCAATACAATACCCTTGCCCAAATGCATATTTGTAATATTATATGTTCTCTCCGTTACTTTAATGTATTCTTTATTAAATAAATAGAGCAAGCTGTATTTCCACATACTTGTATAAACTTCAATTTTTATCTTTTGCACACTGTCATTCAAATAATATGCAATACCTTCATTTCCCTCTGTGACGACATCTTCTAATGTAAATTGGTATTTTACAGTATCAGAAGAAGATAATTTCATTTTTTCTTTTGATGCAAGGATCTTTTGTCTAATGGAATCTAAATTAACATTAACGATTTCTTTTTGACTTATAGTCTGGTTACAAGCAAAATTGGTATCACATAATACAATATTTTTGCCCTCTTTTGTCCTCAGATTTGAACAAGAGTATAAAAAGGCAAATAAGCCGATTAAAATATATACTTTCATATCAAATTAGTTTTTAATACAATGTGACCATAAAAACCATTTTTATCTCTTTGTAGTGCCTTGTCTAACGCAAGTGTTAGTTAATAACAATCCACTATTTGCTTTTGCACAAATTTTTATATTATTACGGATTGCAAATTCCGTCCATTTCTGATGCGTTATCTAAAAAAATCTGCAACCTTAAATTCAAGTGGGATTATAATTTTCTCAATATCTGACACTTTTTTTTTCAAGCTGATAACTAAATTATTATCAAGGATATCTACTTCATATTCACAACTTGTTACAAGAGTTTTTTTTATAAATTCAGTAGATAAGACATCTGTTTTCTTTAGCAAAATTGGCTTAATGTATTCTTTTATAAAGCCGAATTTTTTACCGGGAAAGAAAAGAATAACGAAATCGATTGTCTGAATAGAGTAAGATTCTGTAGTATATAAAGGGATTTCGATTTCTACATCTCCGGATTGCATTGGTGGTGTTAATTGAAAACCTTTTTGCTTGATTTTGATACATAATTCTTCATACTTAAAGTCAATTCTATGGTTTTCTATTTCATTACATAGCGCATAAAATCTTTTTATACGAAATTTATTTTGCCAATAAAATGACATAAAAGTGAGTAGAATAAGCAATAATATTAAGCTCCAACCATTAATCTTAGTAAAATCACTAATAAGTATTGTCAGAATAAATATGATTGATGTAAATGAAAATAACATTGTCCAAATGACAATTTCTTTTTCATCGAACTTATATTTTATCTTTTCCATTACATTATTACTTTACGGGTAGTATTATTTTGTTCAAAAGCCTTTGTTTAGTGCAAGTTTGAGCGTAGCGATAACTTGCACTAAGAATCTCGCATACTTGCGCTGTCAGGAGGCTATCGGAACCCAAACCACCATTTCATACGCTACGAATATCAGGGGGAGTTCCAGATGGTATTTCAAAAATCGCTTAACGCCATTACCTTTTTTTTGTTGTTTTCTAAACTTACTACTACCCTTTTGTTATCAATAGTGATATACTTAATATCTCTACGGTTTATTAGATAATGCTTTTTGTATAATCTAATATATGCTTTATTGTTATTGTCAATAAAAACAATTACAGGTTGATCTTTGTACAAAAAAAAGATTTTTTCTAATTTATCATTTGAACTTTCAAGCATTAATTCATTTTCAAATGTATCAACTAATATTTTGTTAGTTTCAAATTGGAATAATGACAATAAACGATAATGTTGATGTGTGCCACTTAAAAAGATAAAACTATTTTTAAATTTAAGAACGAATTTAGGGATGAAATTACAGGATTCAGAATCTTTTAAATAATAGTATTCTTTTTGAATATTAATACTATTTATTGTGACATTAATGATAGCCGTAGTATCATTCTTAAGTAAATATTCTATTTTATTTGACATATCCAATACACTATCTGTTCTACAAGCTAATTTCTGTGAATTAGCAATAAAAGGATAAATAGATAGAGTTAGGAATAAATAAAAATACTTCATATGCGATATAAATTATTTGATGATTAATTATAAACCCATTCTACTTGATTTTGGATCCCAAAATCAAGTTCTCCTTTTAGCACAAATTTGAGTTCAGTGGTAACTTGTACAAAAAACTAATATGGATTGTAACCTTGAAAAAAGTTTTAAGATTGAACAGCAAAGATACATTTTTTTTGAAAGGATGCTTTACAGTGTGCAGGATATGGCACAAAAAAAGCCATCCCGAAGGATAGCTTTCTGTTTTTGTGGAGCCTCTTGTCGGATTCGAACCAACGACCCCGAGATTACAAATCACGTGCTCTGGCCAACTGAGCTAAAGAGGCGGGTGGGTAAGCTTACTACATCGCACCGCTACAACCTAATACCCTTGCTGCGATCAAGCCCTGGGGGATTCAAAGGGAGCTGGTCGTATAGGACTTACCCGCTGCAAAGGTAGTTATTTTCGCCCATTTGCCAAATGACACATTCATTTTTTTTGAAAAAGAGTCTTTGAAGAACAGTAGCAATTTAAAAATCAAACTGTTAAAACTGTCAGAATTTTTTCAACAATAAAGTGGAGTGAAATGGTTATTCCGCATCACCGCTTTGCACAACATCCTGTTTTTTCAGTGGGTTAGCAAGCGCTTCCTGATAGTTTTGACGGTTTTTATGTATGTCGTAGGCTAAGAACAAAGCATGGCGAAATGAGGCTTCGGAAGCGATATTTTGCCCTGCGATTTCGTAAGCTGTGCCATGTGCCGGCGAGGTACGAATAACGGGTAAACCGGCAGTGAAGTTCACTCCTTCTTCCATTGCCAGCGTTTTGAACGGAGCCAAACCCTGATCATGATACATTGCCAAGACTGCATCGTAGTTGCGGAAAGCACCTGAACCGAACAGTCCATCGGCTGAAAGCGGTCCCACGCATACTATGCCGCGGTCGGCACATTTCTTCAATGCCGGAATAATGACTTCCTGCTCTTCGGTTCCTATCAATCCGCTATCGCCCGAGTGAGGATTGAGCCCCAACACCGCAATGCGCGGACGGATAATGCCGAAATCTTCTTTCAGACTTTGGTTGAGAACGCGCAGCTTTTCAATTATCAACTCCTGAGTAATGGCAGCAGGCACTTTTGAGATAGGAATATGACCGGTAACCACCGCAACACGCGTGACGTCGCTTACCAGCAACATCAGCGCTTTTCCTTTATTGATAAAGGTTTGCTCCAGATATTCGGTATGGCCCGGGAATGAAAACTGAACGGATTGAATATTGCTTTTGTTGATAGGTGCAGTCACAATGGCATCGAGCTTACCGGCTGCCAAATCGCGTGTGGCGGCTTCGAGGGCTGCAAAAGATGCTTCGCCTGCCATTTCGGTAGAGCGACCCAGTTCAACCTTTATCTCATCATTAGAGCAGTTGATTATATACACTTTCCGGCTCACTGCTTCGCTCACGTTGTTGATTGTGGTAAGCGCAAGATTTTCAAGATTCAGTGTTTTACGATAGTAAGAAGCCACTTTGGGTGAACCGTAAATGACGGGAATGCAAAATTCAAACACGTGATTTTCGAGTAAAGTTTTGAGAATCACTTCGTAACCGATTCCATTTATATCACCGTGTGTGATACCGATGATCATCTTTCTTTCTTCCATCTTTATTATTGATTGAGGTATTGATTTATTAAATAATTGAAGGCTGTAATTCAGGAATTATTTTTTACTGTTTTCCGATTCCTGTTTTTTAGTCGATAACATGCCGCAAGCAGCCAGAATATCTTCGCCTCTTGAACGACGTATGGTACAGGTAACTCCATTTTCGGTAAGATAATCGCGGAAGAAAATAATTTTATCTTCGCTTGCACCTTTCAAATCGACACCCGGAATGGCATGAAAACGGATAAGATTGACTCTGCACGGAATTCCTTTCAGAATGCGTAAAAGTTCGCGTGCATGGCGCATCGAATCGTTTAGGTGGTCGAACATAATGTACTCGAACGATACACGACGTTGATGCCTAAAATCGTATTGACGAATGGCATCGAGCACTTTCTCTATCGGATAAGCTTTCTCCACAGGCATCAAAGCCAGACGTTCATCGTCGAAAGGTGAGTGAAGGCTTACGGCCAGATGGCATTGCGAACGTTCCAGAAACTGTTTCATGCCGGGAACTAATCCAATGGTAGATACCGTGATACGACGTGGGCTCCACGCATAACCATAAGGAGCTGTCAATATTTCGAGGGTTTTAAGCAGCTCCAACGTATTGTCGAAAGGTTCGCCCATGCCCATAAATACCAAATTGGTAAGCTGGTCGCTTTCGGGAATAGAAAGTACCTGATTCATGATTTCACCAGCGGTAAGATTACCCATAAATCCCTGTTTACCTGTTTGGCAAAAAAGGCAATTCATCTTACAGCCCACTTGTGATGAGACACAGAGTGTTGCTCTGTCATCGTCGGGAATAAAAACACTCTCGATAAAATGTCCCTGAGGCGTGGCAAAGAGATATTTACGTGTTCCATCAGCCGATTCGGACACTTCCACCGGTTCGGTACGGCCTACTTCATATTTTTCGGCCATCAACGCTCTTTTCGGCACCGAAAGGTTGGTCATTTGCGCAATATCGGTTGCTTTTTTCACGTAAAGCCAGTCGGCCATTTGTTTACCAGCAAATGCAGGCAACCCATTTGCCACTGCAATTTCCTTTAATTCGGCTAAGTTTTTTCCTAATAATCTCTCTTTTCCCATTCTATTTTTTTCTTCTTGCAAAGATAGTAAACAATGCGGATATTGACGAATAAGCGGTTAGTGGTTTGTTGATGAGTTGATATGGCAAGTGATAATTCGCAATCAATGAGCCCGAAATATCAATTCATCTCTCAAATTCAATCCCGATGATCTTTCAGGATTAAAAAGACATTTTTCACCGACAAATGTTTTTCGTAAATTTGTGGAAAATAACTGAGCGCAATTTGCGTACTTGCCAATTGCCCGACACATAAATTTTTCCTATGTATATTTACAAAATTATTATCATACTGTTTTTACTATTCTTTCTTACACCTGCCAGAGCCATCACTTCTTCCGAACGTGTAAGTTTAAGCGGCAATGTAAAGGATGAAGCCAATGGCGAAGCGCTTATCGGAGTAACCATCTTAATTAAAGAACTCAAAATTGGTGCCTCCACCAATAATTACGGCTATTATTCAATCAGCTTACCAAAAGGAACTTACACCGTTGAATACTCTTATGTTGGTTACCAAACCGTTTCAAAAAGTGTCAATTTTAATACGCTGACTAAATTGGATATTGAGCTCAAAACCGCTGCCACCGAGATGCAGGAGGTGGTGGTTTCGTCGCAACGAAGGGATGCAAATATCACCGAAAATACGATGAGTGCGCAACGAGTTTCTATTAATACGATCAGAAAAATGCCGGCGTTGATGGGCGAAGTCGATTTGCTGAAGGCGGTGCAACTGCTTCCCGGCGTAGTTTCGGCAGGCGAAGGAACATCCAGTTTTAGCGTGCGGGGTGGCGGAATTGACCAAAATCTGATTATTCTCGACGAAGCGATAGTTTATAATGCATCGCACATGATGGGTTTTTTCTCTGTGTTCAACAACGATGCCATCAAAAATATGACGCTGTATAAAGGTGACATTCCTGCCACTTACGATGGACGGCTCTCTTCATTGCTCGAAGTGCAAATGAAAGATGGCAATTCTAAAAAGTTTTCAGGTAGTGGCGGTATTGGGCTTATTTCGAGCAGATTGACCCTCGAAGGTCCTATCTTTTCGGACAAAACCTCATTTATCATTTCAGCACGTCGTACCTACGCCGATTTGTTTCTCAAACTTTCGTCCGACGAAAAAATCAAGAATAACCAGCTCTATTTCTACGATTTAAATGCTAAACTCAACCATCGCATTGATGACAATAACCGCATTTTTATCTCTGCTTATCTGGGTCAGGATGTTTTCAAAAACAAGGATGCAGGTTTTAATTTTGGAAACAGTACGTTGACAGGGCGTTGGAATCACCTCTTTTCGCAAAGTCTGTTCAGCAATTTTTCGGTAAACTACAGCAGTTACAACTATGGTTTAAGCTCAAACCTAAGCAACGAAAGCAATTTCGATTGGAAATATAAAATGCAGGATATCAGTCTTAAAGCCGATTTCACTTATTTTATTTCACCGCAAAACACAATGAAATTTGGCTATACTACCACCTTGCACAATCTGAAACCGGGTACAATTACCTCCACCGGTGGAACAACCAGTTACAATACCTATACGCTTCCGGATAATAATGCTTTTGAACAAGCCATTTACCTGTCGGATGAATATCAGTTATCGAAACGTTTCTCAGTAAAAGCAGGATTGCGATTGACAGGCTTTTCGAGTATCGGTTCGGGAACAGTATATCGCTATGACAATAATTACAATGCAATAGATTCGACGGTGTACAAGGCAGGAGAGGTTATCAAGACATATTATCGGTTATCGCCGCGCATGGGCATCTCTTATCAACTTGATGACAAATCGTCGGTGAAAGCCAACTACGCTCGCACCAATCAGTTTTTGCAAATGGCTTCAAATTCTACTGCCGGTACTCCACTCGATTTGTGGTTTACAGCCGGAAAAAACGTGAAACCACAAACCTGTGACCAGTATGCAGTAGGATATTTCCGTAATTTTTTCAATAATGCACTTGAAGCATCTGCCGAAATATTTTACAAGGATATGCGAAATACTATCGACTTTCGCGACCATGCACAGTTACTGCTCAATCAAAAACTGGATGGAGAACTGCGTTTTGGAAAATCCAGAGCCTATGGCATAGAAATGCAAGTACAAAAAAATATCGAAAAGCTCACTGGGTGGATAAGTTACACCTATTCGCGTGCCGAACGCACCATTCAGGGAGTCAATAATAACGAAACCTATCTGGCACCTTACGACCGTCCAAATTCGTTTTACATTGTGGGCAATTATGAACTGAACGAACACCTTTCGTTTGGTGCAAATTTTATCTATGCCACCGGGCAACCTGTCACCTACCCCATTGCACGTATGGAGATTGGAGGCATCATTGTTCCTGTTTATTCAAAGCGCAATGAATACCGTATGCCCGACTATCATCGCCTCGATGTATCGTTGACATGGAAACCGCTGAGTAAAAAGAAACGCCTCTGGACAGGTGAATGGAATTTTTCAGTATATAACGTGTACGGACATAAAAATGCATGGGCTATCAACTTTGTAGATGACCCTGAAAATGCTTACAAGACTAAGGCAGAGATGACCTATCTTTTTACTTTTGTGCCCTCAATCACCTACAATTTCAAATTCTAAGATAATGCAAATCAAACATATAATACTCTCAGGATTGCTGGCTACACTATTTGTTAGTTGCACTACCGACATTGCTATAGACCTGAACACCGTGGCACCCGAACTGGTGGTAGATGGTGCCATCAGCACCGATACAATTGTTCACACCATCTATTTGAAAAAGACCAGCAACTACTTCTCCAATGAGGCAGCCAACGTTGTTTCGGGGGCTACTGTTACGCTCAACGATGGAATTAGTACTGTTACCCTTCAGGAAGACGTTTCAGTGAAAGGAGCCTATCATACTGCCGCCACATACTTTGGTGTGGTAGGACGTACCTACACGCTGACTATCGACAATGTGGATGTAAACGGGGATGGAGAGAAAGAGCGTTATACAGCCTCATGCCCACTCAATGCAGTACCTGCAATTGATGCCATTGCTGTGGTAAAGGGGCAACTCTTTTATCACGATGTGTGGCCCGTGAAACTCTGGATGCAAGACCCGCCCAATGTAAGCAATTACTATCTGATACGCGAATACAGGAACAATGTATGTGTGTCGGACTCTATTGACGAGTGGGGAATCACAAGTGATGAATTTTTTGATGGCGTGTACCTCAATAACGAAACAATCATGTATTTTTCCTCCCACAAACAAGATGAAATGTTAGTAAACGGAGATAAGATTTCTCTTGAAGTTTGTGGTATTACAAAAGATTACCTGAATTTTATTCAAGAGGTAAAAGACGAGTACCGTGGTCGCAATCCGCTGTTTGGAGGTCAACCTGCCAATATCCGTACCAATATCAGACAGGTATTGCCAACCAATGCAACCGGGAGTCCGCGGGGATATTTTGCCGCTTATGCTACTTCGTGGGCAAAAACGGTGTATAGGACGCAATAATTGTTTGAAACTCTACTTCGGTTGTTTCGTAATTTTAGGCTCTGCGATAAATAAGGTGGGCAATTCGTAAAAAAGTGGTCCTCTACTCTTATTATCGTGTGGGGAAAATTTGAGATAGTATATAGATTGAATGATTTGCGACTCAAAAATTTCTTGGATTTTAATATTCCAATCGAAATCATTTTTTTTGCACAAACTATCTATTTTAACTCTTTCTAAATAAGGTGGTTTAAAATTTACTGACATAAATCCATAACCACAATCTATACATTTTTTGCTTCTATTTTTAGGATTGTCGAATATAAAATCTCCACCCACATATCGATTTTTTGTAGAAATATCTTCAGCACAATCGTTATAAGACATCATCTTAAATGAATACCTTTTAATTGGTATTTTCAAGTCATTCAAAAGCACACTAAATTGTTTACCAGTATAGTATTCCCCTCTTTTTTCAAGATTATATTTCAAAAATGAAATTGTATCGTTTCCAAATTCGGTAAGAGATTTATAAGGCAATTCTGTTTGAGCCTGCAATAAAAAACTAAACCCCAAAATTAGAAGTAAAATTGTATTCCTTTTCATTAGACAATGATTTTTAGTAACAAAATCTGCACTTGAAAATACACCATAAAAATATAAAAGGTTTTGATATAAACAATCATACTAACTAAACTATTTTGAAATCGATTTACGACACTACAAAAAAGACCGACTCTTACAAGCCGGTCTTTCTTTGTAGCAAATAAAATTGCTTATTCGTTGTTCAACGCTTCGTATTCTTTGTCCATGCGTAAACGGTAATAGATTTTCTTCAAATCGCTCTTCAATTCTGCATCCGTAGGATTCATTTGATGAGCTTTCAGGAAGTAGGGCAACGATTGTTTGAATGTGTTCATTGCTTCATCTACTTTCTTCTTATTTTCCACATTGTCTTTAATATCGTTAGCAATTTGCATTTGAGCACCTGCTTTGTTGAAATAGAGACGACCAATGGCATTTTCAGCCTCGGCATAATCAGTTTTCAGTTCCAATGCTTTTTCGTAAGCCGTTTTTGCACCGTCGAAATCATTGGCTTCTTCTTTCAAACGACCGCTCACAAAGCGATATTGAGCCACGTTAGGTTCCTGAGCAATTGCTTTGTCAAGATATTGTAAAGCCTCTTTTGTTTTGCCTGAGTAAATAAGCGAGTTAATCAAATTTTGCATAAAGAATGGTTCGGCAGGGAATTTATCAAAACCTTCTTTCAATACCGCAATGTATTTCACAGTATCCTTTTTTGCATAATATTGTTGATAAAGCAACTCATACACATTCTTCACTTCATAGTTTTCACCTTTAAGAGCTTCGAGACGTTTGATAGAACCGACAGTGTCGTTCCCATTAATAGCCGCAATAGCTGCATAATATTTCACCATTTTGTAGGTACTGTCTTTTTTCAGTTCGCCCGGTTTGAACATGTTGAGATCGGGAATTGCCAAATACACGTCAAAAGCTTGTACTACACCGGCAAATTGCTTTTTGTCAAACAGATAACTGCCGTAACGTATCAATGATCCATCGGTATAATATGTCTGAAACAGACTTTTAATGTCTTTGCTATATGCCGGTTTAATTTTACCCTTTTCATTAGGTAATTGGTCCAAATCATAGGCTTTGCTATAATATCCATAAGCCTTTACAATGCTGGATCCATATATATCCTGATCAAAGGGCTGTTTGAGTATTTGTTTTTTGTACTCTTTGTCTCCCATTTCGGTATATACTTTACCGGCAGTAAACCAAGTTTCTGCCTGGTCTTTGGTAGTAGGGTCTGTCAGAGCAGCTTCGATGGCTGCAATGGCTGATTTAAAATCAGGTGTATCCGCGGTAGCGTCTTTTTTGGCTTTTACCACGTTGGCTTTCTGAGCAAATGCACTGCATGTAAAACCTGCGATGAGCATTACAGTTAAAAATAGTTTTTTCATAACAATGTGTTTTTTGTGTTGAACTAATGTGCGATTTATTATTTAGACTCTTCTTGATTAGTTTGGTTTATTTCCGGCTGGTCTCCTTCTGGTAATATTTCACCTTCGGGCAGTACTATCTCCTCTTCATCTGTCTCCGATTGTACTTTGCAGACAGAAGCAATTTCGTCATTGCGCTTTTCGAGATTTATCAGGCGAACACCTTGTGTGGCACGTCCCATTACGCGAACATCCGACATTTTCATACGTATAGTAATCCCTGATTTGTTGATAATCATCAAATCATTATCGTCAGTTACATTTTTGATAGCCACCAATTTACCTGTCTTATCGGTTACGTTGAGAGTTTTTACACCCTTGCCGCCACGGTTGGTTACACGATAGACGGAAACTACTTCTCCGTTTTCGTTCAATACCAGATTACCGTTCTCGTCAATTTCATCGAGCAATGTACGTTTTCCATAACCCTGTTCCGAAACTACCATAACTGTTTCTTTCGAAGGATCGGAAATACAAATCATTCCTACAACTTCATCATCGTCACCATCGAGTAACATACCTCGTACTCCGGTTGCCGTACGACCCATTTCGCGTACCTTAGACTCATTAAAACGGATGGCACGCCCATTGCGGTTAGCCATTACTATTTCACTGTTACCATCGGTCATACGTACCTGAATCACCTGATCGTCTTCACGAATAGTAATTGCATTCACCCCATTAGAACGGGGACGCGAGTATGCTTCGAGACTGGTTTTCTTAATGACACCTTGTTTGGTACAGAAAATGAGGAAGTGTGACTGGTTATATTCAGAATCTTCCAACTGTTTCACACGAATAAAGGCATTTACCTTATCGTTAGAATCGATGTTGAGCATGTTCTGAATAGCACGTCCCTTGGTATTTTTAGCGCCTTCGGGAATTTCATATACCTTGAGCCAATAACAACGTCCCTTCTGTGTGAAGAAGAGCATATAGTTGTGCATGGATGCCGGATAAATATATTCAATAAAGTCCTGATCGCGAGAGTCACTGCCTTTTGAACCTACCCCACCTCTGTTTTGTGATTTGAACTCACTGAGTGCGGTACGTTTGATATATCCCAAATGCGAAATGGTGATAATCATCTCTTCGTCGGCATAGAAATCTTCAGGATTGAAATCTTCGGATGCGTAAACTATTTGTGTACGACGAGCATCACCATATTTGTTCTTGATTTCATTCAATTCATTGACAATGATTTGCATCCGGTGTTCTTTGTTTTCCAAAATATCTTTCAGGTCGGCAATCACCTTCATAATGTCCTGATATTCGGCATGAAGCTTGTCTTGTTCAAGACCTGTAAGCTGACGCAAACGCATTTCGACAATGGCACGAGCCTGAATGTCGCTTAACGCAAAACGTGTGATTAAATTGGCACGCGCTTCATCAGGCGATTTTGAACCGCGAATAATGGCAATCACCTCGTCAATATTGTCGCTGGCAATAATCAGCCCTTCGAGAATATGAGCACGCTTTTCGGCTTCAGCCAATTCATACTGTGTGCGACGCACCACCACTTCGTGACGGTGTTCGACAAAGTACATAATCATCGCCTTAAGAGTCAGTGTGCGCGGACGACCATGTACTAATGCAATGTTATTTACACTGAATGAAGATTGTAGCGCCGAGTATTTGAACAGCTTATTTAATACCACATTGGAGTTGGCATCACGTTTAATATCAACTACAATACGCATCCCTTCACGGTCGCTCTCATCATTGATATTGGAGATACCTTCAATTTTTTTGTCTTCCACCATGTCGGCAATAGCTTTTATCAGCTCTGCCTTGTTGACCATGTACGGAATTTCTGTGACCACAATTTTCTCGCGTCCGTTGGCTTCGGTTTCGATTTCAACTTTCGAGCGAATCACAATGCGTCCACGTCCTGTTTCAAAGGCTTCTTTTACTCCGGCATAACCGTAAATAATACCTCCTGTAGGAAAATCGGGAGCTTTGACGTACTTTATCAGTTCGTCAACCGTGATGTCGTTATTCTGTATAAAAGCTATAGTAGCATCAATAATCTCGGTGAGATTGTGAGGTGGCATGTTTGTAGCCATACCCACAGCAATTCCAGAAGCACCATTCACTAACAAATTAGGAATGCGGGTCGGTAATACGGTAGGTTCATTGAGCGATTCGTCAAAGTTAGGTTGGAAATCGACAGTATTTTTGTCAATATCCATCAACATTTCTTCTGCAATTTTTTGCAGACGACACTCTGTATAACGCATAGCTGCGGGAGAGTCACCATCTACAGAACCGAAGTTTCCTTGTCCATCAACCATCGGATAACGCATTGACCAGGTCTGAGCCAAACGCACCATTGCAAAATACACAGAGGAGTCACCATGTGGGTGATACTTTCCAAGTACCTCACCGACAATTCTTGCCGACTTTTTATACGGTTTGTTTGCATCCAAACCCAACTCGTTCATGGCATGTAATATCCGGCGATGTACAGGCTTAAAACCGTCGCGAACATCCGGCAAAGCGCGAGAAACAATCACTGACATTGAATAATCAATGTAAGATGACTTCATCTCTTCCTCGATATTAATCTTTATAATTCTATCGTTCTCAATCATTTAAAGAGTAAAATTTGATTTTTTTAATGATGCTTCAAAAAGCGCACTAAGTTACAGTTTTTTGTATGTACCGCCAAACCTTTTTCCCTATTTTATCAACAAAAAATGCAAAAATGTAGTTCTTTCAAATATAGTTTTTATGGTCGCTCCATACCACACTGCCGGTGAAATTAAAAGATGGTTGCACATCGGGTGGAAAGATGCCATATACCGCCGAACCCGAACCCGACATTGATGCATAGAGTGCTCCCAGAGCGTAAAGTTCTGATTTAATTTGTCCTATTGAAGGATGTTTGGCAAAAACCGAGGCTTCAAAATCATTTTTAATGCTCTCTTTCCATTGTTCAATGGGTTGCCGAATCAGCTCTTTGAGCGAGTGCAAAGGGTGTGCGGGCGTTACCATGGCATAAGCTTCGGCTGTAGAAACAGCCACATCGGGTTTTACCACTACCAGATAATTTTCGCCTAAAGTTACTTCAATTGGTTCCAACACATCGCCAATGCCGGATGCAAACATCGGCTTATTGTAGATAAAAAACGGACAATCGGCTCCCAAGCGCACTGCGTAAGTGGCCAATTGCTTATCCGACAAATCTAACGCAAAATAGTTGTTCAACAATTTGAGCATGGCAGCGCCATCAGCCGAACCGCCTCCTAAACCTGCTCCGAAAGGGATGTTTTTCTGTAAAAAAACTGCCAGTTCGCACACGGGGAAATCAAGTTTCAATAAATTCAATGCCTTCATTACAAGGTTCTTGCTACTGTCTCCTTCTATCGGAATGCCCGAAAGTGTCAATGATGTTTTGTCGGCAGGTATAACTTCTAACACATCTTTCCACCCCACAGGAAAAAAGACGGTTTCCAGATTATGATAGCCGTCAGCGCGTTTATCAACTATATTGAGTCCAATATTTATTTTGGCATTGGGAAAGCTAATCATGGCAAATTCTATTGAATGAAATAATTAGCACAAAAGTAAACATCGCACGAAATAGATTGACCCTCTTTTGAAAAAAGTTATCAACAGGCGTTGAAAACTATTTAGTAGCAATTGCCTGAACCTAAGCGAAAGTTTTCCTAATTTTGAACTCACAAACTTTATGGAAACTAATGGACACTAACGCGAAGAATTCGAGACGAAAAGCACCTTCAAATGCTTACATTCCAACGGTAAGCGAATACGGAAAACTGCCACCGCAAGCCGTAGAGCTTGAAGAAGACGTATTGGGTGCTATCATGCTCGAAAAGGATGCTTACTCAATAGTGAGCGATTTGTTGCGTCCCGAATGTTTCTACAAAGAAGTGCACAATAAAATCTACACCGCAATTGTCGATTTGGCTATCAAGCAGGAACCTATTGACATGCACACCGTTACGGAACAATTGCGCAAAAACGGACAATTGGAAGAAGTTGGTGGTGCATATTATATCACGATGCTTACAGCCAAAGTTGCATCGGCAGCGCATATTGAATTTCATGCCCGCATTATTTCTCAAAAATTTCTGGCGCGCGAACTGATACGTGTTTCGAGCGAAATACAATCGAAAGCTTTTGACGACCGCGTAGATGTGGATGATCTGATGCAAGAAGCTGAAGGTATGCTGTTTGAAGTATCGCAACGCAATGTCAAGAAAGATGTAACGCAAATCAATCCTGTGATTGACGAAGCTATCAAGCGCATTCAGGCAGCCGCAAACCGTCCCGAAGGTCTGAGTGGCGTACAATCGGGATTTCATGGCCTTGATAAAATCACTTCGGGTTGGCAACGTTCCGACTTGATTATTATAGCCGCACGTCCGGCAATGGGTAAAACCGCGTTTGTAATTTCGATGGCCAAAAACATGGCTGTGGATTATAATTCGCCGGTAGCTTTGTTTTCGCTTGAAATGTCCAACGTGCAATTAGTCAATCGTTTATTGATGAATGTATGCGAAATTGAAGGCGAAAAAATCAAAAACGGACAATTGGAACCTTACGAATGGGAACAGTTGGATTATCGACTCAAAAAATTGATTGATGCACCTATTTATTTGGATGATACGCCAAGTTTGTCGGTATTTGAACTGCGCACAAAAGCTCGCCGTCTGGTGAAAGAACACCATATTAAAGTATTGATTATTGACTATTTACAGTTGATGAATGCCAGCGGAATGAATTTCGGAAGCCGCGAGCAGGAGGTAAGTATGATTTCACGTTCACTTAAAGGCTTATCCAAAGAGCTTGATATTCCGATTATTGCACTTTCGCAGTTGAATCGTAGTGTGGAGAGTCGTGCCGGGAATGAAGGAAAACGTCCGCAGCTGTCCGACTTGCGTGAATCGGGTGCTATTGAGCAGGATGCCGATATGGTGTGCTTTATTCACCGCCCTGAATATTACAAAATTACAGAAGATACACAGGGAAATTCGTTGGTGGGTATTGCGGAAATAATTATTGCAAAACACCGAAACGGGGCAACCGGCGATGTGCAATTACGTTTCAAGGGACAATATGCCAAGTTTATGAACAAAGACGATGAGGAACAGGGGCAATATCAAAGCTTAGTTTCAAGCATAAATAATGAGCAAAAATTCAATGCCAATACTACCACTACTACCGCAGTACCACACTACCCGCCTCCACCACAGTTATCAGGTTCAGGAAGCGATATGCCATTTTAAATATGATGTAAGGATTTGAGGAAATTAAAATGAGCTAAGAATCAGCGTCATCCAAAAATGCAAATGAAAAGCTTATTTACAATACTATACTTACTTCTTTGAAAGCAAATGAGCGTTGCTTTCCGGCTTCGGTTTTCAATACCAAACGACCATTTGGCAATACATCTACAATGCTTGCTTTGAAATTTTCGTTCTCAGCCTTGTAGTCAAAAACACCCTCACTGCGATAAAGTGCTGCTTTGTAGTCTTCATCCAGACATGAGATATCTTCGCGTAACAGTTGAATATAGAGCATGTAAATGCGTTTCACAATTTGCTTAAGAAGCTCGTCGCGGTCGTACATTTTACCTGTAATTTGCCTTAATGAAACTGGATTTGGGGCATTCGATGTAAAGGCATCCTGATTGACATTCAGGCCAATACCAATAATTGAATGTTGAATATGAGTGCCGCACAAGTCATTTTCTATCAAAATGCCGGCAATTTTTCTATCTCTCCAATATATATCATTCGGCCATTTAATAGAAATTTCGTCTGTCTCTTCTTTCAACACTCCCAAAACTGCCAAAGAAACTAACTTTGATAATACAAATTGTTGGTTAGCTTCAATACTGCTTGGGAAAAGCAACATGCTGAATAATAGATTTTTAGCATCTTCAGATTCCCAAATATTACCAATCTGTCCTCGTCCTTTTGTTTGATAATCTGCACTTACCACCGCACCTTCAGCCAATAGTTCCCTACTGGAAGCAATAAGCTCCCGAAGGTAATTATTTGTAGAATGTACTTCACGCAGACGAATAATATTGAACATAGCTAAAATCTATTTAAATCTTGGTTATCAAATAGTTGAATGAAAAAATGTTTTATTTTTTCCCTTATTTCAAATTGCCGAGCAAATATACTCAATCTCTATATCTTTTATTCAATAAACGAATAGAAAATCGATATTTATACGTTTAATTAACTGTATTCTAATGATATATAAAAATAATCTAATTGGCTTGATTTCTTTATAAAATCTTTATATGCCTCAATGGTATCTTTATAACACCCTTATAGTTTTCACTCTACATTTGCAGCGTTGATTGACAAACAAAAATATTCACTGTAAAAATAGAAAAATGAGTACATTTATTCAAGTTACCCTGTTTCTGGGAGCACTAACCCTTTTGACTCCTGTTTTGGGAGGTTATATGAAAAAGGTCATTAGTGGTGAGAAACACCTTCTTACTCCTGTCTTTGGTTGGCTCGAGCGAGCCATCTATCGCTTTTGCGGCGTTGACCCGCAAGAGGAGATGAACTGGAAAAAATACCTTGTCAGTCTGCTGTGGTTCAACCTATTCGGATTTATTATCGTATTTGCCCTGCAACTTACACAGGCATGGTTGCCACTCAATCCGGCCAAAATGGCTAACACTTCATGGCATTTAGCTTTGAACACCGCTATTAGTTTTGTAACCAACACCAACTGGCAGTCATACAGCGGCGAAAGCACACTGAGCTATCTTACTCAAATGGTGGGACTTGGAGTACAAAATTTTGTGAGTGCTGCCACTGGATTTGCCGTACTCATTGCATTAATGAAAGGATTGATAAATAAAACTTCTCAACAGACAGCTTCTCGCCAGCAAACTTCCGATTCGTATATTTCAACAAAAAATGAGACGCAAGGCTTAGGCAACTTTTGGGTGGATTTGACCCGTTCTATTGTGTATATATTGCTGCCGCTATCTATTGCTTTTGCCATGTTTTTGGTAAGTCAGGGTGTGGTACAAACTTTTTCAACGTACACCGATGCCACTACTATTGAAGGCGTAAAACAGGTAATTCCTCTTGGACCGGCTGCCTCACAAATTGCTATAAAACAAATTGGAACAAACGGAGGAGGATTTTTCGGCGTAAACAGTGCCCATCCATTCGAGAATCCGACCCCATTGAGCAATTTTCTGGAAATGTTAGCTTTATTGCTAATTCCTTCCGCATTGACCTATACCTACGGACTGTTTGTCGGTTCAAAAAAACAGGGTTGGGCAATTTTTGGTGTGATGATGATTTTACTTTGTGTGGGATTGGGAGTCTCGCTCTACGCCGAATATGCCACCAATCCAATTTTGCATATTGCCGGTTCGATGGAAGGTAAAGAGACACGATTTGGTGTCACTAACAGTATTATATGGTCCACAGCCACTACTGTAGCCTCCAATGGTTCGGTGAATGCCATGCACGACAGCCTCTCTCCAATTGCAGGTTTGGTGGCAATGTTCAATATCATGCTCGGTGAAGTGGTGTTTGGCGGAGTGGGTTCGGGATTGTACGGGATGATTGCTTTTGTGATACTAACCGTATTTATAGCCGGCTTGATGGTGGGTCGCTCACCTGAATATTTAGGCAAAAAAATTGAATCGTTTGAGGTGCGAATGGCGCTTATTGCTGTATTGGTTCCGGCAATTTGCATTCTGGCCTTTACGGCATTAGCGGTTAGTACGCAAGCCGGAATGGCCGGTTTGAACAATAAAGGGCCGCACGGATTATCCGAAATTATGTATGCTTTTACCTCTGCCTGCGGTAATAACGGCAGTGCCTTCGCAGGATTAACCACCAACGCCCCGTTTTACAATATTGCACTGTCATTCTGCATGTTAGTTGGAAGATTCGGAGTAATAATACCCATGTTGGCTATCGCCGGAAGCATGGCTGAGAAAAAAGTTACGCCGGTATCGGCTGGCACATTCCACACCGATAACTGGATGTTTATTCTACTTTTAATAGCCGTTATTTTGATTGTAGGCGGGTTAACTTTCTTTCCTGCCCTTTCATTAGGGCCAATTTTGGAACAACTACTTATGCAAACGGGAGTAACATTTTAGACCTCCCCCAACCCCTCCAAAAGGAGGGGGAGAAAAATCTGTAACAGGATTTGTTGAATATACCTAACATAAAAAAAGATGAGTAATAAAGATAAAAATCAATCGCAACTATTTAACCGGAAACTGTTTGTTCCGGCACTGAAAGATGCCTGTGTGAAGCTGAATCCGGCAAAGTTGGTTCAGAATCCAATCATATTCATAGTGGCTTTGGGGGCAGTTCTGACCACCGGCATTGTAATCAAAGGCTTGATAGTCGGCCCATTTTCTTCCTTCGAACTTCAAATCACAATCTGGCTGTGGTTCACGGTGTTGTTTGCCAATTTTTCCGAAGCCATTGCCGAAGGTCGGGGTAAAGCACAAGCCGAAACGTTGAAAAAAAGTCGCACGCAAACCAGGGCACGTCGCTTGGCGAGTGGCATTGAACAAACAGTTTGGGCTACCGAACTTACGCGCGGCGACTTGGTGGTGTGTGAATCTGGTGACGTGATTCCTGCCGACGGCGATGTGGTGGAAGGTATTTCGAGCGTGGACGAATCGGCCATCACAGGCGAATCAGCTCCTGTGATCCGCGAAAGCGGCGGTGACCGTTGCGCAGTAACCGGTGGTACCAAAGTGCTAAGCGACCGTATTGTGATAAAAGTAACTTCCGAACCCGGAGACACCTTCTTAGACCGAATGATTGCCTTGGTGGAAGGCGCCAAACGCAAAAAAACACCAAACGAAATTGCATTGAGCAATCTGCTTTTAGGACTTACCGCAATTTTTCTGATAGCTGTGGTTACTCTACCTCCTTTATTCAATTATCACACAACGGCCACGGGAACAGCATCCACACTTACGCTCACCATTTTAGTAGCATTATTGGTCTGTCTTATTCCCACCACCATTGGCGGTTTACTCAGCGCAATCGGCATCAGCGGAATGGATAGATTGTTGCAGAAAAATGTGATTGCCACCAGCGGAAAAGCCATTGAAGCTGCCGGTGACGTGGATGTGCTGATGCTCGACAAAACAGGAACCATCACCCTTGGAAACCGTATGGCAACTGATTTCATACCCGCAGAAAACATTAAAAAAGACGAACTTGCCGATGCTGCACAACTCTCCTCGTTGTCGGATGAAACTCCGGAAGGCCGTTCGATTGTGGTATTGGCCAAAGAGCGATTTCAGTTGCGCGAGCGGAAAATTCATGAAAACGACATCACTTTTGTACCCTTCACTGCACAATCGAGAATGAGCGGTGTGGACATTAAATTACCAAACGGCAAGGTGCGTGCTATCCGAAAAGGCGCAGCTGATGCCATTAAACAATTTGTACAAAACAACAACGGCTTTTTTCCTCAAAATGTAAATGAAACCGTACAAGCACTTGCAAATCAGGGAGCCACTCCATTGGTAGTAGCCGAAAACGACCGTGTGCTGGGAGTGATTCACCTGAAAGACATTGTAAAAGGAGGTATCAGTCAACGTTTTGCGCAACTGCGTGCTATGGGCATTAAAACGGTGATGATTACCGGTGATAACCCTCTGACAGCTGCCGCCATAGCTGCCGAAGCCGGAGTGGACGATTTTATGGCAGAAGCAAAACCGGAAGACAAACTTGCCCGCATCCGGTTGGAACAGGCAAACGGACACTTGGTAGGAATGATTGGCGACGGCACCAATGACGCTCCCGCTTTGGCGCAAGCCGACATCGGGATTGCTATGAACAGCGGCACACAGGCTGCACGTGAAGCCGGAAATATGGTCGATTTAGACAGTAACCCCACAAAACTGATTGAAGTGGTAGAGACCGGCAAACAGCTGCTAATGACGCGTGGGGCACTTACCACTTTCAGTATTGCTAACGATGTATCGAAATACTTTGCCATTATTCCGGCAATTGCAGCAAGCCTTTACGCAAGGTCAAACGGTCATGGAGTGCTGTCTGATCTCAATATTATGCATCTTGCCACGCCACAGAGCGCTATTTTAAGCGCAGTAATTTTCAATGCGCTTATCATTGTGTTATTGATTCCATTGGCGCTGAAAGGGGTAAAATATCAACCCCTCTCATCCAATAAAATTTTGGCAAAAAACCTGTTAGTGTATGGATTAGGAGGACTTATCGCTCCTTTTTTCGGCATCAAACTTATTGATATACTATTGCAGATATTACATTGCGTATAATCGTTTCAAATTTCATTATTTACTCAATATGAAAACGAATATTTTATTATCAATATTATTAGGAAGTCTTATGGTGGTGACTTCCGCATGTTCATCATCAAAAACGCCACATAACAAAGGTGATATTACCGAATCGGAATGGGGCTTAATATCCATTGTTGCAAAAAACAGTGCTCAAGCGTTGGTTCCGGACAAGAATAACATTCCGACCCTCAAGGTGTCATCCAAAGGCACAATACATGGAACCACCGGATGCAATAGTTTTGAAGGCGAAGTTGCCATCACGGGATACAGTTTAAAATTCGGCAATATCATCGCCACGCATGTGAAATGTCCAAACATTGACATTGAAAATGCGCTGTATAATTCATTGGATTCTATAGATAATTATACCGTTGAACGAGGCCATCTGCTGCTAAAAAAAGGCAACAAAGTCTTTGCTACGTTTATGTCGATGGATGTTCGTTGAGTCTAATTTTTTGTGAAATCCTTACTTTAAATTACAATCAAACAAGAAGACATCCATTTGGGATGTTGTATCAAATTAATTAGTAAAAAAAATCAGATGAAACGAGCCATGAGAATTGCTTCTCACACAAAGCAATGATTATTAGGTGAGTTCCATGTGTCTTTAATGTAAAAAATAAAAAATTAACACATGAAAATTTCAAATCAATTTATCGTTAAAAGCCTTTTAGGCATCGTATTAGTCACAGTTGCAGTATCCGCTTCTGCGCAAGAGAAAAAAGGCGGCAGTTTCAGCGTGAACGCCGACTTGGTTAGCTCGTATATCTGGCGTGGTGTTCCTCAAGAGGGTACAAAAGGCGGTTCTCCCAATGTTCAGTCGACTGTTTCTTACACAAATGGCATTTTTAGTATTGGGGCATGGGGTTCGTACGCATTTTCAGGTGGTGTAAAAGAGGTTGATTTGTATGCAACGCTCTCGTTGCCAAGTACCTTTTCGGTAACAGTAACCGACTACAACTACAACAATGGCAACAATGGTTCTCCTCGCTATTTCAACTACAAAAACGCTACCACCGGTCATATTTTCGAAGGTACAGCGGCTTACGGAGGCACCAAAGCATTTCCGCTAAGCATTGCATGGAACACCATGTTTTACGGCATGGACAAAAAAATGAACGGCGACAACGCATTTTCAACATACGTTGAACTGGGTTACCCTATCACCTCCAATGTAAAAGCTTTTGTGGGAGCTTCATTGTTCGACAGCCCGGGCACATACGGGAATACAGGTTTTTCGGTTATCAACTTGGGCCTAAAAGTATCCAAAGAGGTTAAAATTACCGACTCATTCTCGCTTCCTGTCTATGGCGTTATCGGAGCAAATCCTCAAAGCGAAAAGGCATTTTTTGTATTAGGTGTCACATTGTAATAAAATTTCAATCACCGCTTGTGTGACTGCAAGCGGTGATTACACAACCAACCTTTTAATTATTTATTGATATGAAAAAGCCATTATTTACCGCACTGAAAATCATTATGGTTTTCACCTTGCTCACAGGAGTTGTTTATCCATTGACGATTACGGGCATTGCACAGATTGTGTTCCCTCATCAAGCCAATGGTAGCATTGTCACTATAGACGGAAAAACAAGAGGTTCCGAGCTACTCGGACAAGAGTTCAAAAGCCCGCGTTATTTCCAGGCACGACCATCAGCTTGTAGTTATGGTACACTGCCTTCGGGTGCATCTAATTTTGGTCCTACAAGTGATACGTTAAGGAAAGTAGTAGAAAAACGCCGATTAGATTTCATCATCTCCAATCGTCTGCCCAGCAACATTTTGGTTCCCAATGATATGCTTACAGCTTCCGGCAGTGGACTCGACCCGCACATTTCACCTGAAAGTGCTATTTTACAAATAAATAGAATTGGTGCCACGCGTGGTTATTCATCAGAGCAATTGAAAGCCGTGAAACAACTTGTTGCCAGACATACTGAGAATCCTCAGTTAGGTGTATTTGGAGAGAAACGGATTAATGTGTTGGCACTCAACCGCGACCTTGATGTATTGAAATAATTTGCTGTATCTTTGTAGTTTGAAGAACGCAAAAAACACCAATTTCCGCAAAGTAATTTGAAAGTTGATTGATGATTAAATCGGAAAATTCAACCTGATTATTTTGTGTTTATTTGCGATGATTCGCGTTCTAAAAAATATCTGAAATATTCCGTGTTATCCGTGTGCTAATCAGATTAAATATGAATACTTACGACGAAAACCGTCCGAATCCCGATGAGCTACTTGCTTCGTTGAAAGAGCAGGAAGCAAAAAATCAACGTGGTAAACTGAAAATATTTTTCGGAATGTGCGCCGGTGTGGGCAAGACCTATGCCATGCTGCAAGCTGCACAATTGGACAAAAAGAAACCTCTGGACGTGGTGGTAGGTTACGTGGAAACACACAAACGGGCAGAAACCGAGAAATTGGTGGAAGGTTTGGAAGTGATACCTCCATATATTATTGATTATAAAGGCACGCAGTTCAGGGAAGTGGACATTGATGCCATCATCGCCCGTAAGCCGCAAGTGGTGCTGATTGACGAGCTGGCACATACCAACGCCACCGGAAGCCGCCATGCGAAACGTTATCAGGATGTACAGGAGTTAATTCACAGTGGAATAGATGTATATACCACGCTCAACGTGCAACATATTGAAAGTCGCACTGACACCGTTACGCAAATAACCGGCATTACCATCCGCGAAACGGTGCCCGATGAGGTGTTGGAATCGGCGGACGAGATTGAACTGGTGGATATTACGGCCGACGAATTGCTCCAACGCTTTGAAGATGGAAAAGTATATGCCCCGGAACGTACTCAGGAAGCGGTACGCAATTTTTTTCGCAAAGGAAACATCACTGCATTGCGCGAGATGTCGTTGCGCTTAGTGGCCGACCGTGTGGACAAGCAACTGCGGCAATACATGCAAAACCGTCGTATTCCCGGCCCATGGAAATCGGGTCTCAGATTGTTGGTAGCCATCGGTCCGAGCCCTTACTCTGCAGGACTGATTCGTTGGGCAAAAAGCCTTTCGTATACAATGGATGCTTCGCTGACAGCGGTCTATGTAGAGAAAGCTGAACCGCTTTCGGAGGCTGATCAGGAACAATTGAACAAAAATATTGCCCTTGCCAAACAGTTAGGCGCACACTATCTCTCTACCTCGGGCGAGGATTTACCAAAAGCCATTCTGACAATCGCTCAACGCGAGAACATCACGCATATTCTCGTGGGAAAATCGCAAAAAGATAACCTGAGTTCGTATTTCAAGCAAAGTCTGGTGAGCAAACTGATTCACGATAGCGGCGATATTGATATATACGTGGTTGGGGCAAAAAATGCGACTAAATCGACCAAACGAAAATGGCTCGATACTTCCGATTTTCGTTCGGGGCCAAAGAGCTATCTGGCAAGTGCTGCCATCATCCTTTTCACGGTATTGACCTGTTATTTATTCAAGAATATCATTAATTATCAGGTTGTTTCCTATATTTTGCTCTTTGCGGTGTCACTCGTTGCACTCTTCTACAGCACCGGTCCTATATTATTGGCGGCAGGGCTGGGCGCAATGCTTTGGGACTATTTTTTCATAGATCCGCCGCTTACCTTTTACATTGCCAAACCTGAAGATTTGATGATGTTTGGCACCTTTTTCTCAGTCGCCATCATCAACGGAGTGCTCACCGCCCGCCTGCGCAGCCAGCAACGCCTTGCCAAAGAGCGCGAGCAACGCACCAGTGCGCTGTACGAATTATCGAAGGTACTTTCGTCGGCATCGGGCACACAAGAGGTGATTGAACAAGCTACCTATCACATTCACAAGTATTTCAAAATAGAGAGCGCCATCGTGTTGCGCGAAGACGACAATAAATTGCAACCGGACATATATCCGCTCAATTCGCCATTGGTACTAAAAACCGCCGAACAAAGCATTGCTATCTGGGCATATACACATTCGCAAAAGGCGGGAAAACACACTGACACGCTTCCTGCTACCGACCTCACCTTCTATCCTTTAAACGGTAAACGGCTCAATACAGGAATTTTGTTAGTGAAGTCTTCAAAGAAATTCAGCGGAGAGATGGAGATGTTTTGGGATACGTTTCGGGTGCAGCTCACCAACGCGTTGGAGCGCGAATTATTGAATGAAATTGCCCGCCGTGCCTCTGTATTGCACGAGTCGGAAAAACTCTACAAAACACTTTTCAACTCCATTTCGCACGAGTTGCGCATCCCTGTTTCGACCTTGATGGGAGCCTCGGAAACCTTGCTGCACCACAGCACCGACACGGCTTTGCAACAACAGCTTGCCGAAGAAATTTTTTCGGCTTCCGAAAGGCTAAACCGACTGATTGAAAACCTGCTGAACATGTCGAGATTGGAATCGGACAGAATTAAACCACTGGTGGACTGGCACGATGTTCACGATTTGGTAAATAAAGTACTGACCAATTTGCACAATGAACTGACTCCATTCAATGTAGATGTGGTGATTCCCGATGAGATGCCATTGGTAAGATTCGATTTCGGACTGATGGAGCAGGTAGTACACAACTTAGTCTATAACGCCACGCAACACGCACAACCCAAGACCACCATTCGCGTAAAAATATACTATGACCAGCCCAATCTGGTGTTGCAGGTGATGGATCGCGGCACAGGTTTTCCTCCCGAATCTATTCCTTATCTTTGCAATAAATTCTATCGTGCCGACAATCGTGTGGCGGGTGGCACCGGACTTGGACTCTCCATTGTAAAAGGCTTTGTGGATGCACATCAAGGCACTATCCGCTTCGAGAACCGGGCACATGGCGGTGCACTTATTACTATTAAAATACCTACTGACAATTATAGCATGGAGGAATCGGGGGAGATGAAAGAGAGACAATGATCTAAAATATTTGGAATTTGTTATCTAATTAGCTAACTTTGCATCGAAAATATAGAACAAGTGATAAGATGGATAAATTTATCAGGAAAATATTCTATTTTGAAGATTACTACTTGAAGTTTTATGAAGGGCTAAATCCTACTGTAAAGAAAAAATTCAACTGGACTTTACAACTAATAGCAACCCTTGATAAAGTACCTGAAAAATATTTCAAACATATTAGTGACTCTACGGGGCTTTTTGAAATTAGAGTGGAAGTCGGCTCTGATATTTATAGAGTATTCAGCTTTTTTGATAAAGGACAACTAATTATACTTGTAAATGGCTGGCAAAAGAAAACTCAAAAGACACCGATAAGCGAAATTGAATTGGCTGAAAAACTTAAAAAACAATATTTCGATGGCAAAAACAACGAGTAAATTAACTTCTTTCTCTGACCATTTAGAGAAGGAATATGGCAAACAAGGAACTGCTACAAGAGAAGCCTACGAGCAAGGGTTTGAAACATTTAAACTCGGAGTAATGCTACAAGAACTTCGTAAAGAAAGAGGGTTGACACAAGAGCAGCTTGCCGAAAAATGCGGTACCACAAAAACCTATATTTCAAGAATTGAAAATAATGCAAGTGATATAAGACTTTCAACCTTGATGAGAATTATACAGGTCGGACTGGGTGGACATTTAAATATGAAAGTTAGCCTTTAGCAAGGCATTACAATAACTGCCATCTCCTTACCCATGAACGAAACCATTCTTATCATTGACGATGAAAGCGCAATCCGGCGACTGTTGGAAATTACGCTGAAAGCCAACGGTTACACCATTTTGGAGGCTACTACCGGCAATGAAGGTCTGCATATTGCGGCCAGTCACAATCCTCAGCTTATTATCCTCGATTTGGGATTGCCGGATGAAGATGGCCAGTCCATTTTGCGAAAGCTGCGTGAATGGTACACGCAGCCCATTCTCATTTTATCGGTACGCAGTTCGGAAGAGGAGATTATCCATGCATTAGACAGCGGCGCCAACGATTATCTCACCAAGCCGTTCCGCACGGGCGAACTCTCGGCACGTGTGCGCTCTTTGCTGCGACTCACGGCTCAGGGTAACACCAACCACTCGGCATTCACCTTTGGCCACATCGAAATTGACTTAGCTAACCACACAATAAAGAAAAACGGTGAAATCGTCAAACTTACCTCCACCGAGTTTTCGCTCCTTGCCCTGATGGCAAAAAACGCCGGCAGAGTATTGACTCACAGCTTTATTCTGAAAGAAGTATGGGGCTATGGTTACATAGAGCAAACACAATATCTGCGGGTTTTTGTCGCTCAATTGCGCAAAAAAATTGAAGAAAATCCTTCCGTTCCCACGCTTATTATCACCGAATCGGGCATCGGATATCGGTTTGGAGAGTAACAAGTCTAATCTGTTTTTGTCAACACAAAGACCTTCCTATCGATGCCCTTCGCTCCGACGAACGGTTCAAATAAGGATTTTTTTTTGTAGAGACGCGATTAATCGCGTACTCTATACCCCCATTCCAATGGATCGCGTCTCTACGCCCCCATTCCAATTAATCGCATCTCTACGCCCACCGCGATAGTTTTCCTCCGCACAATTGAGATATAAATAGCCTTTTCTCTCCCCCCAATATTTTAGCAGAATTGCATCTGACAAAGTATTTGTTTGGAAAAACTTCCATTTTTTTCGACAAATGTTTGTCATATTAAAATTTATATTTTACTTTTGCTGTTAGATATTTGAAGTAATATCTGCTTAAATGTAGGGGCAACGACTTCTGTGGCAAACAATCACACACAGGAGACAGGGTCACACTGAAGTGTCGGGATGGTTCTCCGTTTGGAGAAAAAGGGTTGCAAAGCTGCAGGAAGCTTTCTCCTGTTGGAGAAACCCTCTCGCAACCGTGCAGGAAGCTTTCTCCTATCGGAGAAACCCTCTCGCAGCGGTGCAGCAACCATTCTCCACTCGGAGAAAGGCTATTCAGGTTTGCAGCAACCATTCTCCAGTCGGAGAAAGCTTCCTGCACGGTTGTGTGCCAAATTCTCCACCCGGAGACGCCCTGATAAATGAAATTTCTGTTGAATTTTTAGCGTGAGCATCTATTGATATTTATTTTTTCACCTTAAAATGATGTGTGTATGGAAATCAAAACCTTGCATCTCTTGCTTCTTCAAAACGAAGAACATTACAAATTCGCATTCGATTTCAAAGGATTGGTAAATGAGTTTACACCCGCGAAGTTGAAAATTGAACCTGAGTTCACCGTCTTCGGCTCTTCGCTTGACGACGAACACGCTGCTTTGGACATTGTGCACAAAAGCGCCTTTACCGCACAAGCAATCACGGCTGACGAAGCACGCGACACTCCCACTCAGGGGTTGAATATAGTGGTGGACGGCATGCTTCACCATTTCGACCCGGCCATAGCCCATGCGGCTTACAACGTGAAAGTGGTACTTGATAGCTTTGCCGGAATCACCAGACTGGCATACGAAAAACAGACGGCGGCTACCATTAAGCTGCTCGACAACCTGAAAGGCACTCTGGCAGGCGATATTGCCACACTGGGACTTACGGCTTGGGTAACCGAGATAGAGGCTAAAAACACGGCATTCGACAAGCTGGTAGCCGGTCGCTATGATGAGATTAATGACAAAACACGCCTGCGCATGAAAGATGTGCGGGTAAAAGTGGACGCAGCCTACAAAGCCATCGTGACACGCATCAATGCATTGATTATTGTGGAAGGCGAAGCCAACTACGAAGGCTTTGTCAATAAGCTCAACCTGCATATCGACAGCTACAACAATGACATTGCCCAACGCGCAGGCATCAATGCCAAAGCCGCTGCCGCAAAAAAAGCCGCACAAACTGCTGCAGCCAAGTAAATTTTTAAAATGCCGAATCTCCGAAAGGGGATTCGGCAAAAAATATGGAGTTACCTGAAAATCCAATAAAGAGTAAGGGGCGGAAACCGAAAAGCTTATGAGTTGTATAATATTATGAATGACCCAGTTTTAATAGAAGCGAAGAAATTAAAAGCTGAGAAAGGAATAGAATACACCTTGAAGTATTTAGCGGAAGAATCATCCAAATATACCATAAAAGATGATTTGTGCTTTAAATATTTTTTTAAGTTTCTCGACTATGCTTTTGAGGGAGGACTCTCCGAGTATGGTGAAATGATAGAGGAAAATTTGAAACAGCTCTTTGATGTTCTTGATAAAAACCAGCTCTTTAATGATAACTACAAAAAAACTTGTGACTACCAATTTAGATTTTACATTTTGAAGAAAGATGGAACTAAGGCAATGCAAGCGGCCAACAGGCTTTCCTATCTTTTAACAGCAAATCCGAGTGATTACCTTCTTATATGCAAAGAAATTAATGAAAAGTCTCTTATCGCCGAGCAGTTTTTCAATGTATCTCAACACAAGAAAGATGTTGACTATGTGTATAGACTACTAATGATAAAGTTTCTGGAATTAGGGCGGCACATATTTGTCGATTGGTCTATAAATGAGCAAGCTTTTGAAGTCAATAATCATGGCCTAATTAAGATTGATTTCAAGGTTTTTGAAATTTATAATAGAATAAAATGGGATATTAATCCCGAGGAAACGATGAACGATTATTTTGAGGAGACTGATATTTTGGTTTTTGAAAGGGTAATAAAAAATTACGACTGCCGTAAAACATTGCTCTTGCTAAACGATTATTTATTTTCATTATTTCCTCAAACAATTGAATTCAATTGTGTTTTTTTAGAACCCGTCTTTACCAATATAGATTTTTTTGGGGAGTGGTTTACATCCATTTTTAAACATGATGCGAAGGAGTACTCTTCCTTTATTATGTCACAATCCGATAGATTAGCAAACGACTTTACTCATAAACATACAAAATGAAAACAAAATTATTTTTAGTTATGACGTTATGTGTGACGGCATCTGCCTTCGGGCAAAAAACTACAGAGCCAATTTTAGGTTTTTGTTCATTTAGGTTAGGTGATCCTGTCGAAAAAATAAATAGCTACGGATACACATTTAAAGAAAATAAGGTAAGAGCTAATTATGACTATTTCTCAAAAGAAGCACTATACGAAGAAGAGAATTTTTGTGAAAACTCAAAAGTGTTCAGCTCCGTGGAAAATGAAATAAGTATCAATGGAGTAGAGTTTGTATATTCTGGCATTTTTTTGACGTATTTCAATAACAAATTGATAAATATCTTTATAAAAGGGCTTCCTAAACAAGAGGGCGAATTAAAGGAAATACTGATACAAAAATATGGGAAAAACTATGGGAAAATTTATTTGCCGGGATACTATTTAACTCTCCAAAAATATAAAAAGAAAGGTGTGGCAATTAGTCAATCTGCAAGAGCGGAATTAGAGCACAGTTTTTTGAGTTCTGTATATTGGGAACAAGGCGGCATTTTGATTTCATACGGTGGGTCGAACACGACGTATGATTTTGCAGAATCACATTATAAAGAAACCCTTTTGGCTGAATCAGGACTATTGGTAAGGGATTTGGAGGTTTACAGTAAAATGATAATCTGCTCTAACTTAGAAAAACAAGAGCATATTAAGAAAATAAAGAATGGGCTTAAAGATAAAGCATCTCAATTTTAATTACGCCAAACCCTTACACTCTCCTTCAAAGATATAACCAGCCGCTTCATAAAGTCTTACTATAGCCTATTCTATTTGTGGTGATTTGCGCCAATTCGCGTTCCGAAACTTTACTTCCCTTTATTATCCAGAAACGTTTTTATCTCTTTTGCTACTAAGCTTGTGGCATAGCTGTTCCAGTGGGTATCGTCGGGATGGTAGAGCAGGTGTCCGCTTGCGCGTTCGCGGTTATAGAGCGCAAGGGTATTGATACAGGCCACTCCCGAGCCTGTCAATGCAGAATCGAGCCGAAAAAGTAAATCGGGCTGCGCACTAAAAGGCACTAACTCGTAATACACCGTTTCTTTGTTGGGCATCGGCAGAAACAAAAAATCGATATGCTGCGTATCGCAGTATTTTTTGTACCCAAGCACCACTCTCGATACCGACTTCAGGCGTGCATCGGCTTTTGTCACCGATTTTTTCCCTTGCAGAAAAAGCATCTGATGATCGACCGGCGACACAATGCCCCGCCCTTGTTCATGATTGATGCGCGCCTGTGTCCATTTCACGCTGTAGAATCGGGTCATCCGGTCGTAAAATGCATCAAAGCCCGTAAACCCGTACCACTTGCGTTTCACATTGTACGAAGCGGTGTTTATATCGAAAGGCCTGTCCTTTATTCCGGCTATCGGTGACGGCACATTACGTTCCACCAAAGAGAAAATTACCAATTTAGGCTTATGCAAAATGCCTTGTTGCAACATATAGTTTACATCGTCCATGGTAGCCGGAGCCATGCTGTATATCTTTACTCCGGTGCCCAGCAACGCCCCTAATCGCTTGGCCAGTGTCTCCTCCTGACTCAGTCCGGTACCGGCCACAAACGAATCGCCCACAATCAGAATATCGGGGTCGGCAATAAACCGGTCATTCCGAAACCCCCACTCGTCGGTTATCCACAACGCATGTTTGTTGACTGCCTTAGCAGTATGATGCCCCAGGTCTCCCTGCTCCGTCATATCAATGTGGGTATTGGGATAAAAAGGCCCCATACGGGGAATCTGGCTTGAATAAAGCAAACTCTCCCACAGGCGATAATTGAAGAAATTAGGCGGCAGAATAAAGGCTTCCGCTATCCAGAATAGCAGAATAGGAGAAGAAAAAATCAGGAATTTCTTCAGAAAACGTTTCTTTTGTGACTGCATCATCTCTCCTAAAATTGAAAATAAATAAAATGCTGGCCATTACCTCTGAAAAGGATTATCACAAGGAATATGGCGTAATACAACCCCCAACGAAACCATTTTACCCATCCGGTGCCAATGTGTGCTAAGGCGTATTGTTGCTCTCTTCCCCGCCATTCTACAAGAAAGAAAAACAAGATAAATACAAGTGTCAGTGTAGGCCATACCTGCGGAAAAGAGAACAGCGATAGACTAAAAATGCCACCCAGATAAGCGAACGCGTGTGTCATATCTTCGGCTCTGAAAAATATCCAGGCAAACACAGCCAGCGAGAATGTCAACACTATCTCACCAAATTCGCGTAACGAAGGCAGAGCTTTCCCCTTTGCCACAATGTCTAAGTTGTTTCTGTTGAGTTTCAGCACCACAAGGGGCATCATAAACAGGGCGTTGAGCGCTCCCCACACAATAAATGTCCAGTTGGCGCCATGCCAGAAACCACTCACCACAAAGATGATAAAGGTATTGCGAATCTTCATCCACATTCCTCCGCGACTGCCACCCAGCGGAATGTAGAGATAATCGCGAAACCACGACGAGAGCGAAATATGCCAACGCCGCCAGAACTCAGCCATATCGCGCGCGAAATAAGGATAGGCAAAGTTACGCAGCAGCTCAAAACCCAGCAGGCGCGCCGTACCCAGTGCAATATCAGTATAACCCGAAAAATCGCAGTAAATCTGAATGGCAAACAACACGGCACCCACCACCAAAGTACTACCGCTGTAAGCCTGCGAATGGTTGAAAATCTGGTTGACATACTGCGCACAATTGTCGGCAATCACCATCTTTTTGAACAATCCCCATAATATTTGCTTCAAGCCGTCAACCGCTTTCTGATAATCGAATGTGCGGGGCTGAGCCACCTGCGGCAACAGATGCGTGGCACGCTCAATAGGGCCGGCTATCAGCAACGGGAAGAAGGAAACAAACAAGGAATAATCGACAAAATTTCGGGTAGGCTTTATTTTACCATTATAAATATCAAACAAATACGACAGTCCGTGAAAGGTATAGAAGGAGATTCCCACAGGGAGAATAATGTTGAGTGAAGAAACCTCAGTAGCAAAGCCGATGGTGTGCAGAAAACCCGACATGGACTGGGCAAAGAAATTATAATATTTGAAAAAGCCGAGAAAACCGAGATTTACCACAATGCCCGTCCACAGCCATATTTTCTTTGTACGCAATAACGCCGGGCGATGAATGCGTAGTCCGATAAAGTAACACAAAAAAGTGGAGAATGCCAGCAATAGCAAGAAACGGGCATCCCAACAACTGTAGAAATAGTAGCTTGCAAACAGCAAAATCCAGTTCTGCCCCTTCTTCGATTTCGCTGCCGGAAACCAGTAAATAAGGAAAACTGTGCAAAAAAAGAGGGCAAAATCAATGGAATTAAATAACATGCTTCAAAAACAGGTGTTGCATTTTATAAAATGTTTGCTCTAATAAAAAAAGCATCACCGGTTACAGTGATGCTTAAATGCACTTATACGCTAAGTTATTCTAATACAGTGTTCCAACCGTGTACATCAGGTCGGTCGCCATACTGAATACCACGCAACTGCTCGTACAACTTCGTGCTGATGGGGCCTGGAAGACCATCCTTCGAAATCACATACGATTTATTGAGTTCCAGATCATCGATACGCGAAATGGGGCTGATAACAGCTGCCGTACCGCATTGACCAGCCTCTTCAAAGGTAGCCAATTCATCTTCATGTATCTGCCGACGCTCCACCGTCATTCCAAAATCTTCGGCCAACTGCATCAAACTCTTATTGGTAATCGAAGGCAGTATAGAGGTCGATTGAGGAGTAACATACGTATTATTTTTGATGGCAAAGAAGTTAGCAGGGCCACATTCGTCCACATATTTTTTCTCTTTCGCATCCAAATAAAGCACCGACGAATAACCCATGGAGTGAGCCTTATCGCCTGCCACTAAACTGGCCGCATAGTTTCCGCCCACTTTGTAAGTACCTGTGCCAAGAGGAGCTGCACGGTCGAACTGACGTAGAATAACCACCGGCGTAGTCTGAAAACCACCCTTGAAATAAGGTCCAACCGGAGTTACAAAAATGAGAAACAGGTATTCATCCGCAGGTTTCACACCTACCTGAGCACTGGTTCCGATAAGCAACGGACGAATATAAAGCGCGGCGCCACTTCCGTAAGGAGGCACAAAGCGTTCGTTCATTTTCACGGCCTTTATTACAGCTTCGGTAAACTTATCAATAGGCAATTTCGCCATCATAATGCCATCGCAGGTCGATTGCAGGCGTTTTGCATTTTCATCAAGACGAAAAATGCGAATCTTGCCATCTTTTCCACGAAATGCTTTTAATCCTTCGAAAGCTTCCTGTCCGTAGTGCAGACAGGTAGCAGCCATGTGCAACGTAATAGTAGTGTCGGTAGTAGCCTCTACCTCACCCCACTTACCATCCTTAAAGCTACAACGAATATTGTAATCGGTTGGCATATAGCCAAATGATAATTCAGACCAGTTAATTGAATCCATAGTATTGTGTCCTCAGAAAAAATTTTCACAAAGGTATTATTTATTTAGATGAAAACAAACGGAAACTTTATTAAAAAGAAAAAACCTAAAGACAAGCTAATGACACTGATTTTTGCATTTCATCAAAAAAATGTACCTTTGTTCATACTCCTACCAATGAAATCAACTACTTTTGCAACACAAACAAGATAAAGCTTTTATCCCGACAATTTCAATAATATTGTTCTAATGAAGTATTCTATTATAATATTGATTTTCTGCCTGTTACCCGTATTTTTAATTGCACAATCGACCAATGAAGGGCAGGCATTATTCAATAATCACAAATATGCCGAAGCAGCAAAAGCATATAGTATATTGCTAAAAAAGCGCCCAAATGATGGCAATGCACATTTTGGTTATGCACAATGTCAATTGAAATTGGGGAACAAAGAAGAGGCAATCAAATCATTGCAAATAGCTGTCAACAAAAAAATTATTGCGGCTTATCCTCTGCTTTGCGATCTTTATTTCGATCAATATAATTTTGAGGATGCTGTCACTACACTCCAAAACTATTTGGCCACACCCAAGATAACGGCGGAGGAGTCTCAAAAATATACCCGTTTGCTCGAAAAAGCCAAAATAGGAGCACAAATGCTGCAACACGTTGAATCTATTACCATTGTGGACAGCCTTCAGGTAAATAAACATGATTTTTATACCTATTATTCTATAGGAAAAGATATTGGCACCATTTTCCCCTCGCGACAAATTAAAAAAAATGCACCCGAAGGAATGATGGCTTACCGTTCGCAACGTGGTGACAGAGTGGTTTTTGCCGATAGTCTTAAACACAAAATCGGACTTTACGGCTCGTTTCAAATGCTTGACTCGTGGAGCGACCCTACTCCGCTTAGCGACCAGGTAAATGGCAGCGGCACGATGATAAACTATCCGTTTGTCTCTTCCGATGGCGTAACGCTCTATTTTTCGGCACAGGGTTCCAATTCGTTAGGTGGCTACGATTTGTTTGTAACCCGCTATAATTCAAAAGAAAACAATTATTTTGCTCCTCAAAACCTGGGAATGCCATTCAATTCTCCTTACAACGACTATTTAATGGTAGTAGATGAAATTAACAGCGTGGGCTGGTTTGCCTCCGACCGTTATCAACCCGAAGGTAAAGTGATGATTTACAAATACATTCCTAATTCGGAAAAACAATTGATTCAAACCACTGACACTACTTATTTGCGCAACGCGGCGCAACTTAAAACTTACAAAAAAGGCAAATTGACAAAGGCACAGCCCAAAGCAAGCGTGGAAACGGTGCAAGCAAAAAGAATGCCGACCGGCTTTCAATTCAGAGTAAACGACACGCTGACATACAGCTCGCTCACTCAATTCAAAAGCGAAAAAGCACGTCAATATATTCAACAAGCCGATTCACTTTCGCAACAGCTAAAAACGCTTCAAAATGAGTTGAATACACAGCGAAAAGCGTATAGTTCCACCGACTCAGCCGAGGAGAAGAAAAAGATTCAACCCGAGATTTTACGGCTGGAACAAGAGGTGAACTCAATGCTAAATATGCCTCAAAAAATGTCAGGAATGGCACGTCAGGAAGAACTGAATGCGCTTCAACCTGCAAAACAACCTTAAGCACGTATGAATTTCCTTCACACCATAGAATCCTATATTATCGCTAATCAATTGCCCAAACCGGGTGAAAAATTGATTGTAGGTGTGAGTGGAGGTGCTGATTCGGTTGCCTTGCTGCATGTATTGCAACAACTTCATTATCAATGCGTAGTGGCTCATTGCAACTTTCATTTACGGGGAAAAGAGTCAGACGAAGATGCGCAATTTGTTCGCCAACTGGCTACAACATATAATGTCCCTTTCGAAAGCATTCACTTTGATACAAAAAATACGGCCAAACAACGCGGTATTTCTATCGAGATGGCAGCCCGCGATCTGCGTTACGACTGGTTTGAAACCCTTCGTCAACAACATAATGCATGCGCCATTGCCATTGCACATCATCTCGACGATTCTATTGAAACTTTTTTCATTAACCTTGCGCGTGGCACCGGATTGCGGGGACTCGTCGGCATTCAACCCAGGCAAGCTAATGTGGTGCGCCCATTTTTAAATGTAACCCGCTTTGAAATTGAAAAATACCTGACAGACAATCATTTATTATTCCGAACCGACTCTTCTAATTTTGATGAGGCTATTCTTCGCAACAAAATAAGGCATACCATCGTACCTGCATTTAAGAGTATCAATCCTTCATTTGATGCTACAATGAAGGAAAATTTTGAACGTCTGTCCGAGACAATGGAGGTAGCGAATAGTCTGGTAAATAGTGTACAAGAGCAGGCTGTAAAGGATTTTGGAAGCCATATTGCCATCGAAATTGAACCGCTAAAAGCATCCGGCAATATTCATTTTTATCTGTTTGAGTTGCTTCGTCCGTTTCATTTTACCGCTACCACTATTCACGACATTGTAAATCAATTGGAAGGTGAATCGGGCAAACAGTTTTTTTCTGCCACTCACCGACTTATCAAGGATCGTACGCAATTGTTAGTACATGCGCTTGCTCAACCGGAACCGGAAACCTATTTAATTGACGAAAATACGCACCACATTGACAAACCCTTGCAACTTATTGTTTCAGAGCCACAAGCTATAGAGTGTGTGACAATAGATCGTGATAAAGAAGTGGCTTGTCTTGATGCCGACAAACTTCGATTTCCATTAATTTTGCGTCGTCCAAAAGCAGGAGATTACTTCTATCCGTTCGGAAAAAGCGGTAAAAAGAAGCTGAGTGATTTTTTTATTGATAATAAATGGAGCTTACTTCAGAAAGAACAATGCTGGCTTCTTATCTCTGATAATCAGATAGTTTGGGTAGTAGGCACACGCATTGACAATCGATTTTGCATTGATAAGAACACAAAAAAAGTGACAAAAATAAGATTTTTTTGACCCGGTGCATTATTTATAAAAAAAATCGTATCTTTGCCATACAAAACTTCACGAGTAACTTCGTCTTTTGTACCCATCATATACAATTATCCCTTTACCATCCATTTATTGTAAATTAGCTTCCGGTTTCCCCAAGATTCCGTTATAAGAATTTTACGTGCGTTGCACGCCATTACCCCAATAAAAAATATGTATAACATTTTAGACCTTAGAGAGAAAGAACTCGTTGATTTAAAGGCAATTGCCGACGAGATGAACATTAAACGTTTTGAGTCATTGTCGAAAGACGAACTGGTTTATCGAATTCTTGACGAACAAGCCATTTCGAAAGCAGCAGAGAAAAAAGCTGAATTCAGCGACAACGATGACCCAAAAAAGCGTAGAGTTCGCATGAAACCAAACAATAAAACTGCCCCAGGCTTATTCAACGACCAAAAGAAGCCATCTCCGGCTGCTCAGCCCTCTTCCTCTCCAAAGCCGGAAAACGCTGTCGCTCCTGCTCAAAGCCCTGCTAAACCAGAGGCTCCAAAAGCAACTCCAACACAGCAAGCTCCCAAGCCAAATCAACCCAAACCACAACAACGGCCTAAAAACCAGGCTCCAAAACCTGTTAATCCTTCGCCTATAGTTGTTGTAAAACAACCGGTAAAAGATACCGCTGAAATTTTGTCTGAAAATACTGAGGACGATATTGATTTTGTAGAACCTTCAGAATTAATCATTACAACTCCTGCCGAAATTGTGGAAGTACCGGTGGTTAATAATAATCAGAATCAAAGAAATCAACGCCCGCAAAACGGAAACAATAATTCAAGCCAAAACTCAGGCAATCAGAACAATAATCAGAATAACGGGAACCAAAATAACTCCAAAAAATCGAATAACGATAATGGAGAAAAAATATATGAATTTGAAGGAATTCTGACCGGCTCCGGCGTTTTCGAACCGATGCAGGATGGTTACGGTTTTTTACGTTCACCCGATTATAACTATTTCACATCACCTGATGATATTTACGTTTCTCAATCACAAATTAAACTTTTTGGATTGAAGAAAGGTGACACTGTGGAAGGAGCTATTCGTCCGCCAAAAGAAGGCGAAAAATATTTTCCGCTTATTAAGGTGACCAAAATCAATGGCCGTACCCCTGAATTTGTACGCGACCGTTTAGCTTTCGACCACCTTACCCCACTCTTCCCTGATGAAAAATTTAATCTCACTACCGGTCGTCACGATTCACTTTCGGTGCGGGTAGTCGATTTGTTTTCACCTATTGGAAAAGGACAACGCGGTTTAATCGTAGCTCAACCTAAAACCGGTAAAACTATATTGCTCAAAGATATAGCAAATGCTATTTCGTCCAATCATCCTGATGTATATATGATTATTTTGCTCATCGACGAACGTCCTGAGGAAGTAACCGATATGGAACGCAGCGTGAATGCCGAAGTAATAGCCTCTACCTTTGACGAACCTGCCGAACGCCACGTGAAGGTTGCAGACATTGTACTTGAAAAAGCCAAACGATTGGTGGAATGTGGGCACGATGTGGTGATTCTGTTAGACTCAATTACCCGTCTGGCACGCGCTTACAACACGGTAGCTCCGGCTTCGGGTAAAGTGCTTTCGGGTGGTGTGGATGCCAATGCGTTGCACAAACCAAAGCGTTTCTTCGGCGCAGCCCGTAACATCGAAAATGGGGGTAGTCTTACTATTATCGCCACTGCATTGACCGAAACCGGCTCAAAAATGGATGATGTGATTTTTGAAGAATTCAAAGGAACCGGCAACATGGAGTTACAACTCGACCGTCGCCTCTCCAACAAACGAATCTTCCCTGCCGTGGATATTATGGCTTCGAGCACACGCCGCGATGATCTGCTTCACGACCCTGAAACACTCAACCGCATGTGGGTACTTCGCAAATATCTGTCGGATATGAATCCTGTGGAAGCAATGGAATTCCTGCGCGAACGTTTGGAGCGTACTGAATCGAATGAAGAATTTTTAGCCACAATGAATACTTAAACGCAGATTGTACTTCTATAGCAATCACTAAATATTGACATGACGTATGAAATGAGTTCCGATTTATCGGAATAAGTTCCATACATTTTAAAGAAAAACAATTATTACCGTATGAAATCCCCATGTTTTATCAAATGCCAATTGGTATAAAGATAAAGCAATTGGGGATTCCATTTGTCCTTTAAAATCAAAATTATTTACAAATGAAAACCAGCAAAACAAGACATTTATTTGTGACTATTTCGCTCCTTTCCATCGCAATGGTTCACGCACAAACCGTATCGAAAGATTCGTTAGTACAAAAGCAAACTCAACTCAGCCAAAGAGTTAGCACGTTAAAAACCACATTGGCCACCTCCGAAGCCGAGCTTAATGCATTGAATGCGCTACTGGCTCCACCGGCACCTCATTGGACATACAAAGGCCTAGCAGGCTTTTCCATTACACAATCATCATTCATAAACTGGAGTGCCGGAGGCGAAAACTCTATTGCTGCCAATATTTATTTGAACGCTGAACTCAATTATACACTTCAAAACTGGATGTGGAATACTTCGTTGAACTCTATTTTCGGTAAAATGTATTCTCCTGTATACAATTGGTACAAAGCCGATGACAATTTCAGCCTGACCTCACGTGCCGGTTATGCGTTAGTGAAAGATAAAAAATTGTATGGCACCTTCTTGGTTAACTTGCAATCGCAGTACGCTAAAGGAAAAAAATCGCCATTAGATGCAAACTACATCTCTAATTTTTTAGCTCCCGGTTATTTGAATATCGCTGCAGGTATTGACTACAAGCCAAATAAATGGTTTTCACTCTTTTTCTCTCCTGTCAATGGTCGATTAACTTTTGTAAATGATACCTACTTAGCGAGTAAAGATGCCTTTGGTATCGGCATTAATAAAAAATTTGATGCCCGTCTGGGTTCATTTGTCAACAGTGTAATTAATGTAGAAGTAACGAAACACATTGCCTTTATCAGCAAGCTCGATATGTTTACTGCATACGACAAAACCTTTGGAAACGTAGTAGTTAACTGGGACGGACTGTTGGCTATGAAAGTGTCGAAGTATATTACCACTACCATCAATGTGGGTCTGAAATATGATGATAAAGTGAGAACCACCACCAGCACCGGCGCTGTGGCAGGTCCTAAAATTCAGATGAAAGAACTTATTGGAGTAGGATTGTCCTACACATTCTAAATGAATGCAAGAAATCAGATATAAAGACTATACGTCTGTTCTACGTGCACAATTACAGGTACGGGTACAAAAAATCTCTATCAATGCGGGATTTACCTGTCCCAATCGTGACGGCAAAATCGGGAGTGGAGGTTGCACTTATTGCAATAATCAGACCTTCAATCCCGATTATTGTTTTCCGGGCAAGAGCGTCACTGAACAACTTGACGAAGGCACCCATTTTTTTCGCAAAAAATACGAAGATCAGCATTATCTTGCCTATTTTCAGGCATATACTAATACCTACGCGCCTCAATCACACTTAGAAGCGCTCTACGAAGAGGCACTTCGCTTTCCCAAAGTGGTAGGCTTAGTAATTGGAACCCGCCCTGATTGTATCAACCCAAGCTTGTTGGATTATCTTGAAAAGTTATTGCAAAAATTTTATGTGATGGTTGAATACGGCGTGGAATCGACCTGCGATGAAACACTCCGGTTTATCAACCGCGGACACTCATTTGCCGATGCACAAGAGGCAATCAAAACCACTGCACAACGTGGCATCCATACCGCAGCGCACCTTATACTCGGGTTGCCGCACGAAGACCACTCTACCCTGCTTCACCACGCGGCACTACTCTCTGAACTCCCTCTTACTGCTATCAAACTGCATCATTTACAACTGATTAAAGGTACAGTGATGGCTAAGCAATATGCCGAACATCCCGAAGAATTCAACCTCTTTTCGGTCAACGAATATATTGACCTCTGTATCGATTTTATGGAACACCTCAATCCTGAAATAGCCATCGAACGATTTACCTCACAATCGCCCCCGAAACTGCTTATTGCACCCGATTGGGGTCTTAAGAACTACGAATTTGTAGCCAAACTGCAACGTCGCATGAAAGAACGCGATGCTAAGCAAGGAAGCAAATATGTGGCAAAATGACCTCTTATTTCCTATTCAAAAACATAAAAGCCTGATAAACATTTGGTTTATCAGGCTTTTGTAGCATAAGAAGTTGCTTACTGAATAGTCACTTTCAGCGAAGTTTGCAGTTGTTGATTCCACTTTTTTACATAGTCGAAAAAGGCTTTCGCTTGTTTGAAACCGCCTTCCTCTTGTTCCCATGCCGCCGTGAGATGGTAGGTAAAATTCTTTCCTTCTACCAATAATAAAAGATTATCATTATCCGAAGTAGATTGCTTCCACACTGACGTCGGTACCGAGACCGCCATGCCCACAGTTTGTGGTTTAGTGCGGGCATTATCCGTCACCGGATATTGCAAGCCTGTGCCCCAAATAGCCACAGCACCTTTTACATCTGTCAGTTTTTCCGATGTATCGAAGAACGTTTGAACACCTGTGCAGAGAGTAGTTGACTCGTTTTGAGATACTTGCACCTCCACATCGCGATGCCCTGCATAAATTGTATAGCGTTGTTTGATATCGATGGTTTTTCCCTGATACTGCCAACCATCGGCTTCCATTTCAATAATTGACCGCACCGGACCACTTGCCAGCACCTTCCCGATACGATTGGTGATTGGCGTTATATGTGTAGCTTTGGTGCCATCCCATCCTTTTATGGTGCCACATCCGGCAGTAGCTTTCACCCATAAAATATCATCGCCGTAACCTTCCGCAATTTGCTGGTCGGTGGGATACCATTTTGTATCCATCAGTTCCAGCCTATGTTTTTTCTTACCATAAAGGTCAACAGTCTGTTTTTCATCAAAGTAAAGGCGATAAGCCATCAATTCCGATTCGATAGCCGGACCATGATGATGCAGACTTTGGTAGAGATTGCCGGTAGGTGAAGACTCTTCCACCGTAGCCACAATTGCTTTAGTTTGTTTGTCCTTGCGCCACATCTGCGCATGGGTTTTTTCGGCAAATACCTTGTACAATGAACTGTCCAATGCTATTTTAACCGTAACCATAAGCTTTTGTTTGGGTTGCAGATTGACCAAAAATGCCAGTTCGTCAGACGCACCGTCACGATTCAAATCGTCTAATTGCGAAGGTACTTGTTTTTGAGCAATAAAAACTGCTGCCGAAACCACTTTCAGACCCGACTTATCAGCCAATTGCTTTGCACTCAGCACTACAGGCACATTCGTCTGAATCAATGCCGATGGATTTTCGAC